>Ga0081539_10001714_pt1 | contig 35156 bp, 30 predicted proteins | sample TabmetS4T2R2_FD_71023 | JGI IMG/M metagenome (GOLD analysis project Ga0081539, IMG submission 71023) | Tabebuia heterophylla rhizosphere microbial communities from the University of Puerto Rico - S4T2R2 | ecosystem: Host-associated > Plants > Roots > Rhizosphere ... | reverse complement strand
CGCTGGGGCGCCCTTTCATTTAGGCCGCTTGCGGGACGTGCCAAGGCCCGATAAGGCTGCCGTATCAGGAACTTGAGCGATGGCCCGAAAACCCGATAAAACCGCGGCAAAAGCCGCCTCCAGGAAGCCCGCCAAAGCCGCGACAAAACGCCCTGCGGCGACGTTAACGGACGGCCATGCGGCACGGATTGCGGATGCGCTGGAGACGATTGCTGCGCACCTGTCGGCCAATGCGCCTGCGGCTGGTGCGGCCGATTCCCTTGATAGTGCCGACGCCTTCGTCTGGCACCCCGACGGACGGCTGGTGCCGGTGTCGAAAGTGAGCCGGGTCGAAATCGGGCTGCTCAAGGGCATCGACCGGATGCGGGACATCCTGATCGAAAACACCGAGCGCTTCGCCAACGGGCTACCCGCCAACAATGCGCTGCTCTGGGGCGCGCGCGGCATGGGCAAGTCGTCGCTGGTCAAGGCGGCGCATGCCAGCATCAATGTCGAGCGCGGGCCCGCCGACCGGCTGAAGCTCATCGAGATCCATCGCGAGGACATCGAGAGCCTGCCCGATCTGATGGACCTGCTGCGCCCCTCGCCCTTCAATTTCATCGTGTTCTGCGACGACCTGTCTTTCGACGGCAACGATGCCTCGTACAAATCGCTGAAGGCAGTGTTGGAGGGCGGCATCGAGGGCCGGCCGGAAAACGTCATCCTCTACGCCACCTCGAATCGGCGGCATTTGCTGTCGCGCGAGATGATCGAGAATGAGCGTTCGACCGCGATCAATCCGGGCGAAGCGGTCGAGGAGAAGGTTTCGCTGTCGGATCGCTTCGGCCTCTGGCTTGGCTTCCACCGCTGCAGCCAGGACGAATATCTCGCGATGGTGAAGGGCTATTGCGGTCATTTCGGCATCAAGATCGCCGAGGAGGAGCTGGAGCGCGAGGCGCTGGAATGGTCGACCACCCGCGGCTCGCGCTCGGGCCGCGTCGCCTGGCAGTTCACCCAGGAGCTCGCCGGCCGGCTCGGCGTGCGGCTGGCGGGGAAGTAATCAGTCAGTCGGCCTGGCTGCTGTCGCGCGCCAGTGGGACCAGCAACAGGCCGATCACCGCGAAAGCGGCCAACATGGCCCAGGCTTCGTTGGCGCTGATGGCAAGCGCAGCCTTGTCGATGGCCGAGACCACTGAGGCATCAGACAGGCTGGACGGAAGCCGATCGAGCCCGATCGACGTCGCCGTGGCGGTGTCGCCGGCTTCCAGCCGCGCTCGCAGGGCTTCGGCATGGCCGCTGCTGCGCCCGTACAGGACGGTGTCGATCAGGGCGATGCCGACGGCACCGCCGAGATTGCGCATCATGTTGAAGAGACCGCTGGCATCGGGCACCTGCTTGTGCGGTAGCATCTCCAGCGCAAGCCGCGTCGGCGGCAACAGGCAGAACATGGCGGCAAGGCCTCGCAGCACCTGCGGCCAGAACATCTCGTCATAGTCGGCCGTGCGGCTCTCGAAGGCGCTCAGGCCAAGGCCGACCGCAAACAGAGCGTATCCGAAGGCCGACAACAGGCGGGGATTGACCCGGCTTTCCAGGAGGCCGGCGATCGGCGCGGCCGCGAGTTGGGCGGCCCCGGTCACCAGCATGATTTCGCCGATCCGCAGCGCATCGTGCCCGCGCACATAGGCGAGAAACACCGGCATCAGATAGACGGCGCCGAACAGGCCGACGCCGAGGCAGAAACTGAGCGCGCATCCGACCGCGAACGGGCGCGTACGGAACGTCGAGAGCTCCACGATCGGATGAACCGCCCTGCGCGTGCGAAGGACAAACAAGATCGCCGCAACGGCGGTGAGCCCGAACAAGGCGCCGCAAACGGCTGAAAACCAGCCGGACGCGGGCGCCTGCTTCAGACCGATCTCGAGCGCCGCCAGCGCCAGCGCCATCAGCGCAAGTGAGAATGCATCGAACCTTGCGAGACTGGACAGGCGCGCCCTGCCCCACGGCAGCAAGACCGCCGTTGCTACGACGACAACGACGCCCGGAACGACATTGATGAGGAACAGCCACTGCCAGGAAAAATGATGCGTGATCCAGCCGCCGACGACAGGGCCGACGGTCGGGCCGAGCACGGCGGTGACCCCGGCGATGGTGCCCGCGATCGGGTGCTGGCGTGCGGGGAAGAGCAGGAAGATGCCCGAAAATACTGCCGGGATCAGCGTGCCGCCGGCAAAGCCCTGAACGATCCGACTGAGCACCAGCGAGGCAAAATTGCTCGAGAAGGCACAGCCGAGCGAAGCCAGCGTAAACACCGCCGTGGCGATGACGAATAGCCAGCGCAGCGTGAGCACGCGCGTCAGCCATCCCGTCAGCGGAATCGCGATCACCTCGGCGATGAGATACGACGTCTGGATCCAGCTCATGGCGTCCGGCGATATCGCCAGCGCTTCCTGAATCGACGGCAGCGATGTTGCGACCACCTGGATGTCCAGGATGGCCATGAACATGCCGAGGCACATCAGCACGAAGCCGAACCACGTGCCGACCTTCGCGCTGGTCGTACGCCAGACCGTCACTGCTGACCGTGAATAGTTCATGCGTCGGGGGCGGCACGCAGTTCCGCGGCCGCCGGAACCAGACGAGTGAGAGGAGCAATTAATCGGATGAAATTGGCCGGGCCGATCAATAACCGAGCCAGCCGGCGATGTACATCCGCAGGCTAGGGCAACTGCGGCGTTCCGCCACCGTTCAAATACGGAGATCCGTGCGAGGGGGCCGGCTCAGGCGGCCGCGCTGTGCGGCCTCAAGCGCCGTTGAGGAATTGCAGCGGGTCAACCGGTGACGATCCCTTGCGGATCTCGAAGTGCAGCTGCGGCGAGCCCACCTCACCCGATTGACCCGATTTGGCAATGATCTGGCCGCGCTTGATGGTGTCCCCGCGCTTCACCAGCAGTTCACTCGCATGGGCATATGCGGTGACGTAACCGTTGGAGTGCCGCACCAGGATCAAATTGCCATAACCCTTGAGCTCGTTTCCGGAGTACGCGACGACGCCGTCTTCCGCGGCCTTCACCGGCGTGCCCTCCGGCACCGCGACGTTGATGCCGTCATTGGACTTGCCATTGGTCTTGGCGCCATAGCCCGTGATCACCTTGCCGCGCACCGGCCAGCGGAACGACGGCAGCGCGCTGGTGGTCTCCGACGGTTTTGCGTTCGCCGCGGGCTCGACCGGCTTCTCTTCGACCTGGGTGTTCGACTGCGCCAGCCGCGCGCTCTGCTGCTGAGAGGCAGCCGGCGCGATCGAGCGCGTGGCGGGGGGCGCAAGCGCGGCGACCTGCTGCGCGGGCGCCGCAGCCGCGGGGGCCGGCTCGGCCGCGGCGTTCTTGCTGCCGGGCACGGTAAGCTTCATGCCGATGCTGAGCTTGGCCGACTGATCGAGATTGTTGGCCCTGGCAAGTTCGCCGACCGGCACATGGTTGCGGCGGGCAATGTTGTGGAGCGTGTCGCCCTTGTTGACGACGTGCACGGTCGACGCCGTCGCCACCGGCTTGCTCGCCGGGGCGGCAACGGCAGGAGCAGGCGCCGCAGCCGCCGTGCTCTGCCGCGGCGGAATGATCAGCTGCTGGCCGGGCGAGAGCGCGCGGGGACCCTTGTAGCCGTTGGCCTTCAGGATCTCGGCGGACGAAACGTTGTAGCGCTTGGCGATGATCTCCAGCGTGTCGCTGGTACCGACGATGATGGTGGTGCCGCCATGGGCTTGGGCGTTACGGGTCGCGGCGACGGATTTCGGCCCGACGCTGCCTGTGGTCTCAAGCTGCGGCCGCGCGGGCGGCGTATAGGACGAAAGCCCGCGCCCGCCTCCGGATACGCCTTGGCTTGGCGCCGCGTAGGACTGCGGTGCAGCAACTGATGGCGGCGTATGGGGCCGGGTATATTGCGGGAGCTCGCGGCGCTCGACGGCGGCGGGCGGGACCGAGGCCGTGGCTTCGGGCTGGGAGGCAAAGGGATTGGAAAAATTGCTGGCCTGAAAGCGGGTTGAGGTATCGGCGCTGCAGCCCGCGAATGCAAACGAAATCAGCGCCAGTGCCGCGGCCTGCGGCACCCGGCGCGAGCGAAGCAACTCGACGACACGGGACATGGTTACTCACTCGTACGCAACAAAATACTGTTTTGAGTAAACACGTCCCGAGTAAATAACGCCTTAACCCCTGGATAAGGCCTTGGAAGCAACGGCCAATCCGCCGTTTCGGATTCGTTGAAGCTGACTGTTAGAGTTCGCGGGCAATGCCCGGCAATGCCGGCACAAAACGCACGTCGACCAGCTCCTTGCGGTCGAAGCCGGACTCGGTCCTGGTGACCCTGACCAGGGTCTGGATGCCGTGATGCGGTCCGACCGGCGCGATGAGGATGCCGCCCCCCTCCAGCCGCGCCAGGAGCTTGTCCGGGATCTGCTCCATCGCCGCGGTGACGATGATGCGATCGAAGATGCCGAGATTTTCCGGCAGGTCATAGCCGTCGCCGAGGATCACCTCGATATTGCCATAGCCGAGCCGCTCGAGCCGCTTGCGGGCGCTGTCGGCAAGCGTCCGGTAGCGCTCGATGCTCACCACCTCCCGGGCGAGCTTTGACAGCACGGCGGCCTGGTAGCCGGAGCCGGTGCCAATCTCGAGCACGCGGTGCTGCCGCTGCACGGAAAGCTGCTCGGTCATGTAGGCGACGACGAACGGCTGGCTGATGGTCTGTCCGCATTCGATGCCGAGCGCACTGTCGCGGTACGCGTACGCGGCATCGCCCTTCTCGACAAAGGCCTCGCGCGGCACCTCCTCCATGGTGCGCAGCACCGCCTGGTCGCTGATGCCGCGCCGCCGCAAGGTCAGCTGGAACATCATCTTTTCCGGCGGGGGTTGCGGCGCGGGCATGGCGGTCTCGAGATGGGCGACTGCTTCCGTACTAGTACGGTCAGGTTGATGCGATTTGACGGCTCTGTTTAAGCGAAAATTTCGCTTTTCCCCTGTTCCCCGCCAGGAACCGTGCGAAGTGCTTGGTGTCGAACGCTCCGGGCACATATAGCCATCCGCGCGGGCCGACGCAGGGGGATGGCGTATCCTGTGTGAACGAGATTGCGCGCCCGGGTTTAATTTGCCAACCTCGCCGGGAATAGGTCAGGGATTCCAACGATGACAGCGACGCGCCCGGTGGGCGGTTCTGTGTTCCTCGTCGAGGACGAGGTGATGATCCGGATGATGGTGGCCGACATGCTCGAAGAACTCGGCTACCGCGTTGCGGCCGAGGCCGGCGAAATCAACGAAGCCGTGAGACTGGCCCAGTCCACCGATTTCGACTTCGCCATCCTCGACGTCAATGTCAACGGCAAGGTGATCTCGCCTGTCGCCGATCTCCTGAAGGCACGCAACCGCCCCTTCATCTTCGCCACCGGCTACGGCTCCTCCGGTCTGCCTGAGGAATATCGCGATCGTCCGGCGCTGCAAAAGCCATTTCAGCTGGAAACGTTGGCGCGGATGATCGACTCCACGCTGAGAGATGCGGCAGCCTAACCCTGCTCGTTGCTGCCGCAAATGGCAGCAATCTCGACAAGCACCTCCGCTCTCGCAAAGTACCTGCGGCATTTGCCGGCCCTCCCCCATGCGCTATTGTCCGTATCGGCCTCATCGATTGGCGGGTTAGCCTTCCCGTCGTCACTTGGCAGCCGCAGCCCGATCCATTCCGCCCCGGAGCAGGTCATGCCCGAAATCGACGACATTCCGTTCGAGGCGGCCTTGGGCGAACGGGTGGCCGACATGCTCGATGCCTGCACCAAATGCGGCAAGTGCGTCGAGGTTTGCCCGAGTGTCAGCCCGGCCGGCATCTCAGATGCGAGGCCTGAAGACGTCATCGGTGGTGTCCTCGAGCTCTTACGCACCGGTAACGGTCCGGAAACATCGCGCAAATGGGCGCAGTCCTGCATGCTGAGCGGGGACTGCATCAAGGCTTGCGATTATGGCGTCAATCCACGCTTCCTGCTGGCCATGACGCGTCTTTCCATCGCGCGGTCCAGCAGCGAACTTGCCGAGCGGCGCCGGCAAGGCGTGGAGAGATATCGTGGTATCAGCCGGGAAGTCACAATTCTCTCTCGCTTGCAGCTCGATACCGAAGTGCTGGAGCGCCTCGGTCAAAAAGCGGCGTCAGTATCCGCGCCCACCGCGAAACCCGACTTTGTGTTCTACACCGGCTGCAACGTCCTCAAGACTCCGCATATCGCGCTGCTTGCGCTCGACATCATGGATGCGCTCGGCATCAATTACCAGGTGATGGGCGGACCGAGCCACTGTTGCGGTATCTCGCAGCTGAGAACGGGTGACGCCGAAATGTTTGGTCGCATGGCTTCCAGCACCATGGACAAGATGGCGCATTCCAGTTCGGGTCAGGTGATCTCGTGGTGTCCGAGCTGCTACGTCCAGTACACCGAAAGCGTGCTGCCGGCGGCTGAACGTCAACGCGGCTCCCGGCCGTTCGAAATGAATCCCTTCATGCGATTCCTCGGTGACAGGCTGGACCAGCTGAAGCCGCACCTGAACCATCGGCTCGACATGCGGGTCGCCCTGCACAGGCATCCCGGCGTTGCCGGCGTGATGGAAGCCGCCGCGGACATCCTGGCCATAGTCCCCGGCGTTAAGCTCGTCCATCTGAAGCAGCCGGCGGTCGGGCTGCAGAGCGTCAATGTCGGCGTTCTTCCCGCCTTCAAGCGCGAATTGCAGCTGCGGGAGCTCGAAGCGGCGCGCGATGCCGGTGTCGACGCTCTGGTCGCGGTCTACCATTCCGATCATCGCGAACTGTGCGCGCATGAACGGGATTGGCCGTTCCGCATCATCAATATCCTTGAAGTCGTCGGCGAAAGCATGGGCCTGCATCGCCACGATCGCTACAAGGAGCTCAAGATCATGCAGGACGCCGACCAGATCCTGGATGACTGCAGCGACCTGATCGCGAAACACGCGCTCGATCCCGCGAGCGCGCGCGAAATGGTGGTCAAGGTGCTGCTTGGAGATCAGCCGCTTCCGCTCATGGGAAATTCGCGCCCAAACGAGAGCACGAGCACCGCGCCGTCGTAACGGCAGCGAATCTCGCCGCGGGGGCCCTGTTACTTCAGCGTCCTCGCCAACGTTTCCGCAAACGCCTCATCCGTGCGGTCGAGCCGCAGCGGCGTCACCGAAACGTAGTTCGCCGCAAGCGCGGCAAGATCGGTGCCCTCGGCCGGCGTATCCATGATGGCGGCGCGCTCGAAGCCGATCCAGAAATAGGGATTGCCGCGTCCATCGCGCCGCTCGTCGACCTTGAGAAAACCGAGATTGCGCTTGCCCTGCCGCGTCACGCGCACGCCCTGCACTTTCGCCGGTGCGCAGGCAGGAAAGTTGATGTTGATGACGGTGTTTTTGGGCACGCCCTCCTTCATCACCTTGCGCAGGATCTCGGGGCCGAATTTCAGCGCGGTCTCCCACAGCGGCTTTTCACGCGTCTCCATGGAAAATTCCTGCGACAGCGCGAAGGACGGCAATCCCAAAATCGTGCCCTCGAGCGCGCCGGCGATGGTGCCGGAATAGACCACGTCCTCGGCAGCGTTGCGGCCGCGGTTGACGCCGGATAGCACGACGTCGGGCATCTTGTCGCCGAGGATGTGGCGCGCGCCCATGATGACGCAATCGGTCGGCGTGCCCCGCACGGCGAAATGGCGCGGGGTGACTTCGCGCAGCCGCAGTGGGTCATTGAGCGACAGCGAGTGTGACACGCCGGATTGGTCCAGTTCCGGCGCGACGATCCAGACGTCGCCGGACAGGGCACGTGCGATCTCCTCGACCACCTTCAGGCCCGGCGCATGAATGCCGTCGTCATTGGTGCAGAGAATCCGCATGTTTCTTCAGGGCCTTTTCCGTCGATTCCGCAATGCGCGGTGCCGGTTTATCCGGCTATCGGCACCGACGCAAACCCATCAAAACACGGCGAATTGGCGATATCAGCGGTACCCGGAGGGGTGCTGTCTGTGCTATCGATCACCATTCCCGGTGAACATTTGGCATAGTTTGCATTTCCGGACGGCCCTGAGGATTTCGTCGTGGCCCGCCTTTTGACCTTGATGGGCATTGCCGTTTGCGGCGCGCTGTTGGCGCCGGCCGCCGCCTTTGCGCAGTCGGACCAGGAAAACCGCTGCTTCCCCTGGCAGGAGCTTCGCAGCGGCACCTGTGTCGCAAAATCTTCGCAAGCGCCCGGCCAATCCCGCCAGCTCACGACGACGCCGCGCGATGATCCGCCGGCGGAGGCAGCACCAGTTACCCCGCCCGCTCCCCCTGTTGCCACGGCACCTGTCGCTCCGCCGCCCCCGCCGCTTGCAACCGCGCCCATGCCGCCTGCTCCCGTTGCGGCTGCGCCAGCTGCGGCAACGCCGGTCGCCATCCTCTGCGATGGCGGCACCGCCAGCGGCAGCACGTGCAGTTGCCCGGGCGGCTACACGCTGCTTCCGGCGACATCAGGCAGCGGCGGCACTTGCGTGCGCAGCAATGCCGAGAATTGCCGCGGCGGCGTCCAGACCGTGGCGGGCGTCTGCCTCTGTGACGGCCGCGTGACGATGTCCGGCGAGACCTATGCGCTGGAATTCGTCAACGGCAAATGCGTGCCGAAGCGATGCGCGGACCAGACGTATCTGAAGGAAGGCAAATGCGTCGCCAGCAATGACACGCGCTTCTCCTTCACCTGCCGCACCGGCTACATCCCGGACGATTCAGTGCCGAGCACGGCGGCAACGGGCCTGCGCTGCGTGCCCGATCCGACCTTCTGTCCCGCGGACACGAAGCGAAAGGACGGCACCTGCGCCAAGACGGCGGCAATCGCCATCGATTGCTTCGAGGGCCGCTGCAGCTGCGGCCCCAACGCCGACTGGGTAAATTACCTCTGCCAGTGCACCGCGCCCTATCGCAATGTGAACGGGACCTGCGTAACAGCAGCAACGGCTGCAGTGGAACCCGCGAGCGAAAAGAGCAAGCCCGAGCTGCAATCGTCGGAGCCGTCGCACAAGCCGAAAGCCTGCCCGCGCGGCACGGTGCGCACGCGCTCAGGCAATTGCGTTGCCGCCGCCCGGCCGCGCGTGCCCGATGCCGGCGAGCTCGGCGCCTACTACCAGCGCGCTCAGCGCTACCGCGACTATCCGGGGCCGCAGCGGGATCACTTGCCCTACTGACCACTTCCGTCGCCGCGCGCGCGAACCTCGGCTTTGAGCCCAAAAGCCGACGTCAATCACGCCTACCATGCCCAACCGGACCATTCGCGGCTCTCACAACCTGGAACCGAGTAACCGGCTCGTGAAGCCGGTAGTGTTGCCGTGATGTACACTTCGCGCGATGGCTGCGGGTCGACGAACCAATGGGCGCCGGACATCGCGATGCCCTCAAGGAGTTGACCGCGAGATAATGAATCGAGGTCCTGACCAATGACCGCTACTGCGCCGGATTCAGCGAGCCTGCAACGTCACATCGTCGTTCTCGTATATCCGGATGTCATGGCGATCGATGTTTGCGGACCGATGGAAGTTTTCGCCATGGCGAACTTTTATGCCAATTGCAGCCTGTATCGGCTTTCGATCGCGGCCGTAACGAGTGATCCTGTCAAAACTTCCATCGGGTTTTGCATCGTACCCAACTACGCTCTGGCGGACTTGGAAGGTCCAATTGATACTCTTCTGGTAGCCGGCGGGCATGGTCACGTCGCCGCATTTCGCGACCGGGCGCTGACCGATTGGCTGCGCGAAGCCGCGCCTCGCGCACGCCGCCACGGTTCAATTTGCACGGGCGCTTTCCCGCTCGCGGCGTCAGGTCTTCTCGACGGAAAGCGCGCGACGACGCACTGGAACTTTGCGTCGTCTCTCGCGCGAGAGTTCCCTTCGACGAGGCTTGAAGTCGACAGCATCTTCGTACGGGACGGCGAAACCTATACCTCGGCCGGCATGTCAGCTGGAATCGATCTTGCGCTCGCGATGATTGAAGAAGATCACGGGCGGACACTCGCATTGCGCGTGGCCCGCAGTCTGGTCGTGTTTCTCAAGCGCCCCGGCGGGCAATCGCAATTCAGCACGCATCTGCAGGCGCAATTCAGTTCGGTTCCGGCCATTCGGAAAGCGCAGGAATGGGTTCTGAGCCATTTCTCCGAAGACATCAGCGTCAACAAGCTCGCAGCTCGCGTCGGGATGAGCGAGCGTAGTTTTCGGCGCGTGTTTGTGAATGAGCTACGAGAAACGCCGCGCGAGTATGTCGAGCGAATCCGCCTCGAAGAGGCGAAGCGTCAGCTCGAGGATACGGACCTTGCCGCCCAGGCTGTCGCCAAGCGATGCGGCTTTGGCACGGTGTACAGTTTACGCCGCGCCTTCGTTCGCCATCTCGGCGTGACTCCCCAATGGTATCGAGCGCGGTTCCAAAACAAGAGCGACGCGGGCTAACGCGCTGCACAACCCTCACGTGTGCTTTTGGCCAGATTTCTATCATCTTTGGCCAAGAGTGCACACGCGGCTTGATGGCCTGTAGAAGCCTTTTGTTATTTAATCGCGCATCCTTTTAGGTGATTGGTTCCGGCGAGATTGCTTGCCTCAGGCAGAAGATAGTGACTATTTCAGACAAGCAATCCGAGAAAATTCTCAACCTCATTTATGACGCGGCCGCCGACAATGAACTATGGCGCAGCGCTCTTACCGAAATAGCCGATCTGACGCAAAGTCAGGGCGGAATCCTGTTCGGCCAATCCATGAGCGAAAGCCGCGTCTATTTTGACTACAACGGCCGCCTCGATCCGCAATGCAATCGAGCTTACCAGGAACGACATATTCGCAACGCATGGTCGGAGCACATGGAGCGTGAGCCGGTTGGCCGCGTGGTCTTTTCCGACGATGCGGTTGAGCTCTCGACATTGCGCACGACAGCCTTCTTCGACGAAGTTCTGCGCCCGCAAGACGTTTCCCACAATGCAATGATCGCCCTGGCGGCCAGGGAGGATTTCCGCGCGGCCTTCAATATCTGCAGAAGCACTCGGCAAGGGCCTTTCGGAGCCGATGAGCAAAAACTGTTCGAGTGGCTGGTGCCGCACCTACGCCGATCGATAACGCTTGCGTTCAGGCTTGACGGCTATCGCGCTATGCAACGCGCCGCATTCGACGTGCTCGAGCAATTATCGGATGGGGTGATGCTCCTCGATCGCAGGGCGCATCTTCTGTTTGCCAACGCCGCAGCGCGGGCGCTCGAAAGCGACGGCACGCTGCGCCTGCGGCAGTCTGTTACGACCTACTCGCCATCGCATTCGCAGCGATTGACCGAATTGATCAGGTCCGCGTTAGAGGGATCAGCCGGCGGATCCATGAACATGCCGGGCCGCGTCGCGGCCCAGCACCTGACCATCCTGGTCTCTTCGGTCCGAGGCAAGGACGTCGAACGCTTCTCTGATCTGAACCTGAAGGACGCAGCGGTTCTGGTGTTTGTCATCGACCCGGCAAACCGGAATTCGATACCACTGACCCGTCTCATGGACATCTTTGGCCTCACCCAGGCTGAAGCGCGCGTGGCGCTAGCCTCTTCTTCAGGCAAGACAATGCTTGAAACCGCTCGATTTCTGGGACTTTCACCGAACACCATCAAGACTCATATGCGCCGCGTGCTCACAAAGACCGCAACGGCGCGTCAGGCGGAACTGGCGAGACTCATAACATCGATTGGAACCGTGAGATTCCCGAATGATGTTTGCTAGTTGCCTTTCACCTGCGCCGGTCGGCTGCGAAACCGGAGCAGGTTGTCCCGGAACGAGGGAGCTGCAACAGGGGCGGCTCGACTGGCGTAGCGGCTCCGCTTGATGGCCGTGATTACAATCACCACGACACAACAAAGCGCATAGAGCGCGCTGCAGGCGGCGAGCAGACGATCGCCGAGATTGACGGCGGCATAGCAACCGGTCGACAGGTGGCTGCCGGTCCACATCAACCATGTGGAGTACGAAATGGCGGAGGCGCCATTGGTATCGCGTGCGACCCGGTAAATCTGGGGGAAATAGGATACGAGCCGCAGCCCGCTGAAGGCACTAAACGTGCCTAGGCTGATTTCAGCAAGCGTCATGACTTTCTCGCGCGAGGCGATGCCCTACCCGCCACGAACCTAAGATATCCGCCATGCGCGCGCATCACCTCACAGGGTGATCGCCGAAATATTTGAGCATCGCGGCCCGCATCACCCGAAATGATGACGACAATTGTCGGATCATTGCTTACAGCATCCCCGATGCTTCGACTGCGCAGCAGCGGGAACCCAAGCACCTTTCAATCAATACTTGATAGAGGTTGAGATGAGCATGTTTCCGACGTGTCGAGCGGGCTTTTTATCCCATCCGGATAACCTTGATGATCATGATCGACAGACGTACCGGCGATGGCTCCGGGGATTGTTTGCTTTCTATTCAATTGTGGTCACCGTGGCATTGGTGGTCGGCTTTGCCTATCCGCCAACACGTGATCTCACGGCTTCCATCGGAGGCAAGAATCATCCCGCGGTAGGAGACGGCGGGTCCGATTCGCGCACGCGCGTCACCGCGGAGAAAAAATAGCGTGCCGACCGATGTCCGCTATAGATCTGCAAAACCGCCACGCGTGCAACTGGCAGGCACAATGCGAATCGCCGTCACCGTCGTTTTGGCGGCCTTCGCCGTTGTGCACCTGATTGGCGCATCGCTGTTGCACAGGTCGTCGCCTGCGCGCCCCGATCGAGGATACGGCTGGGTCGAGCACCAGGATTGATACCTGGCGCCGACCTGCAAAATTATCGTCTCCCGTCTGCTCTTACCTTGAGGGCAAAGCTGCATGTTCAGACCATGCGCGGTACCAAACTATTCTAGTCAGCGTCGCCGCTGCGCACGCCACACCCGCAACAGTCTGGCAGGATGCCCGATAATGTTGAGCTGATAAGGCATCATTGTTGGCGCCTTGACGTGCTCCGGAGCGGCGTTCCCCGCAGCGGTGTCATGCGGCGGCAACTCCACCGCAGCCGCCGTTCCGTCTTTCTGCAACGGCGTCTCGACCGGCAGCGGTGACGGCGCAGGCTTCGATGGCGGCTTGGGGTGGCGCGCCTGCGCGATCGCGAGGCCCTTGGCAAAATCGTCGGGGTTGAACCATTTCTGCTCGCGCACGCCGTCGAGCAGATCATCGTCCCACAGCCGCTCGATCGGAATGTCGAACCGGCCATCGTGCTTCTGGTTGATCGCCTGCATCCCGAACCCAGTGACCGCCCATTGCCGGCCAATCCAGAAGATGTCGCGATGCAACGCCATTTCGCACGCTTCGTTCTGCCAACGATTTACTCGATCACTTTGAGGCCGCCCATATAGGGTTGCAACACATCGGGTACGGCGATCGAGCCGCCCTGCTGCTGATAGGTTTCCATGACCGCAATCAGCGCGCGGCCAACCGCGGTACCGGAGCCGTTGAGCGTATGCACGAAGCGCGGCTTGCCGTCGGGGCCGCGGGAGCGCGCATCCATGCGCCGCGCCTGGAAATCGCCGCAGACCGAGCAGCTTGAGATTTCGCGGTAGGCGCCGCCCTCGCCCTGCCCGGGCATCCACACCTCGATGTCATAGGTCTTTTGCGCGGAAAAGCCCATGTCGCCTGCGCACAGCGTCATCACGCGGTAATGCAGGTCGAGCTGGCGCAGCACTTCCTCGGCACAGGCCAGCATGCGCTCCAGCTCGTCCTTGCTGTTCTCAGGCGTTGCGATCGAGACCAGCTCGACTTTGGTGAACTGGTGCTGCCGGATCATGCCGCGCGTATCGCGCCCCGCCGCGCCCGCTTCCGCGCGAAAACACGGCGTCAGCGCGGTCAGGCGCATCGGCAATTCTTTCTCGTCGAGGATGGATTCGCGGACGAGATTGGTCAGCGAGACCTCGGCGGTGGGGATCAGCCAGCGTCTGGTCTGCTTTGCCCCGGCTTCATCCGCAAACTGACCCATCATCGTAATAAAAGCTCGATCCGAAAATTCCCTAGCAGGATCCTTGTCTTCATCGCTCAAGGACTTATTGAGCTGTTCGCGAACAAACGGAGACAGGTTTCGCAAGTACTCATTGGCAGCCTGCTTTACGTATTCCGTATTCACTGCAGCGAACTGATCATCTTCGAACTTCGGTAACTGTCCCGTGCCGAACATCACATCGTCGCGCACGAGCAGCGGCGGGTTGATCTCGGTATACCCGTGCTCATTCGTGTGCAGATCGAGCATGAATTGCCCGATCGCTCGCTCTAGCCGCGCGAGCCCCTTTTTCAACACGACAAAGCGCGAGCCGGAAAGCTTTGCGGCCGCCTCAAAATCCATGTAACCGAGCGCGCCACCGAGATCGTCATGGGCCTTCGGCGTAAAGCCATAGTTGTGCGCTTTTCCGAAAACGTGACGTTGAACATTTCCGTGTTCGTCAGCACCGTCTGGAACGTCAGGTGCTGGCAAAGGCAGGTTCGGAATAGCGGCGAGCGCATCTTCCAGTTCCTTCGAAGCTGCCTTTTCCTCAGCAGTAAGTCGAGTGATCGATTCTTTGAGATCAGTCACCTCGGCCATCAAAGCGGAAGCGCGCTGCTCGTCCTTCGCACGCTTGGCGTCCCCTACCTCTTTAGACGCGGCATTGCGACGAGCCTGATTGGCCTCAAGTACTCGGATTATTGCACGACGACGTTCGTCAATTGAGATGACGTGGTCCGCCTGCGGGCTAACCCCGCGCCGCTTCAGGCCGGCGTCGAAGGCTTGCGGGTTGTCGCGGATCGCTTTGATGTCGTGCATGGCAGGCAGTTCCTAGGTCGGGCCGTCTGCAGCAATTCGGACGGTTCGCATGGCGCGAACCCCTACCACAGTCGTCATCGCCCGCGAAAGCGGGCGATCCAGTATTCCAGAGGCGCCGGTGATAAATCGAGAGGGCTCGGCGTACTGGATACCCCGCATGCGCGGGGTATGACACTGGAGATTATTCCGCCGGATTAGCCGCGGACGGAGCCCCGGCGGAGGCCGCGTTGCTGGCGGCGGCCTTCTTTTCCACCATTTGCACGGCGAAGATTGCGCCCTCGTAGAGGGCGAGCAGCGGGATCGCCAGCGAGGCCTGGCTCAGCACGTCCGGCGGGGTCAGCACGGCCGCGATGACGAAGGCGATCACGATGAAGTAGCGCCGCTTCTCGCGCAGCATCTTCGAGTTCACGATGCCGATGCGGCCAAGCAAGGTGAGGATCACGGGCAGCTGGAAGGCGATGCCGAAGGCGAAGATCAGCGACATCATCAGCGACAAATATTCGCCGACCTTGGGCAACAGCGCGATCTGCGCCGTCTCCTCGCCGCCGGCCTGCTGCATGCCAAGCGAGAAGCGGACCAGCATCGGCAGCACCACGAAATAGACCAGCATCGCGCCCATCACGAAGAAGACGGGCGTTGCGACCAGGTACGGCAGGAAGGCATTGCGTTCGTGCCGGTACAGACCAGGTGCCACGAATTTGTAGATTTGCGTGGCCACGATCGGAAACGAGATGAAGGCGGCGCCGAACAGCGCGAGCTTCAGCTGGGTGATGAAATATTCCAGCAGCGCCGTGTAGATGAATTTCGAATTCTCCGGTCCCGCCACCCAGACGAACGGCCAGACCAGCACATTGTAGATCTGCTTGGCGAAGAAGAAGCAGACGATGAAAGCCACGCCAAAGCCGAGCAGCGCCTTGATCAGCCGCGAGCGCAGCTCGATCAGGTGATCCATCAACGGCGCCTTGCTGGCCTCGATATCTTCGGCGCTCATGACGCTTTGGCTTCCTTCGGCGCGTCCGCCGGCGGCGCGATGTCCTGCGGCGCGGGTTGAGTTTCTCGGACCATGCCGAGCTGCTCGGGGGCCGCGGCATGCGTCTCGGCTTCGACAAAGGTCTGCGGCGTCGGCTGGGCCGGCTCGGTCGGCGTCACCGGCGCATCGCCTGGCGATGTCGCGGGCTCGCCCACGGCGGAAGCAACCTGCGCATCAGCGGGCTTGTCGATGGCGAGCGCGTCGGTGACGTCCTTCTTCAGCTCGGTCATCACATTGGCGCCGCTAAATCCGGTGGCAGCGTCCTTCACCTCGTCAAAGCTCTTCTTGATGTCGGCCATTTCGGCCTCGCGCAGGGCCTCCTGGAACTGGCCCTGGAATTCGGCGGCCATCTTGCGGGCCTTGCCGACCCATTGGCCGACGGCGCGCAGCACGCCGGGCAGCTCCTTCGGGCCGATGGCAATCAGCGCGACGACCGCGATGACGACCAGTTCACTCCACCCGATGTCGAACATGAAAGAATCCGCTTACGCGCGTAGCCGTTCAAAACCTCAACTCCTTAGCAGGATTTGAGGCGCCCGCGGCTTTTCTCGGCCGGCTCAATCGCCGGATCAGACCGCCTTGCTGCCGACGTCGGACCGCGCCGCGGTGGGCGCTGCATTGTGCTCGATCGTCTTCGCGGGCTCCGCGGGCTTCTCGGCGGTCTCGTCTTCCTTCATGCCCTTCTTGAAGGCCTTGATGCCCGAGGCGACATCGCCCATCAGATCAGAAATCTTGCCGCGCCCGAACAGCAGCAGGACCACTGCGATCACCACGATCCAGTGCCAAATGCTCATCGAACCCATCCTGCAACCCTCCAAACATTAACGGGCCGGCGCCGGCCCTAGCTTTGAGCGGAAGGTAGGCCCGGGGCGGCGCAAAAACAAGGACTTGGGCCGCGGCAAATCGCTGTCGGACCTACGTATTATTGCTACCGTTAACCCGGGAATAGTGTTCCTTTTGACGCGTTTTCTTCACGCGAAGCGGTATCCACTTCACTCGAAAACACTACGCAAAGGAACTAGTTGCCCCCGCCCTTCTCGGGGTCTTTCTCGGGCTCCGACGCGGGCGCGAGCAGCAGTTCCAGCGTATCGCCGGGCTCCAGCGCATCCTCGTCCTCGCGCAGCGCCGGATCATCCGACGGGTTCGGCACGTTGAAGCCGGTCGGCAGGCGCGAATCCAGCAGACCCGTGCCCTTCAACTCTTCGAGACCCGGCAGGTCCGAGAGCTGCTCCAGGCTGAATTGGGTGAGGAATGCTTCCGTGGTGCCGAAGGTCAGCGGACGGCCTGGCGTCTTGCGACGGCCGCGCGGGCGGATCCACCCCGTTTCCAAGAGCACATCGAGCGTGCCCTTGGAGGTGACCACGCCGCGGATTTCCTCGATCTCGGCGCGCGTCACCGGCTGGTGATAGGCGATGATGGCGAGCACCTCGATGGCCGCACGCGACAGCCGCCGCGTCTCTGTGCTCTCGCGGGTCATCAGCCACGACAAATCGCCGGCGGTGCGGAACGTCCATTTGTTGGCGACACGAACGAGATTGACGCCGCGCGGCGCATATTCCGCCTGCAGCTGCACCAGCGCTTCCTTGATGTCGACGCCATCGGGCATGCGCTTGGCAAGCGTCGCCTGATCGATCGGCTCGGCTGACGCAAACAACAGCGCCTCCAGGAGCCGCAGCTCCTCGGGACGCGCCTGCGGATCGGCGGGGGTTGCCTCGTCGTCTGCCACGCGTTTCTCCGCCAGGCCTGCCATGGGCAAAGTCTCCTTCTTCACTTACTCGACCGGAACTTCCGGCGCGGCATTTGCGGCCTGCGGCGGCTTCTTCCGGAAGTACAACGGCGCGAACGCCTGCTTCTGGTTCAGCTCCATCTCGCCTTCGCGCACCAGCTCCAGCGCCGACGCGAAACTCGAGGCAAACACGGTTGCACGCTGCGAGGGATCGACGACGTATTGCATCAGGAGCTCGTCGAGGCAGCTCCAGTCCTCGGCCATGCCGACCAGCCGCTCCAGCGAGGCGCGCGCTTCCGACAGCGACCACACCGAGCGTTTGGCGAGGTGCACGCTGGCGAGCACGCGCTGCTGGCGCTGGGCGGCATAGGCCGTCAGCAGGTCGTAGAGCGTCGCGGTGTATTTCGGATGACGGATTTCGGCGATCGATTCCGGATTGCCGCGCGGAAAGATATCGCGCTGGAACTGCGGCCGGTTCATCAGCCGGTTGGCGGCTTCGCGAATGGCCTCCAGCCGGCGCAGCCTGTTAGCCAAGGCCGTGGCCATCTCCTCGGCGCTCGGCCCGTCCGGCGTCGGCGGCTCCGGCAGCAGCAGCCGCGATTTCAGGTAGGCGAGCCACGCCGCCATCACCAGATAATCGCCGGCGAGCTCGAGACGGATCTTTCGCGCCGCCTCGATGAAGGCGAGATACTGGTCGGCCAGCGCCAGGATCGAGATTTTCGACAGATCGACCTTCTGCTGCCGCGCCAGCGTCAGCAACAGGTCGAGCGGGCCTTCATAGCCGCCGACGTCGACGACCAGCGCCGGTTCGCCCTCGGCGACCTCGGCGGGACGCCCGGTCTCAAACGACAGAATTTCCGCGGTCATGCCATTCCCGTCTGTTGCACCAACGCGTCGAGCTCCGCCCGCGCCGCCTGGCGGTCGAAGGGCAGCGGCTGCTTGCGCGATGCCAGCGCCTTGGCCGCGCGCTCCAGCGCCTTGCCGGACAGTTCCGGCGTCTGACTTGCGACCTCGCGCATTTCATCCAGCTTGCCGTTGCAATGCAGGACCATGTCGCAGCCGGCCCCCACGATGGCCCGCGTCCGCTCGGCGATTGTTCCCGCCAATGCGTTCATGGAAACATCGTCACTCATCAACAAACCCTGGAACCCGATCGTGCCGCGAATCACCCGTTGGATGATTGTCGCAGAAGTCGTCGCGGGTTGGGCGGGGTCTAATGCACTAAACACAACATGTGCCGTCATCGCCATCGGCAGGTCCGCCAGCGGGATAAACGCGGCAAAATCGGTCAGTTCCAGTTCCTCGGGGGGCGTATCGACGGTCGGCAGCCGGAAATGACTGTCGGCGGTGGCCCGGCCGTGCCCGGGGATATGCTTCAGGACGGGCAGGACGCCGCCCTGCTCCAACCCCTCGGTGACGGCCCGCGCGATGGCAGCGACCTTGCCCGGCTCGCTCCCGTAGGCGCGATTGCCAATCACATTGTCGGCGCCTGCGACCGGCACGTCCGCCAGCGGCAGGCAGTCCACGGTGATACCGAGATCGGCGAGATCGGCGGCAATCAGGCGGTTGCTCAGCCGCGCCGCCTGCAGCCCCCGCGCAGGCTCCCGGTCATAGAGGGAACCGAATACCGCTCCGGGCGGATAGGCCGGCCAATGCGGCGGCCCCAGCCGCTGTACGCGGCCACCCTCCTGGTCGATCAGGACCGGCGCCTCGCCCTCACCCAAGGTCGTGCGCAATTCGGCAATCAGCCGCGCCACTTGGGCCGGGCTATCGACATTGCGCTTGAACAGGATGAAGCCCCACGGCCGCTCGGCGCGGATGAAATCGCGCTCGGCGGCGGTCAGCTCCAGTCCGGAGATACCTGTGATGAATGCGCGGCTCGGCATGGGCGGGGTTTGCCCTCAGCCCGTCCGGGGGTCAAGGAAACCAGAGACAATTGTACGGGATAAGCGGGAAAACGCTGGCCGCGTTCAGTTCGCCACAAAGCACTGTCCGCCAGCGGCCTTCAGCTCGCTACAGAACTGAGCGGCTTCCTGCCTTGTACGGTACGGCCCGACCGTCGCGCGATACTTGACCTTGCCGTCCGGCATATCGACACGCTTGATCAATGGAGGACGGGAGCCCAGCACCGAAGCGTACTTGCCTTGCGCGACCCGGAACGCCTCCCGCGCGGCTGCTTCGCTGTCCTGAGACGCAATGGACACCACGAAACTGCCTCCGCCGCCTTCAGCGGCCGGCTCGGCGGGATTGACGGCGGCAACTCTCGCCGGCGGCTCGGCAGCCGCTGGCGCGCCGGGCGCGAGCGATAGCGGCGCATTGGCGCTGGCATTGGCTGCAGTCGGCGGGGTGCGCGGGGCGGCAGCCGGCGGCGCGGCGGCGGGTGCCTGCGTCCGCGGTGCCGCGACCTGCGCGGGAGCTGCAGCACCCGGCTTCGGCGGCGTGCCGGCCGGCATGCCTGCGTCTTGAGCGTCGCCCTTCACCGACAGTGTCCTGATCCGCCGTGGCTCGTTGTTCGGCAAGGTGCCGTTGGCGGTGACCGTCGCGGGCGGCGGCGCGCTCGGAACGACACTCGACGGCGACGGCGGATTGGCGTTCTGGTTCAGCGGCGGGAATACGACGCGGGGGCCACTGCGGGCATTGACGTCGACCGGCGTTTCCTCGCGCGGCACGATCTTCTCGTTGCCGTCGCCGAAAGTCATGCGATCCGGCGCCTTTGCCGTGTTGTCGGCCTGCGCCGGTACGACCCGGGTCGGATTGGGGTCGGCCTTGATGATCGGCACCTCGCCGCTGCGCGGGGAGCCGACGAAATTGCGGTAGGCAAACGCGCCGCCGGTGCCGAGCACGGCCAGCACCAGCACGGCCGCAACCGTGATCATGCCGCCGCGCTTGCGTGGCTGCTCTTCGACCTCCTCGTCATAGCCCTGATAGGCGTAGGGATCGTCGGGATAAGCGGGATCCCGCTGGTAGTCCTGTGATTGTTCGATCTGGCCGTACAGCGCATCGTCATAGCGCGAGGGATCGGGCTGCGCCTCCTCGGCGTATTGCTGATCTTCCTCGTAGTGATGGTGCGCTTGCTGCGGCGGCGGAGGCGCGGCCTGCTGCGCGCCATAGCGGTGCAACGGATGCACCGGGGCGGGCTGATAGTCCGGCTCGTCATCGTATTCCGGCAGCGGCGGCGGCTGCTGCACCCGCGCGTTGGCGCGCTGCATCCATGGCGGCGGACCGGCGGGACGCTCTGGCTCCGGCTCGTACTCCTCCTCGTACTGCGGCGTCTGATATTGCTGCGGCTGATGTTGCGGCGTCTGGGAACGCTGCGCTGCCTCCGGCTGGGCCTTCACATTGGCGCGGCCCATCGCGAAGGGATCGGTCTGGCCAATCAGGCGCGCCAGCTCTGCCAGCGGATCACTCTCGGCCTTTTGGCCATGCTGATCCGTGCCGCGGCCATAGTCGTCATGGGCGGGAAAAGGTCGGTCCTGATATCGATCAGCCATCGGCTACGATGTATCCCCTCCAGGAAGGAGCCAAATCGTACTTCAAACGAATGGTCACCCGCCAGATGCCGCGGACATCCCCATGTGCGCGGCGAGTACCCCTAGCTACTACCCTTAAGCTACCTCATCTCGGTCGGGGCGTGGACGCCGAGCACGGCCAGTCCGGACGCCAGAACCGAAACAACGCCCTGGACCATGGCCAGGCGCGCCTTTGTAAGCTCTGCATCATGATTGATAATGAAGCGTAAATGGGGCAAATCGCGGCCCTTTGTCCAAAGCGCATGAAATTCGCTGGCCAAATCATACAGATAAAAAGCGATTCGGTGTGGCTCATGTGCCGTGGCGGCAGCCTCCACCGTCCGGGGGTAGACCGCCAGTCGTTTCAAAATGTCGAGTTCCACGCCCTCCGTGAGCCGCTCCACGGCAGCCCCGGCGAGCCAGGCCAGGCGGGCCCCCGTCTCCTCCGGCAGGTCGGGAACCACCTCCTCCCGCGCATTGCGGAAGATGGAGTGGCCCCTCGCATGGCCGTACTGGACGTAGAACACCGCGTTGTCCTTGGACTGCTCGATCACCTTGGCGAGGTCGAAATCGAGCACCGCGTCGTTCTTGCGGAACAGCATCATGAACCGAACGGCATCCGAGCCGACTTCGTCGACGACCTCGCGCAGCGTGACGAAATCGCCGGAGCGTTTCGACATCCGGACCTGCTCGCCGGCCCTCAACAGCCGAACGAGCTGAACGATCTTGACGTCGAGCGTGGCCTTGCCGCCGGTGACGGCCTTGATGGCCGCCTGCACGCGCTTGATGTAGCCGCCGTGGTCGGCGCCCCAGACGTCGATCAGGTCACGGAAGCCGCGGTCGTATTTGTCCTTGTGATAGGCGATGTCGGACGCAAAATAGGTGTAGGAGCCGTCCGACTTGATCAGCGGACGATCGACGTCATCACCATAGGCAGTGGCGCGGAACAGCGTCTGGACGCGGTCCTCGTAGTCATCGACCGGCTTGCCCTTCGGCGGCGGCAGACTGCCTTCGTAGATGTCGCCCTTCTGCCGCAGGAAATCGATGGTTTCGGCCACCCTGTTGTTGCCGGTCTCGATCAGGGAGCGCTCCGAGAAAAATACCTCGTGCTGGATGTTGAGCGCGGCAAGGTCGCCTTTGATCGCGTCCATCATCATCGCGGTCGCCTTGGCGCGCACGATCGGCAGCCAGGCCCCTTCGCTCATCACTTTGAGCTTGTCGCCGTGCTCCTTTGCCAGCGCTGCGCCGACCGGCTTGAGATAGTCGCCGGGATAGAGCCCTTCCGGGATCTCGCCGATGTTCTCGCCGAGCGCCTCGCGGTAGCGTAGGAATGCCGAGCGCGCGAGCACGTCGACCTGTGCGCCGGCGTCATTGATGTAATACTCACGCGTGACGTCGAAGCCTGCGAATTGCAGCAGGCTCGACAGCGCATCGCCGAACACCGCGCCACGGCAATGGCCGACATGCATCGGCCCCGTGGGGTTGGCCGAGACGTATTCGACATTGACCTTTTGCGCCGCGCCGATTGCGCTCTGCCCATAGTTCGCGCCGTCGCGCAGCACGGTACGCAGCTCGTTCACCCACGCCGACGGCTTCAGGGTGAGATTGATGAAGCCGGGACCGGCCACATCAACGGCCGCGATCAGGTCGTCGCCGCGCAGCTTCTCCGCAATCTTGTCGGCAAGCTCGCGCGGCTTCGCCTTGGCGTCCTTGGCGAGCACCATGGCGGCATTGGTCGCCATGTCGCCATGGCTGGCATCGCGCGGCGGCTCCACCACCACGCGCGAGAAATCGACCTCCGCCGGCCAGCCGCCTTCGGCGGAAAGCGCCGCGCAAACTGCGTGAACGCGCGCCAAAACGGCGGCAAACAGGTGCTGGGCCGGGGATTTTTCGGCGGTTTTTTCAGCCATGGGGCCGCCGCCTAACGCAAATCCGGGGTCGAGTCAAAAAGCCTTTGATGCTCGATCAGCGCGTAACGGTCGGTCATCCCGGCGATGAAATTGCCGATCCGCCGGGCGCGTTCGGTGTCGGTTTCCTGCGCCGTGCCCTCGAGCCATTCCGGTGGCAGGTCGCGGGGCGATTTCCGGTAGCGCTCGAACAGCTCGATCACGATCTGCTCGGCCTCCCCCATCACCCGCATCACCCGCTGATGGCGGTACATGTGCTGGTAGAGGAACGTCTTGATCTCGGCCTCAGCCTTGGCGATGTCGGCGGGAAAGCCGATCATCGCCTCTTTCTGCGCTCGCACATCCTGCGCCGATTGCGGCTGTGCCGCGGCGATCCGCCTGCCCGCTTCTGTCATGACGGCCGTGATCAGATAGGAGATTAGCTCGCGCACCAGCTCCGCTCCGCGCCGGACGTCATCAAGTTGCGGGTAGTGCTCGGCGATGTCGGCGATGATGTCCGATGCTAGCGGTATCACCTTGAGATCATCGACGCGGAACAGGCCTGCGCGCAGGCCATCATCAATGTCGTGGGCGTCATAGGCGATATCGTCGGCAATGGCGGCGACCTGCGCTTCCATCGAGGCAAAGCTCCACAGCTCGAGGTCGAAGCTTTTGACGTAATCGGCAATGCCGACTGGAATGCCCTGCTCGCGATACGGCCCGATCGGCGTGCCGCCGCGCTCGGTCAGCGGCCCATTGTGCTTGACGATGCCTTCCAGCGATTCCCAGGTCAGGTTGAGCCCGTCAAATTCGGGATAGCGATGCTCCAGCGCGGTGACGACGCGCAGCGCCTGCGCATTATGGTCAAAGCCGCCATGGTCTTTCAGGCAGGCGTCCAGCGCACGCTCTCCGGCATGGCCGAACGGGGGATGGCCGAGGTCGTGGGCGAGCGCGAGCGTTTCGGTAAGGTCCTCGTCGAGCCCAAGCTGCCGCGCCAGCGCGCGGGCGATTTGTGCCACTTCCAGGGAATGCGTCAGGCGGGTGCGGTAGTGGTCGCCCTCGTGGAACACGAAGACCTGGGTCTTGTGCTTCAGCCGGCGGAACGCGGTGGAATGGATCACCCGGTCGCAATCCCGCCGGAACGGGCTGCGGGTGCGGCTCGGCGGCTCCGCAAACAGCCGGCCGCGGCTTGCGTCGGGATCGCAGGCAAAGGGCGCCCGCGGGGCAGCCATTCCGACCGTCACGGCAATTTAATCCTTATCCATTTGATTCCGCTTGCCCGCGCACTTAACTATGGGGAACGCGGTATACCAAATGAATTGACGTGCCTCGCGCATGAGGCTGGAGACCGGAATATGACTGCTGCCATCACCGTCAGCGAGCGGGCCGCCCGCCGCATCGGCGAGATCCTCAAAGGCGAAGGCGACGGCGCCATGCTGCGCATCAGCGTCGAGGGCGGCGGCTGCTCCGGCTTCCAGTACAAATTCGATGTCGACCATGCCAAGGCCGAGGACGACCTCGTGATCTCCCGCGAGGGCGCGGTGGTGCTGGTCGATTCTGCGTCCGTGCCGTTCCTGGCGGGATCGGAGGTCGATTTCGTCGACGACCTGATCGGCGCCTCCTTCCGCGTGGTCAATCCGAACGCCACCGCCTCCTGCGGCTGCGGCACCAGCTTTTCGATCTGATCTCCTATTTCACAGCGAACAGCGCCCTGGCATTGCCATGGGCGATTTGCGCAGCGATTTTTGGCGGCAACTGATTGAGCCATGCGCGATAGCCGGCCATGAGATCGCCGTAGCTCGCCCAGCGCTCGGATATCCAGGTATCGGAGCCAAGCAGGAAGCGGTCGGGGAATTTCTCGAACAGGGCGCGCCATTCCGCCGTCAGCTTGCCGCCGCCGTCAACAATGCCGCTGCGATAGGACAGCTCGCCCCACAGTTTTGGATATTTCGTCAGTAGCGCAGCGACGCGGTCGGTCGACAGCCCGAAGCCGGTGTGCGCCCAGATGATCTGCGCGCGCGGATTATGCCGCATCAGGATCTCGACGGCCTCATCGTCGGCGTGGGCATGGAGATAAAGATTGTTGGCGACGGCGAAATTGACGACGCTCTTCACCACCTCGGTATCGGCCGCCCTGCCCCAGATATGGAATTCGCCGATGCCGCGGTAGTAGCCGCGCTTGAATTCCTCATGCACGAGCTCGAGGGTCAGGGGATCGCCGAACCACGTCTTGATGTCGGCGCGCACCCGGTACGGCCGAATGAACGGCACCACCCACAGCCCTTCGGATTTTGCGTCCATCAACGCGTGCGTGCCGATATTGGGACGGCTGGTGGCGAGAATTCCGGTGACGCGGTTCTTGCGCAACAGGGCCAGCACCTCATCGGGCTGGTAGTAGGGCTTTGGCTCCCAGTTGTAGTGCAGGTGCGCGTCAAAGATCTCGATCGGCTCGGCGGCGCGCGACGGGCTCGCCAGCAACGTAGCCGCCGCAACGGCGAAGCAGCCTGCAATCTGCCTCGCCTTTTCGCGCGGCATCATTCGGCCGCCACCACGCGCGGCGGCTCGGCGTCGCCGGTGTCGTCTTGCTGAGGCTCGAGACGGCGCTTGAGCCTGCGGTCGATGCGGTCAAGATAGATGTAGACCACGGGCGTGATGTAGAGCGTCAGCAGCTGCGACACGCAGAGGCCGCCGACGACGGCGATGCCCAGCGGCTGACGCAACTCGGCGCCGGCGCCGGCGCCGAGCGCGATCGGCAGCGTGCCGAAGATCGCCGCGAACGTCGTCATCATGATCGGGCGGAAGCGGAGCAGCGCGGCCTCGCGGATCGCGTGCTCGGCGGAGAGGCCAACGCGGCGGCGCTCCAGCGCGAAGTCCACCATCATGATCGCGTTCTTCTTGACGATGCCGACCAGCATGACGATGCCGATCATGGCGATCACGGACATCTCCATGCTGAACAGCATCAAGGTCAGGATCGCGCCGATGCCGGCCGACGGCAGGCCCGAGATGATGGTGATCGGATGAATGAAACTCTCGTAGAGAATGCCGAGTATGATGAAGGCGGCGAACACGGCGGCGAGGATCAGCACGCCCTGCCCGCGCAGCGAGTCTTGGAATACCTGCGCGGTGCCGGAGAAGCCGGTTACGATCGTCACCGGCAGGTTGGATGCCTGCTCGAGCGCGGTGATCTTGTCGACGGCGTAGCCCAGCGAATAGCCGGGCGCGAGGTTGAACGAGATCGTCACCGCCGGCTGCTGGCCCTGGTGGTTGATCTGCAGCGGGCCGACGCTTGGCACCAGCTTTGCCACCGCATCGAGCGGAATAGTCTGGCCGTTCCCCGTCTTCATATAGAGCTTTGACAGGTCGGACGGGTCGACCTTGAAGCGCGGCTCCACCTCGAGGATGATCTGGTAGTCGTTCGACGGCATATAGATGGTGCCGATCTGACGCGTGCCGAAGGCGTTGTAGAGCTGGTTGCGCACCTGATCGACGGTGACGCCGTAGATCGCCGCCTTCTCGCGGTCGATGTCGACCGTCATCTGCGGGTTCTTGATGTAGAGGTCCGGCGTGACGTCGAGCAGGCCAGGGATCTTCGCGATCCTGTCGAGCATTTCCGGCGATATGCGGTACAGCGCTTCGGTGTCGCCGCTCTGCAGCACGTACTGATACTGGGCCTTGGAAATCCGGCCGCCGATATTGAGGTTCTGGATCGGCTGGAAAAACGCCTGCAAGCCGGGAACCTGACGCGCCTTCGCCCGGAGCCGTCCAATGATTACACTGAGATGGTCGCGTTCCTTCTTCGGCTTCAGGGCGACGAACAGACGGCCGTAGTTCGCGGTCGGGTTCGGACCGCCTGAACCGACAGTCGAATTGATGTAGTCGATCGCCGGATCGGACTTCAACACGTCGACCAGCGCCTGCTGCCGATCCTTCATCGCCTCGAAGGAGGTATCTGTCGCGGCTTCGGTCACGCCGATGAGGAATCCGGTGTCCTCCTGCGGGAAGAAGCCTTTCGGCACGATCATGTAGAGATAAACGGTGCCGCCCAGCGTCGCGAACGTCACCATCAGCATCAGGAACTTCTTGGTCAGCACCCAGTCGAGCGTCCATTCATAGGCCCGGAGCCAGGAATCGAACATCCGCTCGAACACCCGCAACACGACGTTGGGCTTCTTTGTCTCGTCATGAGCCTTCAGCACGCGCGCGCACAGCATCGGGGTCAGCGTCAGCGACACGAAGCCTGACACCACGATGGCTACGGAAACGGTGACCGCGAACTCGCGGAACACGCGGCCGACGATGCCGCCCATCAAAAGCACCGGTATGAACACCGCGATAAGCGAAAACGTGATCGAGATGATGGTGAAGCCGATCTCGCGCGCGCCCTTCAGCGCGGCCTCGAACGGCCGCATGCCGTGCTCGATGTGGCGGACGATGTTCTCCAGCATGACGATGGCGTCGTCGACCACGAAACCGACCGACAGCGTCAGCGCCAGCAGCGTCATGTTGTTGATGGAATAATCGAGCGCATACATCGCGGTACAGGTGCCGACCAGCGAGATCGGCACCGCCAGCGCCGGAATGAAGGTCGCCGACGCCGAGCGCAGGAACAGGAAGATCACCAGGATCACCAGGGCGACCGCGATCAGCAGCGTCTCCTCGACATCGGCCACCGCCTGACGGATCGAGATCGACCGGTCCATCAGCACGTTGATCGTGACCGATGGCGGGATCGCGGCGCGCAGCGCCGGCAGTTTCGCCAGGATGGAATCGACCACGGCCACCGTGTTGGCGTCGGGCTGCTTCTGGATGCCCAGCACGATCGAGCGGTCGCCGTTCAACCAGCTCGCAATCTTGTCGTTCTCGACACTGTCATAGACGCGCGCGACCTCGCTGAGCTTGACCGGCGATCCGTTGACCCATTTGACGGTGATCGTGCTGTAGTCGGCCGCCTTGTCCATCTGGCCGGAGGCCTGTAGCGCGACATCCTGCTTCGGTCCGTTCAGCGTGCCGACCGGCGTGGACGAGTTGGCATTGGCCACCGCGTTGCGGATGTCCTCCATGGACAGCCCGCGCGCGGCAGCAGCCTCAGGGTCGGCCTGGACCCGGATGGCGAACTTCTGCGCGCCATACACCGAGACCTGGGCAACGCCCGGGAGCTGCGATATCGCCTGCCCGATGGTGATGTCGCCGTACTCGTTGACGGTCGACAGCGGCAACGTCGCCGAGCCCAGCACGACGAACAGCACCGGGAAGTCCGCCGGATTCACTTTGCGGAAGCTCGGCGGGATCTTCATCTCGATCGGCAACCTGCGTTGCGCGATCGTCAGCGCGGTCTGCACGTCGAGTGCGGCGGCGTCGATGTTGCGGTTGAGATCGAACTGGATGGTGATGACGCTGGTGCCCTGCGAGGAGTTCGACGTCATCGACGAGATGCCGGCAATGGTCGAGAGCTGGCGCTCGATGACGCCGGCGACCGATGCAGCCATGGTATCGGCGCTGGCCCCCGGCAGCGTCGCGGTCACGGCGATGGTGGGGAAGTCGACCCTCGGTAGTGCCGACACCGGCAGCAGGCGGAACCCGAACACGCCGAAGGCAATGATCGTCGCCGTGATCAGCGTCGTCATCACCGGCCGGCGGATGCAGAGTTCGGATAGCGTCATCGCTTACGCTCCGGCCTTCTTCGCGCGCGGTTCGACGCGCGTGCCATCCGACAGCAGCAACTGTCCGTCGGTGACAATGCTCTCGCCGCCCGACAGGCCATCCGAGATCACGGAAAACCCTTGGAATGTGCGATCGACAGTCACCGGCTGAACCCTTGCCGCGCCGTCCTTCACGACAAACACGAAGTTGCCGCTCTGGCTGCGTTGCACCGCGATGGTCGGCACCACCACGGATTCCTCGGTGCGAATGATCAGCTTGGTCGACACCAGCGTGCCCGGCCACAGCGTCTCGTTGCCATTGTCCATCACCCCGCGCACGGTGATCATGCCGGTAGTGGCATCGACGGTGTTTTCCACCATCGCCACCTTGCCCTCCTCGGAGCTTTTCCGGCCGGGAACGGTCGCGATCACCCGCGAGCCATTCTTCGCCATGGCCTCGCGCAGATCGACCAGCACGCGCTGCGGCACCGCAAAGGTCACGTAGACCGGCGCCATCTGGTTGATGACGGCGAGCGGCTGGGTATCGGCGGGACGGACGAAATTGCCGACCTTCACGTTGGCGGCGCTGATGCGGCCGGCGAAGGGCGCACGGATCAGGGTGTAGCTCTTCTGGACCTTGTAATTGTCGAGCACGGCCTGATCGGCCTTGATGGTGGCGGTCAGCGTGTCGGACTGCGTCCTGGCATTGTCGAGGTTGACCTGGGTGGTGGCGCCCTTGGCGACGAGGTCTGTGTAGCGGCGCAGGTCGCGCATGGCCCCCTCGAGCTGCGCCTGGTCCTTGGCGAGCGTGCCTTCGGCCTGCTCGATCTGGGCGTCGATCTGGCGGGCGTCGAGGGTGAACAGCAGGTCGCCCTCATTGACCTTGGCGCCGTCCTCGAAATGCACGGCAACGATAGTCGTCTCCAGCCGCGACTTGAGCGCGACGCTGGAGATCGGGGTTACCGTGCCATTGGCGTCGACATCGACCGGAACCGGCTTGCGCTCGGCCTTGGCGATTTCCACCGAAATCGTCCGGGGGCGCTGCGGGCCTTGGGCGCTGGCATTGCTGCCCATCCAGGACGACCGGGTGACAAAGGCCGCTACCGCTGCAATGCCAAGCGCGCCGACAAGCAAAATCCAGCTTCGTTTTTTCATCGTTCTTACGGTCCCGCCGGTGAATAACACCAGGGACGCCTATTCCTGCCCTTGACGGCGAGTTTTATGCCTTATTTGTAAACGGTTACCACAGCCTGATGACTGATGGTATGCCACTATCGCAAAATCTGGGTTACGGGCCGGGTCTTTTTCATGCGCATTGCTACGTGGAACGTCAATTCGGTCCGGCAGCGGATCGAGCCTCTCATGGCGTGGCTCAAGGAGTGCTCGCCGGACATCGCCTGCCTGCAGGAAACCAAGTGCGTCGACGAGGCTTTCCCCCGGCTGGAGATCGAATCGCTCGGCTACAACGTCGTCACCCACGGCCAGAAGACCTTCAACGGCGTGGCGCTGCTGTCCAAGCTGCCGTTTGACGAGACCAAGTCGGGCCTCGCCGGCGATGACGAGGACGCCCACGCCCGCTTCATCGAGGGCGTGGTGACGCTCAAGCGCGGCGTGATGCGGGTGGCGTGTCTCTATCTGCCCAACGGCAACCCGGCGCCCGGCGACAAATACGACTACAAACTCAAATGGATGTCCCGCCTTCTTGAGTACTCGAAGGAACGGCTCAAGGCCGAGGAGCCGCTGGTGCTGGCCGGCGACTTCAACGTCATTCCGGCCGCCGCCGATGTCTACAACCCCGCTGCCTGGGTCGGCGACGCCCTGTTCCGCCCGACCACGCGCGAATCCTTCCAGGCGCTGCTCGGCCTCGGCCTCACCGACGCCTTGCGCGCGGTCAGCGACGCGCCGGGCCAGTACACGTTCTGGGACTACCAGGCCGGGGCCTGGCAGAAGAACTGGGGCCTGCGGATCGATCACCTGCTGCTGTCGCCGCAGGCCAGCGACCGGCTGATCGACGTCGGGATCGACAGCTATGTGCGGGCCTGGGAGAAGCCGTCGGACCATGTCCCGGTCTGGGCGGATCTTGACCTCGCGACGGCCTAGCGGATGGCGCCGCGCGGAATCAGTCGCGGCCGCCCTTGACCCAGTGCTTGAGCATCTGCAGCGCCATGGCGTTGTCGCTGTCGGACGCCTTCGCGATCGCCCGGTTGTAGCTTTCCTTGATCCAGGCTTCGTTGGCACCGGCGGCAGCGGCGTTTTCGCTGGCCAGAATCAGCCACATCAGGCCGCGGGCGCGCTGCGGCGGCATCTGCTCGCCGTTGAACAGCATCTGGCCGAGCAGCGCCTGTGCCTGGTACTGCCCCTTCTGCGCGGCCAGACCCAGCCAGCGGATGCCTTGACGGAAGCTCTCCGGCGAATTGCCGGTGCTCTTGAAGTAGAGCCGCGCCAGATCGTACTGCGCGTCGGCATTGCCGAAATAGGACGCGGCATAGGAGAACATCTCCCGCGCCCGCTCCGGATCGGGCTTCACCTTCGAGTTCGGAATGCCGCTGAGATAATAGCGGCCGAGCGCCACAAACGCCTGGGCGACGATCCCGGACTGCGGCGCCGACGGGTTGTCCTCGGCGTGCTGGTTGGCGATCTTGCTGAAATATTCGAAGGCGCGCAGGTCGTTCTGCACCACGCCATCGCCATCGGCATACATCCGCCCGAGCTTCCACTGCGCCACGGGATGGCCGCCCTCGGCGGCGTATTCCAGCGCGACCACGGTAGAGGAAGACGCGCTCGTGGCGGTGGGCACGGCGGCTGCGGGGACGTTGCCCGGCGGAACCGGCTTGTTGCCGAGCGGCGCGGCCGCTACCGGTGGCGTCGCCGCGACACCGAGCGGAGCCGTCGGCTTGACGGGCGAATTGACCGGCGTGCCATCGAATCCGAACGCGGGAGCCAGCGGGAGGGCCCCCAGAACGAACGCAATGATGGTACGCCTAGATGTCCGCATAGCACTGTTTCTCGTGTGCGCCACCAGGGTGGGTAACCGCCCCGTCCACCGCCGGCCCGACCTGCTGGGCATACTTCCACAGCGCACCCGACCCATGGTTGGTCGCGCGAGGAGCCCATTTGGTCTTGCGTTCGGCGAGTTCCGCGTCGGTCAATTTTACGTTAAGGGTTCCAGCCTCGGCGTCGATCTCGATGACGTCGCCGTCCCGGACCAACCCGATCGGCCCGCCAATGGCCGCCTCCGGCCCGACATGGCCGATGCAGAAGCCGCGGGTGGCACCGGAAAACCGGCCGTCGGTGATCAGCGCGACCTTGCCGCCCATGCCCTGCCCGGTTAGCGCGGCGGTGGTCGACAGCATCTCCCGCATGCCGGGACCGCCACGCGGCCCCTCGTAGCGGATGACGATGACTTCGCCTTCCCGGTAGGTGCGCTTCTGGACGGAATCGAAGGCGTCCTCTTCGCGGTCGAAGCAGCGGGCCGGCCCGGTAAATTTCAACTTCGACATTCCCGCGACTTTCACGATCGCACCTTCTGGAGCGAGATTTCCCTTCAGGCCGACCACACCGCCCGTGACGGTGATCGGCTTGTCGGCTGGCCGCACGACATCCTGGTGCGGATTCCATTTCACGCTTTTGAGGTTTTCGGCGATCGTTCGGCCCGTCACGGTTATGCAATCCCCGTGCAGATGGCCATTATCGAGCAACGTTTTCATCAGAAGCGGAATGCCACCAACCTCAAACATGTCTTTGGCAACATAACGGCCACCCGGCTTCAAATCGGCGACGTACGGTGTCTTTTTGAAGATTTCGGCAACATCGAACAAATTGAATTTAATGCCGCACTCGTTGGCGATCGCGGGCAAGTGCAGCGCAGCATTGGTCGAGCCGCCGGATGCCGCCACGACGGCGGCGGCATTCTCCAGCGACTTGCGGGTGACAATGTCGCGCGGACGGAGGTTTAGCGCGATCAGCTCAACCACTTTCTCGCCGGCGGCGGCGCAGAAGGAGTCCCGGATCTCGTAAGGCGCAGGGGCTCCGGCAGAATACGGGAGTGCAAGGCCGATCGCCTCGGAGACGGTCGCCATGGTGTTGGCGGTGAACTGGGCGCCGCAGGCGCCCGCCGAGGGACAGGCCACCCGCTCGATCTCGTCGAGGTCCTCGTCCGACATCTCGCCGACCGAGTGCTTGCCGACCGCCTCGAACATGTCCTGCACGGTCACGGGTTGGCCGCGAAAGCTGCCGGGCAGGATCGAGCCGCCGTAGATGAAGATCGAGGGCACGTTGAGGCGAACCATCGCCATCATCATGCCGGGCAAGGACTTGTCGCAGCCGGCAAGCCCCACTAGGCCGTCATAGGCGTGGCCGCGGACGGTCAGTTCAACCGAGTCGGCGATGCATTCGCGCGACGGCAGCGAGGAGCGCATGCCGTCATGGCCCATGGCGATCCCATCGGTGACGGTGATGGTGCAGAATTCCCGCGGCGTGCCGCCGCCGGCGGCGACGCCCTTCTTGACGGCCTGGGCCTGACGCATCAGCGCGATATTGCAGGGGGCGGCCTCATTCCAGCAGGACGCAACGCCCACAAAGGGCTGGTGTATCTGCTGGGTGGTGAGACCCATGGCATAGAGGTAGGAGCGGTGCGGCGCGCGCGCGGGCCCTTCCGTCACGTGACGGCTGGGCAGCCTAGCCTTGATGTTCGTCCTGGCGTCCATCGCGCGGCCTGTTTCCCCACCTGACAACTCGCTTGGGGTCCCGGGAGGTCCGCCCCTTCGCCCTGTTGAGTCCTGTGGATTTCTGGGGAAATGATTTCATGAAGGGGTGTGGCTAAAAAGCGGCGTTTGGTTCAACCACCCCCCCTTTCCACTCAAATGTTAGCTCCCTGTTGCTCTGGCGACACAATCGTTGCCCTCGCGCAACCATAAAGACAGCAAGAAGCCACCTTTCTTTAGCTCTAGGTTTCGCCTGCCACAACCGGGAGGCGATCGATGGCTTTCATGCCCGGCCGCTTGCGCCAGACGATCTCGGCCTCCGGCACCGCAAGGGTCAGCTTCGGCCAGCGCAGGAACAGCGCCTTCAGCGCGCACCTGCCCTCGATCCGCGCGAGCTGATGACCGAGGCAGAAATGGATGCCGGTTCCGAAGGCGATATGCCGGTTCGGCTTGCGATCGAGGTCGAGCGCTTCCGGATGCGGATTGGCCGCCGGATCCATGTTGGCCGCCGCAAGCATCGGCATGATGCGCTCGCCTTTGCGCACGACGACCCCGCCGAGATCGACGTCCCGGCGCACATAGCGCGGCTTTGTAAATTGCACCGGCGTCAGGAAGCGGAGGAATTCTTCGACCGCGAGATCGGCGCGGCTCCAGTCTTGCTCAAGCCAGTCGCGCAAGGTGGGGTTTTTCAAGAGCTCATGCACGGAGCCGCTGATGAGATGCGTGGTGGTCTCGTGACCGGCGAACAGCAGCAAAAACACCATCGAGACGATCTCGTTGCCGCTGATCCGCCCGCCCTCCTTCTCGACCCGCACGATTTCCGCGATCAATCCTTCGCCGCCGTGCCGGCGCACGGTCTCCAGATAGCCTTCGAGATAGCGCCGCAGCGCGATCGCGTTCGGAATCGTAAGCAGGAATCCCAACGGACCGGTCAGGCGCGAGAAGCGGCCGGCGAGCGCGGAAAATTTCGGCCGGTCGGCCTCCGGCAGCCCCAGCAATTCGCAGATCACCGATAGCGGCAGCTCGCGCGCATAGCGCTGCACCAGATCGGCGGGGCTGCCCTCGGCAAACAGATTGTCGGCCAGTCGCGCGGCGGTTGCCTGGATATGCGGCTCCATGCCGAGCACGGCGCGGCGGCGGAAGGCTTCGTCGACGATGTCGCGTAGCCGCTTATGGTCCGGCTCGTCCATCGACAGCATGGTGGTGGCGAAGGTCTTGATGATGCCGGGCATCCACCAGCGCATGCCGGCGACCTCGCCATCCTCCTTGCGGATGGTGAAGATGTCGGTGTCCTTGAGAACGCGATCGGCCATCGCCTGCGTGGTGGTGGTCCAGACCCGGCCGACGATGGGAAAATTGACCTCGACCACGGACCCCTCGTTGCGGAGCCGCTCGAGCGAGGCCGCCGGGTTCCGGAAATAGTCCTGGCTGGTGAAGTCCACGTGCGAGGCCATGGAGCCGATCCTTCTGCAGGTCCGGCCGATATGCTGAAGACATTGCGGCAATTCCAGACCGGTTGCACGCGAACGTGAAGCGTCGATCCCGCGGCATGATTTTGCCCGGGGTTTGACCGTTTCGTTGGCCCTCTTCGAGAAGAGGGCGCAGGAAGGCCGGGTGCCGGCGGCACCCGCATAACCGTGTGCAATGGGTAGAAAAGAACGCACACGGATTTGACAGGTACAGCCGAGACATCCCGGCCTTCCCCGCGCAATGGTTTGGCGGCTTATACGTGATCTTGTGTCCGCAAAATTTGCCAGAATGTGCGAACGGGCGGTTCTGACCAACCGCCCGTCGCTGGATCTGAGCCCGAATGTGCTCGAAGGCCCTGGAGCCTGTCGGGGAGCGTGGGACAGATC
>Ga0081539_10001713_pt1 | contig 35164 bp, 36 predicted proteins | sample TabmetS4T2R2_FD_71023 | JGI IMG/M metagenome (GOLD analysis project Ga0081539, IMG submission 71023) | Tabebuia heterophylla rhizosphere microbial communities from the University of Puerto Rico - S4T2R2 | ecosystem: Host-associated > Plants > Roots > Rhizosphere ... | reverse complement strand
CCATCGTCAGGTCATTTGGGTGGGCTCGAGAGCCTGGCCCTGCTGACGACCGTCGCGAAAATCCCTCCGAGCGCGACGCCCACGGCCCCGCGCGTCAGGTACGCGCTTCGCAGTAGCGCACGGCCGCCTCGCCGAGCGCGCGCGTGCCCGCGTAGGCGACGGCGCCCTTCAGCAGCCACCCGGCCACGGGAATCACGCCGAGCAGCTCGCGGGCGATCGTGCGGAAGCCGAGCCCGGCGCCGATCGTCGCCGCGATCTCGGGTGCGCGCTGGGCGTCGACTTCGAGCCCGTACGCCGCGCAGATTCGCAGCACCATCCGCAGCTGGTTCAGCGTCAGCACGGGCAGGTCGGCACCGGGCACGAACACGGCCACGCCGACGATGCCGTTCTTGCGGGCGAACGACTCGATCAGCTCCGAGCAGAACGGCTTCCGCAGGACGGGCAGTCGGCGCGCGAGCGACGAGCCTTCCTCCCCGAGCTTGTGCATCACGACGCGGGCGATCTCGTCGACCGGAAAGCCGTGTCCCGTGGGAACGCGGACGACGTCCGTCGCGAGCACGAAGGGAACCCGCACCGGCGCCTCGCGGCCGGCCGCGACGACGACGGTCGGCACGCGCGCGCGGCGCGCCGCCTTCAGCACCTGCTCGTCCTCGTCGGTCACGTCGTCTCCGACGACGTAGACGAGCGCCTCGACATCGGACGGCGGCCCGCCGGTGCGCACCGCCGAGGCGTCGCCGCCGGCACGGAGCTCACGGGCGAGCACGTCGGCGAGCTGCCCGGCGACGAGGAGCGGCCGGTCGCTCGTCTTGCGCAAGGAGTTGACGACGCCGATGATCGCCGTCGGCCTGAGCGGCAGCTTGCTCACCGGCGGCGCATCGGCGTCCCGCGCAGGTGAATCGAGAGCAGGATGCCCATCGCGGCGAGGTTCGCGATCATCGACGAGCCCCCGACGCTCACGAACGGGAGCGGGATGCCGGTGATCGGCGCGATCCCCATCGTCATCCCGACGTTCACGAACACCTGGAAGAGGAACGCGAACACGATCCCGCCGGCGACGACTGCGCTGTACATGTCGCGTGCGACGGTGATCACGCGCAGGCCGCGCCAGACCACGAGCAGGTAGAGACACAGGAGGATCGCCGCGCCGACGAAGCCTCGCTGCTCCGAGAGCGAGGCAAAGACGAAGTCGGTCGCGTGCTCGGGCAGGTAGTCGAGGTTCGTCTGTGTCGCGTTGCGGACGCCGCGGCCGTCGAAGCCTCCCGCCCCGATCGCGACCTTCGACTGCGTGACGTTGTACGTCGCTCCGCTGGGGTCGGTGTCGGGATGCATGAAGCCGGTGATCCGCTGCAGCTGGTAGTCCTTGAGCACGTGCACGCCCGCTGCCGGCAGCGCCCAGAGGACGGCTGCTGCGGCGAGGGCGGTCAGCAGCGTGACGACGGCGATGTTCAGCCAGCGCACGCCCGCGACGAAGAGGAGCGCGGCAAGGGCGGCGGCGTAGACGAGTGCCGTGCCGAAGTCCGGCTGCACGTAGACGAGCGTCATCGGCAGTGCGGCGAGCCCGAGCGCCGTGCCGGTCGTCTGCGGATCGTTCAGCCGCCGCGAGCGCTCGGCGAGGAAGCCTGCGAGCGCGAGGACGAAGAGCACCTTCCCGAACTCCGACGGCTGGAAGCGGAAGAAGCCGAGATCGAGCCAGCGGCGCGAACCGCGCGTCACCGGGCCCGCCAGGAAGACGAAGAACATCACGAGCGCGGTGCCGCCGTAGATCGGGCGCCAGAAACGCCGATACCAGGACGGGTCGATCGCGAGCGCGGCCACGAGACCCGCGACGCCCGCGAACGCGAACAGCGCCTGCCGCACGACGAAGTACCGCGGGTTCCCCTCCACGTCGTGCTCGGTGATCCCGCCGATCGCGTACAGGCCGTACGCGACGAGCGCGGCGACAGCGCCGACGAGGATCCAGTCCATCCGGCGGATGAACGAGAGCTCCTGTGCGCGTGACCGGGCCCGCGCCCGCGCGCGGCGCTCTGCACGGCTGCCGACGTATTCCATCGCCATCAGTCGGAGTGGATCGCCCCTTGCACGCTTGCTTCCTTGTGGAAGTACTGCTCGAAGACCTTCAGTGCGGCCGGCGCCGCGGCCGTCCCGCCGTGGCCGCCGTTCTCGATCACCGCGCAGACGACGAGCCTCGCCGCGTCCGACGGGCCGTAGCCGCACCACCACGACTGGTCGAACGTGCGCGGGACGCCGTCGCCCGGGTCGAGCACCTTCTCGGCGGTTCCGGTCTTGCCCGAGATCGAGACGGGGAAGCTCCCGAACACGGCCGACGACGTGCCGAACGACTCGTGCGTCGCCCAGAGCAGGCCCTCGCGGACGACGGCGAGCGCGTTCGGGTCGATGTCGATCCGCTGGGGTTGCGGCGCCGCGGGGTGCGGAGCCGCGCCGCCGGGCTGGTCGACGCTGAGCAGCAGATGCGGCGTCACGAGCTTGCCGCCGTTCGCGATCAGCGCGTAGAAGCGCGCCATCTGCAGCGGCGTGACGAGCAGGTCCTTCTGCCCGATCGCCAGCTGGATCGAGTCGCCCGGCTTCCAGAGGCTGTCGACGCGCCAGCAGCAGGGATCCGTCTTCTTCGTGAACGTGCGCACTCGCCATTCGGGCGTCGGCAACAGGCCGCCGGTCTCGCCGCCGACGTCCAGTCCCGCGCGCTGGCCGAAGCCGAACCGGCTCGCCCACAGCTGCAACGGGTGACCTTCCTCCGTCGGGCGGCTGTAGAAGTTGTCGCCCAGTTGGTAGAAGTAGGTGTCGCACGAGGCCGCGATCGCGGTCGGCAGGTTCATCTGCTGGCTGACGTACGGGTCCCAGTTCTTGAACGGCTGATGCGACCGGTCGTACGGCGAGTAGTAGACGCCGGTGCACGGCAACGTCGAGTACGGCGTGATCAGATGCTCCTCGAGCGCAGCGAGGGCGGTGACCGGCTTGAAGGTCGAGCCCGGCGGATACCCGACCTGCAGCGCGCGGTTGAGCGCCGGGTAGTTCCGCTGCTCCGCGGTCCGCTTCGTCAGCCCCTGCGCGGCCAGCTTCTTCGTCGTGACGCGCCCCGAGTAGACGGCGGGGTTGAACGTCGGCGACGACGCCATGGCGAGGACGGAGCCGTCGTTCGGGTCGAGCGCGACGACCGCCCCGCCGTTCGCGTTCCAGCAACCGACGCACTCCGAGTTGCGCGCGGTCTGGATCCCGTACTGCAACGCGTCCTCGGCGGCGCGCTGGAGGTTGACGTCGATCGTCAACCGGATCGGGCTTCCCGGGCGAGGATTCAGCGTCGGCTTGAACTCGCCGTGCGGTACGCCGAGCGAGTTGACGCGGAGCGTCTGCCGGCCGGGCAGGCCGCGGAGGTAACCGTCGAACGCCGACTCGACTCCGGCCTGGCCGATCTTGTCGCCGGCACGGATCCCCTTCGACGCATGCCTCAGCTGCTGCGGCGAGATCTCGGTGACGTAGCCGAGTAGCTGGGCCGCGAGCAGCCCGTGCGGGTAGCTGCGGACGAACGAGTTGGCGATGCGCAGGCCTGGAAAGTCCTCCTTGTGCTCGTAGAGGTAGCGCACCTGCGCCTCCTTGATCCCCGTCTTCACGGTGACGGGCGTCAGCGGGTCGCCCGCGCGCCTCTTCATCTCGGCGAGGATCTGGCCGACGGGGACCTGGAGGATCCGCGACAGCGCGCGGAGCTCACGTCGCTCGGCCGGCCAGGTCTTCGGCAAGTCGGCCGGCCACAGCTGCGCCGCGGTCGTCACGCGGTTGTCCACGATCCGCCGCCCGTTGCGGTCGAGGATCGCGCCGCGCGGCGCCTCGATCCGGATCTTGCGCAGCTGGTTGTTCTGCGCGACGCGCAGGTACTGCTGGCCGGACAGGATCTCGAGCGCCCAGAGCCGCAGGAAGAGCGCCGCGAACACGACGAGCGCGAGCGAGCCGAGCAGCGCGACGCGGAGCGCGAGCTGCGGGGTGACGCGCCAGGGCTCGTCGCGGTTCGGGCTCGGCGGCAGGAACGTGCCGGCGCGGCTAGCCAAGGAGGCGGACTTCCTGCGCGCGATCGCGCCATTCCACCGGCCGCAGCAGCTTCCCGGTCAGCCAGTACACCGGCGCGGTGAGGACGAGATTGAAGAGGATCGTCGGAAGGAGCGACTCGAGGAGCACGGAGCGCGCGGAGACGGCGTCGCCGAGCATGAAGTGCAGCAGCGTCGCGCCGAATGCGTACAGCACGGTGACGACCGCCACCGAGACGTACGGCGCGTGCGTCCGGTCGCGACCGGTCGTCTCGCCGTAGCGGCCGATCCAGTAGCCGCCGACGGTGAGGATCAGCGACGTCAGGCCGAGCGTCTGCAGCGTGGCCGTGTCGACGAGCAGCCCGCCGAGGAAGCCGCCCGCCGCGCCGAAGACGGAGCCGCGCAGCAGCGCGACTGCGACCAGCGTCACCAGCAGCAGCTGCGGATATCCGCCGGCGACGCTGAGCGAGGAGAGCAGCGACACCTGGACGATCGCGACGACGAACAGCAGCGCGAATGCCTTGAGCCCGTCCGCCGGCGTCACCGCGGACGCCCGTCCGGCACGAGGACTGCGACGGCGTCGAGCGAGGTCAGGTCCGCGAACGGCTCGACCTGCACAGTCTTGAACGGCAGCGTGTCCGATTGCCCCGAGCTCGTGACACGACCGATCAGGATTCCGGCGGGGTAGACGTCGGGCAGCGCGCCCTGCTGGGTGCCCGCGGTGACGATCACGTCGTTCACGAGCACGACCTCGTTCTTGGTCACGCGGTCGAGGAAGAGCGCCGGCCCACCCCCCGCGCCGTGCCGGATGATCCCGGACGCGCCGCTGGTCAGGTCCTCCGCCGCGACCGCACTCGTCGGATCCGAGAGCAGCGTCACTTGCGAGACCGTCGGGGTCACGCGCGTCACCTTGCCGACGAGGCCCGCCGCGGTGACGACGGGATCGTCCTTGCGCACGCCGTGCTTGGAGCCCGCGGCGATCGTGATCTGCTGCTTGAACTGCGACGACGTCGTCAGCACGTCCGCGTTGACGGCGTCGAAGTCCTTCGGGAAGTCGGGGCCGTGCTCGTACTCGAGCAGGCTCGTGAGGACGGCCACGTCGTCCACCGCCGAGCGCGCGGCGACGTACTGCTGGCGGAGCTGCGCGTTCTCCTTCCGCAGCCGCTCGTTCTCCGAGCGCGCGTCGACGAGCCCGTCGAACCAGTTGTAGGCGTCGCGGAACGGGCGCGCCACGCGCTCGGTCACGACCTCGAACGGCCTCAGTGCGGCAGCGCCGGCGTCCTGGATCCCGTGGACGGGGCCGCTGTCCGACTCGCGGAACGAGACCGTGATCAGCGCGAGCGAGAGCACGACGAACGACACCACCACGATTCGGCGCCGGAGAGCGGAGCCGGAGCGGGAGGTGAGCGGCGAGGCGGCGGGACGCCGGACGGACTGACCGAGCACCGCCAACCGGGGAGTCCGGTTGCGCGTCGAGGAAGCCACGAGCTACGGCTAGGTTAGCGGCCTTTTCGGCGGGGTTTAGTACCTGCGGCCGTTGCGGTTCCGAGCCCGAGCGGAGCGGTGGATCGCCTCGAACTCCTCGAGGCTGCGCCCCGAGCCGACTGCCACGCAGGTAAGGGGGCTCTCGGCGAGGTGAACGGGCATCTGGGTCTCGTGGCGAAGCCGCTCGTCGAGGCCGGTGAGCAGCGCGCCGCCGCCGGCGAGCACGATGCCCCGGTCCATGATGTCGGCGGCGAGCTCCGGCGGCGTCTTGTCCAGGGTCGACTTGATCGCCTCGATGATCTGGGAGACCGGCTCGTCGAGCGCGCGGCGGATCTCCTCGCTCGAGAGGACGATCGTCTTCGGCAGGCCGGTGAGCATGTCGCGTCCGCGGACCTCGGCCTGCAGCTCGTCCTTCATGTCCCACGCGCTGCCGATCTCGAGCTTGATCTCCTCCGCCGTCTGCTGGCCGATCAGCAGCTTGTAGTCGCGCTTGATGTGGTTGATGATCGATTCGTCCATCTCGTCGCCGCCGACGCGCAGCGACTGCGAGACGACGATGCCGCCGAGCGAGATCACCGCGACCTCGGTCGTGCCGCCGCCGATGTCGACGATCATGTTCCCCGTCGGCTCCGCGACCGGCAGGCCCGCGCCGATCGCAGCGGCCATCGGCTCCTCGATCAGGTACGCCTGCCGCGCGCCGGCGGAGAGCGTCGCCTCCTCGACGGCGCGCTTCTCGACGCCGGTGACGCCGGACGGAACGCAGACGACGACGCGCGGATGCGCGAACCGGTGCTGGTGCACCTTCTGGATGAAGTGCCTGAGCATCTGCTCGGTGACGTCGAAGTCCGCGATCACGCCGTCCTTCAGCGGACGGATCGCCTGGATCGTCCCGGGCGTGCGGCCGAGCATGCGCTTGGCCTCGACGCCGACGGCGTGGACCTCGCCCGAACGCTGGTCGATCGCGACCACGCTCGGCTCGGAGAGCACGATCCCGCGTCCGCGCACGTAGACGAGCGTGTTCGCGGTGCCGAGGTCGACGGCCATGTCGCGTCCGCCGAATCCCGTGAGGTAGTTGAAGATGCCCATCGGCCGGGGCGAGTCTACCCGCAGCCTGTGGAAACCGCGGAGCGGCGACGTACTCTTTCGCCGATGCGCTTCGTCGGCCTCGTGCTCGCCGCGAGCAGCCTCGGACCGTTGGGCACGGCGGCGATCGTCCCGCAACTCGACCGCCGTGTTGCGGCTCCGGGCGACGCACTCGTCGTCTCGTTCGTCGGCAATCCGGACGTCCGCGGGCCGCTTCGCGTCGATCTCGTGCGGACGCGTGACGAGCCCAGTGTCGACGGGCCCGACGATCCGCGGTTGACCCAGGTCGCGGAGTTCGCGAGCGAGCGCACGATTCCGGCCCGGATTCGGTTCCGCGTTCCGCGAGTCCCTCCGGGCGCGTACACCGTCGCCGTCTGGCTGCGGGCGGACGAGCAGTGGTTCAACGTCGCGGCGGGTCTCTGGCAAGACGGTTCGGTCGGGCCGCGGTTGACGCTTCGCGTGCAGGCGAGAGCGGCGTTCGATGCTTCGGTCGCGCGCGTGCGCATGCTCGGCCGGTCATGGCGTCGCGGCTGCCCGGTCGCTCTGCGTGACCTCCGCGTCGTGACGCTGACGCACTGGGGCTTCGACGGGCGCGTGCACGACGGACGCCTCGTCGTCCATCGCGGCGCGGTCGGCGCAATCACGCGCGTCTTCCGGCGGCTGTTCGCGGTGCGGTTCCCGATTCGGCGAATGGAGCCTGTGGATCGCTACGGCGCGGACGACGACCGTTCCATGGCCGCGGACAACACGTCCGCCTTCAACTGCCGTCGCATCGAAGGGACGTCGCGCTGGTCCCAACATGCGTACGGACGCGCGGTCGACCTGAACCCGGTCGAGAATCCGTTCGTGTCCGGAACGCACGTGTCACCGCCGCGCGGTCGCGCCTATACCGATCGCTCCCGGCGCGCTCGAGGAATGATCCGCGCCGGCGGCGCCGTCGTCCGCGCCTTCGCCGAGATCGGCTGGAGCTGGGGTGGAAACTGGGCCTCGTGGAGGGACTACCAGCACTTCTCGGCCAACGGGCGCTAGGCCATGTGGCCATGTCCCAGGGACTGTCCCTGGGACACGTCGGGTTCAGCCGAAGCCGTAGGTCCCCGCGAACCGCTCCGCCAGCAGCCGGACGAGCAAGGCGGCCGGCAGGCCGACGACGTTGAGGTAGTCCCCGTCGATCCGCTCGACCAGCGAGCCGCCCGCGCCCTGGATCGCGTAGGCGCCGGCGCGTCCCTCCCATTCGCCGAGGCCGACGTAACGCGCGAGGTCGCGCGGCGTAAGGGGGCGGAAGGTCACGCGCGTCGACTCGTCCGCGACCTCTTCCCAGCCGGGCGTCGACAGACACAGGCCGGAGACGACCACGTGCGTCCGGCCCGCCAGCCGTTCGAGCATCCGCTCCGCGTCGGCCGCGTCGGCCGGCTTGCCGTACGTGACGCCGTCGAGCACGACGGCTGTGTCGACGCCGAGTACCGGACGGTCGCCGGCCTCCGGCGCAACGCTCCGCGCCTTGCCCTGCGCGTGCGTGCGCACGAGCTCGATCGGATCCGCGTCCGGCGGGTCGTGCTCGACGTATCGCGGCGCGACGACGTCGAACGGGATCCGCAGCTGCTCGAGGATCGCGCGCCGCTGCGGCGACGTCGACGCGAGCAGCAAAGGCGGTGACGGCGGCTGCGACACGTCAGCGCTTGCGCGCGCGCCAGATCTCTTCCCACGGCCACCGCTTCGCCCACTCGGCGTTCGTGGAGTAGTACTCGTGGTCGACCGCGTCGTCTGGCGCGTAGAGCTCGATCAAGTCGACGACCTCGAAGCCGGCACCGCGGAGGACGCGGAACCACTCGCCGTGACCGAGCTGGAACTCGGTGCACTCTTCGGTCTGCCAGTCGATGCGATGCAGCCCCAGCTGGGGCCGTTGCAGGGACTCGCTCGTCCCGCCCGCGTCGGTCGCGCAGAGGATCGCGAGCGTCGAGTTGCGGAGGAAGACGAGCTCACCGCCAGGGCGCAACAGCCGAGCCGCTTCCGGCACCCACTTGTACGGGTCGCACCAGATCGACGCGCCGTACTCGGAGACGGCGACGTCGAAAGACGCGTCGGGCAGCGGGACGTCCTCGGCGTTCGCCTCGACGAGCTCGAGGCCGAGCCCGAACTCCTCGTCCATGCGCCGCGCGGTGTCAAGTTGCGCCGGCGTGAGATCGACACCGACGACGCGCGCCGCGCCGCGACGCTTCAGCCACGCGCCGAAGTACGCGGTGCCGCAGCCGAGCTCGATCACTTCCTTGCCGACGACGTCGGGAAGTGCCCGCACCTCGCGCTCGGGAATGCTGAACGTGCCCCAGTCGATCTCGTCCTTGGCCCACGCGTCGTGCGCGCGCGCGTCCGTGTGGTCGCGGTTCGCGTTCGTCCACTCGACGCGGTTGCGCGCGAGGTAGTCCGGCTCAGACAAGACCGTCGGGGAACCAGAGCGCGATCTCGCGCTCGGCCGACTCCGGCGAATCCGAACCGTGCACCAGGTTGTTCGGCATCGCCAGCGCGAAGTCGCCGCGCAGCGAGCCGGGAACCGCGTCCGCGGGATTCGTCGCGCCGATCGTCGTGCGCGCGGTTGCGATCGCGCCCTCCCCCTCGAGCACGAACGCGAGCGTCGAGCCCGACGTGATGAAGTCGACGAGCTCGCCGAAGAACGGCTTCTCGCGGTGCTCGGCGTAGTGGCGCTCGGCGAGGTCCCGGTCGACGCGAAGCAGCCTCGCCGCGCGGAGCGCGAGCCCGCGCCGTTCGAACCGCGCGACGATCTCGCCGGCGAGCGCGCGCTCGACGGCGTCCGGCTTCGCGAGGATCAACGTCTGTTCCACGGCCATCGGGCCGCCGAGTCTAACGGGGAGCTACTCGCGCTCGGCAGAGCGTCGGCGACGGCGCGGGCGCGTCGCCTCGAGCTGCGGAAGCTCGAGCCCGGTGGCCTCGACCGGCGTCTCGCAGTACGGACAGACCTGCCACATCGCCTCGAGCGGCTTGCCGCAGCTCGCGCACGACTGCTTCAAGCGTGTCGTGCACACGGGGCAGACGAGGAACGACGCCTCGACCTCGGCGCGACAGACGGGACACTGGAGGTCGCGGAGCGACAGCCGCTCCTCCATCGCGCGGATCTCCAGCTCGCGCTCGCGCACGTCCTCCAGGTACTCGGGCGGCCGGAAGAGCATGTAGACGAGCGCACCGACGAACGGCGGCACGAGCCCGAGCACGGTCGCCATCACGACGAGCCAGGGATCCTCGATCCGCCGCCGCGCGTCCTTGTAGACCCAGTACCCGACCGACAACCAGAAGACGATCAAGAAGAAGATCGACAGGTTGCGAATGACGAGCCACGTCCCCGAGTTGAAGAAATCGTGGACGCCGCTGAAGGTCGAGTTCGAGCCGGCGAAGATCACAGGATCAGTTTCCCGATTATGTAGCCCACGGCGAAGGACAAACCGACGAATGCGGCGAGAAGGGCCAGCGCGAACCCGAGGACGGCAAGCCTCTCACTCCAGTCCTGCACGGGCGGGTTCTAGCTGGAGGCGTACAGGTCGGCAAGGAGATAGAGGGACCCGGTCGCGAGCACCGGCCCGAGCTCGCGGGCCCTGGCAAGCGCAGCGGCGGGGTCGGCGATCGCCTCGACACGTTCGAAGTACGGTTCGCCGCGGCGCGCGAGTTCCTTCTCGTCCAGCGCCCGCGCGTTCGTCGAGCGGGTCGCGACCAGCGTCCGCCCCACGCTCGCCAGGCGCTCGAGGATGCCGTCGACGTCCTTGTCCGCGAGCACGCTCGCGACCACGACCCAGTCACGCGAGGGAAGCCGCGCGAGCAGCCAGTCGACGCCTTCGGGCGTGTGCGCGCCGTCCCAGACCTCGTCGCCCCGCCGCTCGAAGCGGCCGGGGATGGACACGTCGGGATCGGCGTCGATCACGTGGCCGGCGAACGTCTCCGCCGCCTCGCGTGCACCGCCGCGGACGACGGCACGCGCGCCGCGCTCCCACGCGAACGGCTCCCACTCCGCCTCCCCGAGCACGACCGCCGCGCCGGCCGTAACCACCGCGAGCTTCTCGCGAGCGATCTCCTCGCGCGTGCCGCCGAGGACGTCGGTGTGCTCGAGCGAGACATTCGTCAGGTGCACGACGGGTGCGTCGACGACGTTCGTCGCGTCGAGGCGCCCGCCCAGCCCGGCCTCGACGACGGCGACGTCGACTCCACGCGCCGCGAACTCCGCGAACGCGGCCGCGGTGAGCGTCTCGAACTGCGTCGCAGCGAGACGCTCGGCCTGGGGACGGACACGCGCGATCGCCCGCTCGAAGCCCTCGGGATCGGTAGCGAGCCGCTCGTGCCAGCCGGAGACGTGCGGCGACGTGTACACGCCGGCGTCGAGCCCGTCCGCGCGCAGCAGCGCCGCGATCGTGCGCGCTGCCGTCGACTTCCCGTTCGTTCCGACGACGTGGACCGAGGGATACGCACGGTGCGGGTCGCCGAGCGCCTCGAGGAGCGCCCGCATCCGCTCGAGCCCGAACTCCTCGGGCCAGGGCGAGAGCGAGGCGACCCACTCGGTCGCGCTCACGCGTACGTCATGTAGCGGTACTCGTAGTGCGAACGGAAGCCGGCATTCGAGTACAACCGCCGCGCCGGCTCGTTCGTGGACTCGACCTGGATCAGCGCACGCTCGCAGCCGTGGGCGAGCGCCCAGCGCGCGATGGCACCGAGGATGGCGCGGGCGTGCCCGCGACGTCGCGCCGCCGGGATCGTGACCATCGACGTGATCCCCAGCCAACCGTCGACAGCGACCCCGCGTCCGACGGCGACGTCACCCACGCGCGCGAACGCAGCCGGGCCGTCGCTGCCTGTGAGCAGGCGGTGCGCGACGTCGGGCCGACCGAAGCCGCGGCTCTCGGTCCAGATCGCGATCCAGTCGTCGTCCGGCTCGTCGAGCAGCTCGACGTCGTCGCCGCCGGAGGAGAGCGGCGCAAGCGGCGCCGTCTCGACGCTCGTCGCCGGCGCCTGGTCACGGTACGACCGTCGCTCGAGCTCGGCCTCGAGCTCTGCCGGACGCGCCGCGGGACTGACGTGGAAGGTCGCCGGCAGCCCGCGTCGGCGGTACCAGTCCTCGACGGCGTCGATCTTCTCGGCCAGCGGCAGCTCGCCGTCGGCGTTCGGCCAGGCGGAGTTCCCGCGCTTCGTCAGGCCGTGCGCGAAGCGAAGGCGCCAGCCGTCGAGCTCCTCGACCTCGGGCGCGATCCAGATGTCGTAGCCGACGCGCTCGAGCGTGAAGACGTCAGCCGCCAATCGCGTCGAGCTCGCGCCGGTACCGCTCGAGCTTCTCGCGCTCGGCGGCGACCACGTCGGCCGGCGCGCGCTCCACGAAGCGCTCGTTCGCGAGCATCGCCTCGGCCCGCGCGATCTCCTTCTCCAGGCGGGTGCGCTCCGCCTCGACGTCGCCGTTGCCGCGCTGGCGCTGCGGCTTCACCACCGCGTCGAAGATGCGCCGCTCCTCTCCTTCGAGCTTCGACGGAAGGACACCGCTGCGCCTGAACACCTGCGCCGCCTCCTGCACGTCGCGCAGCGCGCCGGCTGCCGACGCGTCGCCGGCTTCCGGCCAGGGCGCGAGGATCAGCCGGCTCTCGCGTGCGGGCAGGTTCGACCAGATCTCCTCGGTCACGTGCGGCAAAGCGGGATGCAGCAGCTTCAGCAACCGCTCGAGCGCCGCGAGGGCGGTCGCCCGCGCGTCGTCGTCGCCGTCGTAGAGCCGCGGCTTGACCGCTTCCGCGTACCAGTCGCAGAAGTCGTCGAACGTGAGGTGGTAGAGCTCGGCGGCGACGTGCGCGAAGTCGAACGACTCGAGGTTCGACTCGATGGCGCGCTGCGCCTGTGACAGGCGCGCGAGGATCCACCGCTCCTCGAGGCTGGCCGGACGCTCCGCGGGCCTCGCGTCGCCGGCGTTCTGCAGGATCAGCCGCGCAACGTTCCAGAGCTTGTTCGCGAGCTTCCGCCCCTCGTCGATGTAGCCGTAGTTGAAGCGGACGTCCTGCGACGACGTCATCTTCAGCAGGCCGTAACGCGTCGCGTCGGCTCCGTAGTCGTCGATCACCGTGCGCGGGTCGAGCCCGGTGCCGAGCGACTTCGACATGCGACGGCCGTCGGGCGCGAGGACAGTCGAGTGGATGATCACGTCGGTGAACGGGATGTCGCCCATCAGCTCGAGCCCCGCAAAGATCATCCGGTTCTCCCAGAGGCGGATGATCTCCCGCCCCGTCGTGTTCAGCATGCCCGGGTAGTAGGCGCGCAGGTCGTCCGTGTCGTCGGGCCAGCCGAGGGTTGCGAACGGCCAGAGCGCGGACGAGAACCAGGTGTCGAGCACGTCCTCGTCGCGCCGGAGCTCCGCCGCGCCGCACTCCGCGCAGCGCTCCGGTTCCGTCTCCTCGACCGTCACGTGGCCGTCGGCGCAGTACCAGATCGGGATCTGATGACCCCACCAGAGCTGGCGCGAGACGCACCAGTCGGGCGCGTTCTCGAGCGAGTCGATCGCGAAGCGATGCTGCGACTCCGGGTGGTAGCGGACACGCCGCTCGTCCAACGCCTTCAGCGCCTCCTGCTTCAGCCCGTCCATCGCGCACCACCACTGGAGCGAGATCAGCGGCTCGATTCGCGACTCGCACCGTTCGCAGAGTGCGACCGTGTGGCGGTAGTGCTCGCGCTTCGCGAGCCGGTCGCGCTCCTTGAGCCAGGTCAGGATGCGCTCCTCGGCTTCCTCCTGCGACGCGCCCGCGAGGTCACCGGCGTTCTCGTTCATCTTGCCGTCCCAGCCGATCACCATCGGCTCGGGGAGGCCGTGGTCGCGGCCGATGTCGAAGTCGAGCGGATCGTGCCCGGGCGTCACCTTCAGCGCGCCGGTGCCGAACTCGGGGTCGACGCGCTCGTCCGCGATCACCGGCACGCGGCGCTCCACGTACGGCACGATCACCTCGCGACCGATCGCCTCTCGCCAGCGCTCGTCCTTCGGGTGCACGGCCACCGCGACGTCGCCGAGGATCGTCGGCACCCGCGCGGTCGCGATCGTCACGCCGCCCTCCCCTTCCGCGAACGGGTAGAGGACATACGCGAGGGTGTCGTCCTGGTCCTCGTGGATCAGCTCGAGATCGGACAACGACGTCTGGTGCAGCGGACACCAGTTGATGATCCGGTTGTCGCGGTAGATCCAGCCCTTGCGGTAGAGGTGCACGAAGAAGCGCATCACCGCTCGCACGTAGCCGTCGTCCATCGTGAACCGCTCGCGGCGGTAGTCGAGCGAGGCGCCGATCCGGCGGAACTGCGTCATGATCGTGCGCCCGTAGCGGCGCAGCCAGTCCCAGACGTACTCCTCGAACGCCTCGCGCCCGAGCTCGCGCCGCGACGTGCCCTCGCGCTCGAGGTGCTTCTCCACCGCGGCCTGCGTCGAGATTCCGGCGTGGTCGTAGCCCGGCTGGAAGAGCGTGTCGAAGCCGCGCATCCGGTGCCAGCGGACGAGCGCGTCCGCGAGCGCGAGCTGCAGCGCGTGCCCCATGTGCAGCTCGCCGGTCACGTTCGGCGGTGGGTGCGCGACCACGAACTTGGGCCGCTCGTCGGGATCGGCGTTGTAGAGACCCTCTTCCTCCCACGTCCGCTGCCAGCGCTCCTCGACGCCTTGGGGCTGGTAGAGAGGGTCCATCAGGCGGCCTTCCGAGAGTCGGACGAACGCGGCCGCGCGGGCCGCCCGATCAGGTCATGCAGCGACTATGCAGGCAGTATGCCAAAGTCGCCGCGTGACGCGCCGCGAGCGGCTCCCGCCGGAGACGTTCGACCTGCCGGTCGAGAAGATCCGCTCGGGCTACTACTCCGACGCGTACTTCAACTTCGCGCGGGAGGCGCTGCTCGCCGACGGGCGGCATCCGCGCGTGCTGATGCAGGTGTTCCAGAAGAACGACGCGGTGCTCGGCGGGATGGACGAGGCGATCGCCGTGCTCAAGCTCTGCTCGCACGGCTGGAACGCGCTCGAGGTCCACGCCCTCCACGACGGGGACGCGATCGGGCGGTACGAGACGGTGCTGACCATCGAGGGCGACTACACGCTCTTCGCCCACCTCGAGACCGTCTACCTCGGCGTGCTCGCGCGCCGCACGCTCGTCTCGACGAACGTCAAGCGCGTCGTCGACGCCGCCGCGCCGAAGGACGTCCTCTTCTTCCCCGCGCGGCACGACCACTGGCTCGTCCAGACCGGCGACGGCTACGCGGCGCACGTGGCCGGCGCGATCGGGGTCTCCACGGACGCGCAATCGTCGTGGTGGGGCGGCCGGGGGATCGGGACGGTGCCGCACGCGCTGATCTCGGCCTACGGCGGCGACACCGTGCTCGCGGCGCGCAAGTTTGCGGAGTGGGCTCCCGACGACATGAACGTCGTCGTGCTCGTGGACTTCGAGAACGACTCTCTACGGACGGCGCTCGAGGTGGCGAACGCGCTCGGCCCGAAGCTCTGGGGCGTCCGGCTCGACACGTCCGAGTCGCTGGTCGACCGGTCCCTCTGGGACGAGATGGGCGACTTCGACCCGCGAGGCGTCAACGAGCGGCTCGTCGAGAACGTGCGCTCCGCGCTGGACGGCGCCGGGTTCGGGGAGGTGCGAATCGTGGTGTCGGGCGGCTTCACCGTGGACAAGATCCGCCGCTTCGAGACAGCGGGCGTGCCGGCGGACGCGTACGGCATCGGCTCGTCGCTCCTCCGCGGCTCGAACGACTTCACCGGCGATCTCGTCCGCGCGGACGGAAACCCCGCGGCGAAGGTCGGACGGTGGGAGCGCCCGAACCCGCGGCTCGAACGGGTGACGTAGCTCCTACACTTCGCGCATGGTGCGCTCCACTGCGTGCCTCGCTGTGATTGTGGCGTTGCTGGGTGGCGCCGCGTCGGGCGCGAACGCGCCGACGATCGCGGTCAGCGCGACCGGGACACTGGGGGTGGACGACACGATCGTGATCGCCGTCTCGAATCCGTCGACTCGTGTGGCGATCAAGGTCCCGGAGGGTTACGCGTTTCCGCGCCCGGCGCCTATCGGGGGTCACGCGTTCATCCGCTACGCAGGCGGAACCGGCGAGCGCGGGGTCATCGCCGTACGGAAGACTCCGGCGGCGCCATGCGGGGACGGAGCTCCGCAGCAGATCTGGAGCCTCGGCTTCACATCGGCCGATGTCGTCGCAGCCGTCTCCGGAACGGTGATGACGATCTGCGGCCTGCCCGCGCACACGACCGAGATCGTCGTCGCCTCCAAGTACTGGTCCACACCGCAGGCGGCCGGCGTTTACGTGTGGGAGGCAACGACGGCGGACGGCGCGCAGGCGACGACCACGATCCGACTGCCTGTCCGACTGACCGTCGCGCAGCTGGCGCGGCGTCCAGTGCGACTCCGCGCGCGACTGACTGAGGACGACGTCCCGATCGCCGGCAAGTACGTCCACCTCGTGGTTCCGAACCGTGCGCCGCTGGCGACGCGCACGCGCGCCGACGGAACGGCTCTCTTCACTCTTCGCCTCCGCCGTAAGACGACGGTCTACGCCCAGATCTCGCTCGGCGAGCAAGCAAGCGAAGCGCACGTCCTGTCGAGCAACCGTCTGACCGTGCGTCCCTAGCGCGCCGTCCAACCCAGGTCCATCACGACAGGCGCGCCGGTGATCGAGCGCCCGTCCGGACCGAGCAGGAAGGACACGACCGCCGCCACCTCCTCGGGCTCGATCAGCCGCTTCACCGCCTGACGCTCGAGGATCACATCCTCCAGCACCCGCTCGTCGGGGAGATCGTGCGCACGCGCCTGGTCGGCGATCTGAGCCTCGACAAGCGGCGTTCGCACGTAGGCCGGACACACGGCGCTGGCGGTGATACCGACCTCCGCGCCCTCGAGCGCGAGCACCTTGACGAGGCCGAGCACACCGTGCTTCGCGGCCACGTAGCCCGCCTTGTACGGGGATGCCGTCAAACTGTGCGCCGACGCGATCGCGACGAAGCGGCCGTCGCCCGATTCGCGCAGGGCCTCCCACGCGTACTTCGCCAGCAGGAACGGGCTCGTCAGCAGCACTGCGACGAGCGCGTCCCAGCGTTCCTCCGGAAACTCGACCAACGGCGCGACGTGCTGGAACCCGGCGTTCGCGACGACCGCGTCCAGGCGTCCGAAGCGGGCGAGCGCCGCGTCGACGACCACCCGGTTTCCCTCGCGCGTCGTCAGGTCGCCGTCGGCGAGGTCGACGCCGTGCACTGCCCAACCATCGGCTTCGAGGCGACTCGCGATCGCCGCGCCGATGCCGCCGGCGGCGCCGGTGACGAGCGCCGCCCTGGCGGGATCCGCATCGGTCATCGGATCAGGCGCGGCCCCAGCGAACGACCGACGCCGCCCACGTGTAGCCGGTGCCTGCGGCGAGGAGCAGGACGACGTCGCCGTCGGCGAGCTCCCCGGCTCGGGCGGCGCGGTCGAGCGCGAGCAGCGAGTCGACTCCGGACATGTGGCCCGTGTCGTCGAGGTAGGCCGCCTGACCGCCTTCCATCCCGAGCGCCTCGACCAAGGCCTCGTGCATCGACCGCTTCATGTGCAGCCCACACAGGTAGGAGACGTCGCCGAGCGACAACCCCGAGCGCTCGAGTGCGCCGTCGGCCGCCCGCACGAAGTTGTCCAGGCTCGTGCGATCGAGGCGCTCCTTCATCGCCGCCGGATCGTCGACGTCGAGGAACGGGTACCCGTCGTTCGCGTGCACGCTGCCGCCCCGCGGTAACTTCACCTGCAGCGACAACGAGCCGTCGGTGATCCCGTGGGAGCCGAGGAGCTCGTTCCGCTCGCCGCCCTTGACGAGGAGCGCCGCGACCGCGCCGTCGCCGAAGTTGAACATGAAGCGCGAGCGCTCGTTCGTGTAGTCGAGGAGGTACGACTCGCGGCACGCGCCGACGAGCAAGAGCGTGCGCAGCTCCGGCTCCGCGACGAGCATGTCCTTCGCCATCCGCAGCGCCGCCGGCGCGCCGCACGAGACGTTGTCGTACTCGACCGCGTAGGCATTGTCGCAGCCGAGACGGTGCGCGATCCACGGCGCGGCCTGCCAGACGGCGTAGTCCTTCCACATCGAGCCGAAGTACATGACGACGTCGACCTGACCCGGGTCTAGGCCGTGCTCGTTCAAAAGCTCCTGTGCCGCCTTTACGGAGAGATCGCTGACGTGTTCGTCCGCGGCGGCTACGTGCTTGCCGCGGAGCCCGAACTTCTCGACGATCACGTCCTCGGGGATGCCGCTCGCGGTACCGATCTCGGCCGCGGTCATCCAACGCTCTGGCAGGTAGCCCGCCGTCGCAGCCAGAACGACGCGCGTCACGCGCCCAGCACCCGCTCGATCAGCACGCCGAGCTCCGTGAGGAGCTTGCGCGGGACGGCGTCGACGCCCTCCCAGAGGATCCAGCGCATGCCCAGCAGCTCGCCCATGCCCATCAGCGCGTACGCGAGCACTTCCGGGTCGGCGCCGGCGATCTCGCCGCGCCGCATCGCGCCGCGCAGCCCGTCCACGTAGCCCTCGGCGATCGCGTCGTAGTGCGCGCGAAGCGAACGCGGCGACACGAACTCCGCCTGGCGAATGATCCGGTAGAGCGCCGGATGCTCCGCGGTGAACTCGAAGAACGCGCGAAAGCCGAGCACCTCGGACTCGGTGCGCGTCTTGCCCTTCGCCGCTCCTTCGGCCATCGCGTGCCGCACGCGGCGGTTCAGGTCCTGGACGAGCTCGTCGAAGATCTGCTGCTTGCCCGAGAAGTAGAGGTAGAACGTCCCCTGCGCGACGCCTGCGGCTTCGGTGATCTTGACGATCGACGCCTCGTGGTAGCCGAGCTCGGCGAAGATCTGCTCCGCGGCCTCGAGCAGGCGCGCGCGCGTGGCAGCGCCGCGGCTCGTCAGCTCCTTCCCGTCGACGCCGGTGGGAAGCGGCGCTGCGAATTCCGTCACGCGGGCACCTCCTCGCCGTCGAGCGCGCGCAACTCGTCCTTCAGCACCTTGTTCATCGCCGACAACGGCAACGCCTCGAGGAAGCGGACGCGCTTCGGCACCTTGAAGCGCGCGAGTCGCGTGCCACAGTGCGCGAGCAACTCCTGCTCCTCGACGACGGCGCGGGTCACGACGAACGCGACGCCGGCCTCGCCCCAGCGCTCGTCCGCGACGCCCACGACGGCCGCGTCCGCGACGGCCGGGTGCGCGCGGAGGACCTCCTCGACCTCGGCCGGGTAGACGTTCTCGCCGCCCGAGATGTACATGTCCTTGAGACGCCCGCGAAGCCAGAAGCAGCCCTCGTCGTCGACCTCGGCCACGTCCCCCGTGTGCAGCCAGCCGTCGCGGAGGACGGTTGCCGTCGCGTCGGGATTGCGCCAATAACCGGGGAAGACATTGGGACCGCGAACGAGCACCTCTCCCTCGTCGCTGACACGAGCCTCGACGAACGGATACGGCTTGCCCGCGGCGCCCGCCTTGCGCATCGCGTCCTCGGGCGGCAGGCAGAGGACGTTCGGGGCAGCTTCCGTGAGGCCGTAGCCCTGCACGATCTCGACGCCGCGCTCGCGCCACGTCTGCAGGAGCGCGGTCGGCATCGGGGCGCCGCCGACGACGGCCAGCCTGATGCTCGAGAGGTCCGCGTCGGCGAAGCGCGGCTCCTGCGCGAGGAAGAGGTAGATCTGTGGAACGCCCATCAGCGTCGTGACCCGCTTCTCCGAAATCAGATCGAGGAGGCGCGCGGCGTCGAAGCCTCGCTCGAGCACGACCTTCGCGCCCTTCCACCATGCGAGCAGCGGCTGCACGTTCCAGCCGCCGCAGTGGAACTGGGGAAGGAGCTGGAGCACGACGTCCTTGGCGTCGATCGGCGTCGCGAGGTCGAGCGAGACGTTCGTCCAGAAGCAGTTCGCATGGGTCAGAACGGCGCCCTTCGGCCGCCCGGTCGTGCCGGAGGTGTAGATCAGGAGCAAGCCGTCGTCGTCTGCGACCTCGAACGGCGGTGCGTCGTCCTCGGCCCCGCTCGGTGCGAGCGGCTCGAAGGCAACGCCTGTCTCCGCCGCCAGCGCGGCATGCTCGTCCTCGACAAGGAACAGCGACGGCTCCGCGTCGTCGAGCTGGAACCGCAGCTCGGGGGCGGTGAGGCGCCAGTTGAGTGGGACGAGCATCAATCCCGCCCTTGCGCACGCGAAGAATGCGATCACATGCTCGGGCGAGTTGCCCGTCAGCGTCGCCACGCGGTCGCCGCGGCGCAACCTACGCTCGGCGAACGACATCGTCAGCGCGTTCGCGCGCCGGTCGAGCTCGGCGTATGTCAGCTCCCGGTCGAGGTAGTCGAGCGCGACGCGGCTCGGCGTGATCCGTGCGCGGTCCGCGAGCCAGCGGCCGATCGTGTGCACGCCCGTCACGCGAGAAATCCTTCGACTGCCTCGGCGAAGCGCTCCGGCTGCTCCCAGAAGAACAGGTGTCCCGCTCCTGCGAAAAGCTCGAGACGTGCGTTCGGGATCCGCTCCGCGAGCAGCTCGGCGTTGCGGTGGTCGACGACGTTGTCGGCCGTGCCGTGGAGGACGAGCGTTGGCGCGGCGATCTGCGACAGACGGCCGTACGCGTCGTGCGCGGCTCCGGCGGCCGCCTGGGCCTGCCAGCCGGCGAGATCCGGGGGATGCGCGACGCGGTAGGCGTAGATCTCCTCGACGAGCTCCGCCGGGGCGTCCGGCGCGAGCGCGTTCGCGACGAAGCGGCGCAACGCGTCGAGCGGTTCCAGCACGGACGCCTGCGCGAACAGTGCGACGGTCGCCGCAGGCATCGGGAACGCCTGCGCCCCGCCCGGCGACGTGCACGCGAGGACGAGCTTGTCCACGCGCCCGGGCGCGGCGAGCGCGACCTCTTGCGCGACCATGCCCCCGAGACTGGCGCCGACGACGTGCGCGCGCTCGAAACCGGCCGCTTCGAGCACGGCGAGGGCGTCGGCGGCGAGTTGCGGCGCGGTGTACGGGCCAGGCGGGACGTCGCTCCCGCCGATGCCGCGGTTGTCGAAGCAGACGACCGCGAACCGCTCGGCGAGCAGCTCGCGCGCAGGCCCCCAGCCGGTGCGTGTGTAACCGAGACCCTGGCAGAGCAGGAGCGGCGGCCCGTCGCCGAGTACCTCGTAGGCGATGCGCACGTCGCCACTGCGCGCTTCGAGCGCTGCAGTCGTCATACGCCCTCCTCCGCCCGTTCGAGCCCGCCCGCGCTGGGTTCGGTGCGGATCGCGTCCTCGAGCCGTCGCAACCCGCGTGGGCGGCCGCGCACCGCGATCCCGGCGAGGCCGCCGGGCAGGAAGAAGACGATCAGGATGAAGATCGTCCCGAGCATGAACAACGGTTGCGACAGCGGCGTGCGCAGCACGTCCGGGAGGTCCTGCACCGTCGACGAGCTGCCGATCGCGCCGAGCCGGTTCTCGAGGTACTTGTAGAGCACGCCGCCGAGCAACGCGCCCCAACGCGAGCCCGCGCCCCCGATCACGACCATCAGGAGCAGCGCGAGCGTGAAGCCCGCCGAAGTCACCTCCGGACTCGAGCTGCCACGCAGTAGCAGATAGACGACGCCACCGGCGGTCGCGAGGAACGACGAGAGGACGAACGCCATCAGCTTGTACGCGCGCGGGCGCAGCCCGAGGACCTCGACGCGCAGCTCGTTCTCGCGGATCGCCTGCCACACGCGTCCCGGCGACGACTCGACGGACCAGCGGACGATGAAGAACACCGCAGCCGCGTACGCGAGCGTGAGCCAGTAGAGGTTCTTGGTGTTCACGATCGAGACGAACGCATCCGGCAGCTTGTGGTAATCGGTGCCCAGCCCTTCCTCGCCGTGCGTCCAGTGACGCGGGTTCTTGTGCACGAGGATCGACGCCGCCTGCGCGAACGCGAGCGTCACCATCGCGAACGCGATTCCGCTCACGCGCAACGACACGACGCCGAGCACGAGCGGGAGCACCAAGCCGACGAGGGCTGTGAACGCGAGCGCCTCCGCGAAGCTCCAGTGCCAGATCGTCAGCGCGATGTTCGCCACGTACATCCCGACCGCGACATAGAGCGCGTGGCCGAACGAGAGCAGGCCGGTGTAGCCGAAGAGGAGGTCGTAGGTGAGCGCGATCCCGCCGAAGACGAGACAGGTCGCGAGCAGCTGCAGGGTTCCCGGCTCGGAGATCGCGCCGTCGAACAGCTTCGGCACGTTCGTGTCGATCCTCGGGACGAATGCGAGCCCCACGAAGACGAGCGCCGGGAACGCGAAGTCGGCGACGAGACGCCTTCTCACGTCGCGAACGCTCCGGCGAGCCCGCGCGGCCGCGCGAGCAGGACGAGACCGAGCAGGAGCACCACGGAGAGGTCGCCGATGCCCGCCGACGCGTAGTAGTTCACGTACTGCTGGACGAGCGCGACGAGCACGGCAGCTGCGGCCGAGCCTCCGATCGAGCCGAGGCCGCCGATCACGACGACGATGAACGCGAAGATCAGCAGGCTCGTCCCCTGGCTCGGATCGATCGTCGTGAAGTAGACGCCGCCGAGCACGCCGGCGACCGCCGCCGCGATCCCGCCCAACGCAAAAACGAGCGTGAACGCCTTGCGCACGTCGATACCGAGCGCAGTGACCATCGCCCGGTTCTCGACGCCCGCGCGGATGATCAGCCCGTAGCGCGTGCGCCGCAGGAAGACCTGCAGGAGCAGGAGCACACCCACCGCCGTCCCGATTTCGACGAACCGGTCGTTCGGGATGCTCGCTCCGCCGATCGACGTCGTCTCGCGGAGCCACGACGGAACGGCGTAGGCGCGCGCATCCGGTCCCCAGATGCCCTCCACGAGCGCCACGAAGGCGATCGAGAGCCCGACGGTGACGAGCACCTGCTCGATGTGCCGCTGGTAGAGCGGGCGAATCAGCACCAGCTCGACGAGAGCGGCGAACAGGGCGCCCGCCGCGAGCCCGCAGAGTGCACCGAGGAGGAAGCGGACGAGGACGGAGCTCACGTCCGCGAACGCATGCTCGGACATCCACCACGACGCGTATGCGCCGACGGTCAGAAACGCGCCGTGCGCGAAGTTGAGCACGCCCATCAACCCGTAGATCAGCGAGAGCCCGGACGCGATCAGGAAATACATCGCGCCGAGCCCGAGTCCCGTCACCGTCAGCAGGACGAACGTGCTCACGCCACGCCCAACAGACGCTTGACGGTCGCCCGGTCGTCGAGCAGCTCGTGCGCGTCGCCGGCGTGCACGACGCGCCCCTGGTCGAGGACGACGACGTCGCGGGCGATGCGGCGAACGACACCGAGGTTCTGCTCGACCAGCAGGACCGTCGTCAGCTCCGACAGCCGCTCGAGCACTCGCGCGACCTCGGCGACGAGCGCGGGAGCGAGGCCCTTCGTCGGCTCGTCGACGACGAGCAGCCGGTTCTCGTTCAGCAGCGCGCGCGCGATCGCGACCATCTGCTGCTGCCCGCCGGACAGCGTCCCCGCGCGTTGCGCGGCGCGCTGCTCCAGCTCGGGGAAGAGCTCGTAGACGAGGTCGTAGCGTGGTTGGGCGTCGCGCTCCGCGAGCCGCAGGTTCTCCTCCACGGTGAGGCCGGCGAAGACGTCGCGATCCTCGGGGACGTAGCCGATGCTGCGACGAACGATCCTGTGCGTCGGCAGCGACGACAGCTCCTCGCCTGCGAACCGCACCGAGCCGCGTCGACCGACGAGGCCGAGGATCGCGCGCAACGTCGTCGTCTTGCCGACGCCGTTGCGTCCGAGCAAGGCGGTTACGCCGCCGTCGGCGACGTCGAAGCCCACGCCCTGGAGCACGTGTGACTGGCCGAGGTAGACGTGCAGGTCCTCCACGCTCAGCAGCGTCGGCGACGTTGTGATCGCGATCGCGGTACTCATTCGCACCCGTCCACGTCTGCGGCGGAGCGAACGTGCGCGCGCGGAGCCGGGCTTTGCCCGGCGGGAGCGCACCCGCGCTTCAGCGGGACGCGAACAAGAAGAAGGGGGCACACGGGGGAAACATGGTTTCCCCCGTGAGAGCGAGCAGAGCGAGCGGAACTCACAGCTCCTCGCCGAGGTAGGCCGACTGGACGGTCTCGTTGGCCATCACCGCGCCGGGGGTGTCGCAGGCGAGCAGCGCGCCGTGGTGCATCACGGCGATGCGTTGCGCGAGGCCGGTCACCACTTCCATGTGGTGCTCGACCATCAGCACCGTCTTGCCTTCCTGCTCGTGGAGCGAGCGGATCAGCTCCACCAGCTGCGGGACGTGCTCCGCCGACACGCCCGCCATCGGCTCGTCGAGCATGATCACGCGTGGGTCGGCGGCGAGCAGCATCGCGAACTCGAGCCGACGCTTCTCGCCGTGCGCGAGCAACCCGGCGGGCGTCTCGGCGCGCTTCTCGAGATCGACCCTGGAGAGCGCGGCGCCCGCCTTCTCCACGGCCGCCTTGACACCGCTCGCACGACGCCACAACCGCAGCGTCCCGCCGAGCGCGGCTTCCGCCGCGAGGCGGACGTTCTCGCGCACCGTCAACAGCGGGAAGATGCTGGAGACCTGGAATGTCCGTCCGAGCCCGCGCCGTGTCCGCTGGGAGGGCGGCTCGTGCGTGACGTCGTGGCCCTCGATCTCGATGCTTCCCGAAGTCGGCCGGTAGAGCCCCGACATGAGGTTGAAGAGCGTCGTCTTCCCCGCGCCGTTCGGGCCGATGATCCCGAGGAGCTCCCCCGCGGGCACCTCGAGCGAGACATCGGCGACGATTCGCGCGCCGCCGATGTCAAGCCCGAGGTTGCGCGCGGCGAGGACGGGGGAGGTCACGCGCCTACGAGCCGAACGGGTGCACGGGCGGCTGCACGTTGCCCGGCGAGACCGTCTTCAGCACCTTCGGCTCGTACTTGCTTCCCTGCTTGACGAGCTGCACCTGGAACATCGGCTGGATCATCGCGTGGTCCTTTTGGCGGATCCGCTGCGCGCCCTTGGGGGCGACGAATTGCCAGCCCTCGAGCGCCGAGATCATCCGGTCGACGTCGTCGCCGCCCGCCTTCTGCACCGCGCGGCAGATCATCTGCGCGGTTACGAAGCCGTCCGGTGTGAAGAGATCCGGCACCTTGCCCTTCTTCTTCATCTGCGCGACCAGCCACTTGTTCACCTTGTTCTTGGGCGCCTGGTACACGTAGTGCGAGAGCAGCTTCGCGCCCTCGAACAGCGGGCCCAGCGTCGGGTAGTTGACGCGGTCGGGCAGGCCGGTCGTGACGGTCGTCGACGACATGATCCCCTGCTGCCGCAACCCGTTCCACATCGCCGCGGCGTTGGAGCCCGCCCACGCGACGAAGACGAGGTCCGCGTTCGCGTTCTTCAGCTGCTGGACGTACGGGGTCAGGTCCGCGGTCTGGAACGGCGCGAGGATCTTCGTGACCACGTGGCCTTTCCCGCCGAAGACGTCCTGCACGGCCGCAACGTTGCTGGCGCCGAACGCGGTGTCCTCGGCGAAGACGACGATCTTCTTCCCGACGGACTTGTTCGGCAGGAAGCCGCGCGCGTCCAGCACGTCCTGGTAGCTCTGCCGGCCGGCGCGGAACGTGTGCCGGTTGAGGCCGGTGATCGCGTCGCTCGCGGCTGCGCCCGAGATGAACAGCACGTTGTTCTGGTCGGCAACAGGCGCGACCTGCAGCGCGGCACCCGAGGACGTCGAGCCGGCGATGATCTTGTAGCCCTTGCCGATCAGATCCTTCGCGGCGTTGACCGCGTTCGCCGCGACCGTCTGGTCGTCGACGAACGTGACCTGGAAGCTGTCGCCGCCGCAGTTCTTGGTCGTGCTCCGCGCGTACTTGAGTCCGTACTGGAAGCCCTCCGCATACTCGTTCCCGAACCCCGCGAGCGCGCCTGTACGCGAGTAGACGATCCCGACTTTGATCGTCGCGGCCGTCGTGCCGCGCGAGTCCGTGCGTGCGCCGGCCGCCGTGGTCAGCGCACCGACGAGCAGAGCGGCCACAACCGTCAGCAGCGCCGCCCGCTTCCACCATCCGCGTCTCATCTCGTCCTCCGCCGTCGAGGGCCTCTCGAACCTGAGACCCGATTCAGGTGTCGTTTATGCCGGACGGCGTGAGGCCTGTCAAGAGCTAACGGCCCGCAGCGTAGCCCTGCATCCCGCGCGGATTGGCGGCGGCGCGGAGGAAGCCCTCGCGGTCGCGGCCGACCGCCGTGACGCGTCCGAGCGACCACTCGGGCGTGACCTCGACCTCGTGGCCGCGTTCGCGAAGCTCGGCTGCGACCGAGTCGCCGAAGCGCGCCTCGAGCGACAGCGACGCCGGCCGCGCCTGCCGGGGGTAGAACGAGCTCGGGAAGTGGTCGGTGTGGTGCTCGGGCGCGTCGATCGCCTCCTGCAGGTTCATCCCGTGGACGACGTGGTTGAGGAAGACGTGGAGCGTCCACTGGTCCTGCTGGTCGCCGCCGGGCGTGCCGAGCGCGAGCTCGGGCTCGCCGCCGCGCAGGACGAGGGTCGGCGACAGCGTCGTGCGCGGTCGCGTGCGCGGCCGCAACGACGACGGCAGGCCTTCTTCGAGCCAGAACATCTGCGCGCGTGTTCCCAGCGGCCAGCCGAGCTCGCGGATGACCGGCGACGAGTGCAGCCAGCCGCCGCTCGGCGTCGCGGAGACGAAGTTGCCGAAGCGGTCGGCGACGTCGAGGTGGACGGTGTCGCCCCCGGGGGCGCGGAAGGCGACCCGGTCTTCCGGCCGGGCGTCGGCGGCTTTGCCGCCGACGCTTCCAGCCCGCGTCGGCTCGCCCGCGCCTACCGTGGTCGCGACTTTGTGGCTGTCAGCCACAAACTTCGGCAGCCTGCCGCCGCCCGGGCGTAGCTCGCGCGATGCGTCGTCGCCGACGAGCCCGCGGCGCTCGGCGTTGTAGTCGGCCGAGAGCAACTGCAGGAGCGGCACGTCGTCCACGTCGCCGTAGAACGCCTCGCGATCGGCGAACGCGAGCTTCGCGCACTCGGTGATCACGTGCACGCGCTCGGCGTCCGACATCTCGTCGAGCGGGAAGCCGTCGAGCAACGCGAGTTGCTGCAGGAAGACCGGCGCCTGGCTCCACGGACCCGCCTTGCAAACGGTGAGGCCGCGGAAGTCGTAGGGGACGGGCGACTCGAGCGTCGCCCTCCAAGCGGCGAGGTCGTCGCCGGTGAGGAGACCGCCCTCGGCCGCGGAGTGCTCGTCGATCGCGGCCGCGACGAAACCGCGGTAGAAGAGATCGCGCGCGCGGTCGAGCTCCTGCTCGCGCGAGCCCCCGCGCGACTCGCGGACGATCCGCGCGTACGTCGCGGCGAGTGCCGGATTGCGGAAGCGCGCTCCCGGGCGCGGCGCCGGCAGGTACAGCTCGGCCGACGCGGGCCACTTGCGCAGGAGCGGCTCGCTGCGCTCGATCGTCATCGTGATCCCGTCCACGACCGGGTAGCCGTGCTCGGCGTAGCCGATCGCGTACTGGATGACGTCCTCGAGCGCGAGCGTGCCGAAGTCACGGAGCAGCGTCAGCCAGCCGTCGAACGCCCCGGGGACACAGGCGGCGAGCAGCCCCGTCCCGGGGATCAGGTCGTGTCCGAGCCCGCGAAACCGCTCGATCGTCGCGGCCGCCGGGGCGACGCCCTGGGCGCAGAGCACCAGCGGCTCGCCGCGTTCCGCGCTCCAGAAGACGATCGGCAGGTCGCCGCCGGGCCCGTTCAGATGCGGCTCGACGACCTGCAGGGTGAAGCCGGTCGCGACGGCGGCGTCGAAGGCGTTCCCGCCGCGCTCGAGCACGGCCATGCCGGCGGCGGTAGCCAGCCAGTGCGTCGAGGCCACCATCCCGAAGCTCCCCCGCAGCTCGGGGCGGGTCGTGAAGGTCGGCACTAACGAAATCCTTTCGAAACCGTTCGCGGTGGGCAGAGGTACGACTCCGCAACACCAACCGAGGGGGTCAGACACATGCGCATGAAGCTCTTGCTGCTGGCAATCCTTGCGGGCGGCGTCGCGACCGCGCCGACGCTCGCTGCTACCTCCACCGAGCCCGAGATCGAAGGGGAGGACTTCGCGTTCGCTCCCGCACGGCTCGCCGTCCGCCACGGCGCGCTCGTCGTGTTCAAGAACCGCGACCGCGCGCCGCACAACGTCACGTCGTTCGCCCAGCGGCGCGGCGCGCGCCTCTTCCACTCGCGCACGGTCGGCTTCCGTGGCCGGACGACGTTCCGCGCACCCGCCGCGCGCGGGACGTACCGCTTCTTCTGCAGCGTCCATCCGAACATGCGGGGGACGCTGATCGTGCGCTGACCGATCACGCCAGCTCGGCGGGGGCGTCGATCAGCATCGGCGCCTCCCGTCCGGCGTGGACGAGGTGGCACGCCACGAGGTGACCCGGGGCGAACTCGAGGAGCGGCGGATCCTCCTCGTGGGAGCGCGGCGCCGACTCCGGCTCGAGCGGACAGCGCGTCCGGAAGCGACAGCCCGACGGCGGCGCGAGCGGGCTCGGGATATCGCCCTCGAGCACGACCCGGCGCCGCGTCCGCTGCACCTCCGGATCGGCGACGACCGCGGCCGACAGGAGCGCCTGCGTGTACGGGTGCTGCGGATGCGCGAACAGCTCGTCGGTCCGCGCGAGCTCGACGATCTGCCCGAGGTACATCACCGCGACGCGGTCGCAGAGGTATTCGACGGTCGCCAGGTCGTGCGTGATGAAGAGGCACGAGAACTGCATCTCGCTCTGCAGGTCGCGCATCAGGTTGAGAATCGCCGCCTGCACGGAGACGTCGAGCGCCGAGACGGGCTCGTCCGCGATCAGCAGCGACGGTGAGACGGAGAGGGCGCGCGCGAGGCCCACGCGCTGCCGTTGGCCACCCGAGAGCTCGTGCGGATAGCGGTACCGGAGCTCCGGCCGCAGTCCGACGGCGTCGAACAACTCGCGGATTCGCGCCTCCAGCGGCGCACCCCGCGCAAGCCGTTGCGTGCGGAGCGGCTCGCCGACGATCTGACCGCAGGTCTGCCGCGGGTCGAGCGAGGAGTACGGATCCTGGAAGACCATGTGCATCTCCCGCCGCAGCGGACGCATGTCACGTCGCGAGAGATGCGTGATGTCGCGTCCCCTGAGGCGGATCGTCCCGTCCGTCGGCTCGAGCAAGCGCATGATGCAATTGCCGACGGTCGTCTTGCCGCTGCCCGACTCGCCGACGAGCCCGAGCATCTCCCCCGGACCGATCACGAAGCTGACGCCGTCCACCGCGTAGACCGTCCCACCGCGGCCGGTCAGCTGCGAGCCGACCGGAAAGTGCTTCTTGAGGTCGACGACTTCGAGGACGGGCTCGCTCACGCCGCCCATTCTCCGCCCGGATGGAAGCACGCGACCCTGTGGCCCGGCCGCACCTCGCGCAGCTCCGGCTGCTGCGACCGGGTGAGGTCGTCCGCACGCGGACAGCGATCGGCGAACGCGCAGGCCTGGGGAACCTCGGCGAGCGACGGCACGCGGCCCGGGATCTCCTGCAGGCGCGCCGTCGTCGAAGCGGCACCGGGCCGCGGCACCGCACCCAGCAGCCCGATCGTGTACGGGTGCTGAGGGGACGCGAACAGGTCGTGCACCGGCGCCTCCTCGACCTTGCGGCCGGCGTACATCACGAGCACGCGGTCGGCGATGTCCGCGACGACGCCGAGGTTGTGCGTGATCAGGACGATCGCGGTCCCGAGGCGCTCGCGGATGTCACGCATGAGGTCGAGGATCCCGGCCTGGATCGTCACGTCGAGCGCGGTCGTCGGCTCGTCGGCGACGAGGATCTTCGGGTCGCACGCCAACGCCATCGCGATCATCACGCGTTGCCGCATGCCGCCGGACAGCTGGTGCGGGTACTCGTTGATCCGTCTCGCCGCGGCCGGGATGCGAACGAGGTCTAGGAGCTCGGTCGCGCGTTTCCGCGCCGCGGCGCGCGAGAGGTCGAGATGGCGCTGCAGCACCTCCTCGATCTGCCGGCCGATCTTGAACGCCGGGTTCAGCGAGGTCATCGGCTCCTGGAAGACGTACGCGATCGTCCGCCCGCGAACCCGCCGGATTCGCGACGACGAGGCCCGCAGAAGATCGATGTCTGCGAGCAACGCACTCCCCGTCACGTGCGCGGTCGACGGCAGCAGCTGCGTCAGCGACATCAGGCTGACACTCTTGCCGCAGCCCGACTCGCCGACGACTCCGAGAACCTCGCCCTCCTCCAGCGTGAACGACAACCGGTCGACGGCGTGCACCGGGCCGTCGTCGGTGTCGAAGCGGACCGAGAGGTCGCTGACCTCGAGCAGCGGCATCAGCGCGTCGTCCGCGGATCCAGAACGTCGCGCAGCCCGTCGCCGAGCAGGTTGAACGAGAGCGAGCAGAAGAAGATCGCCAGGCCCGGGAAGAGCGCGAGCCGCGGCGCTTCGTTCACGTAGGGCTGCGCGGCCGAGAGCATCACGCCCCACGACGGTGTCGGCGGCTGCACGCCGAGACCGAGGAACGACAGCACCGCCTCGCCGATGATCGCCGCCGGGATCGTCACCGTCGCCTGCACGATCAAGGTGCTGAGCATGTTCGGCAGCACGTGGCGCACGATGATCGACGCATCGCTGGCGCCGTTCGCCACCGCGGCGCGCACGTAATCCTCCTCGCGTAGCGAGAGCGCCTCGCCGCGCGCGATCCGAATCAGGCCGGGAGCCGCGCCGACACCGAGCGCGATCGTCGCGTTCAGCAGTGACGGGCCGAGGATCGCGGCCAGCCCGACGGCGAGGATGAGGAACGGGAACGCGAGCAGAACGTCAGTCAGCCTCGCGACGACGGGATCGAGCCAGCCGCGGAAGTAGCCCGCTGTGACTCCGATCGGAACCGCGATCAGCATCGCCAGCAGCGTCGCGAGCACGCCCGCCTGGATCGAGGCGCGCGCACCGAAGATGATCCGCGAGAGCACGTCGCGGCCGAGCTCGTCCGTCCCGAGGAGGTGCTCGTGCGAAGGCGCCGCGAGCAGCGCGTTGACGTCGATCGTCGACGGATCGTGCGGCGCGACGACCGGTGCGAAGATCGCCGCGAGCACGAACGCGAGCGCGACGACGAGCCCGGCGATGGCGAGTGGCCGGCGCAGGAAGCGCTTGCGGAGCAGCCGCCGCCGCCGCGCGCGTGGACTGAGCTCGATCGCGGCTGCAGTGTCGACGTAGCTCACGCTGGCCTGCCGGAAACGCGGATGCGCGGGTTGAGGTACGAGTAGAGGAGATCCACGGCGAGGTTCACCACCACGTAGCCGGCCGCGGCGACGAGGACGACGCCCTGCAACAGCGTGTAGTCGCGCTGGTTGACCGCGTCGATCGTCAGCCTCCCGAAGCCGGCGATCCCGAAGATCTGCTCCGTGATCACCGCGCCGGAGATCAGCGCGCCCAGCTGGAGGCCGATCACCGTCGACACCGTGATCAGCGAGTTGCGCAGCGCATGCTTGCCGACGACCGACCATTCCGACAGCCCCTTGGCGCGGGCGGTGCGCACGTAGTCGGCGCCGAGCGAGGTGAGCATCGACGAGCGCATCTGCCGCATCAGCACCGCCGAGAGACCCGTACCGAGCACGATCGCGGGCATCAACAGATGACGCAGGTTCTGGATCGGGTCGTCGTGGAGCGGCACGTAGCCGCCCGCCGGCAGCCAGTGCCACTTCACCGCGAAGAGGATGATCATCATGATCCCGAGCCAGAAGTGCGGCACCGAGAGCCCGACGAGCGCGAACGTCGTCGCGCCGTAGTCGGAGGCCTTGCCGCGGCGGACCGCCGCGATCACCCCCGCCGCGATTCCGATCAGCGTCCCGATCAGGATCGCCAGCCCCGCGAGCTCCAAGGTGATCGGCAGGCGCGTCACGATCGTGTGTCCGACCGCGAGCTCGCGCTGGTCGGTCCCGAGATCGCCTCGCAGCGCGAGCCCGACCCAGCGGGCGTACTGGAGGGGGACCGGTTCGTCGAGGTGGTACTTGTGACGGATCTGTGCGAGTACGGCCGGGTCGCGTTCCTCCGCACCCAGCGCGAGCGCGGGATCGCCGGGCAGCGCGCGCACGCCGGCGAACACGAGCACGCTGGCGAGAAACAGCACGATCAGGGCGGCTCCGACCCTGCGCAGGAGGAAGCCGCCCATGACCGTTACGTCCTACTTGTAGCCGGCGAACTGGGCGCGGATCAGCCCGTCGCCAAACGTCTGCACACCGGTGACCTTTCGCGTCACACCGTGCCGGTTGACCGGGTGGTAGAGGTAGATGATCGGAAGGTCGCGCAGAGCCCGCTTGAGGAACGCGCGATAGCTGGTGATGCGCGACTTCAAGGTCGCAGCCTTACGCGCGTTGTCGAGGGTGAGGTCGGCGAGCGGGTCGACGTATCCGCTGTCGTTCTGCGAGCCCTTCGAGTGTGCGAACTGGTAGACGTTGCCGTCCGCGTCGATGCGCCCCGACCAGCCGACGGCGAACGTCTGGAAGTTCCCGGCGTCTGCGCGGCTGAGCGCGGTCACGAACTCCGTCGGTGCGAGCGTGACCTTGAAGCCGGCCTTGGCCGCCTCCGACTGGACAAGCGCACCGAACCGCGCGGCGACCGGGTCGGTGCCGATCATCATCGTCACCTCGATCGGCTTCGCAACGCCCGACCCGTCGACGAGACGCTGAGCAGCCTTCACCTGCGCGGTCTTGTAGCAGGTGATGCCCTTCGTCGCCGCGTACCACGGCGACCCCGGCGCCCACGGGAAGCAGTCCGGGACGACGGTCCCGCCGAAGACGACCTTGTTGATCGCACGTCGGTCGAGCGCGAGGCTGAACGCGCGGCGCAGCGCCGACGAGCGCGCGATCGCCGTGCCCACGTTCTCGTAGTGCTTGCCCAGGCCGTTCTTGTTGCCGATGTTGATCGTGATCCCCTGGTAACCGATGGACGTCGACTTGATGATCCGGAGGTTCTTGTCGCGGGCGATCGTCGGGATGTCCGTCGACTGGATGCGGTCCTCGACCTGAATGTCACCGGAGCGGAGGTTCGCGGAGCGCGCGCTCGGATCGGTGATGATCTTGAACACGATCGAGTTCAGGTGGACCTTGTTCTTCGCGTAGTAGTACGGCGACTTGGTCAGCGTGATGTGGTCGCCTGCGGTGCGGTCCTTGAACATGAACGGGCCCACGCAGACCGGGTCGGTGGCGAACCTGTCGCCCAGAGCGTCGAGCTGTTTCGGCGACATGATCATCCCGGAGCGGTCGGTGAGCTGTGCTGTGATCGGCGAGTAGCGCGAGTTCAGGTGCAGGATCACCGTGTTGGCGCCGGACGTGTCGATCGACGTGACCGGCGCGAGCTCGCTCGCACGCGTCGATCGCGGCAGCGTCTTGTGGCGGTCGAGGGACTTCTTCACCGCAGCGGCGTTGAAGGGAGTCCCGTCGTTGAACCTGATCCCGGTGCGAAGCCGGATCGTGACGGTCTGCTTGTCGGCGGAAAACGTCGGCAGCGCAGCCGCGAGCTGCGGAACGATCTCGAGCTTCGAGTTGAGGTCGTACAGCTTCTCGCACAGGTGCAGGAAGACCATCCGACCGACGAAGGTGCGCGCGAGCGTCGGATCGAGGACGTCCGGATCTTCGGCCAACCCGATCGTCAGCGTGCCGCCGTTCCGGACCGAGTTCGATCCCGACGTCCGTGTTTGCGCTGCGGCGCCGGCAACGAGCGCGAACGCCAGGAAGGCCGCTCCGCCGACGAGCGCGCCGCGCGCGCGAATGCTTCTCATAGCGTCCCCCTCAGTTGCGACGGTGGGTGCACGAGGTGTTCTCCCGGAAACCTGGGGCCGGATTGGCGGGAACTCTAAAGTGGATCCACTTTTTCGTCAAATGGATGCAATCGTGCTATCGTCGGCCGCGCGATGGGACACCGCGGGGTCGATACGCCACCCGCCGCGAACGAGCCCGCGCCGGCCGTCGCGCCGCCTTCCGTCGTCCCGAGAACCGCCGCGGACAACCGTTCCCGGCGCAGCGTCCTCACCCCCCAGCTGATCGCGATCGGCCTCGCCGGCGGCCTGTTGTCGGGACTGCTCGGCGTCGGCGGCGGCGTGATCATGGTTCCGCTGCTCGTGCTCTGGGCCGGCTATGCCCAACGGGAGGCCCACGCGATGTCGCTCGGCGCGATCATCCCGATCTCCGTCGCTGGGATCGCGACGTACGGGATAGCGGGCGAAGTGCGCGTCTGGCACGCGCTCGCGCTCGCGATCGGCGCGGTCGCCGGAGCTCGGATCGGAGCCGGACTTCTCGCGCGGCTCGACGAGCACGTCCTCAAGCTCGCATTCGGCGCATTCCTCGTCGGCGTCGCCGTGTTGATGGGGCTGCACGCTTGAGCGGTGTCGCGCTGTTCGCGGCGCTCGTCGCCTTCGGCGTGCTGACCGGAGGGACGGCAGGGCTCCTCGGCGTCGGCGGCGGTCTCCTGATCGTGCCGTTCCTGACACTCGTCGCCGACGTCCCCCAGCACGCGGCCGAGGCGACGTCCCTCCTGGTGATCCTGCCGACGTCGCTCGCCGCCAGCCTCGTCCTGCGGCGTCGCGGTGTCGGGGACCTCGCGACGGCGCTTCGGTTCGGCGTCTTCGGAGCGCTCGGCGGCGCGGCAGGCGCGCTGCTTGCGCTTGCGCTCTCCGGACACACGCTGCGCCTCGTCTTCGCAACCTTCGTCGGCCTCGTCGGCATCCGCTTGGTGCGGGACGGCATCGTCGCGCACGCGCACCGCGCGTGACGGAAGCGGCGCAGCCACTCGTCGATCACCTTGCAGCGACGCTGCAGGCACGGGTGCTCAGCGGGGAGATCCCGAGCGGAACACGGCTGCGGCAGGAAGCGATCGCGCGCGAGTTCGGCGTCAGCCGAACGCCCGTCCGCGAGGCGCTGAGACAGCTCCAGGCACTCGGGATCGCGCAGGTCGAGCACAACCGCGGCGCGATCGTACGCGGCCCGACCGCGCGCGAGCTCCGCGAGGCCTACGAGGTGCGTGCGGAGCTCGAGGGCCTCGCGGCGCAGCTCGCCGCGACGCGGATCGACGACGAGCGGCTTGCCCGGCTGCGGGAGGCGCAGCGGCTGTTTCGCCGTTCGATCGAGACGCTGATCTCACGCCGCCGGCGCAGCCGCCAGGAACCGTCCTGGGACGACGACAGCGACTGGGTGCGCGGCAACGACCTCTTCCACCAGGTGATCCAGGAGGCCGCCGGAAACGAGCTCCTCCTCCGGACGATCTCCGAGCTGCACCGCTCCTTCCCGCGCGCGCTCACCTGGTCGGCTCTCAGCGAGAGCTCGGCCCTCCTCGGGGAGAACGTCCGTCAGCACAACGCGATCCTCCAGGCGATCGAGGGCCGCGACCCGACGGCGGCGCGCGAGCGGATGGTCGAACACATCCGCTCCGCGGGCGAGCTGATCGCCCACCGGTTCGAGCTCGCCGAGAATCGTGGATAGATCTGCAGCGAATCGCATCTGAACCGGCACACGGGCGCCGGTAGCCCATGGGTACACATGGGCAGATGGCGATGCGGCGAATGCACATCATGCTCTCGAACAGGCAACGCGCGCTCCTTCGGG
>Ga0081539_10001712_pt1 | contig 35198 bp, 29 predicted proteins | sample TabmetS4T2R2_FD_71023 | JGI IMG/M metagenome (GOLD analysis project Ga0081539, IMG submission 71023) | Tabebuia heterophylla rhizosphere microbial communities from the University of Puerto Rico - S4T2R2 | ecosystem: Host-associated > Plants > Roots > Rhizosphere ... | reverse complement strand
CCAAGTGGCGCGAAAAAAGAAAAAGCCAAATTCCCCCAATTCCTAATAAGGCTGTGAAGTCTTGCCAACTGACATGGATGCCATTTGGGTAAAAGCTCGGTGCGACCATCCACCAGACATCGATGATGTGCGCAATAAACATCGCCCCCGCGACCGCCGCCAGCGCCCTCCGGGTTTGTTTCACTTGTCGAGAGAGAAGAAGAAAAAACGGGCCGAAAAAGTGAAATAGCAGGAGAAAGACTACAACCCACCGCCAACCACCGGCGACCCGGTGCAGATACCAGGATATTTCATGAGGCAGATCGCCCGACCAAATGATGAGTAACTGCGAAAATGCCATATAGGCCCAAAGCATGACGAAAGCGAAAAGAAGCGTTCCGAGGTGGTCAAAGGTCTGTTTCCCGATGACTTCGGAAAGCGAACTGCGCGGCCCAATCCAGGCGAGAAGCAGGATAACGAAAGCAAGTCCGCTTAACATCTGGCCGATACAGACCAGAATTGGAAAGATGGTGGAAAACCAATCGGGTTCCAGCGACATCACCCAGTCAACAAAAGTGACAGTAACTGTCAACGGATAAATGACCAGCCCCGGCCCGCTTAGTTTCCGCAGGCGTTTCATCGCGGCAACCTGCAAGGTTTCATCCTGTTCCTTTGACCATTTGCTCAGTCGCAACCCCATCCAAATCCAGACGGCGAAGAAAAAGATGGCCTTTACGATGAACCAGAAAGGCGAAAGATAAGGGTGCTGGCGCGCGAGGACATGATCTGCCGCCACTCTCGCCGGCATGTTCCAGGGGTAGAGATGATGCAGGCCGAAGAAGACCGGGATGAAAAACAGCCCGACCCACGGCATAGTCCTGGCGGCAGCTTCAAACATCCGGCGCACCGGCCACCCCCACGTCCCGCCGGTGAGGTAATGGATCATGAGAAAAGCCATGCAGCCCAGGGTCACTCCCAGCCAGACCAATTCGGCAAAAAGGTAAGAGATGAAAAACTGCCGTGGATTGAGATACCAGCCCAGCAGACAAAGGAGCAGACAAAACGCTCCCATGTCCAGAGCGAGCCAGTGGCGGTTTCCAATCAGGACCTTGAGGCGATCGTTCATTGGGTCTCCTCCAGTTTTCTTTTTTCGTTAGGGGGAAAATCCTCCGGGCTTGCGTGCTGGCTCAATTGAAGCGCGCGAATGTAGGCCGCAATCGCCCACCGATCCTGCGGCTCGACCCGCGCGGCGTAGGAATACATGACGCCGTAGCCGTTGGTAATTACGTCGTACAAATGCCCAATGGGTGCATTGCGCAGCCGCTCGGTGTGATAACTCGGCGGAGCCGGAAAACCGCGGCGCACTACTTCGCCATCCCCCTCTCCAGCTGCCCCGTGACAGACCGTGCAATAGATATTGAATTGCTCCCGGCCTCGCTCGAGCAACTGCGGTGTAAGGTCAAGCGGCATTCGCGCCACGAGCACATCGCCACTGGTCAATCCCGTGTAGTAGGCCTCGTTCTCTCGCGCGGCATGATATTCCACGGTGTGCGGCGGCAGGGGCCGGGCTGAGGTCCCATCGCGGAAGAACTCCGAAGCGGAGTAAGGTTTGGTCCGCGGCTGGTTATACATGTCCTGGCGACAGCTGATCAGGCCGGCGCTAAGAAAGACGAGCAAAAAGAAAACGTGTCTCATTTCAGGACCTCTTTCACCACGATCGGCTCAAGGCCTTCGAGAAAGGTCCGCGTATCTTTCTCGTCAAAGAGCGTGTCGTCCGCTTCAATACAGAGGAAAAACCGATCCTGCGAAGCGCGTTCGAATTCCTGGAGATTAAACATGGGATGATACGGTTTGGGCAGGCCGCTCAGTCCTAAGGAAAAAAAGAAAGCAGTGAGGGAGGCGCCCAGGACCGTAAGTTCAAATGTGATTGGGATGAAGGAGGGCCAGCTGTGCACCGGTCGACCCCCGATGTTGAGCGGATAACTAACGACATTGGCATACCACTCCATGAAATAGGCGGTGCATCCCGCGAGAATGCCGGCGAGAAGAACGAGGAGCGGCATGCGGTTCCTCTTGCCTAATGCTTCCGCGAGACCTTCGATCGGGAAGGGCGTGTAACCGTCCATTTTGCGGTAACCCCGCGCGTAGGCTTCCTCGGCGGCATGAATCAGCTCGGTATGATGCGCAAACTCCGCCGCCAGGCCGTAAAGATCTTCCCGCTTCATAGGGCATTGGCCTTCTGCGGCTCGGCCACCAGCTTGCGGGTTTCGGAGAGAGAAATCATGGGGAGAAACCGAACGAAAAGGAAAAGTAAAGCAAGAAAGAGCCCGACGCTGCCGAAAAGCGTGGCCCAATCCCAAAAGGTGGGATAGAACATTCCCCAGGCCGACGGGATGTAGTCGCGATGCAGACTCGTGATCACAATCACGAAACGCTCGAGCCACATCCCGAGGTTGATGAAGAAAGCGACGAGGAAAAGCGGGAGCGGGTTGCGCCGGACGCGGGCCGACCAGAGTAATTGCGGAATAAAGACGTTGCACGCCATCAGGCTCCAAAAGACCCAGCGATAGGGCCCGAAGGCCCGGTTCATCATCGTGTATTGCTCGAAGATGTCGCCGCTGTACCAGGCCATGAAGGTCTCAATGACATAGCCATAGGCAACCATCAGCCCGGTAACAAACATGACATTGGCCATGTTATTGAGATAGCGTTCCGTAATGAGCTTCTCGAGGCGGTAAATCTTCCGCACCGGGATAACGATGTTCAGGACCATGGCGAACCCGGAGTAAATCGCCCCGGCGACGAAGTAAGGCGGGAAAATGGTCGAATGCCAGCCCGGCACGATTGCGACGGCGAAGTCGAAACTAACGACGCTATGAACGGAGAGAACGAGAGGGGTGGCCAGACCGGCCAGGAGGAGATAGGCGATTTGATGACGTTGCCAGTGCGCGGCGGAGTTTCGCCAACCGAGCGCGAGGACCCCATAAACTTTCTTTTGCCAAAGCTTCTTCGCCCGGTCGCGGATGGTTGCAAGATCGGGTACCAAACCGAGATACCAAAACATAACCGAGACCGTGAAGTAAGTGCCGACCGCGAATACGTCCCAGACGAGCGGGCTCCGAAACTGCGGCCAGAGACCCATGGTGTCCGGATAAGGAAGGAGATAGTAGAAGAGCCAGGGTCGACCGAGGTGAAGAAGCGGCATGAGTCCGGCACAGGCGACCGCAAAGAGTGTCATCGCTTCAGCCAGGCGATTAATTGCCGTTCGCCAATGCTGGAACATGAGAAGGAGAATGGCGGAAATGAAGGTGCCGGCGTGCCCGATTCCGACCCACCAGACGAAGTTGACGATGGCAAATCCCCAGGCAACGGGGATGTTTATCCCCCAAATCCCAACGCCGCGGATGAAAAGCCAGGCGAGCGCAAAGAAGAAGAGCATGAGCAACCCGAAAGCGGCGACAAACCCGATCCACCACGGCGCTGGCTGCCGGTTTTTGAGCACGATCGAGCCGATGGTTTCATTGACTGCCTCGTAAGTTTGATCGGGCGCGAGCAAATTCGTTGGGTAGCCGAGAGGCGAGAACCGCGTATTCTTTTTCTCGTTAGGCGGAATTGTCTCTGCCGCCTTCATGACTTAAGACCGGGGTTGGGATTACGCAGCCTCGCCAGGTAGCTGGTCCGGGGACGTGTGTTGAGTTCACCCAGCATCTGATAGTCGAGGGGCAGGGCCTTTAATCGAGAAACCCGGCTTGTTGGATCATGAAGATCGCCGAAGATGATCGCCTCGGCCGGGCAAACCTGAGCGCAGGCCGGAATGATTTCGCCATCACGAATTTTCCGGTTCGCCAGTTGTGCGGTAATGCGAGCCGCGTTAATCCGCTGGAGGCAGTAGGTGCACTTTTCCATCACCCCGCGGGAGCGAACTGTAACATCCGGATTCTTCACCAGCCTCTCGCCTTGAGTGTAACCGCCGTTGTATTCGAGGAAATTGAAACGGCGCACTTTGTAAGGGCAGTTATTCGAGCAGTAACGGGTGCCGACGCAACGGTTATAAATCTGGAGATTAAGCCCTTCGTCGTCGTGCAAGGTGGCCGCCACCGGACAGACCAGCTCGCAGGGAGCGTGCTCACAGTGCATGCAAGGAACGGGTTGGTGGTAAAACTCCGGATGTTCGGGCGGCCCGGCATGATACGTATCGACTCGAATCCAGTGCATCTCGCGACCGGCAATGACCTGGTTTTTGCCGACAACCGGAATATTGTTTTCCGCCTGGCAGGCGATGGTGCAGCTATTGCAACCAATGCAGGTATTGAGGTCGATCACCATCCCCCAGGCGTAGCCTGCGTTCTTAAACTCGTCCGGATTGTAGAGTGTCTCGTCCTTTTTCGGCTCCTCCTTCATCTCCGCGGCAAACCGCGGGTGGCGGAGGAATTCAGCCAGCGTCCCGGCGCGAAACATATCGCGACCTTCGATGGTGTGGTGGTTCTGGGTGGCGGCAAACTTGAGGGAACGATCGATTCTTTTGATCGTTAGGCCCGCTCCCTGCCAGAGCGCATCGGAGGTGCGGAGGGCGCAGGCATTGTAACCCGTGTTCGCTCCGGTTTTATCCGCCTGGATCCGGCCATAGCCGAGATGGAGGGTGACACTATTCTCGGCCTGACCCGGCACCACCCAGACCGGAGTTTCCAGTTTTCGACCCCGAAAAGTCAGTTCAATGTAATCCCCATTCTTAAGCTGGTTCTTTCCCGCCAGGGCAGGGCTGATCAGAGCAGCGTTGTCCCAGGTGATTTTCGAAAACGGTTTGGGCAACTCCTGAAGCCACGAATTATTCGCGTATCGACCATCGAGCAGGCTGGGATCCGGGCGAAAGAGCAATTCCAAACCTTGCTGGCTGACTCTGGCCGTGGAAGGCGATGCGAGAGTCGGGACGGCCGGTTGAGTGGAAGAAGATTGTAGCGATGACGGGGGAGCGATTCCGTTTGCCAGCATCATCCGCCATTGCTTTTCGAAGCCCTCCCCGGCCATCTCCTGCTTCCAGGTTGCTCTAACGTTTTCGTAGGACCCCGAAGTCGGTTGGCCGAGAAAAGCGGCGAGTAGCTGATGAACCGAGATCGTATCGTAAAGCGGGGCCACCAGTGGCTGGATGATGCTGGCCGTGCCATCAAAGGCGCGGATGTCGCTCCAATCTTCGAGCAAATGCGTCAACGGGATATGCCAGTGACAGAGCCGCGAGGTTTCGTTCCCGTGCAGGCTGTGATGAATGCGAAGCTTCACCTTTTGCAGCGCTCCAGCGAAATCGAGATCGACCGGTGAATCGTAAACCGGGTTACCGCCAAGAATGAGGAGTAACTCGACGGCGCCCTGCTTCATTTCCTGAACGAGACTCTTGAGTGACTCAAGCTGGTTGACCGGATGCGTCTCGGCCGGCGACAAGGAAGCGATCGTGGCATCGACGTTGCCTAACGAATTGTTGATTTGTTGGACAACGGCGTGGACCTCGGGCGGCTGGGTCTCGCCGGCGATAACGATACTCGCCCCGGGATTTGCGCGCAGATCCTGCGCGGCCGCCCAGACCCATTCGCTCGCCGCACGCGGAACATCAGCTGCCCCACCTCCCGTGCCGACCAGTGCGGCGAGTGCCTGGGCCAGCGCGGGGATGTGGTGGGCGGCGACGGGCAGGCGATGATCGGCGTTCGAGCCGGTGATGCTCGGTGTCGGTTCCGCCGCGTAGAAGCGGCTCATCCGCGCGTCCTGCGCCTGCTCGACCCGTCGACGCGCGGCAAAATCGCGTGCATGTCGCAGGGCCGCCGGGTGCATGTAAAGGAAGTCCGAATCGAGTGCCACGATGATTTTCGCTTTGGAAAAGTCGTGACCGATTTGAGGGCGAAGGTTATCGCGGGCGAGCGCTTCCCATTGCTGCCATCTGGCGCCGGGAAACCTTTGTTGAATGGCCGTGAACTGACGCTCGATCGTGGGCGAGGTCACCGTGCCGGTGAGGAAGCGCATTCCAGCACCGCCCTTTGCGGCTTGCGCCACGAGGGTCGCGCTTAGTCGATCGAGAAAGGTGCCCCAGGTCGAATCAGAATTCCCGCTCGTAATAACCTTGGCGCGATCGGGATCGTAGAGGTCGAGCAGATCGGCCTGCGCCCAGACGGTGGTTGCGCCGCGGCTGGCGGGGTGATCGGGATTGCCTTCGATCTTGGTCGGTCGGCCTTCATTGCTGGTGACAACAATCCCTTGTCCATAACCGAGGAAGCTGGTGGCGCTGGCGAAATAGAGCGGCTTCCCCGGGACAACGTTTTCGGGCTGGTCGACATAGGGAACGATTTTTTCGAGCGGTTGTTTTGTGCACGCGCCCAGGCCGGCGAGTGCGACAGATGCGCCCATGAGTCGAAGAAAATCGCGGCGGCTAAATCGGTTGGCCCATTCGGAGGCGCCGCGCGGGAATTCACGGTGCAGCCACTCTTCGAATTCCGGCGTGGCTGCCAGTTCCTCCAAACTTCGCCACATCTGCGCCTTCTCCTTCATCGGTGGCAGACGGAGCAGTTTGTCAATCGACCGCTCAGATCGATCTGATACTCGCGGGCGAGACGCATCCCCTGTCTGGTCTGATCGGGCGGCGGCTGCCAATGCAGATTGTAAATCTGGTTGCGCGGACGGAGAAAATTTTGCGGGGCGCGATGGCACTCGAGGCACCACTTCATGTAAAGGGTTTCAGTCCGCCAGGTGATCGGCATCCGATCGACTTCGCCGTGGCAGGTGGAACAGCCGACGCCCTTGTTCACGTGGATGCTGTGGTTAAAAAAGACAAAGTCGGGCAGGTCGTTGACCCGGGTCCAGCGGATTGGACGATTAGTCGTTAGGCTTACGCGCACCGGTTCGAGGGCCCGGGCATCACTCCAGAGCTGGGAGTGACAGGTCATGCAGAGGTGCGTGCTGGGGATGCCGGCGAAGGAAGATTTCTCCACCGAGGTGTGGCAATAACGGCAATCGATCCCGTCATCGGCCACGTGATGTTTGTGGCTGAAGGGCACAGGCTGAGGAAGGGGTAGATCGACGTAGGTGGTGTAAGGCGACCAGAAAATGGCGTTGGTGAGCCAGCCGGCGAAAATGACCAGCCCAACGAAGCCGACGATGGCGACCCTGGCGTGAATGTTGGCGCGGCGCGGAAAAATCTGGGCCATGAACGATTGCTCGCTCCACTAGCCTGCGCACCCCGAGGAATTCGTCCGCCGGTTACCGTTCTGCTCGTTTTCCAACAGTTTCTCCATCCGAGAAATGACCTGCGCCGCCTTTGATTCGCAATGATTCATCGTTGCCAGGGCGGCCAGAGGATTGGTTAAGTTCTTCTCTTTCTGGAGGCAGCCCCGGCCTTTCCCGCGAGTAACTGCGCGCTGTTGATCAATCCGACGTGGCTGAAAGCCTGGGGAAAGTTGCCGAGCAGCCGCTTCTGTTTTGGGTCGTATTCTTCCGACAGCAACCCGAGGGGGTTGCGCAGATCGAGCAGCCGCTCGAAAAGCATGCGCGCATCCTTCTTTCGGCCGATAAGATAGAAACAATCGACCAGCCAAAAGGAGCAGGGGAGAAAAACGCCCTCGTTTCCCGGCAGACCATCGACCTTGCGCATGTTCGGACGATAACGCATGACCAATCCATCTCGGAACAGCTCGCGCTCGACCGCCGCGATGGTGCTCAGGACTCGCTCGTCATCGGCTGGCAAAAATCCCACCAGTGGCATCAGATACTCCCGTCCATCTCATCGGAGCCGTAGTACTGAGTAAAGGCTTTCTTCTTGCGGTTATAGCCGCACTGGCAGACCTGGTGATGGATTTTCGCACGCAGTTTTTTCCAGCGCGCCAGGTTATGATCGGGCGAGCAACCGGAATCTTCGACCAATTTGACCGCCCGATCGAACGCGACCCAGGCCATCCCCTTGGAATGCGTGAAGTGGCGCCGACCGCCTTCGATCAGGGACACCTTCCGTTTTGAGGCGCTCCTTTTCAGCCGCGAACGGAACTCCAAGTTTTGAACGATCTTCTTGGGCTCCGCGTTACATTTTCAAAAGCCACGAAAATTTTCTCGCGCAATCGCTATCTTATTGGATTCCGAATTCGCTGCGAACGGCGCGATTGTTAGGGGGGGACCGCATGCTCACGCCTCCCGGGCGAGCTGGGCAATTCCGTCGCGGGTCAGCCGGAAGATTGTCCAGTCGTCGTTAGGCCGGGATCCCAGTTTGCGATAGAACTGGATCGCTGGTTCGTTCCAGTCGAGCACCGCCCATTCCATTCGCCCGCACTCTCGTTCGTGCGCGATCTGCGCCAAGCGCACGAGCAACGCGCGACCGTAACCTTTTCCCCGCTTCTCCGGCCTGACGAAAAGATCCTCCAGGTAGAGGCCAGGCCGCCCCATCCAAGTCGAGAAATTGTGAAAGAAAAGCGCGAACGAGACAGGCTCCCCCGCCTCTTCGCCTAACAAGACTTCGGCCGCGGGATGTTTTCCAAAGAGATTCTCCCGCAGAAGTTCTTCGGTTGCGATCACTTCGTTCGGAGCGCGCTCGTAGTCGGCCAGGTCGCGAATCAGCTGGAGAATAACCGGAATGTCGCGCTCGCCAGCAAAGCGGATCTGAAAGCTGGGAGCGGTTCTTTCGATCACAAGTGAACTTGGTCGCTCAGGACCCTGCCGCCGTCACCTGGAATTTGAGGTCGCTTTCTCGAGCCGCCGCTTCAGGAACTCGAGCACCTCTTTCTCCTCGGAGCGGAGATCGCCCAACGACTTCTGGAGAGTGCGCACCGTCTTTCGCCTCAACTCTTCGGCGAGAGTGCCATCGAAATAGGTCTCGAGCACGGCCGGGTGAACATAGCACTTACGGCAGATTGTCGGCGTATTGCCGAGAATGCGCGCGACCGCGGAGATGGCTGTCTTCAGGTTCTTTTTCGCCTGCGACTTGTTTTCGAACGGTTCCTGCGCCTTTAACGCCATCGCGGCGAGGACCGTTCCCGCCCAGGTGCGAAAATCCTTCGCGGTAAAATCCTCCCCGCTAATTTGGCGTAGGTACTGGTTGACGTCCTCGGAGGTAACCTTGTGCCGCTCCCCCGCTTCATCAAGATATTGGAACACTTCCTGACCCGGGAGTTCCTGGAGCTGTTTAATGATTCGGGCCACTCGCCGGTCTTCCAAATCCACCTCGTGTTCTTTTCCGCTCTTGCCTCGAAAGCGGAAGCGTAGTTTTGCGCCCCGCACATCCAGGTGCCGCTCGCGCATGGTCGTTAGGCCAAAGGATTTGTTCTCCTTGGCATACTCCTCGTTGCCGACCCGGATGAACGTGCGCTGGAGTAACTGCACGACGGCGGCGAGCACTTTCTCGCGGGGCAGACCGCGCCGCTTCAAATCGCGATTGATTCGCCGCCGGATTTTGGGAAGCACTTTCCCGAAGACGACCATTTTTTCGTACTTGTTTTCATCGCGCACCTCGCGCCACTGTTCGTGATAGCGGTACTGCTTGCGGCCCCGATCGTCACGACCGGTCGCCTGGAGATGGCCGTTGGGTGACGGACAGATCCAGACCTCGGTGTAGGCGGGCGGGATGGCGAGCCGATTGATGCGCAGAATGCGCGCTTCGTCGCGGATTTGTTTTCCTTCGGTGTCGAAGTAGACAAACTTTCTTCCACGCCGTTTGCGGGTATACCCGGGCTGTTCGTCGCTGACGTAGCGCAGGCCGGCTTCTTCGGCCGCTTTCTGCGGATCACTCACGACTTCGAGTCGCTCAAGCTTGCTTCGTTCCTTCCTGGGTTGGGCTTTTGGAGTCTGCACGCAAGCAATACGGAAAAGAGAGTCGGAGAGGTTGTTTGAGAGTTGGGCGGGCAGGAAGGGCGGCGACCCGTCGGGCGAGGGACTGGCATCGGGGGTGCTATAAAAGTCATAATTATTGTATGTCCCGGCCTCGCCGCTTCCCTTTTATCTCTACTCGGCTCTTTCTCTTGTTCCTGGTCTCTTTCACTGCTCTCCACCGCGCCCAAGCTGCTAAAGATCCCCCGCCCGCCGAGCTCTTTGCCACCGCTTCGGACGGGACACCGCTTCACTGGTTTGTCTTCACTCCAGAAGAACCCGGCCCCTGGCCCGCTGTCCTCGTGATTCATGGCGGCAATTTCAAGGGCGGAGATCCAATCAGTTCGCCCGAATCAGTCACCTGCGCCAGCGATCTCGCGGCTGCTGGTTTCATCGCCTTTTCGATTGAATACCGGCTCGCTCCAACCGGATCTCTCGACGGCCAGGTGTCCGAGGGCCATTTCCCCGATCAAACCGACGACGTGCAGTTGGCGGTGCGGGCGGCGCGTTCTGACCCGCGATGCAACGGACAGGTCGGCGCAATCGGCGGCTCCGCCGGCGGTTATCACGCCGCGTTCAGGGCTGTGACCGGCACTCCCGGGGACGACCGCATCGACGTCGGCGTGAGCCTTTCCGGCGCCTATGATCTTTCCGATTTCAGCTCCGGCAACAGCGTCTTTCTCGATACCGTAACCAACTACGTGAATGTCTCGAGTGACGATACCATCGCGCTGCAGGCGGCTTCCCCGGCATATCTCATCACCGCGCCGGTGGCCCCGCTGTTTCTCATCGACTCCGAATATGACAACATGCCAGCCTCACAGCTTCCCGACATGGCGAATGCGCTGGACGCGGCTGGTGTGAGCAATTACCAGGCTCTCACGCTGCCGGGGATCGGGCATTCCTTTTCCAATTGGCCGAGCGTGAAGAATGAGGCGCTTGCCTTTCTGGCCAACGGATTCAATCCGCCATCCGAGCCGCCCCCCACCCCCGCACCTTCTGCCACACCTGCTCCAACTGCGACGCCTCCACCACCCGCGTCGGAACCGACTCCATCGAAGATGCTGCTCAATGTTTCCACTCGCGCGCGGGTCGAGACGGGCGATGGGGTCACGATCGGTGGATTTATCATCAGCGGAGAGGTCGCCAAGCCGCTGGTTTTACGGGCAATCGGTCCTTCTCTCGCCGAGGCCGGTGTTGCCGACGCTCTGGCCGATCCGGTGTTGGAACTGTATGACTCGACCGGAAGGCTGGTTGCCCAGAATGACAACTGCTCTTCCCTTCCGGCGGGCACAATTCCCGATGACTTGAGACCCAGCAGCGGACTCGAATCCTTCATATCGACCACTCTCGATCCTGGCAGTTACACGGCCGTTCTTCGGAGCGCGAGCGGCGGGTCCGGGGTGGGACTTTTCGAGCTTTACGATCTCGACCCGGCCAGTTCGCGGGTGAGCAACATCTCGACTCGCGGACAGGTGGGAAGCAACGCGGAGGTCATGATCGGCGGCTTCATCATCGGTGGGGAGGACAAGACTCAAGTGGTGGTGCGTGCGATCGGTCCCAGCCTGGTTGGCGCCGGAATCCAGAATGCTCTCCCGGACCCGGTGCTCGACCTTTACGACGGCAATGGGTCGCTCGTTTTTGCGAACGACAACTGGCAGGTTGCGCAAAAATCGCAGCTCACCGCCGCCGGGCTGGCGCCTGAGAACACGCAGGAGGCGGCCATCATCGCAACCCTGTCGCCGGGCAGTTACACGGCCATGATCCACGATGCGCATGGCGGAAGCGGGGTTGCGCTGGTTGAAGTTTACAACCTCGAGTAACCGCCGGTGCCAACAGCTCGTTAGGCGCCGTAGGACTTGGTGAATTTCTTGCGCGAGCCGGACTCGTCGGTTTCGGGGCCAGGCTCGCCGGCCGCCGACTGGGGATTTTCGGCCGGCGCGGAAGTTTCCGGTCGAGCCGATGAAGAAGCATCAGCAGGCGCACTGCTTTTGCCACTTTGAGCAGCCTCGACAAAAGCCATCTGCAGGCTGGAAAGGGCGTTGCGAAGAACGGTCGTTTCGTCGCCGCTCAAATTGCCCCGCGTCTTTTCCTGGATCATCGCCAGCTGATCGATGAACATTTGCGCGACTTCCAGATTCACTTCCGCTTTGCCCGTCTGCGGGTTGGGAATTTGCCCGAGAAAGAGGGCGGCGTTTTGCGCCTGCATCATGACGAATTCGATGAAGCGCCGGGCCATCTCCCCCGATTGCGTGTTGGTTTGAACTTCGGCCATAAGAGTAAGGCTGGAATCTAAACGGGCGGACGCACGATGGCGAGCACATAGGGTTGGTCGAGATATTTCGCCGCGACCCGCCGAATCTTCTCGACCGTGATCGCTTCGATTTCAGTTTCCAGCCTTTTGTAGTGATCGAATCCGAGCCCGTAGAGCTCATCAAGAGCGGCCATGTAACCAAAGGAATCGTTGCTCTGATTGGCGATGCGCTGCTGGCCGATCAGTTTTTTCTTCGCCCGGGCCAATTCTTCGGTCGTTAGGCCGGCTCGGGCGAGGCGCGCGATCTCCTCGAGCAAGGCTGCTTTCACCAAATCGAGCTTCGCCGGATCGGTCCCGACATAAAAGGCAAACAACCCCGGCACCAGGCCCTGCATCTGGCTCGCTCCCACGTAGTAGGCGAGCCCCAATTCCTCCCGAATCCGGACAAAAAAACGCGAGCCGAGGTCGCTGCTCGCCTCATCGATCAACTCCAGCGCATAGCGATCCGGCGAGAACATGTCCACCCCGCGATAGCCGACCATGAGGACAGCCTGCGTCTTGTCCTTGAGCTGCTCGACGGCGGTCGTTCGTTCGAGACTCGGTGGAGCAGGGACTTCACTGAGGGCGAGCTGACCGGCCGGCAGGGTCGCGAGCAATTGCTCGAGATATTCTTTCACTTCTATGGCTTCGACATCCCCAAAAACGGAGATAACTGCATTTCTCGCCACCAAGTAACGATCGCGAAACTCGAGCAGGTCGCTCCGCGTCAGCCGTCCAACCGTTTCGACGGAACCACGCGTGCGTAACGCGTAGGGATGCGCGCCGAAAAGCGCCCGACGAAGGAGGTTGCGGGCGACGGTGGTGAGGTGTTCCTCTTCCTCGCGAATCCCGGCGAGTTGCACCTCCTTTTCCCGGGCGAGCGCGTTCTCGGGCATGCTCGCGTTCAAGAGGAGGTCGGCCAGCAATTCCGCGCCTAAAGGAAAATCCGGTTTCGTCACCTCGATCGAGACGCTGAAACTGTTGTTGCCGGAATCCGAGCCGAGATGACCGCCTACCGCTTCGATCGTCTCCGCGATCTGCTCCGCGGTGCGGCTGCGAGTTCCTTTGAGCAGCGTCTTCGCCATCAGGCGGGTGAGACCGCTCGTCGCGGGAGTCTCCCCGAGAAGGCCGCCTCGAAAAGCGGCAACCATCGAGACGAGAGGCAGCCGGGGATCTTGCCTGACGAGCAGGCGAAGGCCGTTGCTCAGCTCGAACTTCTCCACTTCGCCGGCGGAAACCGCCACTGCCTCGATCCTTTTCGCCGGCAGCGTTCCGCGCGGGTTGAGCGAAACCACCGTCAGGTTGTGATCAACCAGCCAGGTGGCGGCAACCCGCTGGATCTCGGCGAGCGACACCTTTTGCACCGCCTCGAGATAGTCCCGGGTGAAGTTAAGATTGCGGGTGACAAACCAGTTCGAGCCCAGATCGGAAGCCTGTCCCCGCATCGTCGTCAGTGAGCCTAACGAATGGCCGAGTGAAATCTTTTTCGCCTTCTCGAGTTCCTCGGCGGTCACGCCTTGCTCGCCCAGCTCGGCGATGATCTGCAAAATCAGGCGCTCGGCTTCGCCCCGATGCTCCGGGTTAAGCGTGGCGTCGATTCCAAGCAGGCCGGGATCGCCCGGCGTGTATGAAAAGGCGGAGATGCCGAAGACCAATCCGGCTTCTTCGCGCACCCGGCGATAGAGGCGCGAGCTACGTCCATCGCCAAGGATGGTCGAGAGGAGATCAATCGCCGGAACATCGGGATGCGTGATTTCCGGCACATGCCAGGCGAGCGCGAGCCGGGTCAGCTCGGTGGGGAACTCCTCATTCGCTTCGCGCCGGCCCTGCTGCGCCGGTTCCCGCGGGATGTAACGCGGCTCGAGAGCGCGCGCGTGGTAGGAGGCGAAGAACTGCGCGAGCTGAGCGCGAACCCGCTCCGCATCTACGTCTCCAACGATGATGAAGGTAAGATTGTTAGGCTGGTAGCGGGTGCGGTAATATTCGAGCGCATCCTGCTGGGTGAGCTGATTGAAAATTTCCAGCTCACCGATGACCGGGAGCCGATAGGGATGCCGCTGGTAGGCAGTCTTGAACATGAGCTGCCCGGCCATGCGGTCCGGGTCGTCGTAGGTCATGGCAAACTCGCGCCGGATGACCTCCTGTTCCTTGACGTATTCTTCCTCGGGCAAAGTCGAATTCATCATCGCGTCGGCCAGCACATCGAGCGCGGTCGAAACGCCTTCTTTTGGGACATCGACCCAGAAAACCGTTCGATCGAAAGAGGTGTAGGCGTTGATGTAGCCGCCCTCGTCCTGGATCGCGCGTGCGATCGCGTTGGTCGACCGCGTTTTTGTCCCTTTGAAAAGCATGTGCTCGAGGATGTGCGAGAGCCCGGAGCCGAGATGCCGACTTTCGTCGATGCTCCCGGTCCCGCACCAGGCCTGCACGCTCGCCACCGGCGCGCTCCGGTCAATCTGCACGATGATCGTTAGGCCGTTAGGCAAAGTCCATTTCTGCGCCGTGACCGGCGGAAACGTGATCGCTGCGGGCGCGGTCGATGGTTCGCTCGGAAGTCGGTCGCTCTTCAACATGGCCGTGGGCGCAGGGCAAGCTACCCCACCCTCGCCCTCACGAAACTTGCGACTCCGGGAAAGGTGCCGACGGAAGCGGCGCGACCGGGCCCGTCGACGAGGCGGGGCGAAATGGCTTCACAAATGCCTCCTGGAAATCGTAGACCGCCTTGAAATCGTCGATCGAATCCTGCTCGGTTTTCCCAAAGATGCCGGCGTCGATCAGGTTGAAAACCATGTTGCCGACATCCTCACAACGCTCGATTCCCCAGTGGGAAAAAACCGTCAGTGTCATCGGCCCGAATTCTTTTAGGGCATAAGCGCGCACGCCTTCGAGCAGTTCGGGTCCGGCAACGTGACGCACCGCTGCGCCCTTGGTTTTCTTCTGTTGTTTGGTGGTGTAATCAAGCGCGTCGCGCAGGAAAATGTAGGCGTCGCGGTGATAGCGTTTGTCGGTTGCGACGATCGAGTCGAGCGCTTCAGCGAATCCAATTTTTTGCATGGGAAAGAAGGCGTTCCGGAGAACGCGAGCGCTATGATAGCGGGGAAACGCTCGAGGTTCAACGTTCAACGTTTTCCTTTTCGCACTGAATTTCCAACTCAATCGAATCAAGATATGTCGAAATCGGGTCCCGCCGGCGCGGCCGCTCATTTTCTCCGCGATCGTTCTGGAGCAATTGCGTAAAGGCCCCGCTCATTGTCTTCAACTGCGTGGCCTCGTACCAATTCAGATAATCGTCGATCTCTCGCGCCTGGCGTTCGATCAACTTCTGGTAGCTCGCCACCCGGTCGAGGCGGTCCGCCACTCCGCGGGTTTTCCCGCGGGCAAGGAGTTGCGCCAGGTCGTAATCCTCCTGCACAATCGCGTGGTAACTCGGGTGAGCGCGCGCCGCGAGGAGGAGCAACTGCCGGCTCACCCGCTCGAGGACCGGGCGGGCCGCGGGGAGTTTGAGAAAGTGCGGATAATCGCCTAACGAATAGCGCCTTGTCTTTCCGTCACGACCGGCGATCGGAAACTCGAGCAGATGATGGAGGGTCGAGGCGGTCTCCGCTGCGCTCAAGATTTCATGACGGCTGCTTGCCGCCAGTTTCGCCACGCTTAAAGCCCACCATTTGCCGGGCGCGCGACCCAGGGTTTCGGGGAAATGAACGATCAGGTTCGCCATCGGGTCGTTCGGCGCATCGGGAAGATCGAGGAGAAAACGCCAGATTCTTCGTCGACCCTCCGGCGCCTCGAAGAGCAACTGGAGGAGCGCCTGGGAATACGCAGCATAGAGCTGCCGCGAGGCAGGGTCGAGTTTCGCGCGCTCCTGCCGGACCACCTCTTCAAGCCGCGCGATGCGACTGGCAGCGAAGAGACTTTCGAGCAGCTGGATGTTTTCGTCGCGATCTTCCCCGGGCCGCAAGGCGAGCATGCCGTCGAGGAACCAGTCGGGCGGCGCGACGTAGGCTGTCCCCGGCGCGATGTTTTCCCGGCCGCGATAAATCATCTCGACCAAAATCGCGCCAAGCAATTCCCGCTCGACTTCGCAGCCTTGGAGGACGCGGGTGAGAACAAGATTCAGTTGCAGCTTCAAGCCGTAGCCGAGCTGGCTCACTTCGAGTCGAGTGGGCGGAGCGTCCGGAAAATTTGCCTGTGGATATTCGAGATTGACGATGAGCGGCGTCTTCCAGCCGTCTCGCAGTTCGAGCAGATGGAGCAGGTTCGACTTTAAACGCTCCGCCAGATCGCAAACCGCTCCCCGGAGCCGCACATCACCTCCATAGACGAGGAATTGCCGGGAAGCGCTGATGCTGCGCGGCTTATTTTCCGCGAGACCGAATGGAGTCGTCAGGCAAAACGCCGCCACGACAGGGGAGAGCCATTTCCTGGGAGCGGCGAGCATGGCGGAAAGAGCGCGAGAATAAGCGAAACTTTTCCGGCTCGGAAGAGGAAAAATCTTGACTACGTGCCATACTATTTGGCAACAAGAATCGAGGTAACAACGATGAAAACGACACGAGTCTTGACGATTGTTCTCGCAGTGGCAGGTCTATTGGCGCTGGCGGCGCCGGCTCAGGCGCAGCGCCGCGGCGGCGGCGGCGGCGGCCGCTCTGGTGGTGGCCAGTTTCACGGCGGTAGCTCGCATGGCGGCAATTGGCACGGTGGTCATTGGCGCGGCCACGGTCATGGCCGTTTCAATGTCTACTTCGGTCCCTACTGGGGCTGGGGTTGGGGTTATTGGGGCTACCCGTACGGATATTGGGGTTACCCGTACGGTTACGGCGGCTATCCGGTCGCGCCTTATTACCAATACGATCCGCAGGGTGTTTACCAGGGGCGTCTCGCCAATCCTCCGCCGCAGTCAGACCAGGACGCGAAGGATTTTTCCATGGCAACCCGCGTTCAACGCCAACTGGCGGCGCGCGGCTATTATCATGGGGAAATTGACGGCGTCGTTGGTGAAGGCACACGCAGTGCGATTCGGCGTTATCAACAAGCTAACGGTCTCCAAGTTGACGGCCAGATCGGCGACGAGCTGCTCACGTCGATGGGGCTCGGATAAGGCTGCGACTTAACCCGCTATCGCGAATTGCCAGAGGCTGGCGTGCCCTCGGGAGTTCCCAGGGCAGCGCTTAGGATTGGTTTCTCGTGAAGATTAACGAAGCCTGATTCCCTCGACGCACTGAACTCAGCGGTTTCCGAAGTCAATTACTCGGTCTGAAGTGCCTGGTGATCGGGTGGTCGCGGGTTCCCCCGCCAGCGGGTCGATTACTCCCCGCTCGAAGAGGCGGAGCGCTTCCGCCCGGGTGGCTTCTTCGGGCCCGCGGCGAATTCGGATAGTCATGGGTGAGACATTGGTCTCGTCTCGTGTGCCTTCGACGGCTAGCTCGCAGCTGAGAACCCAGGCACTCCTGGGGTGGGTGTCCACTTCTCTCCCTCGCCCGGTGTCGATGGACACGATACGGGGGAAATGAGCAAATATTCTGGTGCCTCCGCTAACGCTATAGCCCAGCTGCTTCAACCGCTCGTAGAGCTGCGCGCGCGAAGCGGCAAAGTGATACCAGTGTTCGCCAGGCTCGAACTGGAAAACCGCGACTCTGGCGTAATAGGCTGCTGTCTGCTCCTCGGTCATGTAGGTTGTCGCAGCAAAAGCGAAGAGAGAAATCGCGCTGCTCGCCAAACGAAGCCAGAGCGCGACATGCGATGCCGGCGCCCGGTCCCATGTCATGTAGGCGAAGGGGAGAATTGCGAGAGCGATCAGATCCGTGGAGTCAACCGCGCGAGCGAGCGGCAGAAGGTGAAGCGCGTTCCAGCCGTCGAGCAGTGGTGTAGAGCAGGGCGATTTCCAAAAGACAAAAAAAGCTGCCAGGCAAAGAAGCATGACACGCGGAGCGACCGGCACCACGGCAAGAAAAAACAACGCGAAGGCAAAAAGCCCGGCAAAGTCCGACAGCTTGCCGGTAATGAAACCGGGGAATGCTCGCTTCAGAATGAGATCGTTCAGGAGGAGCAACGCGACCGCGATGAGAAACGCGGGTGCCACCAGCAGCGCGCTTTTGCGACTCCCCGGTTTCATCCGCTCGGCGTTAGGCGTCAGGCGACCCGACCGCAGCAATTCTTGTATTTCTTCCCGCTCCCGCAGGGACAGGGTTCGTTGCGCCCCACTTTCGGCAGAGCGCGACGCACCGGAGCCAGCTCCAGTTTTACCTCGGCGCCGTCGCCTTCGGGAGTTTCGCCGTTCTCGCTCATCGTCGCGCCGATTCGCTCGGGACGACGGCCAGGGACCGGGCCATTGGCGGTCGGCGCGGTCGGCGCCTGTTCACGGAGGAGGAATTGCGGAAGGGTGGAAAGGAAAGTCTCGAAAGCCTGGAGATTGGAAGTGCTGCGGAAGAGGTTGTGCAGGACTTCGTTTTTGATGTTCGCCATCAGCTCGACAAACATGTCGTAGGCTTCGGTCTTGTACTCGATGAGCGGGTCCTTTTGGGCATACCCGCGCAGATAAACGCCTTCGCGCAAGGCGTCCATCGCGTAAAGATGCTCCTGCCAGAGCCGGTCGATCGCGTTCAGAATGATGTAACGCTCCAGGCTCTTGACCGCGTCCGGCAGCTCGTGGCTCGATTTGCGCTCGTAGGCTTCCTTGATTCTGCCGACTAAGAACTCGGCGTTCTCATCTCCGGAGCGAGTTTCGAACTGGGCCCGCTCTTTCGTTAGGCCGAGCGGGAAAGTGGTATTGATCCAGTTGATCAGACCGGTGTAGTTCGGCTCCTCACCCGGGGCGCCGGAGCCGAGATATTCCTTCACCTTGGCCGGGACGGCTTCATCGATCACCTCGTAAACCATCTTGTGCGGGTCGTCGGTGTCGATCACTTCGTTGCGCCAGGTGTAAACCACCTCGCGCTGGTTGTTCATCACGTCGTCGAAATCGAGCGTCCGTTTCCGGGCCAGATAATTGCGCTGCTCGACCCGTTTCTGCGCGGTCTCGACCGATTTGTTGAGCCAGCGATGCTCCAACTCCTGACCCTCCTCGAGGCCGAAACGTTCCATGATTTTCGTCATCCGATCGGCCGCGCCGAAGTTGCGCATCAGATCGTCCTCGAAGCTGACGTAAAAGCGCGTCGCGCCCGGATCGCCCTGACGCGCGCAACGGCCGCGAAGCTGGCGATCGATTCGGCGCGATTCGTGGCGTTCGGTACCGATGACGTAAAGCCCGCCTTTTTCCGGGACGCCAGGGCCGAGCTTAATGTCGGTGCCGCGGCCGGCCATGTTGGTGGAAATCGTGACCGTGCCCGCCTGCCCGGCGCGGCTCACGATCTCGGCTTCCTGTCGATGAAACTTTGCGTTCAGAACGTTGTGGGGAATTTTTTCCCGCTTCAGCATTCGGCTGAGTAACTCCGAGGCTTCCACGCTCACGGTGCCGACCAGCACCGGCTGTTGTTTGTTGTGCTTGTCCTTAATCTCGTTGATGACCGCGTTGTACTTTTCGCGCCGGGTTTTGTAGATGCGGTCGTTCGAGTCGATCCGGGCGACCGGGCGGTTGGTGGGGATGACCACGACGTCGAGTTTGTAAATGTCGTGGAACTCGTTCGCCTCCGTCTCGGCGGTGCCGGTCATGCCGGCGAGCTTGTGATAGAGCCGGAAATAATTCTGGATCGTGATCGTGGCGAGCGTCTGGGTTTCGCGGTCGATCTGCACGCCTTCCTTCGCCTCGACCGCCTGATGCAAACCATCGCTCCAACGCCGGCCGGGCATTTTGCGGCCTGTGAACTCGTCGACGATCACCACTTTGTTGTCTTCGACGACGTAGGCCACGTCCTTTTCGAAGAGACAGTAGGCGCGGAGCAACTGCGAGATGTTGTGAATCTGCTCGGCCTGCTTGTCGCAATATTGCTGGCGTTCCGATTTGAGTCTGTCCTTCTCCTCGTCGCTCACCGTTGGGTTGAGATCGATCTCGGTGAATTCGTTGATCAAATCCGGAAGGACAAATGAGTCGGGATCGTCCGGGTTGAGAAATTCGCGTCCTTTCTCTGAAAGATCGGCTTCGTGCGACTTTTCGTCGATCGTGAAAAAGAGTTCTTCCTTAAGCGCGAAGAGCTCCTCCTTGCGCGTGTCCTGGTAAAAGGAAAGCTCCGCTTTGTCGATCGCCTTGCGCTTCTCCGGGTCTTCCATCATGCGGAGAAGCTGTTTGTTACGTGGCTGACCGAGCTTCACCTTGAACATGAGCCGGCCGCCTTCCTCGGAGTCGCCCTTATCGAATGCCTCCTTTGCTTCGCTCGCGAGCCGATTGCAAAGCATGTTTTGCTTGCGCACCAATTGCTCGATCAGCGGCTTGAGCCGGTCGTATTGATGGGTCGAAACCGTCGCCGGACCGCTGATGATGAGCGGGGTGCGCGCCTCGTCGATCAGGATCGAATCGACCTCGTCCACGATCGCGTAATGATAGCCGCGCTGAACCTGCTGTTCGCGGGTCGTGGCCATGCCGTTATCGCGCAGGTAATCGAACCCGAACTCGGAGTTCGTCCCGTAGGTGATGTCCATGTAGTACTGCTCGCGGCGGACATCGGGTGACTGATCGTGCTGGATGCAGCCGACTGTGAGGCCGAGGAAATTATAAAGCTGACCCATCCATTCCGCGTCGCGGCGGGCAAGATAATCGTTCACCGTGACGAGGTGCGCGCCGCGCCCGGCAAGGGCGTTTAGATAGAGCGGCAAGGTGGCCACCAGCGTCTTGCCTTCGCCAGTCGCCATTTCGGCGATCCGTCCGCGATGCAGAACGATGCCGCCTACTAACTGCACGTCGAAATGCACCATGTTCCAGGTCATTGGTTGATCGCAGACCTCAAACTCTGTTTGCCGCTCGGTGAGACGACGCGCGGCGTTCTTCACCAAGGCGAACGCTTCCGGCAAAATCTCCTCCTGCCGGCGCCCCAGTTCTGCCGGGTCATTGATTACCGACAGCTCGGCTTTCCAGGCATTGGTCTTGGCCCGCAATTCGTCGTCGGAAAGCGACTTGAGTTGCTCGTCGAGCGCATTGATCTGGCGTACCAGGGGCTGCATGCGCCGGATCTCGCGCTGATTTTTCGAGCCGAGTATTTTCTTTAAAATCCAACTGACCATGGGGAATAAACCGTGTTCCTTTGAACCGGAAACATCCGTTTGAGGAGCAAGATTGGCAACCTAAACTTCGGTCCAGAGCACGGCGCGCGCCGCGGAATGGCGGTTGTGCGGAGACTGGCATGGCCTAACATGCGGCGATGAAAAGGATTGTCTCGACCAACCAGGCGCCGGCCGCGATCGGACCATATTCCCAGGGCGTTCGCAGCGGTGGCCTGCTCTTTTCTGCCGGCCAGATCGCCCTCGATCCCAGCACCGGGCAGCTCGTTCCTGGCGACGTCGCAGCTCAAACCAGACGCGTTCTTGAAAATCTCAGCGCGATCCTCAAGGCCGAACAGCTCAGCTTCGGTCATGTCGTGAAGACGACGATGTTTCTCGCCGATATGAACGATTTCCAGATCGTGAACGAGATCTACGCCACCTACTTCCGAGAAAACCCCCCGGCACGCTCGACCGTGGGCGTCGCCGCTTTGCCCAAAGGCGCCCTAGTCGAGATCGAGGTGATCGCGATGGCCGACAACCATGACGATTCCTCGCAGGGCGCGACCGTGAGCGATACCTCAGGCTAGGCGCCGCATGAGTGAAGACCTGCTTGGCCTTTTCCGAAAGACCGGCGCACTCTTAGACGGTCACTTCATTCTCCGTTCCGGTTTGCACAGCCGGCAGTTTTTTCAGTGCGCGCTTTTGCTCCAATACCCTGAGATCGCGGCCGAGGTGTGCGGGCAGCTCGCGGACAGGTTGCGCGACCTGGAGTGCGACGCGGTTATCTCTCCGGCCCTTGGCGGGATCATCGTCGGCCAGGAAGTCGGCCGGTCGTTAGGCAAACGCCATATCTTCGCTGAGAAAGACGCGGGCGGACTCGTTCTCCGCCGCGGATTCACGATTGCGCCTGAGGAGCGCTTGATCGTCGCCGAAGACGTCGTCACCCGTGGCGGCCGCGTCCAGGAAACAATCGACATCGTTAGGCAACATGGCGGTCGCGTCGTAGGCGTGGGCGTGATTGTCGATCGGAGCGGCGGCGCGCGTGCGGATTTCGGCTGCCCGTTCCTGAGTCTAATCCAGATGGAGGTGGAAACTTTCCCGGCCGATCAGGTCCCGCCGGATCTGGAGCAGATTCCGGCGATCAAACCGGGGAGTCGTTAGGCGCCGGCCGCGACCACACAAGGATTCCGCGCCGCGCAAGCGCGGTTGCGTGCGCCGCGGGGAGCGACATCGACCGTCATTAAATCATAAACAGCCGCTGGAGGGAAGCGCGCCGTCGCTTCCCCGAGCGTCTCTTGCAGGTGGTTTCTCCAGTGAGCAGCACCCCGGCCACCGACGGCGCGGATGCCCTCTAGGTCACGCTGCCGCTGGATCGCGATGCCCGAACCACATAGATGAGTTGAATCATAAACCGGCCCTGGAGGGAGAGCGCGCTGTCGCTTCCACGAGCGTCCCTCGTAGTCGGGTTTCTCCAGTGAGCAGCACCCCGCGCACCGACGGCGCGGATGCCCTCCAGGTCACGCGGCGGCTGGGTCGAGGTCCGAATAACAGGCGATGATCAGCGAGGCAATCATTGGCGAGTCAGATCATAAATCGCCGCTGGAGGGAAGCGCGCCGTCGCTTCCGCGAACGTCTCTTGCAGTCGGTTTCTCCAGTGAGCAGCACCCCGGGCACCGACGGCGCGGATGCCCTCCATTACCAGCGCAACTCATTCAACTCGCCTTGGAATGGCCACGCTTCAGGGCTCATCACCAGACCGGCTCGGACCGGATTCAGCCGCACATATTCCCATTTCTCATCGTAATGCTGGCCTCTCCGCAATTGCGTATCCCAAAAAACCAGTTGCCAAATTGGTTGCTCTTCCGGCCGCGGCCATTGGCGCGAGGCGAGCGTTTTCCAATAGCGGACCCATTGTCCCAGCGGACGCACGACATTGTGTCCCGGCCCGCAAAATAGATGCAGATGATCCGGCAGCATTATGTATCGGCCGACCATCCAGCTTTCCGCCGAGTGCCATGACTCGCACAGCAGCGTCATCACGTCATCGCGCGCGAGGATCGGCTTCCGGCCTTTTGTGCAGACCGTGAGAAAAACAATTCCGGGTTGGGCGAATCGCTCGACCAGCGGGAAATGAACGGGGTGCTTGCGCCGCGGGAACGACATGGATCGACCCGTTAGATCATAAACCGGCATTGGAGGGAAGCGCGCCGTCGCTTCCCCGGGCGTCTCTTGCAGGTGGTTTCTCCAGGGAGCACACCCCGGGCACCGACGGCGCGGATGCCCTCCAGGTCACACCGCGGCTGGATCGATGCGGGGGAACAATGGGCTGGGTTTGCCTACGACATGGCCGTCGGGCAATTTCCGCCACCCCGCCTCGGCTAACGAGAAGCGCTCTTCTTTTCCGCGCAGCTCCATCTTCCAATTGAGCTGGTCGAAGATTCCATGGGCGGCTCTTGGGAGAACAGGAAAGATGAGAATGGCAATGATGCGGAGGGATTCGGCCAGGGTATAAAGCAACGAATCCAAGCAAGCAGTTTGTGCATGATCCTTAGCCATCCGCCACGGAGCGGCTGTCTCGACCGCGACGTTCGCCATCGCCACAATTTCGAAAGCACACTCAAATGAGGCTTGTGGTGAGTCAGTCGTAGCCCAGGCCGTCAATTTTTCGATTATCGAATTTCGGAGTCCATCGGCGACGCTTCGGGCCTCGATATGCGATCTGATCTTTCCCTCAGGACGATATTTCGCGGTCATGCTCAAGGAACGGTTGAGAAGATTGCCGAGGGAATTTGCCAGGTCACTGTTGTAGCGCGTGATCAACCGCTCCTCGGAGAAATCCGCGTCCTGCCCAACCACCATGTCGCTCATCAGATAGTAGCGGAGCGCTTCGGAGCCGTACTTCTCCGCTAATATTTCAGGGTCGATGACGTTACCGAGCGATTTGCTCATCTTCGCCCCGCTCACATTCCACCAGCCGTGGACGAGAAACTTCGGCATTTGCTCGTTAGGGAAACCGAGGGCGTGGAGCATGATCGGCCAGTAGATCCCGTGGGCCGGGACCAGAATGTCTTTGCCGATGATATGCAAAGCGGGCCATTTCTCGCGAAATTCATCCGGCTGCTCGGCGAAACTTTTCCCCGGGTCGTAACCGATGAAGCTGATGTAATTCGTTAGCGCATCGAACCAGACAAAATTCACAAAGTCCCGGTCGAAGGGCAGATCTATCCCCCAGCTTAGTCGTGATTTCGGGCGCGAAATGCAAAGGTCGCCGCTGAGTTTTTCGACGGCGTTGATTAGCTCGGTTTGGCGGAAATTGGGGGTGACGCAATCGGGATGGCTGCGCAAATAATCGAGCAACCAGTCTTTGTGCTGGGCAAGGCGGAAGTAGTAATTCTCTTCGACCCGATGCTCGACCTCTCCCCACTCGGGTCCGAATTGGCCATCCGGGCCGCGCTCTTTCTCGGTGAGGAATTGTTCCTGACGAATGCTGTAGTAACCCTCCTGCTGGTCCTTGTAAATATGACCTTCGTCGTAAAGCCGCTGGAGCATGCCTTGCACACAATGTTTGTGCAGCGGCTCGGTGGTGGCGGCCCAGCCCTCGTAGCGGATTTCGAGTTTTTCCCAAAGAGCGACGAACTTGGTCGTAAGGTCATCGACGAATTGCTGCGGTGAAACGCCGGCTTTCTCGGCCGACTGCTGCACTTTCTGGCCGTGCTGATCGACCCCGGTGAGGAAGAAAACCTTTTCACCTTTCATCCGGTGATAGCGCGCGATGACATCGGCCAGGACCTTCTCGTAGGCGTGGCCGATGTGCGGCGGGCCGTTCGTATAATCGATCGCAGTCGTGAGATAAAAGGTTTTGGCCATTGGGCTCGGTGATATTGCGGGCGAGCAGCGAGCGACGCAACCGGCAGATTCGGCGCCGGGGGAATTTGCCTAACGAAGAGCCGTCGCTGAGGCCTTCGAGATAGTCACCTTCTGGCCATTGGGGCCGAAGCCTTCGCTCATTGCCGCTGCCGTTTCCAATCTTGCGCCCCGCGGCATGCGCAGCTCATAAGGACTTGCGCGAAGAGCGACAACTCTCTCTTCCGTTTGCAATTTCATGGAAGAATCGCTTTCCTTCTCACGATGCTGGCGCCGACCCGGCCTCGCAATCTGCGCCGGATTTCTTTTACTGGGTTGCGAGCAAAGACCCGTCGCAACCGCGGCCGATCCTTTTCCCATCCTTACCCCGCCGGCGCCAGCAACGCCGCGAATCAACGGCCCCTCGATTTTCGGAGTCCGTCCCGGTTCGCCGTTTCGCTATCAAATTCCGGCAACCGGGGAGCGTCCCCTCGAATTTTCGGCAAGGCATTTGCCAAAGGGGCTGGCGATCGATCCGCAAACCGGCTTGATCACTGGCAGCCTGACCAGTCGCGGCCGCCATGTCGTTAGGCTGGTGGCACGCAACCGCTCCGGCTCAATCGAGCGGACTTTGACAATCGCCACGGGCGACCAGATCGCGCTCACGCCGCCGATGGGCTGGAACAGTTGGAACTGCTGGGGCCTGAAGGTGAGCGAAACGAAGGTGCGCGCGGCAGCCCGGGAGTTGGTCGCGAGCGGATTGCGCGATCATGGCTGGAGTTATGTGAATATCGACGACGGTTGGCAGGGCGACCGCGGTGGACCGTTCCACGCCATTCAGCCGAATCAGAAGTTCCCCAACCTTCCGGCCCTGACGAATGAGATCCATTCGCTCGGGTTGAAAGTTGGAATCTATTCGAGTCCGTGGCGAATCACCGCCGGTCGCTACATCGGCTCGTCCGCCGATGATGCCGCCGGCCAAATCGAGACGAATGCTCGCCGGAAAAAATTCCAGTATCAGGTGCCAAAAATGCCTTCCCCGCTCGACGGTTTCTCCTGGCTCAAGCCGCTGGTGAAGTGGCGAGGCGAGCGAGCGCGGAAAAGTCTTCAGAGAGAACTGAACCGCTTCGGCAAGGTCTCATTCGTCAGGCAGGACATCCGGCAATGGGCGGCCTGGCAGTTCGATTACCTTAAATATGACTGGGTGCCGATCGACCTGCCGCACGTGGTGGAGATGAGCCGCGAGCTGCGCGCCACGCCACGCGACATGGTTTACAGTGTCTCGAACAATGCGCCTTACTCGCTCGCGCCCGAGTTGCCGCGCTGGGCGAATGCCTGGCGCACCACGGTCGATATTGAGGACACCTGGGCGAGCGTGAGCGATCTCGGATTTTTTCGCGATCGTTGGGCGCCGTTCAACCAGCCAGGCCATTACAATGATCACGACATGCTCGTGCTCGGCCGCACCCGTTGGAGCCCGCCGGGGGGTTGCCGGCTGACCTCGGACGAACAGTACACGCACATGAGTCTTTGGTGTCTGCTTTCTGGTCCCCTCCTGCTCGGGTGCGATCTAGAAAAGCTTGATCGCTTCACGCTCGGTCTCTTGACGAATGATGAGGTCATTGCGGTAAACCAGGACCCGCTCTGCCGGCAAGCGACCCAGGTCGCCCGCTCCGGCGACGGTGTGGTTTACGCCAAGCCGCTCGAAGACGGCTCCTGGGCGGTGGGGTTGTTTAATCGCGGCCAGCGACCTCGCACGATCGCGGTGCGGTGGTCCGATCTCGGTCTGACGGCGCCGCAGGCCGTGCGCGATTTGTGGCGACAGAAAGACCTGGGCATGGTCCCCAGTCGTTTCGAAACAACCGTCGCGCCGCACGGTGTAGTGCTGGTGCGAGTGCAAACGGTTCGTCGTTAGGCGAGAAAGGGCCCGGCGGTCGCAGACCGCCGCTACAGCCCGAGGGCGCAGAAGGTTTCGTCCACATGGCGGAAATGAATTTCGAGCGAGCAGAGCTCATCGATCTGAGCCGGTGACAACAGCGCCGTGATCTCCGGCTCCTGTTTCACGTTTTCCGCGAAGGAATTGTGGCCTTTCCAAGTGCGCATCGCAGCCCGCTGGACAGCTTCGTAGGCGGCCTGGCGGTCCGCTCCGGCACGGGTAAGAGCGAGGAGGATGGCCTGGCTATGATAAAGACCTTTCGTTAGGCCAAGATTGCGCTCCATGTTTTCCGGGTAAACCTGGAGTTTCTCGACCAGTTCGCGCAATTTCACGAGCATGTAATCGAGCAGGGCGCATGAGTCGGGCAGGATAATCCGCTCGGCGCTCGAATGGCTGATGTCGCGCTCATGCCAGAGGGCAACGTTCTCCAAAGCGGCCAGCGCGTTTCCCCTAACGACCCGCGCCAGGCCGCTCAGGCGCTCGGCAGTGATCGGGTTGCGTTTGTGCGGCATGGCCGAGCTGCCTTTCTGGCCAACGCTGAAGAACTCCTCCGCTTCGAGCACTTCGGTGCGCTGCAAATGGCGCAGTTCGGTCGCCCAGCGATCGATGCTCGAGGCGATGAGGGCGAGCGTGGTCAGGAATTCGGCGTGCCGATCGCGCTGGATAATCTGAGTGGAGATCGTCGCTGGATGCAGCCCGAGCTTTTCGCAGACGTTTCTTTCGATCCGCGGATCGAGATGAGCGTGGGTGCCAACTGCGCCGCTCAGTTTTCCGACACGGACCCGTTCGAGCGTCTGTGTGAGCCGCTCCCCAGCGCGACCGAATTCATCCAACATGAGCGCGAGCTTGAGCCCGAAGGTAATCGGCTCGGCGTGAATCCCGTGGCTGCGCCCGATCATCGGCGTCATCTTGTAGCGGCGCGCCTGATCGCCAATCACGCCCCGCAGTTCGCGGAGGTCATCGAGCAGAATCCGACCTGCCTCCGCCATCTGCACGGCGAGAGTGGTGTCGAGAATATCCGACGAGGTCAGTCCCTGATGGATCCAGCGCGCGGCGGGTCCGACCGAAGCGGCGACATTCTCGAGAAAGGCGATGACGTCGTGGTTGGTTCGCTTTTCTATCTCCTGAATCTCAGGGATGGAAAAGCGCGCTCGTTTGCGGATTGCCTCCGCGTCCTCCTTTGGGATCTGGCCGAGCTCGGCCATCGCGTCGCAAGCGAGGACTTCAATCTCGAGCCAAATCTCGAATTTGCGCTGCTCCGACCAAAGCTCGCGCATGGCTCCGCGGGAATAACGATCGATCACCGGCCAATCATAGAAAGCGAGGCGCGTCCGGCAAAGCGATTCGTAGGGAAAACGAAACGTCGCTCGGGCGATGACCGCCGGAGCGACGTCGACAACTCCAATGATTCAGAAATTTCCTAGCAGACCCGCGCCTTGGTGAAGCGTCCGTTGTTCTCGACGCGCACCTGGCCGCTGCCCAGCAGATCCGCGACCGCCGCCACCGTCTCCTTGGTGTTCTTGGTGCAGGAGCTGACCGCGAGAATCAGATCACCGAGGGAAAGCCTCGGCCGACTTTTCAGGATTTGGGTATTCTTCTTCATATCAGAACGAGTCCGTTTTGAGCAGGATGAGTGCCACACTTCCGGTTTAGATTAATTACCTCTGAAAATGTTCAAAGAAATGCGCGGACAGCGTACCGGCTCGCGCATAACAATGAACATTTCTGTATCAAGGCTGAACACGGTGGATTCAGGCAGCCGGCTCCCGCGTCGGTGCCCTCCGCGCCGAGAGCCGCAACATGACGAGGTATAGGATTGCCAGGACAGCCACGATAAGAACGATCCAGTGTGATTGAGTCTTGGTGAAAAGGAGAAGCGCGTCGGGATTAGAAATCAGGTCGGGCTGCACCCGGTAGGCGCGCACGCCGAGCCAGGCGAGGACGGCGCACCAGATGGCCGAGCCAATCAGAGTGGCAACACTGAAAACCCAGAAATTCATCCGAACAATTCCCGCCGGGATGGAAATCAAATGACGAATGACCGGCAGGAGGCGGGCGAAAAAGACGCCGCCGCCCTCGTAACGCTGGAGCCAGTTTTCGGCCCGTTCGAGTTTGTCGCGGCCAATGAAGAAATATTTGCCAAAGCGCAGGATGATTGGCCGACCGACCCCGCGCGAAACCCAGTAGGTAATGGCCGCTCCCAGATACGACCCGATCGTGCCGGCCACAATCACCCAGGCCAAATTGAGGTCGCCTTCCGCCGCGAGGAAAGCCGCCGGCGGGATGACGATTTCGCTTGGGACGGGAAAGATGGAACTCTCCATGGCCATGAGCACAATGATCGCCCAATAGCCGCCGTCCCTTACCCAGCCAAACCAGATTTCAATCAGGTGATGCATTTGCGATTTTCGGATTCCAGAAATGGGATTACGGAGTAGCCTCCGCGCTGCGCGGGTAGTTCAATCGTCTTTTAGCAAACTGCAAACCAATCCGGCATGATTTATCGGCGCGTCCTTCGCTACTACCGGCCGTTTCTGTGGCCGACGCTCTTTGGGCTCGTACTCTCCCTCGCGGCAATTGCAGTCAACCTGCTCAAGCCCTGGCCGTTCAAATTTATCGTCGACAACATCATTCCTCCCGCCTCGGCCTTTCGCGCCGCCCACTCCAACTGGCGCGTCTACCTTCCCCTGCTCTGCCTCGCGATGGTGGCCCTGCAACTAGTCTGGGGCGTGCTGAACTGGATGACGAATTACCTTTTCGTTAAAATCGGATTGCAGGTGCTGCTGAAGCTGCGGACCGATCTCTACGGCCATCTCCAGCGGCTCTCCCTCAAGTTCCACGACGCGCGGCGTTCGGCCGACTCCAGTTTCCGCGTCGCATACGATTCGCAAGCCATTCAGACGATCTACAACAAAGGTTTCACCAACATCTTCGGTTCGCTCGTCACCCTCATCGGCGCCTTTGTCATCATGGTGCTGCTGGACTGGCAACTCAGCCTGCTTTCGTTAGGCGTGATGCCGCTGATCATCGGCGCGATCTATTTCTTTGCCCGCCGGATCCGGCGCGAATCAACCACCATCCAGGAACGGGACAGCGCCTTGCTCGCTCAAACCCAGGAGGGACTCGGAGCGATTCGAATGGTTCACGCCTTTGGCCGCGAAGACTTTGAGGTCACGCAATTTCGCGAGCGCGCGCAGGAGAGCCTGAGCGCGAACCTGCGTCTCACCCTTACCTACGTGAACAGCGCGCTCGTCATCAGTACCATCACCGTCATCGGGACGGCGGCGATGTCTTACCTTGGCACCTTGCACGTTCTCGCGGGCAGCCTCAGCCTCGGTTCGCTCCTGGTGTTTAGCTCCTATTTGCTCATGTTGTACCAACCGCTCGAGGCGCTCACCAGTACAGCCTGGGCAATGGAAGGGGCGACTGCGGGTGCGCGACGTTGCTTCGAAGTGCTCGACCGCGAAGATGACGTGCAGGATTTGCCTAATGCGATCGCGATTACCGGTACGCAGGCCGCTATCACTTTTCACCAGGTTGGCTTTACCTACGACGACAAACATTCCATCCTGCACGAGATCAATCTTGAGATTTCTCCCAATCAGATCGTCGCCCTCGTCGGCGGCACCGGCGCCGGCAAAAGCACGCTTCTCAGTCTGGTTCCCCGTTTTTATGATCCAACTTCGGGAATCGTACGCCTTGATGGCCGCGACCTGCGCGAGCTGACGAAAAAATCGTTGCGCGCCCAGGTCGCGATCGTGCTCCAGGACACGCTTCTTTTTTCCACGACCATCCGCGAAAACATCGCCTATGGCCGACCTGGCGCGACCGAGGAGGAAATCCGGCAGGCGGCCCGCCGCGCGCAAGCAGATGAGTTCATCCAGAGGCTGCCTGGTGGTTACGAAAGCCCGGTGGGGGAACGCGGCGGGCACTTGAGTGTTGGACAACGCCAGCGCATCGGCATCGCTCGCGCCTTTCTCAAGGACGCCCCGATCCTCCTTCTCGACGAGCCTACTTCCGCGCTCGACCCGGCGACGGAAGCGGCGATTATGGAGACGATCAAAGAGCTGATGCACGGCCGCACGACCCTCATCGTCACTCATCGGCTCGCGACTGTGCATAACGTCGACCAGATCGTCGTGCTCCAGGATGGTCGAGTGGTCGAGTGCGGTCGCGGGCCGGATCTTGTGGCGCGCGGCGGCGTCTACGCGCGGCTTTACGCGGCGGGCAATTATCCCACTTCATGAGCAACGTAAACGCGGATCGCCGGGTGGAAGGCGACTGGTGGACTGAGCCGATCCCGTCCAATGTCCATTTCGGAGCGGGGTTTTATTGCGAAAGCGCGCAGATTTTTCGCAAACTGCGCAGCCGCCATTCCGACGCGGTGTCGTTAGGCGATTACGTTTCCTGCTATGCGGGGTGCTCCTTTGCCGTCGGGGATAACGGGCGTTGCAAGGTGGGCGATTTCACTCTCCTTAATGGCGCGCTGCTCATGGCCGAGGAACTGATCGAGATCGGCAGTTATTGTCTGGTTTCCTGGAATGTTGGGATCGCCGACTCCGATTTTCATCCGCTCGATCCGGCGGAACGCCGCCGTGACGCTCTCGCTCTGGCCCCCTTTTACAGGGAACGCCCCCCTCGCCCACCGATCCGGACGGCGCCCGTTCGGATCGGCAACAACGTTTGGATCGGGATGAACGCCGTCATCCTCAAGGGAGTAACGATTGGCGACAATGCGGTGATTGCGGCTGGCGCAGTTGTATCGAAAGGCGTTGCGCCAAACACGGTCGTGGCGGGGAATCCGGCGGTCGTGGTAAAAGATCTGTGAATCACCGATGATGCGGGTAAGACACGCAAGAGTTAGTCGCCGAAGGGTGTTCCCTAATCACTCCTTCCATCCGTGTTATAGGAGTAATCCGTGGTCAGTTTCTTTCCCATGAAACGGAAGCGCGTCGTCGTCATGGGTTTCATGGGCTCGATGCCGATTGCCGGAGTCGTCTGGCAGCACATTCACTACCTCATCGGCCTCCAGCGACTCGGGCATGATGTCTATTACATCGAAGACTCCGCCCGGCTGCCGTATAACCCACGGACCTTCCAAGTGACTAACGACTTCGATTACGCGGCGCGAATCCTCGCCCAGCTCGCCAATGAGTTTGGCTTCGAACGCCACTGGGGCTATTGCGCGCGCTACCTTTCCGGGAAACCGACGGCCGGGTTGGGCCTCTCCAAAATCCAGCAACTCTATCGTGAGGCCGACGCCATTCTTAACGTTTGCGGCAGCCAGGAGTTCAACGATGATCTGCTCCAGAGCGACAGCGTTCTCTATGTCGAGAGCGACCCGGGGGTCGAGCAGATCAAAGTCGATAAACGCAACCGCTCGACCATCGAATACCTTGGGAATCATCGCGCTCTTTTCACCTTCGGGGAAAATATCGGGACCGCCCGTTTCCCCGTCCCACTCCACAGGTTGCGCTGGTTGCCAACTCGCCAGCCGGTGGCGACCGATCTCTGGAAAACCAACCGCGCTCCGCCCGCCACCGCGGTCTTCACTTCCATCGCCAATTGGTCGACCGGTGGGCTGAAAGACATCGAGTGGCGCGGTGAGAAGTATCTCTGGAGCAAATCGCGCGAATTTCTCCGTTTTGTTTCCGCTCCAAAAAAAGCCGACGAACCCTTCGAGCTCGCAACCGATATCAAGGACAAAAAGGCGCGAGAGAAATTTCTCCACAACGGCTGGCAGTTTCGCAGCCCGCACGAGATGAGTGTGAATTACTGGCAGTATCGCGATTACATCCGGCGCTCCAAAGGCGAGTTCACCGTGGCCAAGGATCAGTATGTCCGATTGCATACCGGTTGGTTCAGCGACCGAAGTGCCTGCTATCTCGCCGCAGGTCGACCAGTTATCACCCAGCAGACCGGGTTTACGGATCATTACGGTAACCAGGGCGGCCTTTTTGCCTTTGATTCGTTAGGCGAAATTGTCCAGGCGGTCGAGGAGATCAATGCCGACTACAACAAGCATAGTCGCGCAGCCCGCGCCCTCGCCGGCGAAGTCTTCGAAGCGGAGAAGGTCCTGCGCGCCCTCCTCGATCGGGCGGGAGTTTGAAACCGGAAGCAAACCGCCGGCTGAGGGCAGGCAAATTTTCCTCCCCAACAATGAGCGTGCACCGAGGGCTCGCTGTCTAAGGGAAGATGAAACTATTACGCGGCGCGGTAATCGGACTGGCAGCCTGCGGTCTGGCGGCAGGGCCGGTCCTGGCGGGGAGTGGGGGAACGGAGCGGACAAGCTATCATTCGCATCCCAATGTGAGCGTCATCATGAAGCGCTCGCCCAATATTGGGTACCAACAACATCTCCGGCTGTACGTGGACGGACGATTGTTTGCCGTTCTCGGTTATGGCCGTTCTTATGAAGGCGTGCTTCCAGCGGGTGAACACTTCGTGGTCGTGAGTCAGGTGCCACACCTGAACGATGCTTATCCGGTGCATTATCAGCGCATCCATGTGATGCCGGGCCAACCAAATGTCTTTACCGCGACCTGGATAAACGGCGGGAGCCGTATCGCCCTCGAGCGATCGTGAGACTTGTGGCAGGTCCAGCTGAGCGCGCCAGCGAGCGCCGATTCACAATTCAGCATCTGTAGCGGCAGTCTGTGACCGCCGTTGTGGTGAAACCGCGGAGCGTGGGTTCGGCGGTCATAGACCGCCGCTACAGCTACATCGCCCTTTTCATCGGGCGAAATCGAGCCATTCTTTCGCCCGGTGAACATTTCAGCCCAGGATAACGCGGCCGCGGCCGGGACGATGGAAAGTCCCCCACCGCACCGCGGTCTGGCCGGTTTCTTTGCCAGGTTCGGCGTTCTCCGTGGTGCCAAACGCGAGCTCTGGCTCACCTTCCTGATCAAGTTCCTCATCTACACGGCCTACTCCGTCACAAACAAGACGATGGTCCTGTGGCTCTCACGCGACCTTGGCTTCAGTGATCAGGCCGCCGGCGCGCTCGTCGGGTGGGTCTGGGCACCGGCGATGACGGTCTTTACGCTCCTCGCCGGATCTCTCACCGACGCGATCGGCTTGCGCCGGACATTTTTCCTTGGAGTCGCGATTTGCACTTTCGCCCGCAGCGTCATGGTCACGACGACGAGCCCAGGTTTTGCGCTGGTCTGCGGCATGCTGCCGCTGGCGATCGGAGAAGCACTCGGCACCCCGGTGCTCCTGGCCGCGACACGAGTTTATTCCACGACTGCTCAGCGCTCGATCGCGTTCTCGATCATCTACTCCTTGATGAACGTCGGCTACTTCGTCGCCGGTTATATTTTCGATTTCATTCGCTCGCTCGATCTGCCTGTCAACATCGCCGGGTTTGTACCCACGCCGCACCAGCAGCTTTTCGGAGTGAGTCTCGTTCTCGAGATTCTCCTTTTCCCCACGATTTACTTTTTGCGACGCGGCGCCGAGCGGGAGCGCGCTAAGCCGGAGACTCGCGCCGCGCGCGCTGGTTTCTGGAGCGCCATTGCGGGAACGGTGCGGATAAGCGCGAAGGACACGATCACGCTCTTCCAGCGCATGATCGGACAGTCAGGCTTCTACCGGCTACTTGTATTCTTTCTCTTCATCGGATTCTTGAAGGCGATCTTTCTGCAAATGGATTACGTCTTTCCCAAGTTCGGCGATCGGGAGATGGGGTTGCACGCGCCGGTCGGGAAACTCGCCGGGATTAACGCCCTTATCATCATTTTTCTCGCTCCGATTGTCGGCGCTCTCACCCAGCGGATCTCTTCCTATCGAATGGTTATCATTGGCAGCGTGATTTGCGCGTCCGGAGTTTTCATCATGGCGTTACCGACAGACTGGTTTGTGCCCGCGGCAGACAGCGCGGTTGGACGCGTGCTCGGTCATGGTTATCTCCAACTGACCGGGCCGGTTCATCCCTATTACATCATGTCTGCGCTTTACCTGATGGTTTTCTCGATCGGAGAAGCGTTTTACTCGCCGCGAGTCTATGAATACGCGGCCTCGATCGCACCGCCAGGCCAGGAGGCATCCTACGGAGCTCTCGCTTATATCCCATTCCTCGTGGGTAAACTCTTAATCGGCACCAGCGGATGGATCCTGGCCGCGTTCTGCCCAGCGCAAGGCGAATGTCGACCGGCCATCCTTTGGTTGATCTTCGCCCTGGCGGCTTCCGTG
>Ga0081539_10001711_pt1 | contig 35207 bp, 25 predicted proteins | sample TabmetS4T2R2_FD_71023 | JGI IMG/M metagenome (GOLD analysis project Ga0081539, IMG submission 71023) | Tabebuia heterophylla rhizosphere microbial communities from the University of Puerto Rico - S4T2R2 | ecosystem: Host-associated > Plants > Roots > Rhizosphere ... | reverse complement strand
AGCTGAGCGGTCTTTCACCTCAACCGCTGGTGACATGCCCGCCGTAGTAGGACAAAAATTTGTCCTTCGCCACGCTGAAGCTCAGCACTTCCTTCCAGGAATACAACTTCACTTTGACGAACTTATCCTCAACCTCGAGCTTGCTTACCACTGTCCAATGATTTGTGCTACGAACCCATTGATCATTTTCGCTAATCGGCATAAACCGGTTGTAGTCGCCTCCCTTACGTGCATCTTGAGGAGTGCCGGTTGAGACCAGCGCCTTGGTCTGAGCCATCGCATTAACGATTTTGCCATTGGTCGCGATAATTACGAGTTTGCCGGCCTGAGCATCTTGCGCGGCTTCTCGCAGATTTGCTTCAAGCGCTTCGATCCGCCAACCGAATGGAAAGTCGAACGATTTATCCGCAGCCTTTGGAAATCCCGCTTGTGTTAACCAACTGACTATTGTTGAAGGAATTGCTCCCTCGCCCAACAGTTTATCGATAAAGTAGATCCCCAAACTTCCCATCGTCACGACATCAGCCGCAGCCATCTTGCTATTCCAGTTCCCGCCGGTCACAGACCAGGTTGGATTGACGAGCAGATCTTTAAAACTTCCCTTACCACTCTTCATCAGATCAAGGGCATATTTGGCGAAGCCTTTCGGATCATGTTTGGCAAAAAAGATCAGGACGGAATTGGCGCCACATAATCCCACCTGGTCTTGATCGATCAAACTAGGTTCTCTTACTCTGAGCGCCAGTTGAAAAGCAAAGACGTGGGGATTTATTCCTTTGAATTTCACCTCTCCCGGAGCACCGTTGTAGACTCTGATGCTCCCTAAAGCCTGGATGCGCTCCTGGCGTTTGTTAGCGTCCTTATTCATTTCATTACCAATTGCTTGAATAAAGCTACCGATAAATTCATGAGTTTCCTGTTGCGTCGGCGTATAACTATCGAGCTGACTGCGCATTGTTCCAAATAGATAATCGAGGTCCGCTGGGGTAGCCATGCCTCTGAATGTATTCAAAAGAATCGCAAAAGACATACACGCCTCCTAATCTAATCACAGGACAAAATATACGGTTGACATCGATCGTAATATTCGCCGATTACTTCAATCTCACCTTTGTTGTAGCTATCGCAAGATGACCGACGATGAGTGCTGTAAAACTAAGTGGGGCTAAATCATCTCCAGTACCCGGTTCATGCCTCTCTCGAATGGTAACCATTCAATTCGCGTGACCGGGTACTAGAGATGTATTTGATAGTGACGGGCGACTGGGGCAGAAACCAGGCGCGCCGCACCGTTATACCGCTTTGTTCTCTTTCAGATTCCAACCGGCCGGGATTGCGCCGCCCAACGTACCGTCGGCCTTCTGTTCCTTGTACTCATAATTGATCTGAGCATAGTTCAGCGAGATCTGATCGACAGGGATCACATCGCCCGATGAACCGCCGGTCTGGAAAGAGGAGATCAAGCAATCGGTGAAGGTAATGACGAGGTATTCCTGCTGTTCCTTGCCCTGTTTGCGGCAGGTCAAGATCGCTTTCTTGATGTGTTCGCCGTTCGCGCAATGAAGCAGCAGCTTCGGGCTGGCCTTGCTCGCGTGCATCGCAAAGTGGAAATCCTGCATCTGGACTTTGCCCGCGCCTCCGCCGGCGCCGGTCGCATGCGAACCCATATTGCTCTCACCCCACGACCACGAGAGAACATCGATCTCACCCTTGTGCTTGGAATCCTGACTCTCACCATCGATCCCATCAATCTTCAAGAAATAATCTGTTTGTGCCATTTTGAATTTCCTCCGTTATATTCGGTTTATTGCTAGGGCCGCAGCCCCTTAATCGAACAATGTATAGATTGGTGCAGTCGCGATGTGGCGTATCGGTAGCTCGCGCGCCAGAGACGGCTCGGCTTGTCTATTTGTCAAAGCCCTCCCTTGCGGTCGGGCTACCGACACGTCCTCCGTACCAATATTGCATGGTCTGATCTAGGAAATGCTGCCGGGTATGTTAATCGAACAAACTACGGACACGTTGTACGTAGTCACTTATTTTGCAGCCTTTGGAAGTTCAGCAACCAGTCTCAGAGATACTGTAACTTCGTCCAACTGGAAGTGTGGCTTCAGGTATGCTACGGCTTTGTAGACGCCGGGCTTGCCGGGCACCTCAACGACGTCCACGCGGGCGTCGCGTAATGGATATTTGGCCTTGGTCGTCGGGGCAGCATTATCGTCCTCGACGACGTAGTTGCGGATCCACTGGTTGAGAAAACGCTCGCACTCGCCGCGGGACATGAAGCTGCCGACCTTGTCGCGGCAGATCGATTTGAGATAGTGCGCGACGCGCGAGACGGCGAACATATACTGCAGCTGCGTCGAGAGCCGAGCATTGGCATTGGCATTATCGTCATCGTACTTCTTGGCTTTGTTGGTCGATTGAGCGCCGAAGAAGGCCGCGTAATCGGTATTCTTGCAATGCACGAGCGGAATAAAGCCAAGATCGGAGAACTCTTTCTCACGCCGATCGGTGATCGCGATCTCGGTCGGGCACTTGAGCGCAACCTCGCCCTCGTCGGTCGAGAAGGTGTGGGTCGGCAACCCCTGGACGAGCCCGCCGCCCTCGACGCCGCGGATCGCGACGCACCAGTTGTAGAGTGCGAAGGCCTCGGTGACGCGAGTGCCGAACGAGTAAGCGGCATTGCCCCAGAGGTACTTCTTGTGATCCTTTCCGTCCACATCCTCAGTGAAATTGAAGGTCTCGGTCGGAACGGTATCCCTGCCATAAGGCAGCCGCATCAGCGTGTGGGGTAAACACAACCCGACATAACGTGAGTCTTCGGACTCGCGGAACGAGCGCCACTTGGCGTATTCGACCTGATCGAAGATCCTCGCCAGATCACGGACTTCGCTCAGCTCGGTGAAATTGTCCCATCCGAACAACTGCGGCGCGGCGGAAGTGATGAACGGCGCGTGAGCGGCCGCCGCGACCTGTGACATCTTTTCGACCAGAACCATATCCTGCGGGTGGTTGGAGATCTCATAATCGCCGATCAGCATTCCGATCGGTTCGCCGCCGAACATGCCGTACTCATTCTCGTAAACCTGTTTGAAGATCGCCGATTGATCGAACTCGATGGCCTTCTCCAACTCTTTGGTCAACTCTTTCTTGTTGATATTGAGGACTCGAATCTTGAGCATCGTGCCGGTTTCGGATTCAAAGACCAGGTGGTGCAGTCCGCGCCACGAGCCTTCGAGTTTCTGAAATGCTTCGTGATGCATGATCTCGTTGAGCTGAAGCGAGATGACCCGGTCGATCTCAGCGATGCGAGCATTGATCGCGGTCTCGAGGTTCTTGTCCAGGACCATCTGGCCCTGCATCACCTGTTTGACGAAATCGGCAATGATATCGCGGCTGCGCTGGGCCTGGCTTTCATCACGCGGGCGCATCCCGACGTTGATGATCTGATCGAGTAGTCCGTCCTGAGCTGTTTTCTCCTGGGTTTCAACTGCTGCGCTTTGCTGTTCTTTCTCTGTGCTCATTTCTCCTCCTTGACTTCATCCGCACCTTCGAGTCCGAGGGCATCGCCGACTTGTTTCCGGGCATCGGTACTTTGCACAATCTCTTGCAGCAGATTGCCGAGCTTATCGTTGCCATCCATCTTGGCGAGCAGATCGTTGAGATTCTGCCGCAATTCGACCAGTTTACGCAGCGGTTCGACCTGTTGAACGACCTGATCGGGGCTGAAGTCTTCCATGCTTCTGAAATTGACCTCGACGCCGAGTTTACCGCCTTCATCGCTGAGCTTGTTGGGAACCGACATTTCGAGTCGTGGTTTCATGCCCGCCAGGACCTGATCGAAGTTGTCGCGGTCGATCTGGACGAACTTGCGATCTCTCACTCGCGGCAGCGGGTCTGATGGATTACCCGAGAAATCACCCATCACTCCGACGACGAACGGCAGCTCTTTCATCTCCATGGCTCCACCCACCTCGACATCGTAAGTAATGTGGACTCGCGGCGGCCGGATGCGGCTGATCTTCTGTTGAATACTCTCTCTCTTCGGCATATGTATTCTCCTTTTCAGTTGATAGCAAATGACTGCAACTTGCTTAACGGCAGCTCGAAAGCTGCGAACGAAAGGCGTCAGCGCATCGATCGTGAAGCCCGGCAGCCACCGCGGGTCAACCATCATTCACGTCGGACTCGTGACAGCCTTGATTAATGTCAAAAGATCAGGGGCAAGAGATCAATGATGAGAGATCAAAGATTTCCGTCATCCGTCATCCGTCCATGGAACTGAATGTGACCGTCTTCAGAACCGCCTTAGCTCTCATACATATAATCGGAATTCGCTCCCTTTTCCCCTCAAACGGTCACCAAATTTTTCTTAAGGTGTTTCTATTCCGATTTGATCCCCAGCGTCTCGCGGAGTTGGCCCAGCACACTGCTGTCTTTAACGACCTCTTCGAGCCAATTCTCCAGCGGCATATTGCCCCAACTAATTGCGCGTTGAACGAGATAAGAAACGGGGCTGTGTGGTTCGGCCTGACGGAAATAGTCCGCCACCTCGGCCAGTTTGCGCAGCGCCTCTTGCCGCGTTCCGACCTTTCCCGCCGCCACGGCGGGACCGGCCACTCCGGGCTGTTCCGGATGAGCGGCGTCTGCGGCCGTCTCCACGACCAGATCCGGCGGACGTTTTTCCTTCTCCAGATTTCTCGCCAGCGACGACAGATCATCGAGCGATTTCTGCAGAGATCTCACTGCCGGCGCCTCGCGCTGAAAGCGTTCTCCCATGATTTGGTCCAGGGCCTTCAACTCTTCGGCGCATTCGTTGAGCAGATCCAGCCGCTGTTTGAAATATTCGTATGGAGTCGAATTGACGGCTTTGCGCCAGTCTTCGCCCGTGATCTTGCCTTCCTTCGCCGCCTGTTCCTTGAGTTCATTGACCCTGGCCAGATCGCTTGAGCTGAGAGATTCCAGGTTCTCCGGAACATCGAACTGTTTGGCCTCTTCCCACTGAAGATATGAATATTTAAGACCGGTCATCCCGTTGGTTAGCGGGGCGCCTCTGAGCGCCAGAGCGACATTCCCGTCGAAGGCGGCAATGACATTGCCCCGCGCGGTGAACTGCCCGTCGTCACCTTCCGGATCGATCTCCGGAAAGAGATGCTCCCAGTACTGATCGATTAATCCTCGCATGAGCTTGAGGCTGTCTCGCAATCCCGCGATCCTATCAAACTGATCGAATCCGACCAGGGCATCCGACAACCAGGCGGCGATCTGAAGGTCTTTGCTGTGGCTGCTCAGCGCTTGAATCGAGAGATCGACCACCGTCGGCCAATCCGGGAACTTGGGAACCGTCTCCAAAAGATTCTGGCGATGAGCTTCTTTGATCTTATCGTACCAGTAAGTTCCCTTCTTCTGATCAAGGATCTCATACCGCAAATCCTTGCCGGCCGGATTCTCATCTGAGATCGGTTTGAGTAAGGTCTCGAGGTCCACCACTGCGGAAACCGCCTCCATGGATTGTCGCTCCTCGTGTGAGATAGATTTCAGTAATCAGGTTTCAGTAGTTAGGTTTCAGGTTTCAGTCTTCAGACGTTGGCTCCGCAACTGAAATCTGAAAACTGGACTAAGCGGTCTCAGGGGCTGATTCAACCGCCGCCGTGGCGAATTCAATTTTCGAGGTCTCTATGATGGAGATATCTTTGCCATCTACCAGGAACAAGCGGAGGCCGACCGGCGCCGCCAACTGATCGCCGAGCTCCTGCCAATCAGTCATCCGTCCAAGCTTGATCTGCTCATTTTGGTGTCCGGACGAACCGTGATACAAGGCAGGAATGAAGGCCTCGCCGGCGAATCCGCCGGCCACATCCGTCGTTTCTATCCGTGCTTTCACCCATAATAGATCGCGGAGATGTATCGGGCTAGGGATTTCGATGCTCCGAATATGCTCAAAAGAGAGCCAAGTGTAACGGTCCTGTACAATCAATTCAAGCACCGGAGCAACCAGATCATGCGCGTCTCTGAAATCCGCAAATGGCTGATCGTTGAGCGTTCCCGACAGCGCCGGCCGCTCCTCTTCCGCGCGTTCGAGCAGCTGAGCAGCCTCGTCAAAAAGATTCTCCTTCATCTGAGCGACAGCACTCAGATGCAGCAAAACGTAATCAGGTGGCTTGATCAAAAAAGTAGGTTCGAGCGCTTCCGTCATGACTCGATGACGGAGCCGCTCGGCCATGATGTTTTGCCGGTAGATCTGGGCTCCGATCTCGGTCTTGAGGTCCTGATGGGCGATGACATCAAGTTGTTTCTCGGCACGATCCCACTCGCCGGCAAAACAGAGGAGCTCAAAGAGAAACGTGCGTCGTGAGACATCGGTCGGATTGGCTCTGATTTCGCTCGTCAGCTGGTCGATCGCGGCTCGCAGCTGACCTCCATCCAACAATTCTTTCGCGGTAGCCATAATTCATTCCTCGGGAAAACAGTCTCAGGTTTCAATGGTTGTCACTTCAGGTTCTGTGGAGCGCGGATCTGCGAGAAGTTTATTTGAAACGGATTATTGACTCCAGGCTGCAGGATTGCGCGTACGCCGCCCCAGTTGAATTGATACTGGCTGCCTCCTCCGCCTCTCTCGGCAGCCATCTTGAAGATCCCCCACGCGCCGTCATAACTTTTGACGAGATTGAACTGGCCGTTTTGCAAGATTCCGATCTTGACGCCATTCTCTTGACCGGACGCCGGCCAGTTCGGCGTCGCGGTTTGCCCGGCGCCTTCGGCCTTGATTGAAATTCCATCGACCCTCATCTCCGCCGATTGTCCGGCGGGCGGTTGCAATGTGATCGAGTAGCTGAACTTTAACTGCTGGCTGCCCGGCGGCGCGAAGGCATTACGTACATCGAAAATTTTTCTGAGGTACTCGATGAATTCTTGAGAGAACTCGCCGGCGCGCAGCGGCTTCAACTGGCTCCCCGAACTATCGAAGCTGTCTTTCAGGTATTGATTGTAAAACTGGGCCAGTTTGTTGAGGTAATCGGCCAGTTCATTGGGCAAGACCTGTTCATTGCTGCCGGCCGCGAACGGGTATCGTGTTTCCAATCGCCGTGCGACGCCGACCAGACTGCTCCAGGCGGCATTACGATCCTTTTCGACTCCGCGCCCCAGACCGATCTCGACGTTATCGAGCGGTCGCGCGAGCAACTCGGCGACGGCGGCGCTCCCCTGACTGGTCTTGAGCGGAGTGAGAATCTCTCGCAGCCCATCTCGCGCCTTGTTATATTTTTCATCGTCTTTGAGCGAGGCTACTTGTGACCACTCATCTCCGCGCGCGCCCGACAAGACGCTTCTCAATTCTTTGAGGCGGTTGAGATAGGTCTCGACGTTGAAAGATCCGAGCGCGGCAAATGATTTCTCGACCGTGGTCTCGCTTCCACTCTTCGGCGTTAACTTGGCTTTGAGCCACGCCAGAATGCCGCCGCTCGCCGGTGGTTCAGACAACTTGGTCTGCGTCTTGACCTGATCGATGATCGTGACGAAGGGCGAGTTCGGCTGCGCGAAAGCTTCCAAAGCGGCGACCGCATCGCTCTTCTTCTCGAATCTCTTGACGCGCAGGGCGTTGAGAAATTTCTGCCAGGCCGTGATGTAATCGTTCTCGTAACGGGCGATCAGGTTCTTGGGCTCGACTCGCTGGTAATCGGCCGAACGATCCAGGACCCAATCATTTTCGTTCTTGGTGCGAAGCTCTCCGAAGATCTCCGCCAACGCGCCGCCTTTGACGTGCGCGTAGTATGCTTGCTTCGTATATTGATAAGGGACTTTGGGTGAGCTGACGTCCTCGATCCACTCGCTTCCCTGTTGCCCCTGCACGACATCACGCAAAAGGTACGGCTGGCCTTGCTCGGCGATATTTCGAATGATCTGGTTATAGATCTGTTTTTCGGCCGCATAGTTCTTGAGCTTCGCTCGCGCACTATTGACGCGGTCGGTCGAGACCTGCGGGCGCGGAACGCTCTCGTCATCTTCATCCATCAAGCGCGCCTGTTCAGCGTAATAGGCGAGATGCCGGTTCTCGGCGGCGGATGTTCCCTCTTGCCAATAACTGCCCAACTGTTCCTGGAGAAATGCCGGCTCGACGCGTTCTTGCCGTTCGACCATCTTATAAGCTTTGAGTTCGTCGTAATACCTCTGCTCCTGGTCATCGGCGGCGGCGGCCTGGGTCGAAGCCGCCGCGGGCGCCGGCGTTTTCCCGTCCAGATCACGCCCGAGCCCGTCGAGCGCCGGATCGAGCAACCGTTGTGTGACGAAATCGAAGTAGATCTGCCGCAGCCGAGGTCTGAGCCAATTTCCCGAATAGAGGCCGAAACGATAAGGGAGTGACTTGCTCCAGCTGCCGTCCAACTGATCGAGCGTCATCAAGACCTCTTGCAACCGGTTGAGGTCCTCGCTCTCGACTGTTGTCAGCCCTCCCGTTCCGATCAGGGCGTTCCGATCAACGGCCTTGAAATGGCGCAAGACATTGGCCCCGGCCAGTTCTCCGTCTTTAAGCAATCCCCTGTTATTGAAATATGAGTTGACCATTCCGAGCAGCAGCAGCAGCGAGATCACGCCCAGGACGGCCGCGGCGATCGCCAGTTTGCGGGTTCGGTTGGGCCGCGCTTGAGTGACCTGCAGAGCGGCGGCGATGTGGCGGTCGGGCAGTAAAACGTTCTTGAAAAAATCTTCGGCAAAGAAACCTTTGTTGGAGATCCGCACTTCTCCGACCAAGCCGGTCGCGGCTCGCTGCGGCGTCGCGCTGCAACTGGTGAAATAGATTCCGCGCAGCAACGGCAGCTGGTTGAATGGATTCGGGCTGAACAAAGCGTTGGTGAACTCGCCGAGCTTTTGCCGGGCGGCGGCGAAGTTGAGCGGGAAATCGAAGACACTCAATTGATCTCTGGCGCCCTGTTGATCTTTGAGCCCGGTTGCCACGCCCAGATTCAAGAGGCGGCGATTGAGCAACGATTGGAAGAGCAGGTTAAATTCTTCGTCGAAGAGCGCGTGGGCTTTTTCGGAGTATTTCAGCGGAAAGGTCGCGCCCCATACCTGCGAACGTTCCTCCGGCCGTAATGAACGGAAGAACTGGGCGAACCCCGGAATGCGATCGGCATGAGCGAAGACCAGATAAACGGGAAACCGGGCGCCGAGCGGAGCCATCAGCTCGTTGAGACGCGTCCGCAGAATCTGTCCCTGCTGACGCAGTTCAGTGGCGTTCTGAATCGCCATGAGGCTGCCGGCATTGACCGTTAAGACGACGCCGTCGAGCGACCGTTGTTTCCGGTACTTCTTGAGCGTTTCGATGAGCCCCAACCATTCGTCACGATCGACGCCTTCGGTCAGATACCGCCCCGCGGTATCGATCAACACGGCATCGTCCGTCACTCGCCAATCGCAATGGCGAGTCGGGCGCAAGAGGTTCTGATCAGCCTGGCGTTGGCTCTCCAACGCGTGAAACGAGAGCCCGGCCGAGAGTAACATCGAGGTCTTGCCGCTGGCCGGCGGCCCGGCCACCAGATACCACGGAAGGTTATAGATGGCATCGCCACCTTGCGCCTTTCCCAACCGGTTCCGGCGAAGAAACTCGATGACCTCGATCACGCCGCCTTCAAGATGTTCATAACTGCGAGCGGGACGTTGAGAAGTGTTCTTTTCGATTGCTCCATCCGCTCCGCTCGCCGTCGCGCCTGCCGGCGCGGCGTTCTTCGCCGCGAGATGCCGGCGATAATGACTGATCAGGAATCCGAGCGGCCACAGCAAGAGGATGAGCGCGATCAGGATCACCTGGACAATGCTGTCTTCAATCAACAGCAGAACCAGCAAGATCGCGATGCCGGTCAAAACGACGAGAGCGGAGATCAGGATCAATGATTTGAGCTGTTTGCTGAGCGCAGGCATCTAATGTCTTCCTCTGGTGTCTTCCTCTGTCATGGCCTTAAAAAATCGGAAAGTCTCTGAAATAGTCGGCCCTCACGCCGGGCTACTTCAGCAGGCTCTCTCTCACGACTCGGTTGAGAGCCGAAATCAGCGACGTATTGAGGACCAAATAGGACAACAGGACAAGGCCGATCGCGGCGGCGGCGGCGAACCTGACCCAGCGGGGCAGTTCGGGTTCTGCCGGCGGAGGCTCCGGTTGATCGTTGACGAGCCAGTGCGGAGCGAGCACTCCGCTGCGCAGACGGCCGACCCGGCGCAAATGCTCGACGACGTTGTTGATCACCATCGGCAACTGATCTTCCAGGAAGACCGAATATTTGCCTTTGAATCCGAGCAGCAGACAGAGGTAATAGACCTCAATGACATCGGCCTCCGATTCAGCGTGTTTCAACAACTCATCCAACCGATCGAAAAATTTTGTTCCGGCCAGGGCCTCGCGGAAATATTCGAGCTGTAGTGGATAACGTTCCCATTCCTCGCGCAAGGGAAACCCACCGGCCAGGACCGCCTCATCAACTAATGCCGCGAGCGCGAATTTGACGTGTTGCAGTTGCGCCTCTTTGTAACCGCGCCTCGCCCCTAGCTCCTCCAGCTGTTTGAGCAGCCCGGCGATCGATTGCCGCAACTCATTCGAAGGCGTGAGCAGGCCGGCCTTCAACCTCATGACCAATTGAAACAGCGGAGTTGCCAGATTGATCAACTCGTTCTCCGAGCGCCCCTGCTGACGGCTTTGATCAACTGTTTGCTGCATCCCTTCCTCAAATGAATAGTTTGGATTTGCCACTCAGGTGGCCGTTACCGCGGTTTAATCGCATACATCTCCAGTTTGGCTTCCGGAAACTCATCGGCGACCCAGACCGAGACGGTCTTGAGCGCGATGATGCGATCCCAGAATCTTTTCAACGCGATATCGAGATCATTGCGATCGAGTTTGAAATAGTGAAGTCCGGCGCGAGTCGGAATTTGCCCCGGCGGCGTGACGTGGGTGAGGCTGACGCCTCGCAAGGCATTGTTGATGACCACGTCGATTCCATCACGGTCGGCGATCTTGATGGCAAAAGGGACCCGTTCGATCAGCTTATTTTCCGGCACCTGGGCTCCGACAGCTAAATAGAATTCGGCTTCGCGCAACAATTGGTCATCGTTGACCCGTCCGACATAGAGAGCCGGGCGTTCCTGGATCAGCGGAATGGGCACATAACGCTGAGGATCGACTTTTTCGAGCAGAAACCTGATCTCAAAATCGAGCCGGCGAAATGTATTGTAGAGATCCAGATGATCATAAGTCGGCAGGTCTTTAGCATGGCGGTCAAAAGCCAATGTCATGAGCGCGCCGGCCAATCTGGCCATTTCGAGATAGAGTCGTTCCGGATGGACAAGACGTTGCCGGAAGAGATGCGTCAGCCCCGGAATCGCTCCGTTGAGCGTCGGCAAGACCCATAACACCATGCCGTCGTCGGTGGTAAAAACAGCCTGCCCCGATCCGCTCTGATGACGCCGCTCGCCCAGCGTGCGGCTCTTCGCCACGACAAACTCGATCAACTGACGCAAGAGGTTGGTCAACCACGTCGAGGCTCCGATGTGGAGGGCCGGCGGCACATACTCTCGAGAGATCTCCAGCTGCCCGGTCGCGGTCCGGTGTAACTGGGCGATCTTGATCGTGCTGTATCCTTCCCGCATCTCATCCGCGAACAAAAGCCGGAAATTCGGGCGGGCAAAGGCCATCTGCTGCTCGTTCTCGCCCGATGTTTCGTCAATCACGACTCCGGGATCCTGTAAATAACGGGCGTTCTGACTGGTCGATCCATCGTTCGCTTGAAAATTGGCGGCGCCAACACGAGCCGAGGGAACAGCCAGGAACAGATCCAGATGATCGGCAGTCGGGCTGAAATGATCGCCGACTGGCCGCGCATCGGGCTCCGGACACGTTTGCGGAATATTGATCGCCAGGCCATCGGGCATCACCCCGCGACAACTGACGAGTTGGACGAAACCATTGGCGATCGCATCGCGATTGATCTGGAGGTCGATCACTCCCCATTCGTGAGAGAGATGCGAGGCGATCCGCGTATTGAGCAAATCTTCGATGTAATTGTCCGCTTGTTGGAAATGGTGAGGGGTGAGCAACATTCCCTCATTCCATACAACCCGACGATATCGACTCATAAACCGGCCCGTAAGATGTTTTGGAGTAATGTCAATCGACGTGATAGAGGTTGATTGATCGTCATGTTCTCGGTGATGGCTGAAACTGTGGACAAATCGTCCTCTCTATTTCGAAATCGAATCAGATCGTAACTCAATCGTATTTTCGTTGCACCATATAGCATCTTTTGTACTATCAACCTCTGAAACCAAACTATTCGGATTCTCTGCTATCGGTCATTCAAAGTCAACAGCCTAGGGGAGGTTGATCCCGTATTGCCGCGGGCTGTTGGCGATCATGCCGCAAGCTAAAAATCTGATAACAAAATCATACTCCGCTTGAGTCAATCCTTGTTTGCGATAGAGTTCCCAGACGTTACGCTCCGTGTCACGGGTGATCCCGGCTCGAGTCATCCGGCCCAGGATCGGGTGAGTTCCTCGACCGACATCGCCGACCTTGTAGGCGGCCAGCAAGATCAGAGCGTTATCGCCGTGATCGTCACCAAACAATTTCCAGACGGCGATCAGTTTCGGAGCGATCTGCCTGGCGATGGCGAGAGGATCGACCGTTCCGTCAACGTCCTCGGCGAGTGCGGCGTATGTCAACAGATCCGGCGAGATCTGATTTGCGGACAAATCCCTGATAACCTCCTGCGACTGTTTCACTCTCTGGATGGTGCGAGTCAAGACTGCCGAGCCACAGAACTGCTCGACTGTCCCCTTGATCTTTAAGAGATGGCTCTGATCGGACGGAAAGGCATAATCGTTCGGATCGGTAGAGATGCGTTTGATCACCTGCTGTGAGGCGTTTTCGATCTGCCGGATGGTCAGCCCTTCGCAAGGTCGAGTTGATGACGAGGTCGAGATCGGGGTCGGCGTTGCGACCATGTCCTGACTGCGATCGGGAGTCGGTTCCACCGCAGCCCCGCCGTTCTTCACCTTCAAGACCACAATGGTCGCGATCGCCGCCAGCATGATCGCCACCACAGAGACCAGGGCGACCACCGGGATGGTCGGGAACGTCCCGGCGTCATTGCTGCCGGAAACAGCAGGCACATTCCTGCCGCCCTCGTGCGGTTCATCCAATGGTTTGAGATTGACGAAAATTTCGCAGACCGTGCCGAGCGAGATCGCATCACCGTCTCTCAATTCCGTCGAGGTCCCGACCTGAACTCCATTGACGAATGTTCCGTTCTGCGAGCCGCAATCGGAGATGAAGACCGCCCCATCGACGTTTGAGATGAGCGCGTGCCGGCGCGAAAGACCGGCGAGGTTGAGGACCAGATCGTTCTCGCCGCTCCGTCCGATCGAGAAGCGCCCCGGCGGAACCGTTACCTCCCGAGCCACTTCGGGGATGTTATTGATGATCAGAGTGAGCACGGATTGCATCAGTATTCATAATTTATGGCTGATCGTAAGTAGAGAGCTTTCTGATCCGGAGGCCGAAAGCCTCGGGCGTTTCGCCGACGATCGCCGCGGCGAAGAATTTCGGAACGTATTTGACGTTCTCGGTTTGAAAGTAGTGATCCAGCTCTTCCTTATTTGCCAGGAGAGTCCAGAAACTGCGCTCATTGCTCTTGCTGTCGACCACGTCTTGCAAATCGCGCCGGACGGATTGAGGGCTCCGGTTATAACCCGCAATACTGAGCGCCACACTCTTGGCATCGGTGCCGAATTCGAGGATGCGGTCTTTCATGTAGAGCGCCGCGGCGGGCGCCATCTTCTGCGGATCGATCCGATCCGCCGGAGAGACCTGATAATGAATCGCCGTCGAGTCCATGAATTGAAACATGCCTAATGCGCCGACCGGGCTGCGCAGTTCCTTATGGTACTCCGACTCGATCACCGGGATGTAAAGACCGATCACAATCGGCACCGATTCTTTCCTGAATGCCGCAATGATGAATGGCGCAAAGGTCGTCGCGCGGGCAAAGAGATTGTTCAGATCTTCTCCCCACAACCGGGTCGAACCATTGCCGACGCGCCCAGCATAAGCATCAACATAGTACTTGATATAACCGATGACCTCTTTATCGAAGACCGTCCCGCGATTTCCCATCATCAGCGCGATCTGGCGGGCACGGCGATCAAGGAAATCGTACCGCTGTTCCTCGCCCAGGCTGCGATAAAGAACGACCGCCGGCCTCAAATCGGACAGCTCCTCCTCCTGACCTGTTTTTATCACCGGCGACGGCAAAAGGTTCGGGTTGTTGATCGAAGTTTCAGTGGGTTGCGGAGTCGGATCTAAAATCTGTTTCGGGGGGCCATCGCCGGAGTTCTCCAGTTGCGAGCGGACAGTTCTCGACTCTGCGCCCCGCGTCCTGATGAGATGGACGCCCAAAGCCAAAATCCCCAGCAAAAAGCAGCCGGCCAGGACGGCCGCGATCACCGGCGATGGACGCGGCAGGCCGCCCGGTGATCGCGATTCCGACAAAATCTGATCGGCGCCCTGATAATCAAACCGGATCGTCAATCTGACTGACTCTCCCAGTTGAATCACGTCTCCGTCCGACAACGGCGTGCCGTTCAATGCGACATTGCGGCTATTCACAAAGGTGCCGTTGGCGGAGCCTTCGTCGAGAACCCACAATTGATCTCCATCGCGATGGATGCTGGCATGCAGACGCGAAAGCGCGGCAGCGGCGATCCTCAAGTCCGCCGTCTCACCGCGCCCGATAGTCAGGCGCATCCCCTCAAAGAGAACTCTTCTATTCTCTTCCTGTGATTGAATGTCTACCCATACTTTCATGATCGCTCGGTTAAACGGGCCGCCAAACTCGAGATCACTTATAGACCTCACGAAGAGATTTAGCGTTGAGCCCGAAGATCTGAGGGTTCTCGGCCACGATCCCCGCGGCAAAAAAACAGACGACCCGGCGTGCCTCGTGGGGCTTGATCACTTTTTTGTTCACCAGGTCCCAGAAATTGCGCCGCTGTTCCCGGTCGGTCTCTTGAGCGAGGCTCCCGGCTCGCTCCGCCGATTCGCCGAAACAGGCGATGCCGTAGATGAAATCGTCAATGCCCTCGAAATTATTGATTCTTTCTCTCAAGTGTTTAGCAGCAACCACCGTCGGGGTCATCGTCCCGCCGCCGCCGTACTGATTCATCACGGTAACGGGGACTTTCAGCAGCCCCACGCCGTTCGCGTCAACGTCGCATCCGGCGACCGTTTGATCAGTTCGGAAAAGACCGCGGCTGGCAGCCAGCACAAACCCGATGACCGAATTGCTGAATCCTCCATCAGTGCTGAAAGCGCGGCGGATCTCGCTGCTCGCCTCGCCCTCCGGCAAGTTCTCGAAACGGTAGAGACTGGCCGCCTGGCGAATCTCCTGAAGAAACGCCGGATCGAAGACCAGCGCGTCGCCCCGCCCGGTAATTTCGGCCGTCAGCGTGACGGCCTGCTCACGAATCTTCTCCAGACTGACCGCACTGTTGGCAGCGCTCAAGACCAGGTTCAATCTGACGGCGTCAACGGATTCCTGCAATTGTCCCGACTCGTTTTCAACGGCAATCGACAATTCATGATTGCCATCTTCCAGAGCCGGGAACCGGTTCTTAAGACCGGCGGGGTCGAGCGTGACCTCAAAGAAATCTGCCGAGAGGTTGGCAAACTCATAACTATCGATCTTGTATCTGAGACCTTTAACGCACTGCGGCCTGTTGGCTTTGACCTTGACGGTCACCGGTTCGCTCACCGTCGCACCGGACGCCGGGTTAACAATGCTCACGCCACTACAACCGCCGCCACCTTGCGAAGACCGCTTCTCGCCCGGCAAAAATTGAATCACGATCAGGGCGATGACACCGACCAACACTAACCCAACAGCCACGGCGGCGGCAATCTGCACTACGGAGAGGCCCTGATGCGACCCCTCGCTCGCAGGCGCCAACGGTCTCTCTGGTGATCCGGTCGAAACCGATTCGAGAATGACTGGCGACGATCTGGTTGAGACCGGTTCTGGCATGATTTGAGTACCGGATGCAGCTTCGTCGCGAGCCGCCCGATTGGCTGGCGCGGCCGCCGAATGATTCGTGAGATTGGCCAGGTAACGCAAGCTGACGGCGCCACCGAAAGAGATCACATCGCCATCCAGCAACCGGCGCTCAGAGATGATCGGGACTCCATTGACCGTGGTGCCGGTCGCGCTGCCCAGATCGCTCAGCCAGAAAGCGCCTCCGCGCTCCTCGATGATCGCGTGGTAGCGCGAGACGGTTTCACCCGCCAGGCAGATATTGTTGTCGGTTGCGCGCCCTATAGAGACACCACCGGAGATCTCATACTCCTTCTCGGGCTGGTCCGGAGAGAGAGCGATCAGCTTTGGATTCGCCATCGTTTACAGGATAAACCAATTCGCGGGTGAATCGCCATTGGCGCGGGACGTTTTACTGGTTCCTGGCTGGTTGTAGTTCAATGATCAACATTGAACCGTTCGGTTTGATCTCAATCTCTTGATTATATAACGCATATCGTTCGTCGCCGACGACCTTGGCCCGCAAGGTATACCGGCCCGGCGAGACCGGTTTTTCAAGTTGAAAATAGCCATCGGCATTGGTTCCGCCCCATGAGATGAGGGTCTCCGGCGTGATTTTACGACCGGCGATGATCAATCCGACTCGCGCTCCGGCGACCGGTTTGCCATCTGATGCGGACTTGACGATGCCGCGGACCTTGACCACGGCCAGCGTCACACTGGGCGCAGACGACGGCGCTTGTGTCGCAGGCGGCGCCGGACTGCCGTAGGATTTGGGGGATTCCACCCGCTTCTCATTCTCTCGCAACCGGTCGAGCATCTGAGCGATAAAATGCGCCGGACGAAGGTAACCAACGGATCCCAGTTGAACCTCGCCGGGAGCGCGGTCGATCTCCACTTTGGTGGCGATCCCGATCAGTTTACCTTCGGCATTGACTGCGGCTCCTCCGCTATTTCCGTGCAGGAGCCGCGTATCGGTCTTGATCCACCCGTCAACCGTATCTTTCCCTTCCACAACGCCCCGGCTGAGCGTGGCGGTCGATCCGCCCTTCTCGGGAAATCCGATGATCACCAGATCGTCCAGCAATTCGATCGCGCGCGAGTCTCCGATGTCAATCACCGGCAGAGAGATGGATGAAAGCGATCTGGTCTCCACCGCATTATCCGATTTCGCGGGTGAGATCACAGTGAGCAAGACCAGATCGAGCCGGCGATCTATTTCGGCGACGCGCAACCGGTATTTGACCGATTTCAATGGGGTCGTTCCACTGTCAGGCGCGAGGCTGAAATAGATCTCCTTGTAAGGTTGGTCCGTGTTGTCTTTCATGATCACGTGCAGATTGGTGGCGATCACGCCATCCTGGCGCACGACGACCCCTGATCCTCTCGGACGCGGCTCTCCGTAATTGCCATCGCTGACGAAAATCAATCCGACGGCGGCGGCGGCCCGGCGCATGCGTTCCTTGGCTTCCAGCGGCAATTCACGTGTCTTTCCCTGTCCTAATGGCTGAGGACGCAAATAGACAGAACTCTCTCTTGCTTGCTTCCATTCATCTCCGCCACAGGCTTTGACCGATCCCGAAGATAAATGGAAACAAGTAATCAGGACGGCAATCACGATGACTCTGACCGATGCTTTAGTTGACATAACTTTCCCGTCCCATTCACGAAGGACTCAGAGACAATATCAGAGACAATAATGCTCAGGCTCCCGATTTAGTTCAACATCCCACATCTGCATTGCAGATTACTCTTCTCAAGAAAGGCAGAAGTGATCGATGAAGAGAGTATGGAATGGCTGATAGGGCGGTACCGTACTGCTCTCAAGGCCATGATTAAATGTGTTTGAGCCGGATCTCGACGACAATCGCTTCGTCTTTGCCCAATTTCCCCGAAGGGCTCTTTGAATCCGGAATCGCCACCACGACTGCGCCTTTACCGCTCTTTGGATCCGGAGGATCGAATCCCAAAGAACGGCAGCGAATGCCGAGTTCGCGCGACCGCGGGCATCCACCGGCCTTCGTCCCCGTCGGCTGAATCATCACCACCTGCTCATAATCCTTCTTGGGATCTTTAGGAGTGCCTGACAATTCATCCGTCGCGCTGAAGACGGACTCGCCCAATTCGCCTTGAGATTTGTTGAGCGCATCATCGAACACTTTGATCGGGGCCGCCGTCATGACCAGCTTCAGAATTTCGGTCCCCTTCTCATTATCGAACTCGATCCACATCTCTTTATTGCCGTCTTTTCCCGGCAGGATGTAATCATGATCCTTGTCGATCGACTGGCTGAAGACGACCTTCTGCTTGCCGCTCGGCGCGATATTGACGAAATAGACGTAGCCTTTGATGTTGCTCCAGAATTGAACCTTCACCTTGTCGGCTGACTTGAACTCTTCGCCTTGACCGACCAACGTCCATTTTCCGGCGACGTCCTTGAGAACTTTGATCTCAACCCCATCCGATTTTTTGGTCACATCTTTCCCGCCCAACGAGAGCGTACGCGTACGCGGCGGATCCTGGGCGAAGACCAAGCTGCCACACAGCGCGGCCAAGAGCATCCAGGTCGGAAAAATGCGATTGAACTTTCTCACTATCATTTCAAACCTCCATTCCTATTTGTGGTTGAATTCGATTCTTTCAACCAGCAATTCATTATTGGCTGAATTCGGATTCCACACCATCGTCACGTATGGCCCCGTTAGTCCTTCCAGTTTGGATTGTTTCTGCATGGCCGTGGTCCATATTCCGCTCTTTGTTTTTGGCGCCTCGCGAGTGAGCTCATAGATCTTCGTCTCGTCCACCGGCAAATCGGTGGTCGGCGATGCTTGCGACCATTCTTCTATCTCGTCGCGGCTGAAGATGATCGTGACGACTTCTCGTCCTGCCGGCGGTCGGATCTTCCACCAACATTTCCCATCCTTCTGATTGGCCTCGGGGCATTCAGAGAGAGAGTTGAGAGGAAGGATGACCTGTTGATTTTTATTGACTGAATACTTGCCCCTTGAGATTAGAAATGGCCCCTCGATCGTCTTATCGCTCTTTACCGTATGATTGATCACATATAAATAGCCCTTTTGATTGACCTGGACGGCCATTCTGACAAACTCGCCATCGATAAATTCACGGCTCTTGGGGCTGATCGCTTGTTCTGCGGTATTCGCGCCGGCGACCAGAAACTGCCAGCGCAAAGTTAATAATGGGGCCTGAATCCGGACAGGTTGCGGACGTTTCTTGGTGACAGGTCTGGTGATGGTCGTCTCTTTCTCCCAACTCAGGCCAACACCCAAATTTTGCGCCGCCGAGTTCCAGGTGTTGATTTGAAAACAACATATTAGAACCAACCCGGTAAAGAGGTAAGAGACTGGCCGTTTCAACCTTAACCTGGCTCGCTGCAAGCCTTTAAATTGCATGTGCATCTGTTTAATCATCCTCAATCGAGATCTCTTCCGGCATCCTCACCGATCAAACGTCGTTTTCGGTTGCTTTCGATTCTTCCAACCCCAACTTAGTTGTTTTGGAGGTGAGAGTATTTTTTTATCTGCCGAAGTTATGAAATTATCACCTGACCTGGCTGTTTTTTCCCAAAGACGCTTGAAGCCTTGGGTTCTCTCTTTTAATCGCGCACCTGAATCCGATCAACCAGGTTCGATCTTTTAACTCTTTATCGGAGAAAGAAGCGGCGCGAAAAACCCGAAAGGTGGTCCGGGTAAAATCGGGGCTGTCGGTCTTGAATGATCCGCCTCTGACGACTTTATTCGCGGGGCCGAACTGAGGGTCGGGCGTTTGATTGCCCGGATATGGATTGTAGGAATCGAGGACCCACTCGAATGCGTTTCCGGCCATGTCGTACACGCCATAGGCGCTGACGCCTTCTTGATATTGGCCGACCGTGGTCGGATGGTTGCTGTTGGAATTGGCTCGCCCTTGGGCGAAATCATTGCCCCACGGCCATCGCCTCTTCCATCTGGCGGAAGCATCCGTCGCCTTTGGATCCCAGGAAGCGGCCTTCTCCCATTCAGCTTCAGTCGGAAGGTTCTTTCCCCACTCTTCACAGTAGCTCCGAGCGTCGTCCCAGGTCACGCCGACAACCGGCATCGATTGGTTATTGGATGAATAAGACGGGTCCCACCAGGGTTCGGTCGGGAACTTGCGCCCCTTCTGATTGCAAAACTCCCTGAACTGCTGATTGGTCACCTCAAACTTATCGATGTAATAGTCGTACTCGACATTGACCAGGTGCGCGGGCTTCTCATTCGCTTGTCCCTGATCATCGCCCATAATAAATGCGCTTTTGCCGACCAGTCGCATTTTGCCGTTGTAATCGATCTCTGTCAGGAGCGGGATTTGTTGGCCGCAGTCTTTTGCCGTGACATTCACGACCTCGCCATCTTGAGCCGTGATCCCATCGACCGCCGAGTTGTTATCGAGGTGAAGCGTCGCATTTCCTCCGCCGCAACCGACGCGAACGGCATGGCGAATTCCTGCTTTCAATCCGTGAACCCTGATCACGCCAGCCACGTTCTGTCCGGTCTTTTCAACGCCGGGGATTCCTCTGAGCACATCATCAACAAAGACCTGGCTGCCGGGTGGTACGTTCTTGATCACTACCGTAAAACCATGTTGGTCATGTAAGAGGATAGGGACGATGATCACGATCAATAAGACAACCACTGCGGCGGCGAGTGGCAAGACCCATCTCGGCAAGCCTCCGATCAAGCCGCTGCTGCCATTGGCCGTCTGCTTCTTTCCGGATTGCGGGGTGACGGCGGGCGGAGCCGGGTTTCGAGCATCCCCCCTCACTTTGTCCAGTCGGACTGTGACGTCATTTGCGTCTGCTTTCATCTCGTAACTTTGCTCCTGGGATATTAATCCGCCCCGCTCCAGATCGCTGCGGTACTTTCATCTCATCAATATTGAACATTGACGTTCGTCAGACATGATCGATTCGACGATAGATAACAAAGGTCTTGGGAATTGAGGGGCAATCTTAATATTAAGCTCTGATGTCGCTGATATTCCGCTCTTGGAAATCAAATCTTTATCAGTTTATCCATTAAATAGCAACCTCGCGTTCAATCGCCTCAGCCCAATCCCTCAACTTATGAATGCATCGCACGACCTGATCGAGCGCGTCATCGCTTTCGAGCAAGACCGGGTGATGAAGTACCAGCATCCCGGCATCGGCGGAAGCAGCGACTGTCAAATCTCCGACCTTGCGGAAACGCCGCGCAGAACGACAGAGGTGGAGAGCGCGAAAACCGACGTTAAATTCGATGCCTTCGGCGCAGGCTGCGCGCACAAATTTCTCACGAGAAAGGCCCCCGAATCCGGCGGGGTCATATTGAAAGCCGACCTTATAATAGCCAGGTAGTGTCGATGACACATGGTTCACCAAAGAACGGAGCCCGGTCATCTCGCTCAAACGATCAGTCAAATGCGAGACGCTCGCTGCCCGCCGCTGGTTTCTCTCGTCCAGCCTCTCCAATTGGGGAATGAGGACCGTCGCTTGTAACTCCGAAAGTGGATAGGCGTGGTTACCGCGATTGCAATAGACCTGAACCCGCTGTTTGATCTCGGGCGATGAGGTCAGTAAAGCCCCTCCTCGTCCGGCGCTGAGCAGTTTCCCGCCCCCGAAGCTGATGACGCCGACATCTCCCCACGTGCCGGCCTTGCGCCCTTCAATCATGGCGCCCGGCATTTGACAGGCATCTTCAATGACCGCGAGACGGTGTTCGCGCGCGATTTCGATCACGCGCTCCATGGCGATGACGCCGCCGTGAAGGTGCGAGGCCAGGATGGCGCGGGTATCAGAACCGACAGCTTCAGCGATCAGTTCGGGATTGAGATTCCAGTTGTCCGGATCGAGATCGATCAGCACCGGCCGCGCGCCGACGGCGACGATATCATTGAAATTACCGATGAAATCATAGCCGGCCATGATGACCTCATCGCCCGGCCCGATCTGCAGGGAGCGAAGCGCCAGCTCAACGGCAAAAGTCCCGCTACAACAGAGTTCGACGAACTCGACCTGATAATACGATGCCAGTTGCTCAGCGAGCATCCGGGTCTGAGGGCCGTGGTATCGTCCCCAGTTCCCTTCTCTCAGGCTTTGTTCGAGAGCCAGTGAAATATCATCCAAGAACGATGGCCGGCTTGGCGGCCAGGACGGCGGCCCTTGCGGGCGGAGAGGTTCTCCTCCAAGAATCGCAGGCAGCGTATGATCATCGGTCTCAGGCATGATTATCAGGCTTCATCTTCAGGCTTCATCTTCAGGCTTCATCTTCAGGATCTAACTGATCCCTGAGCCCTCATACTTATAAAAAAGGATCGGGGATCAGGGATCAGCTGAGAAGCGCGAGAGTCCCAAGGCCATAGAATGTATATTCAGGGTCGGCATCGTTATCCCAGGCTGCTCCTCTGAACCCGCCATCGCGAAGTTCAAGCTGGTCGATGAAGTGCCGGCGGGTCTCGGGCTTGATCAGGTTGGTCAGGCCCAGCTCTTGAGCAGTGAGGAGCCCGGTAAAGGTCGAGAGCAGATCGCAGAATGGAATTTGAGTATTGGCCCGGAATCCGCCTTCGCTCCCCTGGACGTTCGTCAAATAGCGCTCAATCCCTTGCAATGTGTCGGGATCGATCGCCTCATAACGTTTAAGCAGTACCGCGGCGGCGGCAGTCGGGTTGGCGCCGCTCCGCCTCATCTGGCCGATCTCGACGAATCCGCCGTCTTCGCGCCGCCTGGACAACAGAAACCGCACTATCCCATCCACATCGGGTGGCGTTCGCCCAAGCATTTCATGGCATAACACGGCGAGAAAAGTATGATAGGTGCTTCCCACTCCGCCTTCATGAGTCTTGGCATATCCGCCATCGGCTCGCCGAAATGTCTCCAGCGCCGCGGACAATTCATCGGCCAGGGCTTCGAAATCTCCTTCGAATGTCGCCACGCTTCCGGCCAATTGAATGGTGATCACCGCATAGAACCAGCTCACCAGGTCGATCAAGCTGTAGCGCTGTCTGGCGGCAGCGTTCTTCAAATATGCGGCAATAACCCGGCAGCGAGCGGAGTCCAACGCATTGAGGAGGGCCAAACTGCGCACGGCGAACCCGGTATAGTAGAGATCCGAGCCGCCGTCACGCCCGGCGAAACCTCCATCAGCCCGCTGAAAGGTGAGGATAAAGTCACCGTGTCTGGCGGCCCGCTCAGGACTCAGGTCTTGCCATCCCGCCGCCAGTCGTTGCGTTAAGCGAATGAGGAAACTGTTCTGCAAATCAACGATCATGCCTCGTCTTAATTGAGCACAACAAGATTCTGAGCGAGAGCAAACTCAGGCTCGGTGGACTCATCGGCGAGCACGGTATCGACGAGGAAATAGAGCAATTCGCGCAGCGCTTCAGGTTGGACTTCATCGGCAATAGCCTCGGCTCGCTGGCGGTATTTCTCGACCAGCTTCCCGGCCTTCTCGAAGACCCGGCAAGATTCAAAGATGCGGGCCATGCGGGCAACTGTCCGCTCATCTCGCGAATCGGCGGAGATCAAGCTCAACAGTTCCAGCCGCTGGGCCGGAGAAGCGGTTTCGAGCGCCAGAGCCAGCAGCAGCGTCGGCCTCATCGCCAGCGCATCTTGCCCGGCGACGCGTTTGTTCTGCAGATCTTCGGACCAGTCCTTGAGGTCATTGATGATTTGGAAGGCGACGCCGAGGTTACGTGAAAAATTGGTGACCATCTCTTCGTAATTTTCGGTTGGACCCGCCAGACGCAATCCGGCATAGAGCGCCGCTTCAAATGCCGGAGCTGTTTTGAGGGCATAGATCTTCAGAGCTTCGAGAGGTTGAAGCGTGATCTCCTGCTGTTGATTATCTCGCCAGAGGAGTTCGGCTCCTTGCCCTTCAGAGAGCTTGACGTGCGCCTCAGAGAGGCGCTTGAGGATTGCCGCCACCGCATCGCACGGGAGGTCGCCGCCGGCATCGGCAACCAAACGATAGCCGAGCCCCAGCAAATAATCGCCGACGTTGATCGCGGTAGAGACGCCATAACGCCGGTGCAACGTCTGATGTCCGTAGCGGTATTCGTCATCATCTTCGATATCGTCGTGAACGAGAGAAGCCTTATGAAATGCCTCCATCGCCATCGCCACCCGGCGCACCGAGTCCGCGGGAACGACCGTTTCGCTCGCCTGATCGCCGGTTGTCTCGCCAGGCCGCACAGAGGGTGCGCCCTGCATGGCGTCGTAGGCGGCCAAAGTGATGAAGGGCCGAAATCGTTTGCCGCCCTTGGCCAACCAGTCGTAGGCAATGGCTTCCGTTCCAGCCACCGGATCGGCGGCGTAATTCGCCGCGCCGGTCTGCGGTTTACTGCGCACCCTCGGCAGGAGCGTTGGGAAATCATCACCGAACATATCATTGGCCGCCCGCAAAAGAGGAACGTAGGTCCGCGTCTTGACCGCTCCGCGCTCTTGATAAGTTTCTAAAACCTCCAGCACCCAATCATTATCCACGGTCGTGCTCTTACAATTGCTGGAGTGCAATGGAATCGCGTAAGCCGGGACCCCGCTCTGAACGACCTTTTCAAAAGCCTTCTCCAAGACATTGAGGCAGGCGACTCCGAGAATGCCGTCGATATAACCGCTGACAATGACCTTGAGCACAATCGGCGTCCCTTCGGCGACCATAATCTTGTAGCCGAGTTTCTCCGCCTTGATCTTAAAATCGCCGATCGCGCAGGCTCCGCAATCCTCACAGTGCAGCCCCAGCTCATCGTAGTGAGCGCTGCAAGCGTCCACGTGTTTGAGACAGTGCGGCAGCAGGAAGATGCGTTTGTGAAATGGAATTGAGATGAACTGCTCCTTCCAGAAACCATTGCCGAGCATGACCATCGCAAAACCGAGATATCCTTCCGGCAGCCCCAGTTTCTCTAGGATTGCATGCCCGTGAGCCTCCAACTCTTTTTTGGCGAGGGGACGACTGCGATCAAGTTGATGGACGTGTTCGAAGGCCGCCGCCCTGATCCGCTCCCGCAGCTCTTGAGTTTCAGGATTCAATTTGAGGAGCTTGCTCCCGAGCTTCGGCTTGGGCGATGAATCAGCCTTGATCGCGACGTCCAATGTTTCCGGAACAGAGTTGGTCATGTCGGTTCTCCCGCAAAGTTTTTTTGATGCTACAGGTTTAACGACTGCGCCCGGCGCAGACGCGCGCGCTTTTGACTGCGAGCATCATGAGTTGTCGGTTAATCCCAGGGTCCGCGCGTCTTCGGTGACGAGGCGAAGTGCACGCCCCAATGCGCCGACCGTGAAGATCAGTGGATAGAGTTTTTCAAAGTACCACAGTTTGGCGAAGTAGAATCCAATCGGAGACGCGTCGAGGAAGCTCCCGTCTTCGACGCGATCGATCAACCATCGAAGACCACGGGCAAGAGCTTCATCCGCTCCCGCAAGATGCTTGCAACCTGCGAGAGTCTCGACCGCCAATGCAGTCTCTTCAATGCCCGGCGGAGTACCCGCGGCTCCGCCCCAGCCTCCATCCCGGCATTGACCGGCGACCAGCCAGCGATAGCCGCGCCGAGCGGTCTCAGTCTCCTGCAGATTCAGATCGTGATATGCGGCCAGGACGCGGGTTGTCCCGTATGTGAGGTTCTCATCATCCGGAACATGCTGATTGCCAAACCAGAGCGGCAACCATGAGCCATCAGCGCGCTGATTTCGGTCGAGAAATTGGAATCCCCGTCGAATGGCGTGTCGCAACCTTTGAATGAACGCCTGTCTCTCTGCAGCAGCCATCAACGATGGGCGGCCCATCTCGGCCTCCCATCGATAGAGAGCGCGCATCGCATGGGCGGTGATATCGGCGCTGCTGCGGTCAAATGGCAGATGTCCCCAGCCACGGCAGAACGTGGGCCAACCTCCGTCATTATTTTGAAGGTCCAAGAGCCATTTCAATCCGGCGAGCGCGGCTTCGACCGACTCCGTCGTGCCCCCGAGATTTCGCAAGGCGATCAATGCGCCGGCGGTATCGTCGGCATCCGGCACGGCTCCCGGCAATGGCGTCCATCCCCATCCTCCCGGCGCGGCCGAAGTAAACGGATGAATCGAGCGGTACTGCTGTTCGAGCAGCCATTGACGCAGGGGCGCGCTCGTCTCACCTAGATTTTCTCTGGCCTCGGAGAGCGCATTGATCGAGAGGGTCGTGACCCAGGTGGAGAGGTTCGTATCAATCGGCCAGCTCCCATCCGGACGCACGGCGGTCATCAAGAAATCGACAGCCTTACGAGCCACGGGGTGATGACCCAATCCCGCGCCGGCCAGACTCATGGTGACGAAACTGACCAGTGGTGTGGCCTCAAGAAAACCGCCATTGATGGGTTGAATGGACTCCAGCTTGCGCAACGCGCGCGGAATCGCCGCTCGGCGGATGGCGTGTAGCGCGGGGATGGGCAATTTACGTTTGGAGTCTTGGACGATCCCGAGGGCGATGAGAGCCGGTAAGGCATAACTCACCACCGGAAGATTGAGCCATTTGTATGCGCTCGCCGGAAAACATGCCAATTCGAAAGGCAACGCCGGCACTTCGCTCCAATCACTCAAACCCGCCAGGGCGCAACAGGACAAGATGGGAACAGAGAAGGTCCGGTCCTTGCCGTATCGCGCGCGGACTGCACGCGCCAATACCCGCGGATCTCGCCCACCACTGACGCGCTCCAGATAGAGCGCGGCGCGTTCAAGCGCGTCGTCGATGCGCGCTAAAGATGGCACATCAGTGAGCGACATGCCGGTGAATGAAGATCCGGCGCCGGTAAAAACCTCTCTCCCCAATGTCAGGGCCGCACGACCGAGCATGGTGGTTGAAATATTCGAGAAGCTCTTGATCGTATCGCCCCATCCTCCATCATCGTTCTGATGGTCCAACAACCAGCGGATGCCGCCGGCAATGAGTGTGCTAAAGCGATTTCGATCGATGAGAGCCAGAGCGCAGATGGCCGTCGCCGTGGAGAGAGATGAACTCGCCAGCTCTCCCGTCCAGTACCCCGCGGGACTCTGTTGAGAGAGGAGACAGGCGCGAGCTTTAGAATATGCTGCGGTCAGCCGCTCCGTTTCAGTGACAGATGTTGATCTCTTGGCAATTGGAGTCATAGCGCGCTCAGGCAAACAATCTTCCCGACTTTCGGATGAACTGCATCTTCCATTGCAGGATTTGAAACTGGCCCGTAAATTGAATGAAGAGCCGTCTCCAGAGACTCGCCCCCGCTCCCGTCTGATTGTCCCAATACATCTTGGGGATCCATTTGAAATTGAGGTTGTAGGCGAGTCGGAAAAGCCGCCAGTGCATCGGGGTCATGTCCTCGATCTTGAAATGGCGCCCCAACCCCGGAATCACTGGAGAATAGAAGATCGGAAAGATCACCAATCGCTCGTGGTAAAGACTCTCGATCCAGCGCACCGTCTTCTCGACATGCTCGGGAGTCTCCCCCGGAAGCCCCAGAATCAAGCTGACCAGCGGAAAATATCCGGCTTTGATCAAACGGCGCACCTGCTGATCACAAAGCTCTCCCCACTCCTCCGGTTTGAATGGGCGAATCTTGCCGCCCTTCTGATTCATGTCGAGCAACTCTCCGCTCGCGGTCTCGACGCCAAGATTGACCCAAAGGAAATCGTGGCGCTGGCCTTGAACGAGAAGGTCATGAACTTCGCGCAGATCGTCATCGCTATACTGGGCGACGGAGATGACATTGGTGTGGTCGATCTGAATGAGTTTCAGCGGCTTGATCTCCCGGAGCCGCCTGATGAGTGACTTCAAGACCGGCGGGTTCACGGGAGCACGATGCGTACTACCGTAGCGAAAGAAGTCTTCGCTCAATGCGCAGATCGAGGTGATTCCGCGTTCGACGTTTCGCTCGACATCGGACGCCACCACCTCCAGTGGAATGTGGATCATCCGTTCAGCGGCGATCGTGCAAAACTGGCAGCCCTTCCCGCAGCCACGGCTGATCTCGACCACGCCCATCGAAGTTGGCCCATAGATCGCCGGAATCTCGTCTTCGCGCGCGCTCTTCGCACCGAGAACAGGCGGCAGTTCTCTGCCGTCAACCAGTTCGTGAAACCAGGCCGCAACCGCGGTCTCAGCATAGCCCTCAACCACTGTATCGATCGTCAGAGCCTGCCGCGCCTGCTCGTTCTGGGCCAATTGCCAGGCGCCGGCGCCTCCGGCCACGATTTTGAACTGATGCGTCTGCTTCTTCTCTTTGAGGTCAAGAAGCATCCGTTTGTACCACGTGTGAGTGTAAAGCGTTCCTCCGGCCATGTCGGACATCGTGCTGTTCGACATGCCGCGTCCAAGCGGGTCGGAGGATGAGACGGCAACGATCTTGGTTCGCGGCCCGATGCAGGCATCCAGATCTTCCGGAGCGCATAAAATCACGTCCTCACGATTGAACCCGTCATTGAGCAACGCGGCTTCGACTCTGCGCAATCCCAGAGGAGCTTTGCGTGCGGCAACGCCATCGGTCGGCACTCTCGGGGCAATGATCCCGCGCATGATCGGTTCGGGCACCGAAGTCGTCTGGATCGTCCCCATCATCCCATCAAAGAGCACGGGATAATCGGCCATCAATGTGCGATCTGCCGTTAAAACAATGGGATAACCACCGACTACCAAAGAATCCTCCAGTGTTGATTTACACCAAATTTTTATGAGTGATCAGGTGCCGGGCGATTCTCTGATCCCTGATCCCTGATCCTGTACATATCAGGGATTTGGAATCAGCTCTCGGTTCAATCCTGAACATCAAAATGGAATATGCTGTAGAAAGAAAGAGCACGTGAAAATGCGTAAATTTTTCGATCATCGAGCGGCAGTCCGGTTTCTCAAAGATCCAGGTCGTCCAACTCATCGATCAGTTTGTCGAGGTCATCTTTCTCTGAATGTGCTTTGCCAGCCTGGCGTTTGGGAATGCCGACGGTGAGGCCCACGGCTGCACGACCGTCCCTGACCAGCTCGGCGTCACGTTCCAGCGCTGCCAGCTCGATCGCGTTGGGAGCGCCGAAAAGTTTGGAGAGATCTATCTTGAGACCGCCCGGCCCCTCGCCGGGAGCGCCCGCAATGGCCGGCGTCTTGTGCTCAGGAAAGATGATCGCATTCTCCGGACAGACACGACTACAAGCCGGACACCCGCGTTTACAGTTGTCCTGATTCTCAACCAGAATTCGATCCTTCTGATCTATTCCATAAACGCCGAAGAGACAAAAATCGATACACTCCAGACAGTTGGTACACCGGCTGTAGTCGATCACCGGATACCAGCGATGATCTTTAGGAAGACCGAGCACCGGAAACTGGCCGTTCTTCTGAGGCTCCGCAAACCGCTTTAACTGATCGGGCTTCGGATCACCTTGAATCCACTCCGTCTGAAGGCCGGTCAAAGGGACGAATTTGATCGAAGCCTCTTTGGCGATGCGCCTGGCTTCATCAATGTAAACTTGCGGATCATCATAGGCCCGCAAGTCGAGACAGAAGATTTGACGGTTCGGGATCTCGCTGGATCCGATACCACGAGGTTCTTCGGCGCTCTCCTCCATGGCATCTTCGTCGTCATCTTCGTTCATGCTCTTGAGCAGCGTGGTCCCTTCTCTCCCCTTGATCCCATTGCGGTCGAGCAGCCAATGCGCCGCTCTCGGATAGAGCCACGAGAGCAAGATCAAGTGACCTTTGACCGAACTGAGATAGAGCAGACCGGTATCGTCAGGAGCGAGATCGTAAACGTGAGGAACTACCGCGAAATCGATGCCGGGTTCCAACAGGAGAGCGGTTGCGACCTCTTCTTCGAGATGTCGTTTAGCAGGATTCTTACTTCGCGTCTGTGATAAAACAATGGTAATCCGATTGGTGTCCATATCAGTTTTCAGTTCTCAGTCGTTCATCTGTCCCTTGATCTGCCGCTGGGTCTCTTCCCAGGTGCCATCAAGGTACGCCACATAATCCGCCGCGCTCAATAAAGGCGCATCCTTTGGTTCGAAGTCGAAGAGCCAGCCCTTCCTATAATTATCGACATTGATCGAAGTCGGATCTTTCATGAGCTCTCGGTTGAAGCTCAGCAGGATTCCGTCGGCCGGAGCATGAAGAGTTGAGACGGCTTTCGAGCTCTCGATCTCTCCGATCTCCTGTTTTGCCTGCACGACAGTCTGCGGTTCAATACTCCAGTCCAAAAAGTAGACATCCTGCAACAATCGAACGGCAAAGGCGGTCAATCCGACTCGGTAAGCTCCGCTCCCCTCCTGAAACCACATATGACTGCGCACATAGAGGCGATCAGTTGGAAAGCGGGCTTCATATTTCCCCATCAAAAAAACGAGGTCGTCAGACATGGGCGGTCAATCTTCGGCGGATTCGAGGCTGAATACTCTTCAGCCATTCACGATCCGCATTTTCAGGCATCTGCGTTTCCAGTAATAAATTTGGTCTTGCTTCTGTTTATGGAATTAAGTCACGATGAATTTACCACACTTTCGCTCTTCTTAACCAAGATTATCAGCAATTCACGAATGTTTAAGACCTGCTGGCGAAGATTTCGCTCGGTGGTTGACATCCGGCAATCGTTATAAGGAAAATACTATACAAACTATGATCAGTAATTGATGAGGTTCTGATCATCGTTCGTCCGTTCATTGCCGCTGTTTGATCGACATTCCTTTTTAGACCCCATTTATCAGGCAGTCAGCATCTCCAAAGATGTTTAATGTTATCAAACTATGATGAATCATCTAAATTCCTATTTGAGGGCCGTGCGTTGCACGCGGATGGGGCTGATGCTAGCCGCCGTCCTGAGCATTCTGGTTTTACTGGGAGCGAAGCAAGAATCGATCTCTTTTGAAGAAGGCTTTCTGAATCCGCCGCAGAGCGCGGGGATCCGTTGTTGGTGGTGGTGGCTGAACGGCAACGTCACGAAAGAGAGCATCACTCGCGACCTGGAAGAGATGAGAGCCAAGGGATTCAGCGGAGCCGCGATCATCGATGCCGGCGGAGCCGATCAGCGCGACAATCAACAGGTGCCTGAAGGCCCGATGTTCGGCACTCCGGAATGGCGCGAGTTGTTCAAGTACGCAGTGAAAGAGGCCGATCGTCTGGGGCTGGTGCTGAGCTTGAACATTCAGAGCGGCTGGAATCTGGGTGGACCGGACGTCACGCCCGAAGAAGCGACCAAGCATCTGACCTGGTCGGAAACACGCGTCAAAGGGCCGGTCTCATATCGCAAGAAACTGACACAGCCGCGAACCAACGATGGATTCTATCGGGATATCGCTGTCCTGGCTTTTCCGGCAAAACCCCAAACCGACCGGCAACCGATCCGCGACCTGCCATTGAAGGCGGCTTTTAAAGAGAGTGGATTCTCGGCTCCCGACACGCGCTCTCTCCTCACCGACCTGCCCGACCAACCGGGCGAAGAGGACACAACGTTGCCGGAGATTTTGGTCCTCAACGACAGGATGGGACAGGACGGAACATTGCAATGGTATTTCCCGGCGGGAGAATGGGTGATCCTGCGTTTCGGTTACACCACCAGCGGCGCTCAGGTCTCGACCTCAAGCGGCAAGTGGAAGGGCCGTGTCATCGATTACATGAGCGAAAAACAATTCATGCGTTATTGGGATCAGCACGTCAAACCGTTGTTGGAAGACGTCAAACCAATGGTGGGCAAAACGCTGAAGTATCTGCAAACGGATAGCTGGGAGCTGGACGGCATCAACTGGACGGAAGATTTTGCCGCTCAGTTCCGCCGCCGGCGTCATTACGATCCGATTCGCTTCTTGCCTGTGATCGCGGACAAAATTATCGGGAACCGCGAGCAGAGTACGCGATTTCTCGCCGATTTTCGGAAGACGATCGGTGAATTAATCGCCGAGAATCACTATCGCGTCTTTGCCGAGCAGGCGCGTAAATACGGGATGGGCATTCAGCCCGAATCGGGAGGGCCGCACGCCGGACCGTTCGACGGTCTGAAGAACCTTGGTTACAGCGAAATTCCGATGGGAGAGTTTTGGGCGCCGTCACCGCATCGTCCGACTCCGGAGCGTCGATTCTTCGTCAAAATGGCGGCCAGCGCGGCCCACATCTACGGCCGTCAACTGATCGGGGCCGAGGCCTTCACCTCGATCGGGCCGCATTGGGATGACACGCTGTGGGCGGCGCAGAAACCGAGTTTTGATCACGAGGTCTGTTCAGGATTGAACCTCGCCTTCATCCATACTTTCACCGCCTCGCCCAAAGCGATGGGGCTCCCCGGACAGGAATATTTCGCGGGGACGCACTTCAACCCGAATGTGACCTGGTGGGACAAGGCGGGCGAGCCGATCAAGTACCTCAACCGTTGCCAATTCATGATGCAGCGAGGAAAGTTCGTCGCGGACGTGCTCTATTACTACGGTGATCACGTGCCGAATATTGCGCGGCTCAAAGAAGATGATCCGGCCAAAATTCTGCCCGGTTATGATTACGATATTGTTAACGAAGAGATCTTGCTCTCGAACGTGATCGTTAAAGACGGGCGCATCAATTTGCAAGGTCAAAGTTATCGGCTGCTCGTGTTGCCGGACCACAAGGTGATGTCGCTGGCCGCGATGAAGAAAGTGCGTGAACTGGTGAAAGAAGGCGCGACCGTCCTCGGCCCGCGGCCAGAGCGCATAGCCAGTTTAACGGGTTATCCCAAGAGCGATGCTGAGCTGCGACGATTGACGGACGAGATGTGGGGCACAGCCGGCCCGACGATCGGCGAACAACGTGGAGGCCGCGGCAGGGTCATCTGGGGCAAAACCGCACGCGAGGCGTTGCAGGCGGACGGCGTGGCGCCGGACTTCGAAGTCAAAGGCGGGCGGGAAGGAAACGGCCTCGACTACATTCATCACACGCTCGGAGAGATGGACTACTACTTCGTGAGCAATCAGGACCGGCAGCCGCAAAAAGTGGAATGCGCTTTCCGCATCAGCGGTAAACAGCCCGAATTGTGGGACCCCTTGACCGGAAAGATCCGAGAAGCGAAAGCATTCACTCAGGCCGATGGACGGACAGTGGTGCCTCTGGAGTTTCAGCCGTACGGATCGCTCTTCGTCGTTTTTCGCAAAGCGATCCCGGCGGCGAAGAATGGCGAAGCCGGCAGCAACTTCCCTGCTCCCGAACCCGTCATGACGATCGAAGGCACCTGGGATGTTCAGTTCGATCCTCAACGCGGTGCGCCGGAATGGGTGAAATTCGATCGGCTGATCAGTTGGACGGCGCGCCCCGAGGAAGGGGTTCAATTCTATTCGGGGACGGCGATCTACCGCATTAGATTCAATTTCGATCCACAGGCGCGAGCAGGATCGAAACTGCTCTTGAGTCTGGGGGACATCCGCGACGTGGGTATCGCCCGCGTGCGCCTCAACGGGAAAGACCTGGGCGTGACCTGGACGCCGCCATTTCGCGTGGAGATCGGCGAGCCCCTCAATGAAAAAGGCAATCTCCTCGAAGTGGAAGTGACCAATTCATGGCGCAATCGCCTGGTCGGCGATCTCGATCGACCAGAGGACCGCCGTTTCACAAAGACCAATATCACAGTCAAGAAAGATTGGTCCTTACAAGATTCGGGACTGTTCGGCCCGGTGCAAATCTTCGCCGTCAAGGAATAATCGATCACTGACCGCATCAACCTTGACCGATCTTCCTTCCGGAACCTCACTGCCGATTTATCATCCATTTATCTGTGTCTGGTATGATTACTGTTGAAGTGATCATACCAGACAGATCTCAGATGGGTGTGGAATTTTCATGAGAACCAGATAGTTGCCGGATAGTGCCGAATCTGACCGATCGTGACCGGTTAAATCCACGCGGCGATTTGTTATCATGAAAAGTCCACGATGAGTGGAGGTATTTCATGCGAATACTGCTGGTCGAGGATGAGCAGAATGCGGCCGTCATGCTGGCGAAGGGATTGCGCGAACAGACCTATGCCGTTGATCTTGCGTCGGACGGAGACGCCGCGCTCTATCAGGCGAGCGTGAACGATTACGACCTCATTATTTTGGATGTCATGCTGCCGCTCAAAGACGGTTTCAATGTCTGCCGGGATTTACGGGCATCGGGTTCGACCGTGCCGATTCTGATGTTGACGGCACGTGATTCCGTTCAGGACCGCATTGCCGGACTGGACAATGGCGCGGACGACTATCTGGTCAAGCCTTTCAACTTTCATGAGCTGCTCGCGCGCGCGCGTGCGCTGCTGCGGCGCGGTCCTGCGCTCCGACCCGAAAGGATCCAAATCGCCGATTTGATGATCGACACGCGCGCGCGGCAGATCATCCGCAAGGGGAAAAAGATCGAATTGACGGCTAAAGAATACGCGTTGCTCGAATATCTGGTGCGGCGAGCCGGTGAAGTCGTGACGCGCGCGGAGATTGCCGAGCACGTCTGGGATGAAAGCTTCGATCCCTTCTCCAATCTGATCGAGGTCTATATTCAGCGATTGCGCCGCAAGATCGATGATGGTCATTCATTGAAGTTGATCCGTACGCTGCGCGGCGAGGGTTATCAGCTGACTCTCGGAGAGGAAGAGCGGGATGTTTGAGACGGTACGGACCAGGTTGACGCTGTGGTACGTGGGCGTGCTGGCACTGGTGCTGCTGGTTTTTGGGGCCGGCGCCTATTTTTTACTGGCACGGAACCTGTATCAACGGGTAGACGTTGGGTTGCAATCGGCGTTGGAGTCCATGGCCTACCTGATCATCGCCGAACGCGCCGAGGGCGAACCACCGAAAGCGTCGGCGATCAGCACTGTTGAGGAGTTGCATTACCAGAATATCGCCATGGCGATCTTTGACGCCCAGGGCCACTTGCTCGCGGAAAAGACCGCGCCAGGCCGAGTTCAGTCCCGGCTGCCAGATCAGACAACGGTCTCCGGCGAGTTGCCCACCTTCATCACCATCAAGAAAGAGCAAACCGGCGAGAAAGAAGATTGGCGAGCCGCGTCGCAACGAGTCATCGCGGCGGCGACCAATGAGTCCTATCTGATCGTCGTCACACAATCGTTGGCTCCTGTCGTGGCGGAGTTGAAATCATTGCGCGAGGGATTTTATCTGGCGGCGCCAATGGCATTGTTGCTGGCGGGCTTGGGGGGATG
>Ga0081539_10001710_pt1 | contig 35211 bp, 27 predicted proteins | sample TabmetS4T2R2_FD_71023 | JGI IMG/M metagenome (GOLD analysis project Ga0081539, IMG submission 71023) | Tabebuia heterophylla rhizosphere microbial communities from the University of Puerto Rico - S4T2R2 | ecosystem: Host-associated > Plants > Roots > Rhizosphere ... | reverse complement strand
GGTCCACGTCGCCCACGCGGTCCAGCCGCTCGACCCGGCCGGGCCGCCGCGATCGGTGCTTGATGCCTCGGCGGCCCCGACCGCGGGGCCGGGCGGAGCGACGGCGTCCGCCGACGGTAGGTCGGCGGTCAGGGCGGCACCCAGGGCACGAACCGAGGAGACCTCGTCCGGTGCGTCGCTGCCATGCCCGATCGGGATGGGGACCGGGATGGGCTGACCGGCCAGGACGGCCTTCAGCAGCAGGTCCAGGGCGTCCACCCGGCGCTGCTCATGCGTCACCTTCTGACCGGCCCCAGCCAGGCCGGCCGATGGGCCGGTGCCGGCATCGGGGCTGCCGCCGGTATCGCCGCCGCTGCCCACGGCCGCGGTGGTGCTGTCGCGTCGGTCGCGCAGGCCGTCGGCCAAGGCGTCCAGGACGAGATCGAGTTCAGTGCCGGTCTCGGCGGGCAGCACCCCCCACAGGTCGCTCATCCCGTCCTGCCGGGCCGCCACCGCGATGTGGCGGTCGGCGGCCGCGGTCTGGGTGCGCCGGTCGGCGGCGGCCGGGTCCACGGTCAGCACCAGCCGGCGGATCAGGTTGCGCAGCTGCCCCGGGGTCAACCGCGGCGCCTCCGGCAGGACTTGGGCCTCGATGTCGTGCCGTTGCACCGGGGTCAGGGCGTGCGGCCCGTCCAGGTGCGGGGCGGTCAGCAGTTCCTCCACCATGATCCGCGTCTTGGTCAGGTCAATGGCCCCGACGTCCAGCGCGCTGAGCGTGTCCGGCAGGTCCCGGCTCACAAGGAGGGCTACCTGGACTCGGGCCTCGGCGGCGTTGCGGGAGATTCCGAGCCGGCAGCCGATCTCTGCAGCGGCAAGCTCGGTCTCGGAGAACAGCACGAAATCGGTCGGGCCCTCAGGCGGCGGATCGACGGTGCCGGCCGGGTAACCGGCCACCCTGGCCAGCCGGGCCAGCGTGGCCAACTGCTCCGCCTGCGCCCAGCCGATCAGCCGCTCCCACGCCGCGGCCAGCTCCACCAACCCCGGCGCATCCAGCCGAGACCGGCCCGCCGGATCGGCGAATACTCCCGCCGCGGCCGCCAAGCCTGGACCAGGCACGGCATCCAAGCCGGCCAGCGCCTCACCCGGCGCGGTCTCCAGTGCCGCAAGCGTGGCCCGCGCCGCGCTCAGCGCGGCCTCCAGCGCGGCCAGCGCGGCACCCGGTGTGACCTGCGCCGTCGGCCCCGCCGTCCCCTGCCGTGTGGACTCTGGCCGCGACCCCGGTACGTCGTCCGAGGCGCCTCCCAGATCCCCATCATCGAACATGCATCGGAATCTACCGGCACCCTCCGACAGTTTCGGTCCAGCCATCCCCAACCCCGGCGAAACTCCGGTCCCGGATTGCTTGATCACCACCGAAGGTGGGCGACTACGGCTCCGTGCCGCTCCTCTCAGACCCCTGCACCCCCAATGGGGGGATTTGGACGAGGGGATGTCCCCGCTGTGTATCGCGGCCGATGTAACGAGGCTCTTCATTAGCCCGACCACATGTCGGGGAACGAGAAGCCCACCGGAGACCGCCATGAGCACCACCGCCACCACCACAGCCGCCACCGTCATCCAGCTGACCTACCGCCACGAATGCGACCACGGCTTCTGCACTGTCTGCGGGACCGTCTGGCCCTGCTGGCGAGCCGAGCGCGCCGTCCCGGCGCCGCAGCTTCCGACGCCGCGCACCAGCACGATCGCCGCCTGAGCATGTGCGACCGGGGAACGGCGTTCCCAGACCTGGACCGTCAGTTCGCCGACGGCGGCCACACCAGCGTCTGGTGGCCACCGGACCCGATCCACGACAGCTCCCGGGACAGCGACCGCGCCGACGTCTGCACCGCCGGTGCCAGCTGTTCCAGATTCAACCGGTGGCTGTAGCCGGTGATGGAGATGGCCGCGATGACCCTTTGCTCGTCGTCGAAGACCGGCGCCGCGACCGCGGATACGCCGACCTCGGCCTCCTCCCGGTTCACCCCGTACCCGCGCTCCACCGTCCGGGCCAGGTCCGCCTTCAGCACCGCGGGCAGCACGATCGTCCGCGGCGTGTACCGGACCAGCCCGTGGCCGACAACCCGCCGGAAAGACTCCGCCGGCCCATACGCCAGCAGCACCTTCCCGGTAGCCGTGCAATAGGCCGGCATCCGGCCGCCGATCCGCGAGCCGATCGGCATCGAGCGGCGGCCGCTCACCTTCTCCAGGAACAGCGTGTACACCCCGTCCAGCACGGACAGGTGGACGTTCTCGTGTGTGGCTTCGTACAGGTCCTCCAGGTGCGGTAGCGCCGCCTCGCGCAACTCCCGCTGCCGTGGGACACGCTGACCCAGGACGAACAGCGTGAGTCCGAGCCGGTATCCGCGCTTCGTACGCTCCAGCCCGCCCCACTCGACCAGCTCGCGGGCCAGCCGGAGCGCCGTGGGTTTCGGCAGGCCGGTGCGGTCGGCCAGCTGGGCGAGGGTCAGCTCGACGTCCTGCGCACCGAAGGCATCCAGCAGCCGCAGCCCGCGCCCGAGCACGGACTTCGGGGCGTGAGAGCGCGCAAGCGGCCGCGTGGGGGACGGCGCAGCCGATGAGGCGGGGGACGGCGCAGCCGATGAGGCGGGGGACGGCGCAGCGGATGACGCCGTGGGTGAGCCGGCAGAGGGCATTCGGGAAGCACCCTCAGCCGCATCACTCATTCGTCGATGATCTGCCCGCGAAAGTGGGGAATCAACAGCGGGCGATAACAGTGCGGAATCAATGGTCTCCAGGCAGCCCCGCGGCCTCGAGCCGGCGTTCGTCCCGATGCGCCGTCACCGGCACCTCCACCAGCAGCGGCCCCTCCCGCTCCCCTGCTCCCGCCACGACGTCGGCCAGCTCACCAGTGGATCCGATCCGAACCGTGGGAACGCCGAACAGCCGGCCGGCGGCGGCCCAGTCCAGCGGCGGAGGTGTCAGGTCGAGCCCGACGTACCGGCGCAGCGCCGTGGAGCGGCTCCCGCCTTCGTCCAGGGTTTCCTTCAGGGTCCGGTACTCGCCGTTGTTCATCACCAGGAACGTGACGGGCACCTCGTGCCGCGAGGCGCTCCACAGCCCCTGGATTCCGAACATCGCACAGCCGTCGCCGAGGACCGCGACGACGGGCCGGTCCGGCCGTCCCATCCGGGTCCCAATGGCCGCCCCGATCCCCCAGCCGAGCCCGCCGCCCACGGTATGGACGTAGGAAAAGGGCTTGTCCTGTCGCAGCACCCCGCGCAGCTTGATGCCGACGGTGATCGCCTCCTCGACGACGACGGCCTCCGGCGGCAGCGATGTCGCGACCGCGTGGGCCGCCGCGAGCGGGTCCAGCGGCGCGGATCCCCACCGGGAACGGGCTTCGCCGTCGACCTCGGCGCGTCGCCGCGCGGACACCGCCCGTGCCTGCTCCAACCTGCCCTCCGCATCGGACACCCGGCCGTTCAGTGCCTTGGCAAGCGCCTCCAACGTGGGCCGCACACCGCCCACGAGCCCAGGATCCGCGGGATAGTTCCGTCCGATCTCGCCGGGATCGGAGTCGATCTGCACCAATCGCACGCCCGCCGGAACGGCGGGGCCGGGGGTGTAGTGGTGCGGCATGAACGCCCGACAACCGACCAGGAGGACGACGTCGTGCCGCTCCAGCGCCGCCCGGATCGCGGCGTTGCGCGGCGGGAGCATTCCGGCGTGCAGGGGGTGCGTGCCGGGGAAGTTCACGCCGTCGAACATCGGCTGCTGGTACACCGGCGCGCCGAGCCGTTCCGCGAGCTCGACGAGGGCCGCGACGCCGTCCTCCCGGCCTACCCCGTCCCCGGCGACGATGGCGGGGCGAGATGCGGCCGACAGCACGTCGGCGGCTCCCTCCACCCCGCCGGCGGCCGCGGGATCAGCGAGGACGGAGCGTGGCGGAACGGCGACCTCCGTCGCCTCGGTAAGAACGTCCATCGGGACGGAGAGGAAGACCGGCCCGGCCGGCGGCCGCACCGCAAGGGCAAACGCCCGTCGCAGCAGCACCGGCAGGTCCGGGGCGTGCGTGACCTCAACCGCGGACTTCGTTGCCGCGACGGCCAGTCCGACGAGGTCTCCGGACAGCATGGGGTCCTGCGCCAGATGACGGCGATCCTGCTGTCCCGCCACGACAACCATCGGGGTCCGGGACCGGCTCGCGTTCAACAGCCCGATGAGCCCGTTCGCCACGCCCGCGGCGACGTGCAGGTTGACGAACGACGGCCGCCTGGTCGCACGCGCGTAGCCGTCGGCCATCGCGACAACCGACCCCTCCTGCAGGCCGAGCACGTACGGCAGATCCGGAGCATCGACCAGGGCGTCAAGGAACGGCAGTTCCGTCGTCCCCGGGTTGCCGAAGACACGGTCGACCCCTTCGGTGCGCAGGATCTCCAGGACCGCGTCGATCGGCCCGCTCGCCATCGCGACCCCTTCCCAGCCCGCGGATCCGCGCGGCTCAGTGCTTTCGGCTCACGTGCTCGGCTCAGTGGCTTTGGCTCAATGGCTTTGGCTCAGTGCTTAGCTGACCCACCGTCGACGTTGATGGTCTGGCCGGTGAGGAAGCCGCTGCCTTCGTCGCAGACATAGAGCAGCGTCGAGACGAGATCGGCGGGCTCCTCGGTGCGCGGCACGCATTGCAGGTCGCGGACCCGTTCGAATCCGCCGTCCGAGCCTGTGGTCCGCGCCGCGGTGGCCGTCCGGGTCAGGCCGGGCGCAATCGCGTTCACCGTGATCCCGCTCGCGCCGAGTTCGCCCGCCAGCGAACGGGTGAACCCGACGAGACCGGCCTTCGACGTCGTGTACGCGACCAGATCCGGGGGACCGAGGAACACCACCGCCGACACAATGTTCACGATGCGCCCCCAGCCCGCCGCCCGCAGGTGCGGGAGCACCGCCTGCGTCATCAGGAACGGGCCCTCGAGATTGAGCCGCATGATCCGGCGCCAGTCCTCCAACGTGGTGTCCCCGAACGGGATGGCGGGATAGATCCCGGCGTTGTTGACCAGTATCTGCGGGCCGCCGTAGTGGTCCACCACCTCGGACACAGCCATCCGCACCCCCTCCGGATCCGTCACGTCCGCCGTGACGGGCAAGAAATTCCCCATGCCACCGGCGCGGGCCTCCGTCACCGACTGGTCCGCGATGTCGAGGCCGGCGACCCGGTACCCGGCCTTGGCCAGAGCAACGCTGAACTCCTGCCCGAGCCCGGAAGCGGCCCCCGTGACGACGGCGACCCGTCCGGCCGCGTGCGGCTCTCCTGGCATCTGCGACTCCGAATCAACGGCGCGTCTGACGGTCTGGACGAACGGTCTGCGCAGCGTCTCCGCCGCTACGGGCGCACATCAAACCCGGCATTCCAATGAATGAAACGGTCCTGTTGTCCGCCTGCCCGCCGGGTACCAGCCTGCTCCCACCCAGCGCCGGGCGGCCGGCCGGCGCCGGATCGCTATCGCCAGGAGGACCGGTGACGCCAGGAGGCGGTGACCCGATGACCGATCCGGAGGTCGCCGGGGGTCCGCCCATCCCGCCCGCATCGGCGCACGACCGCTCCGCCGTAACCGGTCCCCCTGGGCCGGCGGCTCGCAGGCGCCGCTCGAGGTTGCTGGACGAGACCGGCGTGCTCGCCGTGCTCATCGCACTCGTCCTGGTGATCGGCGCGTTCCGGCCGGACTTCCTGACGTCGGGCAACCTGCTGGAGACGGCGCGGCAGTCTGCCTACGTCGGGATCATGGCCTGCGGCATGGTGTTTCCGCTCGCGATGCGCGAGGTCGACCTGTCCGTCGGTGGAACGTTCGCGCTGTGCATCATCGCCGCGGCCTTGCTGATCCGCGATGTCGGCATGAACCCCTGGCTGGCCGCCGCGCTTGCCATCCTGTTCGGCGGCGTCCTGGGCTTCGCGAACGGCGTGTTCACCACGCTGATCCGGGTCCCGTCGTTCATCGCCACCCTCGGCACGCTGTCGGTCTACCGGGGGCTGGCGCTGGCGTTCAGCGACGGGCAGCAGGTGGGGGGCCTGCCACGGGACGCGTCGTTCTTCACCATCGTCGGGGGCAACATCGTGGGGCTGCCGGGGGCCGTCTGGGTGCTGTTGGGCTCGGCGGCCCTGCTGACCGTCGTCCTCACCCGCACCCGATTCGGCGCCCAGGTCCGGGCGGTCGGATCCAACCCGGACGCGGCCGCGTTCACCGGCATCCGGGTGGATCTGGTACGGATCAAGGCCTTGACGATGTCCGGATTGTTCGCCGGCGTGGCGGGCGTGCTGTCGATGGCCTTCTTCGTGGCGGGTGATCCCACCGTGGGACAGGGATACGAACTCACCGCCATCGCGGCGTGCATCATCGGTGGCACCCCATTGCGCGGCGGCACGGGATCGGTCCCGGGCGCCGTCCTGGGGTCGCTCATTCTCAGCGTGGTCGCCGCCGGCCTGGTCTTCTTCAGCGTCCCCATCAACTGGACCACCTTCGCCACGGGAGGCGTGATCCTGCTCGCCGTGGCGCTCGACAGCGGCCTGCGCCGGGCACGCCGGGCACGCCTCGACACCTGAGCGACTCCGGAAAGGAAGGCTGCGCCATGTCGTCTGGATCTGTGTCGTCTGGATCTGTGTCGTCTGGATCTGTGCTCATGCCCGCTTCGCTGTCCCGCCGGGGGTTGTTGCGCAGTGGCATGGCGGCAAGCGTCCTGGTGGCGGTATCGGCATGCGGCGGCGGCTCGGGCGGCGGCTCGGGTGGCGGGTCGTCCGGTGATAAAAAGATCACGTTCGCGGTCGCCAACATCAGCCTGAACTTCGCTGTGGAGATGGCGAACGGCGGCCGGTTCGCGGCCGACGACGTCGGCGGGATCGATCTGAACGTCGTCGGCCCGGCCACAACGGACGGTCCCCAGGAGGTGCAGCTGTTCCAGAACGCCATCGTGCGGCACAACGACGGGGCCGTGGTCGAGAATCTCGCGCCGGACCTGTTCACCCGCCCGTACGCCGACGCGGTCGCCAGGGGGATTCCGATCGTGGCCCTGGACACGATCGCCCTGCCGGGCAGCAACGTGAATCTCTACGTGGGCAACGACAATTACGGGCTCGGCGTCACGCTCGCCGAGGAGGCGATCAAACGTTTGCCGTCCGGCGCGAGCGGCACCGTTGTGATCGGCGTACCGAACCCCGGTGTGCCGGTGCTCGACTCGCGGGCCAAGGGCATCAAGGACACGTTCGCCGCGAAGCTGCCCAACGTCAGAGTGCTCGGGCCGTTCCAGACGTACAGCGACCCGGGCAAGAGCTACAACGCGTGGTCCTCCCAGGTGCGCTCGAACCCGAAGGCGCTGGCCTTTCTCGGCGTCGGCGACGCCGACAGTTATTCCCTGGCCCGCCTCAAGCGGGAGACCAAGGGCAGCTACCTGACCGCTGGATTCGACCTTGACGCCAAGACCTTGGAGGCGGTCCAGGACGGCACCAACTTCGTGACGATCTCACCGGAGCACTACTTCAAGGGCTACATCGCGCTGCGCCTGCTGGCCGACGCCGTGAAGGCGGACAAGGACCTGCCCGAGGGTTGGTTCGCCGAACCGGGCCTCACCGTCGACAGCAGCAACGTCGCTGAGATCATCAAGCGGCAGACCTCGGACACCGAGCGCCGGTCGTGGCTCAAGCCGCACATCGAGGAGGTCTTCGCCGACGTCACGCCGTACATGAAGAAGATGTCCGAAGCCCGCTGATGCTGCGGCTCGCCGACGTCCACAAACGCTACGGCGGAGTGAACGCCCTCGCCGGGGCCGGCCTGACGCTGGCCCCGGGCGAGGTGCATGCCCTGCTCGGCGAGAACGGTGCAGGCAAGTCGACGCTGGTCAAGGTGATCGCCGGACTGGTCCAGCCGGACGCCGGAACGATGGAGCTGGACGGCGAGCCCTTACGGTTCTCGGGGCCACGTGATGCCCGCGCGAAGGGCGTCAGCATCGTCTCCCAGGAGCTCAGCCTGTTCGGAGATCTGGACCTGCTGGGCAATCTGTTCGTCGACGACCAGCCTCGTCGGCTCGGCCTGCTGGACCGCGACACGATGGCGCGGATCGCCCGACCGGTGCTGGAGCAGTTGGGGCTGAAGGGTTTGCCGCTGCGGGTTCCCCTGGAGCGGTTCACCCTCGCCGAGCAGCAGCTCGTGGAGATCTGCCGCGCGCTGCTCGGCGACCCGAAGGTGCTGATTCTGGACGAGCCGACGTCCGCACTGCCGCCGGCCGCGGTCGACCGCCTGCGCCAGGTGCTGGAACGCATCACCCGCCGCGGCGTCGCCGTCCTGTACGTGTCGCACTTCCTGGAAGAGGCGGCCTCGATGGCCGACCGGATCACAGTGCTGCGCGACGGCCGCAACGTGCTGAGCGGCGTCGCGTCCGGCGAGGTCACGCTGCAGGCGCTGGTGACGGCGATGCTTGGCGGGGCGGCGCCACTGGTGACCGGTGCGCGTCGTGACGCGCGAGGCGCAGGACGGCAACCGGGCGACGGTCAACCGGAGATTCGGCTGGACGGCGTGAGCATGCAGCGCGACGGCGTCCCCCTCCTGGACTCCGTCTCGCTGGTGGCCCGGGCCGGCGAGGTCGTGGGACTGGCCGGACTGGAGGGCGCGGGGCACACCGACGTGCTGCGACTGCTGTGGGGGCGGGGCAAGCCGTCCGCCGGTCGCTGCCTCCTTCCCGGCGGCCGACCGCGCCCGGCGAGCATGAGCCAGGCCGTGGCGTGCGGCGTCGCCTACATCCCGAGCGACCGCAAGCGGCTCGGGCTCATGCTGGACGCCTCTGTGGCCCGCAACGTCGTGAGTGTCTCCTGGCTGGCGCGGCGTGCGGGCGGCTGGCTGCTGAGCCCTCGCCGCATGGCGGCGATCGCGGCCCGGCGCGTCGCGGACCTTCGTATCCGCGGCGACGTGCAGGCCCCGGTGGCGTCGCTGTCCGGCGGCAACCAGCAGAAGGTGGTTCTGGCCAAGTGGCTGGAGTCGCGGCCGGATGTGGTGCTGCTGGACGACCCGACGCGCGGGGTGGACGTCGGCGCGAAGGCGGAGGTGCACGCGATCGTGCGCCGGCTCGCGGGCGAGGGCCGTGTCGTCCTCATCTGCTCCACGGACCTCGCCGAGCTGGCGCACCTGTGCGACCGGGTGATCGTGATGTACCGCGGAACGGTCCGCGGGGAATTGAGCGGGCCCGGGCTGACCGAGCACGAGCTGCTGAACGCCATCAACACGGGCGTCGTGCCTACCGCGCGCTGGTCGCCGGATTAGCAGGCGTTTTGACCCAAGAAAGGGGTCAGAACTCCTGCTAATCGGGCATGGCACGCCAGGATGAAAGGCCGGGAGGAGCGCTCAGCGGGGGAACTCCGCGCGGACGCCGAGCAGGCGCACCGGCCGCCGCTCGGCGAACCGGTCCAATGCCGCGACCGCGGCCGCCTGGATCGCCGACGGGTCCCCGCTCGGCTCCTGCAGCGGATGACCGTGTGTCTGGGTGATGAACGGCGCGTAGCGGACCTTCACCACCACCCGCACCGCCGGTCGCTGCTCTGCCGCGACGTCGTCGGCGACCTGCAGGGCCAGCCGCTCGATCTCTTGGCGTACCTGCGCCCAGTCCGCGAGGTTGGTCTGGAACGTGGTCTCGCGGCCGCGTGATCGCGCGATCCAGGGGTCGCCGATCACGGGGGACGGATCCTGCCCGCGCCCGACCTGAACCAGCCAGGGGCCGATCGTGGGCCCGAACCGCGCCGCGAGCACCGACGGGTCCGCGGCGGCGAGCTCCTTCACCGTGTGGATGCCGAGCTCCTCCAGCTTGCGTGCCGTCTTGGCGCCGATCCCCCACAACGCATCCGTCGGCCGGTCGCCGAGCACCTGATACCAGGTGGCGTGGGTCAGCCGATAGACCCCCGCCGGCTTGCCGAACCCGGTGGCGAGCTTGGCCTGCAGTTTGTTCTGCCCGATTCCGACCGTGCATTCCAGGCTGGTCGCCTCGCGCACCCGCTGCTGAATCCGGCGTGCGACTCCCTCCGGATCCTCGCTCTCCAGGCCGAGAAAGGCCTCGTCCCAGCCCAGCACCTCCACGACGGCGTCAAACTCGCGCAGCGTGGCCATGACGTCCGCCGACGCATCGTCGTAGGCCTCCCGGTCCACCGGCAGGAACACCGCGTCCGGGCACCGCTTGGCGGCGGTGCGCAACGGGACGCCGGATTGGACGCCGAAAGCCCGCGCCTCGTAGGACGCCGAGCTGACGACGCCGCGCTTCGTGGGGTCGCCGTCGCCACCAACCACGACGGGCAGACCGCGCAGCTCCGGCCGTCGCAGCACTTCGACGGCGACCACGAACTGGTCCAGGTCGACGTGCAGCACCCAGCGAGCCACGCCCCAGTCTCTCCCGACCGAACTGCCGAATCAGCCGGCAGCCGCCTGCGCTGCCAGCAGTTGGCCGAGCGCCTCCGGCGTCAGGGCGCGGTGCCAGAGCCAGCCCTGCCCCCAGGTGCAGTCCAGCTCACGCAATCGCTGCAGCTGCTCAGGAGTCTCGATGCCCTCCGCGACGACGGTCAGCCCAAGACTCAGGCCCAGCGCGACCATGCTCGTCGTGATGGCGGTGTCGGTGGCATCGACGCCGAGCCCTTCGACGAACGATTTGTCGATCTTCAACTCGTGGACCGGGAGCCGGCGCAGGTAGCCCATCCCCGCGTAGCCGGTGCCGAAATCGTCGACCGCGAGGAGCACGCCGAGGTCGGCCAGAGTTCGCAGGTCGGTGGTGACCGACGTGCCGATCGCCAGCAGTTGGCTCTCCGTGATCTCCAGGCACAGCCGGTCGGGTGGAAGCCCGCTGGTCCGCAGCGCCTCGTGGACCTGCCGGGTCAGGCCCTGGTTGCCCAGTTGCCGGGACGACACGTTGACCGCGGTCACCGGCGCGGCGGCGCCGTAGCACGCGCGCCATTCCGCGGCCTGGGCGCAGGCGGTCCGCAGCACCCATGCCCCGATCGGCTGGATCAGGTTTCGCTGCTCAGCGACGTCGAGGAACTGACTCGGCGGCAGGAGCCCCTTCGTCGGATGGCTCCATCGCACCAGCGCCTCCACCGCAACGATCCGGCCGGTCCGCAGGTCGAGCACCGGCTGGTAGTGCAGCACGAGCTCCCTACTCTCGATCGCGGCGCGGAGCTCACCCTCCAGTGTGAGCATGCGCATCGCCGCCGCCTGCAGCGAGGCGTCGGCCGGCTCCCAGCGGCGACCCCCTCGGTGCTTGGCGCTGTACATCGCCGCGTCGGCGTCCCGCAGCAACTCCTCGGCTGTGCTGTGCGGTCGGCTGATCGCGATGCCGATGCTGACCGGCGCCGCGACCGACCGGCCACGTACCGGGATCTCCGCGCCAAGCGCCTTCTGAATGCGCTGCGCCACCAGCCCGGCCTCGCTCGGGTCGGCGAGACCCTCGCAGACGACGACGAACTCATCGCCGCCGATCCGGGCCGCGGTATCGGTCTCTCGCAGGATGCCGGTGATCCGCTGGGCGACGTGCACCAGGAATTCGTCGCCCGCGCTGTGTCCGAAGCTGTCGTTGATCGCCTTGAACTCATCGATGTCGAGGAACAGCACGGCCACGAACGAATCGGTGCGGTGGGCGCGCGCGACGGCCGACTGGATGTGATCCAGCAACAGCGCCCGGTTGGGCAGCCCCGTCAGCTCGTCGTGCAGGGCCCGGTAGATCAGTTCCTCCTCCGCATGCTTGCGGACGGTGATGTCTTCGACCTGGGAGAGCAGATACAGCGGCACGCCGTCCGGCGTCCGGACCACGTTGGCGGTGACAAGCCCCCAGACCGCCGCCCCCGAGGCGTGCCGGAAGCGCCACTCCGCGCGGTAGGTGTCCCGCCGGCCGTTCATCAGCTCCGCGACGGCGGTGCGCGCCTCCCCCGCGTCGTCCGGAAAAACGAGCGCGGCGTACCCGCGCCGCAGCAGCTCCGCCTGGCTGTAGCCGAGGAAGTCGCTCAGGGCTCGGTTCACCCGCTGATGGCCGAACGGTGAGGCGGGGTCGATGCCGCTGAGCGCCATCCCGGTCAGCGACTCGTCGAACGCCAGGCGGAAGCGTTCCTCACTGTCCGCCAGGGCCGCCTCGGCGGCCTTCCGGTCGGTGATGTCGCGGCAGATCACCAGGTTGAAGACGTCGCCGTCGAACTCGAAGAGGTTGCCGGTGACCTCGACCGGGAAGACCAGGCCCTCCCGGGTCCGGTGCCGGGACTCGAAGCGCAGGGTTCGCCGGGTCGCCAGCCGCGCCGCGAGCTCCGCCCACGCCTGCGGGGTCCAGTCCGGCGCGATGTCGGTCATGCCCATCCCGCCGGTCAGCTCCTCCCGGCTGTACCCGAGGCTCTGGGCGGCGCTGGCGTTGACGTACCGGAAGCGCGGATCGTCGCCCACCATCAGCATGACGCTGTCGCTGACGGTGTCGAGGGCGTGTCCGAGCAGCCGCAGCTGCCGCTGGGAGTCCCGCTGCTCGGTGATGTCCCGGGTGATCCCCACGATGCGCCGCACCCGCCCGGTGTCGTCCCGGGCCGGGATCAGCGTGGAGTGGAAGTAGCGGTGCCCCACGGGCAGCTGCAGGTCGATCTCCTCCTCGATCGGGACGCCGGCCTGCACGCAGCGCCGGTACTTGGCGTTCACCGCTTCGGCGACGTCAGGCGGCACGACCTCCTCGATCAGCCGGCCCAACTGCGCCGAGCGGGGGATGCCGACCATGCGCTCCAGCGCGGGGTTCTGCTCGAGGTTGCGGAAGTGCCGGCCGTCCGCGGTGACCGCCAGGAGGTACAGCCCGTCCACCGAGTTGTCGAAGACGTCGCGGTAGCGGCTCTCCCGTTCCGCCAGCTCGTTCTCGATCCTCTTCAGGGCCGTCATGTCGCGCGCGATGGTGAGCACGCTGGCGACGGCGCCTGTCTCGTCCCGTTCGGCAACGAGCCGGTTGTGCGTCGTGCGGGTGCCCTGCGGCCCGACGTACGTCATCTCGAACTCGGCCGACCCGCCGCTGTCGAACACCTCGCGGATCTTGCGACGCAGCAGGTCCAGGGAATCAGCGGCGATCTGCAGGGCCGGTGTCCCATCGCCGGGCGCTCCCAGGACGGTGCCGATCATGTTCTCGCGCTGCACGCCGTACGCCTGGGCGATAGCCAGGTTGACGAAGAGGCGCCGGCCGTCGCGGTCGTACCGCACGATGAAGTCCGGCGAGTTGTCCACCAGCGTGCGGAACGTCTCCTCCGCCGCTGTGGGCTCCCGCAGCGCGCTCTCAGGTGTCCCCGCCCGTCCAGCCGGACGGTGATCGCCCGGTGTCTCGGCTGACATCTGGGCCACCTAGCGTCCACGTCATCGTGACGGTCACCACGCTAGCGCTCGCCGGACGTCCGTCACATGGAGGACGACAAGAATTGCTGTCACGGTCGGCCGCCGATTCATGCCGCCCGGGCGGGAACCGAAACCCGTTCCGGCACCGAATACATGGTGACGGCCCGCGAAGGGCGGGACGCCACAGATCCGGTCCCGACGGACCGTGACCAGAGGGAGCCCACCATGTCCGCATTCGTTCAGCCGCAGTGGATCGAGCAGCGCTACCGCCACGAACCCGACCACGGATTCTGCCTGGTGTGCGGCGGTGTGTGGCCATGCTGGGGCGCTCAGCGCCTATTCGGCTCGCGGAAGGCCGCGGGGAGCCGGGATGGGATGGGCCTCGACGCGTATCCGTGATCCCGCGGTCGCCACGGCCTCAGCCACCTCGGCCGGCGGCCCGGGAAGGGTGAAGCGGAAGGCCGCCCCCTGCCCTGGCCGACTCTCCGCCCAGATCCGCCCGCCATGCCGCTCGACGATCCGCCGGACCGTCGCCAGCCCGATACCAGTACCGGGGAAATCCTCCTCCAGATGCAACCGCTGGAAGGCCTTGAAGAGCCGGCCGGTGTGCGCCATGTCGAAGCCGTCACCGTTGTCACGCACGACATAGACCGTGGTGCCGTCCTGCTGCTCGTCAACCAGCTCCACCCGCGGGAACTCAACCTTCCCGGTGAACTTCCAGGCATTGCCGAGCAGGTTCTCCAGCGCCACTCGGATCAGCCGGGCATCCCCCTCGGCCACCAGATCCTCCGCGATCGCGACATCCACCCCCCGCCCCGGATCGATCCGGGCCAGTTCGTCGATCACCTCGCGGGCCAGCGCCGTCAGGTCGATCGTCGTCACGTGCAGCTCCGCGCGGCTCACCCGCGACAGCGACAGCAGGTCCTCGATCAACTCGCCCATTCGCCGCGCCGCGGCCTGCAGGCGTTGCAGGTAATCCATGCCGGTCTCGTCGAGACCATCCTGGGTGTGGTCGAGGAACGCCTGTGCGAGAAAGCTGATGCTGCGTAACGGCGCCCGCAGGTCGTGGGAGACCGAGTAGCTGAACGCCTCCAGCTCGCGATTCTTCCGTTCCAGTTCCTCCACCAGCACCGCACGGGTCTCGGCCAGCTGCATGGCGGCACGGGCCTGGGTGGACTCCAGCTCCCGCTGCAGCAATGCCTCCCGAATGCGGCGGTTCTCGTCCTCGAACTGCTTGCGCCGCAGCTGTGCCCGGATCCGCGCGACGAGCACCTCGAACTGGCTGGACTTGGAGATGAAGTCATCCGCGCCGGCACCCAGCGCCTCGATCATCGCCTCGCTGTCCTCGATGGCGGTCAGCATGATCAGCGGAACGTCGCGCACGGTTCGCGCGGACTTCACCCGGCGGCACGTCTCCTGGCCGCTGAGGCCGGGCATCAGGAGATCCAGCAGGATGCAGTCCACGGCCTCGCTCGACAGTAGCTGTAGCGCCTCCTCCCCCGACTTGGCCTGGACCACCTCGTATCCCTGGTCCCGCAAGTAGTCCGCGATCGCGTTGAGGAACGTCGTACTGTCGTCGACCGCGAGAATCCGCTCCCCGCGGTGCAACAGCTCACGGACCTTCGTCACGACCTCCGCGACGTCGTACGGCTTGCCGATGAAGCCGTCCACGCTGACGTCGAGATCGCTCACGCGTGCGGCTACGTCCGCCTCCGCCGCGAGCAGCAGCACCACCGGGCTGCCGTCCGGCCCGCCGGGCGCTCCGTCCTGGGCCATCCTGCGCACCTCGGCGATGAAGGCGAGCCCATCGGCGTCCGGTAGCAGCACGTCCAGGACGATGACGTCGACGGTCTCCCGGGCCAACACCTCGCGCGCCTGCGTCGCCGTGGCGCACGGTGACGGACGCAAACCGGCCGCCTCGAACGCCTCGGCGAGGTCCATCCGTACGGTCAGGCTGTCGTCCAGGATCAGCACCGTCTCGGACATCACCGCCTCCCCTCCTGAGGACTCGTCTCGCCCGCTCCCTCTGCCAGTGACGCGATCGCCGGGCCGATGTCAGCCAGCGGCATGACCTCTCGCGCGGCGCCGCGCACCACCGCCTCGCGGGGCATCCCGTAGACGACCGAGGTTGCCTCGTCCTGGGCGATCGTCATCCCGCCGGCGTGGCGCACGGCCAGCAGCCCGTCGGCGCCGTCGCGTCCCATACCGGTCAGCAGGCAGGCGATGGCGCGCGTCCCGTACTCCTCGGCGAGGGACTCGAAAAGCACATCCACCGAGGGTCGGCAGGAATGGCGCTCCGGCTCCCTCGTGAGGCTCAGGACACCGCGGCGCACCCGCAGATGCCGGCCCGGCGGCGCCACGATCACCTGACCGCCGAGCGCAGGAACGGGCTGTCCGTCGCGCGCGTACCGGACCGGCCGGCGGATCTGCGTGTCCAGCCATTCGGCGAACGCCGCGGCGAACGGCTCGGCAAGGTGCAGCACGACGAGCACCGGCAGGCCGAACCGCGCCGGCAGCCCGTTGAGCACCTGAACGATCGCCGACGGCCCACCGGTCGACGCGCCGATCCCCACCATTGCGTACGTGCCGGGCACCACCGGCTCGGCCGGCTGCCGCTGCACATCCTCGTGCTGCTGCGCGCCGGCCGCGCGCAGCCCGGGATGGGTGATCACCCGGATCCGCGCGACCAGCTTCACCGACGTCAGGAAGGCCCGCTCCCACGCGCCGTCCGTCTCGTGTCCGGTCGGCTTCTCCATCACGTCCACCGCCCCGGCGGCCAGCGCGTCGTAGGTCCTGAAGAGCTCACCGCGGTTGGTGGAGGAGGAGACGATCAGGATCGGCGTCGGGCAGTGCGCCATGACGTACTCGGTGGCGGCCAGCCCACTCATCACCGGCAGCATCATGTCCATCGTCACGACGTCCGGACGCAGCTGCCGGCACAACTCGACGGCCTGCCGGCCGTCCTCCGCCTCAGCGACGACGGAGATGTCCGGGTCGTCAGCCAGAACCGCTCGAAGCCGGGCTCGCACCGTTGCCGAATCGTCCACGACGAGGACGCGGGTCGGGGCGGCGCCGCCCGACATGCCCTCTGCCATCCCTTCCGGCATGTCAGTCGACCACCAGTTCGCGGATCCGGGCCAGCAGCTGCCCCTGGTCGAACTCGCCCTTGGCGATGTACGCCTGGGCTCCGCAGGCAGCGCCTCGCTGCCGCGATTCGGATGAGTCGAGCGAGGTGACGAGGATGCAGGGCAACTCCCGCTGCTGCGATGCGCGAACGTGCTCGACGAAGGTGAATCCGTCCATCCCCGGCATCTCCACGTCGACCAGCGCCAGGCAGTAGCGGTTCGCGGCCGTCAGCTCCAGCGCCTGTTCCGCCGAGGAGGCCACCTCGACCGCGTACCCCGCCGACTCCAGGATGCTCTGCTCGAGCATCCTCGTGGTCAGCGAGTCGTCGACCACGAGGATCGGGCTCCTCCGCGGTGGCTCGGACCGCTCGGGCCGGGCCGGCCGGTGCATGGCAGCGGCGACCAGCCCGTCGGGATCGAGCAGGAGCTGTGGCGTTCCGTCCGGGTCGAGCCACGCGCCGGACACGGCCGGGCAGGCCGGCAGCATCTCGGGCAGCGGGTGAACGGCGACCCCGGTGGTGCCGAGGAGACGATCGACGCCGATGGCGGCCGATCCGTCGCGGCCCTCGACAACCAGGCAGGCCCAGGCCTGCCGAGCGCGCATGTCCTCGTCGTCCGCTGGTCCGGCGGGCAGTACTTCCGCCAGGGGGAGGAACGGCAGCACCTGGCCGTCGTGCAGGACGCACTGCCCGTTTGGGCCGCTCACCAGTGCATCTGCCATCACCCGCGCCACTTGCCGCACCGCCGTCGATGGGACGGCGAGTGGGCCCGCCCCCGCGTCGATGGTCAGGACGTCGAGCAGGGTGAGCGACAGCGGCGCCACGAGTTCCACGGTCGTGCCGCGGCCGGCGACCGTCCGCACCGTGACCTCACCGCCCATCCGGCTCGCGGCGTCGCGAACGATGTCCAGCCCGATTCCCCGCCCGGACACCTCGGTCACGCTGCCCGCAGTGCTGATGCCGCCCCGGAACAGCAGGTCGATCAGTTCCCTGGACTGCTCCCCGGCCTCGCTGCGCCCAACCGGCACGCCATTGCGCCCGGCGGCCCGCCGCACCGCGTCAAGGTCGATCCCGCGGCCGTCGTCAGCGCAGCTGAAGATCACCGATCGATCCCTGCGAGCGACCTGGAGGATCACCCGACCCTCCGGCGGCTTGCCGGCAGCCGCGCGTTCCTGCCGGGTCTCGATGCCGTGTGCGACCGCGTTGCGGACGATCTGGTGCAGCGCGGCCTGCGCCGCCGCAATGATGTGCGCATCCAGGCGCAGCTGCCCGCCGCGCCCTTCGAACAGCACCTGCTTGCCCTGGGTCCGGGCCACGTCCTGGGCCGCTCGATCGAGATCGGCGAAGATCGAGGCGGCCGGCACCACCCGTAGCCGCTCAACGGAGTCGCGCACCTGACGCAGCTCGCGATCCACCCGATCCGTGCCGTCCCGGATCCCCCGTTCCAGGCTGTCGACGAGCCGGCGCAGCTCAGTCACTCCCGGTGCGGCCGCCTGCGTCATCTGACGCGCCTCGTTCGCGAGGGCGAGAGTCCCGCGCAGCGCCCCGAGACCGGCGTGCGCCTGGCCGAGACTGCGCAGGACCTGGTCCACCTCCTCGACGTCGGCACGCACGGTCGTCACCACGTCCGGCGGCACGTCACGCGAGGCCGCCGCTTCCGGCGGTGTCGAGTCTCCCGACGCGGGAGCCCCGGCCCCCTCTCCGGTGGCGGGTGCCGTCAGCTCCGCCACCTGGTGGCCGATCCCGTCCAGCAGCTCGGCTACCGAGCCCAGACGCTGCGGCGGAATCGCCTGGACCGCTTCGCGGAACGGCTCCAGCAGCTCCTCCAGCGCGTGGGCGGCGTCCGCGATGCCGGCCCGTCGCACCACTCGAGCGGCGCCCTTGAGGGTGTGTGCCTGGCGCAGCATGCCCGGCACGACCTCCAGGCCGTTGGCACCGCGCTCCAGTCGGTGCGCCGCCTCGTTGAGGCCGTCGAGAAGTTCCCGGGCCTCGATGCGGAAGTACTTGTACGGATCGTTCATGCCCCCGCTCCCGCCGGCCTACACCCTGGCGGCTGCCCGGGTCTCCACGAGCCGCTGCAACTCCCGGGACAGCTCACTCAGCTGGCGCGCCGTCACGAAGGTCTGCCCGGAGCTGGACTCGGTCTCCTTCGTCGCCTGGGTCACGCCCATGATTGCCACCTTGACCTGCTCGACCGCCGTGGACTGCTGCTTGGTCGACAACTCGATCTCGCGGGCCGCCTCCGTGGTGGTGGTGGCCAGTCCGGCGATCTCCTGGAAGGACACCGCGACATCGCCAAATTGCTGCGATCCGCGATCCACCGCCTTCGATCCGATTTCGGTCGCCATGACCGTGGTGTTGACGGCGCTGCGGACCACGTCGATCAGGCCGCGGATCTCCTTGGTCGAGTCGGCCACCCGGTCGGCCAGCTTGCGGATCTCGTCCGCCACGACGGCGAACCGCTTGCCGGCCTCCCCGGCCCCCGCCGCCTCGATCGTGGAGTTGATCGCCAGGATGTTCGTCTGTTCGGCCAGCTCCGAGACGATGTCCAGGACGACCCCGATGCGCTGGGACTTCTCGCCCAGCTCGAGCATGTGCTTGACGATGAGATCCACCTGCCGGCGGATGTCGGCCATCGAGTCCTGTGCGGTGGCGACGGTGTTCTCTCCCGAGCGACTGGATCCCGCCGTCTGCTCGGCGACCTGGGCCACCCGCTGGGCGCTCTCGGCGATCTGGCGCGATGTCGCGAGCAGCTCGGTGATCGTCGTGCTGATCTCGTTCATCGCCGTCGCCTGTTCCTTGGCGCTGGTCGCCTGCTGGTTCGCGGTGCTCTGCAACTCCGCGGAGGAGGTCTGCACCTCGCCCACGGTCCGCCCGATGAGGCGCCGGAGCCCCCGCGTGAGCAGGTACGCGAGGACGGCGGCCAGCGCGACCCCCGCCACGACCATCAGGGCGACGAGGACGGCCATCTTCGCGGCGTAGTCGCCGGACTCCTCGCGTCGCTGGTTCGCCAGGCCCTGCTCATAGGAAACGAACGCCGAGATCCGCGCGAGCAGTTCGGCCCGCCGCGGTACGACCTGCTCCTCGTCGAGCCGGCTCACGGCCTCCGACGACGCAGTCCGCCGGAGTTTGATGACGTCGTCGAGCGACGCGCGGTAGCGCGCCTCGGCGGTGTCGACGGCGGAGATCAGCCTTTGCCCCTCAGCGGTGTCTGCCTGGTGGCGCACCGCCTGCAGGCTGGTCTGGAACGCCCGGCGTGCCGCGGTCATCTGAGCGATGAACGGGTCGTCGTGACCAATCAGCAGGAACCCGCGGGCGGCGGCAGTCGACTCGCTGCTGGCAGCCTTCATCGCCTGCGCTTCGGTCACGAGGCGGACATCCACGTCGATGACGTGGTCCTTGCTCGACACCACTCCGTTCAGACCGATCGCCGCAACCGCGCCCACCAGCACGGTGAGGGCGACCAGAGTCGCGAAGCCCGCGGCGATCCGCCGGTTGAGGGTCCATCCACCATTCATCGCTGAGACTCCTGCAGGGGGTTCGGGATGGGCGCGACCTGCTGCCTGATCGCGTCGAGCAGGGACGGGACATGGACGACGGCACGGGCGCTGCCGGTGCCGTCAGCGACTGCGACGTCGGCGCGACCGGCCTTGCCGGGCGTGCCGGCCTCGCCGAACTCACGCTGTCGGGATTCACGCTGCCGGGAAATCGTGACGTGACCGTCCAGATGGTCGAACGCCAGCGCCACGCCCGGATCGGCCGCTGTGCGCGCCAGCCATCGCGGCCGTGAGGTGGCCGGTTGACCGAGCAGGACACGCAGGTCGTACGCCGCCACGATGGTGCCGCGGAAGCCCGCCAGACCGGCGAGAGCCCTGATCGGCGTGGGGAGCGGTGTGAGGACCGGGTCGGCGAGCAACCCCGAGATCTCGGCCAGCCGCAGCAGATGGAGATCTCGGCCGATCCGGATGGACAGCGCCTTCTCCGTTTCGGCGTCTCGATGATCGGTCGACGGCGCCTGGGAGAACGAAAGATCGAACAATTCCCGCAAGGAGGTGGCCGGATCGGCGCCGGCCGCCGGACTGGAACCAGCAGCGCTCACGTGTCCACCTCGATCGATCGCAACTGCGCGCGGCACAGGTCCGCCAGCGCCGTCCACCCGAAGCCACCGCCGAAGAGGAGAATTCGCACCGGGTTCTCCTGCTCCAGCCGCGTGATCGCCTCCGTGAGCTCGTGCCGTGCGGTGTCGACGTCCTCGCTGCGGCGGGCCAGCAATCCGAGATGCAGATGGGGCATGGCGAACGTCGGGTCGAGCTCGATCGCCTCCCGGTACTGCTCGGCGGCGCCGAATGAGTCGCCCATGCCTTCGCGGCACAGCCCCAGCAGGTAGCGCGCTCCGGCGCTGGCCGCATCGATCGCGAGAAGACGCCGGCAGATGTCCTCGGCGGCCTCCAGGCGATTACCGTGCGTCAGGAGTGCCGCGTGCAGCAGCAGGACCTGCAGGTCGTCGGCGGCCTCGGGAGGGAGGTCCTCGATGAGGCGCACGCCCTCGACGAACCGCTCCTGCCGGAGGGCGTCGAGCGCGGGACCCAGGTCCCAGTGGCCCGGGCCTGGCGCCTGGCCGGGACCGGCCTCGGTCGCCGTGGTGCGCGGCTCGGTCAGCCGCTGGACCCGCTCGGCGGCCGATCGGACGGCCTCCATCCAGTCCTGCTCCGCCGCTGCAGCGTCGGGCTGCGCTGAATCGGCACTCGCCTCCTGGCTGCGCCGGTAGTAGAACGTGCCGTGCGTGTGACAGAGGTGGAAGTCCGCTGAAACCCCGCGAAGCGACTCGGCATGTCCGAGGAAGAGGTAACCGCCGGGAACCAGGGACCGAGCGATGTGTTCCATGACTGCCCGGGCCGCGTCGGCGGTGAAGTACATGGTCACGTTGCGGCAGAACACGACGTCGTACCACTCCGGCCGCCATAGCCGGGGATCGTCCGAGGCGAGGTTGTGCAGCTCGAACGTGGTATTGGCGCGGACCGAGGCGTCGACGACCACCTCGCGCCCCTCGCGGGTGAACCAACGGCTCTGCAGTTCGGGAGTGGTCTCGCGCAGGGACCAGTCGGAGTATCGGCCGCGGCGCGCCTTTGCCAGCGCGGCGGGATTGAGATCGATACCCAGGACCGGGGCCCGGCGAGCCGGATCGACGATGTCGAGCAGGACCATGGCCAGCGAATACGCCTCCTCGCCGGACGCGCAGCCGGCTGAGAGGAGGCGGATCGGCACGCCCCGTGTGGCCTGCAGGCGTTCCGGGAGAACCAGCTGGGCCAGCGCGCGGAACTGCTCGTTGTTGCGGAAGAAGTACGTCTCGACGACGGTCAGCTCCTGGGCCAGAGCGGCGAGTTCCTCCGGCGAACCGCCGCGTGCGAGGTGGTCGAGGTAGTCCCGGTAGGACCGGCCCGTGCCCGTGCTCCGCCGATGCAGCACCTCAGCGAGGAACCGCGTTCTCCCGTCATCAAATTCCAGACCCATGCGCCGCGCGATCACCTCTCGGAATCGGTCGACGTCGTGCTCCTCCCAAGTGATCACGAAGCCGCTGCCGTCTCGTCCGCGGCGGCCCAGACCGAATCTGGGATCAACCGGGTGACCCGCAGGACCGACAGGAGCCCCGCGTCCAAGCTGCCCACCGCCGAGACCACCTCGCCGAAGTGGTCGCCCAGCAAGGCCGACGGTTCGAGGAGTTGTTCCGTGTCGATCGTGCGGATGCCGAGGACGGCGTCCACCGTCAGGGCCAGCGTTCGCCCGTCATGGACAACCGTGACCAACCGGTTCGGACGGGACTCCCGCCGCCCGAGCAGAGCGGCGAAGTCGACCACCGGCACGGGCGCGCCGCGGATCAGCGAAATCCCCCGGACATACGACGGGGCATCGGCCAGCGGCACGACGGGCAGCGGCCGCATCGTCTCCACGACGCTGCCCAAGGGGAGCGCACAGAGCAACGACTCCACTCGGCACAGCAGCGAGACTTCGCCGGCCGCACCGCCGGGATCTTCGTTGGAGCCATGTGGCGACACGTCGATGCCGTTCAGTCGATCCGCCCCGGGTTCGCCCATGAACGCAAGCTGATCGCGAAATGCACCGTCAGAGCGGGCAGAAAGCCCGTCAAAACCCCCGACACTCACCGAATCGCGACCAACCCCACTGCGCGCATGAACGTGAATGCAGCCGTCATGATAGCCAGGGCTGCCGCCGACGCGGGTCCTTTGCCGTCGGTGGCACCCGTTCGGGTCACTGCGGTGCGGCCGTGACGGATCAGCACCTCCTGATCGGTGGGATTCCACCGCTTCGGGGACGGATTCGGCTGATACACGCGGCTTTCGGCTCGGCCGAACGGGGCCTCGTTCGCCGTCAGGCGGTCGCGATCGGGCGCCCAACGGTCAGGACGTCACGCAGCTCCGGCGGCATGCCCGCGTACTCGGCGTCCGGCTGTACCCCGAGGGCGTCCAGGACCTTGCTGAAGAAGCACCGCGCTGCCGCCGCGAGCACCGTGTCAATGATGTCGTCGTCGGAGGCACCCAGCTCACGGAGCCGGTCGACGTGCTCCTGCGTGATGGCCGTGGCGTCGGCGACCACCCGGTCGGCCAGGTCCATGAGCGCCGACTCCCGCTCGTCGACGGCGTCCTGACCGGCACCGGTGACCAGGTCGCGGACGGCGTCGGCCGGCATTACTTTCTCGGCCAGAACGGTCCCGTGCGCCAGCATGCAGTAACTGGACCGCAGCCGACGCGCGGCGGCGATCGTGGCGAGTTCGTACGCCCGCACGCCCATCGACGTCTTGATGCTGCGGTTCAGGTCGCCCCACGCCGCATAGACCGCCGGACGGTGGCCGAACAGCCGGCTGTAGTTGGGCACGTAACCCTTGGCGGCACGGTCGGCGTCGAAGAGGTCCGCGACGGCGCCGGTGGCCTCCTCGTCCGAGATGGCGTGAACGAATGTCATGAGCGGTCTCCGATCGCGGCAGTCAGCTGTGAGCGCTCATTGTCGTCGAAGGAGGGAAACCGCACGGCGTTCCGGCGCCGCCTGCCTCGCCCATCCGGCCAGCCTGCCGCTCAGCGCTATCACGGTGCGGTCGGAGCGCCGTCTCGTGTGCACGGTGTCCGCGCCCGCTCGATGGATCGCCAGTCGCGGCGGGGTGGCGGCCGGGCGCTCCTTGTACACAAAGGCCTTTCGACGTCCGGCGAAGCCGTGGCGATCGTCGAAGATGTCGCGCGCCATCTCCGCGAGCTCGATCGTCTCGTAGTACGACAGCGGCTCCCGCACCAGATCCGCTCGCCGACGGGCCTCCCCCGGCAGGCCGTCGACGCCGGTGCGCTCCGCGGTCTCGGCCAGCCAGGCGACGAACTCGTCAGGATCACGCGGGCCGACGGCGTCCACAAGTCCCATCGCCTGGGCTTGTTCGGCATCCACCGGCAGTCGCTCCTCGAGCAGGCGCCGGGCACCGACGTCGCCGACCCGCCTCGGGAGCGTGAAGGTGTGCAGCTCCGAGCCGTGAACGCCCATGTCGTAATGCGGATTGAGCACCACGCCCGTGCGCGCCAGGACCAGGTCGGCGCCCAGCGGCAGCATCGCTCCTCCGGCGCCCGCATTGCCGGTGACGGCCGAGATGACGAGCTGACGCGATCTCGAGCACAGATGTCGGCAGACCGCATTGATGGCGCGGATATTCGCCCACGCCTCGGCCGCGGGATCCTCCGCCGACTCGATCACGCCGAGGTGGATGCCGTTGCAGAACACCTGGAAGGACCCGCGCAACACCAGAACCCGGGTGTCCTGCCGCATCGCGTGCCGCAGCGCCGCCGCAAGCCGCCTGCACTGGCGGGTGGACAAGGCACCGTTGTACGGCACGAAGGTGAGCGTGCCGACCGGGCCCTGCCGGACATACGTCAGCCACGGCTCGGGCGTGGATCTGAGGTGTGGCGCGTGCCGGACCAGGCCACGCAGCGTGCGCGTGGCGGGCAGCTTCACCCCGCCCACAGCACGCAGGTGACCGAGCCACACGCCGCCGGCGCCGGAGCGGCTGTGTCCGGTGGCGATCAGCACGGCACCCTCGGCCTGCCCGAGGATGGCTCCAGGCCTCCCGGAGCGCCCGGAGAAGTCGGGCAACGCGTCGTAGGCGTAAACCGCTAGCCCGGCGATGGTCGCTCGGACGCCGGGGGCTCCGTCTGCCGCGCTGATGCGCCGCACGATGTCCTCAGCGGGCTGCTGCCAGGAGAAGGCGCGATCGTCCTGGCGCATGAGCGGTCGCAGACCGGTGCCGCTGACCGGCCGGGGAGTCAGGGGCAGGGGCGTCGGAGTGAACTCCGGGTCGGCCGCCCGGTCCACGACTGCCTCGACGCAGGCCATGACGGCGTCGGCCACCGGCCCGCCGTAGAGGGCAGTCTTGCTCACCGGTCCCGGTGGCATGCGAAAGGTCTCGCAGGCCCACACTGGTCCGGCATCCATGTCGGCCGTGGCCTGCAGTGCCGTCACACCCCAGACCGGCGCACCATCCATGATCGCGTGATCGAGGGCCGAGGGGCCGCGGTCACCGACCGGGCCAGGGTGCAGGACGATCGTCCGCCACGTGCGCCAGATCCGTTCCGGCACCCGCTCCTTGAGGAACGGGCACAAGATCAGGTCGGGGGCAAAGGTCTCCACCGCGTCGATCATCGCCTTCGCCGACACGGCGAACTCGACGGACACCACGTGGCCCGCCGCTCGCAGTGAGCACCACACGCGCTGACTGACACCGTTGAAGGAGGAGACGAGGAGCAGGATTCTCATCGGACCTGCCCTTCCGATACGTGTCGTAAGGACTTATCCACAACGCGTATCGAGAGTAACCTCGCAATGCCCCCTCTTCGGGACAGATGAGGCGGGCGTGGCAGAACGGGAAACTGTCACCAAAGTGACATCGCGCGATGTCACTGAGTGAACTCGGCGACGACGGCGTCCACGGTCCGCTCCGCCTCGGAGCCCGGTGGCAGCACGCGCGCCTCCGCTGCCGCATGACAGGCGGGATCGGGAACGAACGGAGGCATCTCGACGGGTTCGTCTCGCGCGGGCCGGTCTCGGGTGAACCGCTCCCGGGCGACGGGGTCGCGCGCGATTCGCTCCCGCGTCGTCTGCACCGCACCGGCGAGCTCCACCAGGCTCGCCTGGAAGTCGTCGAGGGTCCGATCGGCGGCTGCCCCCGGCGCCGCGGTCACCCGCTCTGGAGGCCGCAGCGGCCGGACGTCGGTGCGCGCGGCCGGCAGCAGCGGGAGCCGGTCGAGCAGGTCTGCTGCCGCGGCGTCCCGGCGCGTCAAGGGCGCCGATCGCGGGGCGAACTGCCGACGAAGGGTCGCGGGAATGGCGGAGTGCTCGTAGAACGTCTCGTCCACCGTCCCGGCGGGGATCAGCGGGGAGATGGCGACCGCCGGCACCCGTACCCCGCAGAGTGAGAAGTCGAACCCGGTGTCACCGTCGACGATGTCGTCCGGGGGCGTCACACGCTGCGGAATAACGTGATCGAAGAAGCCGCCGTGCTCGTCGTAAGTGATCAAGAACAGGGTCTCGGCGAAGACCGCGGGCTTGGCCACCAAGGCGTTGTAGATGCGTGCCATCAGCGCCTCACCTGCCCGGAAGCTGTCGCCCCGGACCGTGTTGTTGCCCGGATGCTGGCTGTTGCCCTCGCCCGGGCCATACCCGTGGTTGGGCTCCACGAAGGCATAGGCCGGCAGCCTGTCGCGCTCGATGTCCGCGAACAGGCGATCCATGTCGTGGAAGTGATCCTCGCCGGACAGCCAGAGCTTGGGATAGGCCCAGACCTGCGCGACGCCGTCGTGGTAGATCTCCCAGCTCTGGCCCGCGGTCTCCAGCAACTCGAAGATCGTGTCGTCCTCGTAGTAGCCGATGACGATGTTCGCCGTGCCGTGGGAGGTGGCCGCATGCGCGTACTGCCGGTTCGGCCAGGTCTCCCCAGGCACCGAGGCGTGCCAGTTCACCATCACCGCGAACTGTTTGGCGAGGAATGCCAGGACAGGGATCTCCGACTCGGGGAAGCACTTCATGATCTCGTCCTGCTGGGCGAGCACCGGACCGGGAGCCCGTCGCAGCAGACTCCAGACCGCCTTGAACGCGCCGATCACGACGTTCGCCAGTTTCTCCCACCACGCCAGTGGGCGCAGCGTCCCGCTGCCGATCTTGCGGTGGTAGGACGCGATGAACCCGGACATGGTCGGCGTACCGACGCCCGGGGTCCCGGGCCGCCCGAACATCTGCACCATGACCGCCTGGTGCGAGTGGTCCGGATCCGTTCCCAGGACCGGCGTTGCGGTCGCCGTCGTGGCGACCCGCCGGCCGCTCGGGTTCGCCGGATCCACCGGACACGACGGCGTCGGCGTGATCCGGTCCAGCCGCGGATAGCGGTCGCTGTCATGCTCGAGGTAGCCGATCAGGTGGTCGAAGGACCGGTTCTCCATCATCAGAACGATGACGTGCTTGATCCGGCCACGATCAAGACCAGGCTGCGCGCCGTCGGTCATGACACCCCCCGTCACGCGCGGATGATCGCCCACGCTATCGACTCAGTCGTCCGGGAGTCACCCCTCTTGGCTTGTTGCGTCCCTTTCCTCGGCCCGCGGCCGGGGGGCGTCCGGCGCGGCACGGAGCCGGACCTTGGTGATCGCATGCCCACTCACCTCGACGACGTCAGCCGTGAAACGCCCCACCCGGACGCTCTCCCCGGGAGTGTCAGGGATGTGCCTCAGCCGGCTCAGCAGCAGGCCCGCCACCGTCGTGTAGTCGCCCTCGTCGGGGGTGTCGAGGTCGACCCCCAGGTCCGGGAGATCGTGGATGGGGAACGTACCGGGCAGCAGCAGGCTGCCGTCCGGCTCGCGGGTCACGGCGAGCACGTCCCGATCGGTCTCGTCGTAGATCTCCCCGACGATCTCCTCGACCAGGTCTTCCATCGTGACAATGCCGTCGATCACGCCGTGCTCGTCCACTACCAGGGCCAGCTGGTGGCGCTGCTGACGCATCTGGCGCAGCGCGTCCGAGACGCGCAAGGTCTCCGGGAGGAAGATAGCCGCGCGGACATGCTCTCCCACTGTCCCTGTGACGTCGACCAGGTCGCGGAGATGGGCCACGCCGACGACGTCGTCCTGCCCGTTGGGACCGGTGACCGGAGCGCGCGAGTGACCGGAGTCGATGAGCCGGCGCAGGGCCTCCGCCACGGGCAGAGCTGCCGGGAGGAAGGTGACGTCACGCCGGGAGATCAGGATCTCGCGCAGGACGCGTTCGGCGATCTCGAATGCTCCGCTGATGATCGTGCGCTGCTCGGCGGAGAAGTCCCGGCGAGCAGCGATCATGTCCCGGATCTCCTCGCGAGTCACCTCCTCGCGGGCCGCCCTCGGGTCTCCGCCGGCCAACCGCACGGTCACGTCGGTGGCCCGGCCGAGCAGCCAGATCGCCGGTCGGGACAAGGAAGAGAGCAGGTCCAGCGGACGCGCCAGGAGCAGGGCCCAGCCCTCCACCCGCTGCATCGCCAGCCGCTTCGGCGCAAGCTCCCCGACGACGAGGGTGGCGAAGGTCAGGACGGCCGTGACGAGCACGATGGCGACCGGCTCGGCCGCAGACCCGAGGAACCCCAGCGGGTCGATCAGCGGCTCGGCGAGCGACACCGCAGCGGCGGCAGAGGCCAGGAAGCCGGCCATCGTGATACCGATCTGGATGGTTGCCAGGTACCGGTTCGGGTCGCGGGCCAGCCGAGCCAGCACTCGGCCTCGGCGCGATTCTCGTTCGAGGCGGCGGAGCTGGCTCTCCCGTAACGAGATCAGCGCCATCTCGCTGCCGGCGAACACTGCGTTGACCAGAACCAGCACCACCACCAGCAGCAGCTGAGCGCCGTAGCCGCCCACAGTGGATCAACACTCCCTCACCGTCGCGAACCCCCACCGTAGCGATCGCGGCCAGGAGGCGCTTGATTGGCTCTTGAGTGCCGTTGGGGCGCGACGTTCGAGGCGGTGGGCATCGCAGCGGACGGCGCGAACCCGACTAGATCAGAAGCGATATCACGTCGGGGACGGGACGCCATTTTCTGTGGTCCGCGCGCTGTGCGCCCCGAAGGCAGCGCCGATGACTCCGAGGGTGACTGCGACAACGGGAAGAATGCCGAGGCAGAACACCAGGGCCTCCGTCAGGTTGGCGCCGACGGGCGCAATGACCTCGCCGTCCAGCGACCTGCCGTCGATCGCGTGACGACGCAGCCCCTCGGGCAGCCAGATGGCGTAGGTGAGCGGCATGACGCCGGCCAGGGTCCAGGCGACCTCCTGCAGTCCCGAGCGGAGCGACCGGCCGATCCGTCCCGCCAGGAATGCTGGCACGACGAGGACGGCGATCGGGGTCAGCGCCAGCAGGGGGCCCAGCACCAGCACGACCGGCAGTGGCGGCTCGATCCCGTCCGTGCGGATGACGATGAGGAACCAGGCCGCGAATACCAGGGCGGCGGCAGCGCCGAGGTGCGGGGCGAGTCGGTTCGGGCCCAGCGCCCGTGGGGATGCCAGGGCGATCCACAGGCAGCCGGCCAGTACCACGGCGAGATACCCGGCCGCCGTCGGCGGCAGGTACCGCACTGCGGTCGGCTCATGGCGCAGAAAGACCACGATGGCCGCAATCGATGCAGCGACGCCACCGGTCACCAGGACAGTCGCGGCCGGCGCGGGGAGCCGTTGCCGGCGCGAGCGAGCGATGACCGCAACCACCATCGCCCCGACCACCGCGGTGAAGATCATGGCGAACAGCCTCAGCCCGGGCACCGCCCGGCCGACCACTGGCCCGGCTGCCGTAGTGGCCGCTACCGCCGTGCCGGCCACCACGGCGAGCACCGGCCAACCCCCCGCCGGTCTCAGCAACAGTGTGGCCCGCACGCTGCTCAGGGCGAAGCGCCACCGAGCGGAACGGCCCTGTACCTCGGCCAGTTCGGCGATCATCGCCGTGCCCCACTCGCGCCGGTGTTTCGGAAGCACCGCGGCGGCGATCGCGAGGAACCGCCCCGGCGCATCCAGCGCGGATATTCCGGAGCCGGCCCGGGACCACCGCGGGCGCAGGACGAGCCACACCTCACGGAGCACCAGGCGGACGGCGATCACCCACAGCAGTGGAGGCACCACCAGGTAGAACACGGCGACGTCCACCGTGGGAAGCGGATCGGCATTCGCCAGGGCGATGGCGTACAACACCAGCCACGCCACCAGGATGGCCCAGGTCACCAGGGCCTGAAGTCGGCGTCGGGTCCAGCTCATGCGCCCTGCCACCTCTCCTTCAGATCCGAGCGCCGGATCGCCGTCGCGGCGGCTGTGCGAGCGAGTTCTGTGGCGAGTCGAGTAGCCAGGGCCTGGCCCGCGCCGGTCAGCCGGTACAGGTGGCGTGGTGGTCGCCCCGCCGGAACCTCCCGTTCCCAGGTGGTCTCCAGCAGGTCCCGGTCGGTCAGGCGCATCAGGATCGGGTACATCGACCCGGGCTTGATGTCGAGCTGTCGGCAGAGCTCATATCCGTACCGCCACGTGGCGGGCTGCTCCGCCAACGCCAGCACGATCGCTGTGGTCTGCGCGGAGGGTCGCCGAGTGCGGGCCATGCGTTAACTCTACATATTCAGAGTTGCGGTGCATAGGTACGGATGCTTTCAGACGGCGTATTCGTCGGGCAGGCGCATGGCCGGGCCGCCGACCTGCAGACCCAGTGGCTCCGCGCGTCCCTGCGGTTCCTCCCAGTCCTCCTGGCGACCGAGCGCAGTGAGGTCGAGGTACGGGTAGCCGTTATGGAACTCCTCGATGCCGCGGCCAAAGGTGGAGTAGGTGTGGAAGACCTCATCGCCGACTCTCAGGAACGCGCTGATACCCGGCATCTCCGTGCCGCGCATGCTCTCCGTCCACGGCCCGCCGGTCCACGGCACTCCCGCCTCGGCAAGCTCGGCCTCGGTGCGGAAGTGAAGCAGTACCGGCGTGACGCGGTCGTCGAGGGTGGCGTGGAAGTCGTAGTTGAAGTCGCTGCCGTACGAGGAGTACCAGGGGAACGTCCAGCCCATCCGCTCCCGGAACGCGGCGAGTTTCGCGTACGGCGCTCGAGACACCGCGACGAGCGTGGTGTTGCGGACGTGCAGCTGCCGCAGCTTGCCGATTCCGTCTGCGGCGGAGGAACAGCTGGGGCAACCCGTGTCCCACTCCGGGGCGAACATGAAGTGGTGCATGACCAGCTGCCGCCGGCCCTCGAAGAGGTCCAACAGGCCCACCGTCCCATTCGGGCCCGCGAATGCGTACGGCTTGTCCACGCGGACCATCGGCAACCGCCGGCGCTCGGCATTCAGCCGGTCCCGGGCCCGGGTCACCTCCTTCTCGTTGACCAGCAGCTCCTTGCGGGCGGCGAGCCACTCCTCACGGGACGCCACCTCGGGCAGGTTCCCCATCGTCATCTCGATTCCTCCCAACATGTCCGGCATGCAGACCCAACCACGGACTCGCCCGTGTCGATGCAACCCGCGCGAGCGGTTACGACGCTCGGACGGGCGCGCTGACTCGGTGCGGCTCGAGCCTGTCGGCGAGACGACGCAGGGCGGCCACGGTCAGCCGACGCGTCGCGTTGCTGGACTGCCGGGCGTGGCGATCAGGCGTCGTACGCGCCGCGGGTTGGGCGGACCGCACGTGCTCCCGGGTGGCCTTGTCAGCAATGATCATGGCGGTCAGATCGAACATCAGACGCTCCCTCTGTGATATTGCAACCGACTGGTTGCCACTCAACTTATAGCAACCATACGGTTGCGTCAACCCACGAAAGAGCTTGGGCGGGCAGTTTTGCCCCGACACGCCGGGCGTGTCGGGGCAAAACTGCCCGCTCAACCGGTCACGGGGCCACGCATACCTGCTCAAGGTTCCGTTCGGTGTGAGACTCGTAGTGCATGCGTACAAGGAGGTGCGGGATGCCACCCAGCCCAGAATTCGGCCCGGCGAGGCTGTCACCGTTCCCGCCGATAGCCGACTACGCCTTCCTCTCCGACTGCGAGGTCACTGCCCTGGTGGCACCCAGCGGCAACGTGGAGTGGATGTGCCTGCCCCGACTGGACGGCCCCAGTGTCTTCGGCGCGCTGCTGGACCGGGATGCCGGCGGCTTCCGGTTGGGCCCGGCGGATGTGTTCGTCCCCGCGGCCCGCCGGTATCTGCCGGGAACCATGATCCTGGAGACCAGTTGGGGAACGCCCACGGGGTGGATCATCGTACGAGACTGCCTGCTGATCGGCCCCTGGCACCACGACACCGACCGCTCGTTAACGCAACGCCGGGCCCCGACCGACTACGACGCCGACCACGTCCTGCTGCGGACGGTCCGGTGCGTCAACGGTGAGGTGCAGACCACCATGGATTGCCGTCCGGCGTTCGACTACGGGCGACGCTTCGCCATCTGGTCGTATCGCGGGCCCGGATACCACGAGGCCGTTGCGGAAGCCGACGGGATAGCCCCGTCGGTGCGGCTGACCACGGACTTCCGGATCGGTTTCGAGGGCTCGCACGCCACGGCGCGCACCTTGCTCAAAGAGGGCGACACCCGATTCGTGGCGCTGTCCTGGAGTGAGCACCCGCCGCCCAGGACCCACGACGAGGCCTACAAGAGGCTGGTCTGGACCGCCCACCACTGGCAGCACTGGCTGGCCCGCGGCCGGTTCCCCGACCACCCGTGGCGCAGCCACCTGGAGCGCAGCGCGCTGACGCTGAAGGGGCTGACCTTCGGGCCGACCGGCGCCCTGGTGGCCGCCGCCACGACCTCGCTGCCGGAGACACCCGGAGGGGAACGCAATTGGGACTACCGCTATTCGTGGATCCGTGACTCCACGCTGGCCCTCTGGGCGCTGGACACCCTGGGCTTCGACTGGGAGGCCAACGACTTCTTCTGCTTCATCGCCGATGTGGCGGAGAAATCCGACGAGCTTCAGATCATGTACGGGCTGGACGGCGAGAAGGACCTGTCAGAGCAGTTGCTTCGCCACCTTCACGGCTACCAGGGATCGCGGCCGGTGCGGGTCGGTAACGGCGCCTTCGATCAGAAGCAGCACGACGTCTGGGGCTCGCTGCTCGACTCGGTCTATATCCACGCCAGATCACGCGACATCCTGGACGAGAGGCTGTGGCCGATCCTGGTGCGCTTCGTCGAGACCGCGCTGGAGCGCTGGCGGGAACCGGATCGCGGCCTGTGGGAGGTGCGGGGCGATCCTAAACACTTCACATCGTCGAAGGTGATGTGCTGGGTGGCCGTGGACCGCGGAGCCAGGCTGGCGGCGCTGCGCGAGGAGTTCGAGCTGTCTGCGCGCTGGCGAGAGGCGGCTGAGGAGATTCATCGCGACATCTGCGAGCACGGCGTCGACCCTCGCGGTGTCTTCGTCCAGCACTACGAGACCGAGGCGCTGGACGCCTCCGTACTGCTGATCCCGCTCGTTGGTTTCCTTCCCCCGGAGGATCCACGGGTGCGCGCGACGGTGCAGGCGATCGCCGAGGAGCTGACCGACGACGGGCTCGTGCTGCGGTACCGGGTCGAGCAGACCGACGACGGGCTGTCAGGTGAGGAGGGAACGTTCACCATCTGCTCGTTCTGGCTTGTCTCGGCGCTGTCCATGATCGGCGAGCACGAGGAGGCCAGGGGACTGTGCGAGAAACTGCTGTCGTTCGCCAGCCCGCTCGGGCTGTACGCCGAAGAGATCGACGCCGCCAGCGGCCGGCACCTGGGCAACTTCCCGCAAGCCTTCACCCACCTCGGATTGGTGAACGCGGTCCTGCACGTCATCGGCGCCGAACGGGACGAGATCGGGCGAGAAACGTCGCACGGCCCTACCGATCAGGCGGGCGGTGAGAGGTTCCGCGGATAAGGGGGCGCGAGGCCGGGCGCTACTTCTTCTCGCGCCAGACGCGTTCGAAGGGCAGCCGCCACGCATGCGGGGCGATGAGCTGGTGGATGGCGTTCGGACCCCAGCTGCCGGGCGCGTAGGGCTTGACGGGAGGCGGGTCATCGAGCAGGTCTGCCGACCTCTCCCAGAGGCTCTCGATTCCTTCCGCGGTGGTGAACAGTGTGTGATCACCCCACATGGCGTCCAGCATGAGCCGCTCGTAGGCCTCGAGGACGTCGCCGACGCGATCGGTCTCCTGCGTCGAGAACTGCATGCTCAGCTTTTCCAGGCGCATGCCGGGTCCGGGACGCTTGCCGTAGAAGGACAGCGAAACCTTCGCCGTGTCCGCCAGGTCGAACGTGAGATGGTCGGGTCCCTGGGTCGCGACGCCCGAGCCCTGCGGGAACATGCTCTTCGGCGCCTCGCGGAAGGCGATGGAGATGATGCGCATCCCCTCGGCCATCTTCTTGCCCGTTCGAAGGTAGAAAGGCACATCGGCCCAACGCCAGTTGTCCAGGCCGCACTTCAGCGCCATGAACGTCTCGGTGTCCGAATCGGTGGAGACCCCGCGCTCCGAGGTGTAGCCGGTGTACTGGCCGCGCACGACTTGGGACGCCTTGATGGGCAGGAGAGATCTGAAGACCTTGTTCTTCTCCTCGCTGATCGCCCTGGGCTCCAGAGCCGTCGGAGGCTCCATCGCCACGAAAGCCATCACCTGGAAGAGATGCGTGACGACCATGTCCTTGTAGGCGCCGGTCGCTTCGTAGAAGTCCGCGCGGGCGTCGAGGCCGAGCACCTCGGGAACGTCGATCTGGATGTGATCGATGAAGTTGCGGTTCCAGATCGGCTCGAACAGCCCGTTGGCGAAACGGAAGGCAAGGATGTTGAGGGCCGGCTCCTTCCCCAGGAAGTGGTCGATCCGGAAGATCTGTTCTTCGGAGAAGGTCTCGTGCACCCGCCGGTTGAGCTCGACCGCGCTGGCCAGATCCGTCCCGAACGGCTTCTCCATGACGACTCGCGACCGGGCGATCAGGTCGGCGTCGCGCAGCATCTCGATCACCGGGATGGCTGCCTTGGGTGGCACGCTTAGGTAGTGGAGCCGACGCGAGCTCTCCCCCAGCAGCTGCTCAGCCTCTTTGACGGCCGCGCCCAGCGCGTCCGGACCAGAACTCTGGGGCACGTATCGCAGCCGGTGGGCGAACGTCGACCACTGCTCGTCGGTCAGACGCCGCGTGCCGAACGTCGTGACTGCCTCGCGGGCGAAGGACCGGAAGGCTTCGTCGTCCATGTCGTCCAGCGACGTGCCGACGATCTGGATGTCAGGCGCCAGCGCGGACAACGTCAAGTAGGTCAGCCCCGGCAGTAGCTTGCGGCGCGACAGGTCTCCGGTCGCTCCGAAGAGGACGATGACGTGCGGCTCGACCGGGTCCCGAAGACCCCGGAGCCTCCTGGCGCCACCGGCCGGGTACGCAATGTCAGCTCGCACGGGCACGGTCATTCATCGATGATGTCACCGTCTCCCGGGTCCGGCGATTGGTGCCATTCACCGCAGGTCAGGTGGCTGTTCGGCGAGCGTCTGACCCACGTGAATGCGAGCAGCAGGTGAGCGATGACACCGGACACTCCGGACGGCACGCAGACGATGGCCGGCGCCTCGGCTGGTGACCAGCAGTTGGGACCGAACGCCGCGGCGGTCGGCACGGCGGGTGACCAGCAGTTGGGACCGAACGCCGCGGCGGTCGGCACGGCGGGTGACCAGCAGTTGGGACCGAACGCCGCGGCACTCCTCGCCGCCGAGCACTGGAGCCTGCTCTCCGCTCCGTCGCCCCCCTGGG
>Ga0081539_10001709_pt1 | contig 35282 bp, 28 predicted proteins | sample TabmetS4T2R2_FD_71023 | JGI IMG/M metagenome (GOLD analysis project Ga0081539, IMG submission 71023) | Tabebuia heterophylla rhizosphere microbial communities from the University of Puerto Rico - S4T2R2 | ecosystem: Host-associated > Plants > Roots > Rhizosphere ... | reverse complement strand
GGGGGGCGGGAGAACGAGACCGACACGTGGAGCCCCCCGTCCGCTCAGGTGTCGGCGAGCTGGAAGGCGTGCGCGATCTCCTCCACCGGCAGCACGTGGGACAGGAGCGGGCGCACGTCGATCTCGCCCCGCCGGATGTGCTCGAGAGCCAGCCGGAAGGACACCAGGCCCGGCTCGGACTGGGCGCCGTGGGTCGAGCACGCCGAACGACGGCTCTCAGTCGACGAAGCTGTCGTCGCAGTCGTCGACGACCAGGAGGAAAAGTCCGCATCTCCTGGACAAGAAACAGCGGGGTCAACGACCTGCCCGGCGGGACCTTCACGATTCGGTAGGGTTCAGGCCGGCGATTCTGATGAATCGCCGCCCCTCGATCCGCCAACTTCCGTCCAGCACGAGTTGCACCGCTTCCGGATAGGCGCGGTGCTCTTCCTCGAGCACCCGTGCAGAGATCGTCTCCGGCGTGTCCGTGTCAAGCACTGGCACGGCTCGCTGCAGGACGATCGGCCCCGCATCCAGATCCGCCGTGACGAAGTGCACGGTGGCACCGCTGATCTTCACGCCATGCTCGAGCGCCTGGCGCTGAGCATCGACCCCTGGAAACGCCGGCAGCAGCGACGGGTGAATGTTCAGAATCGCCTGCGGAAATGCGTCGAGCAGCGGTGCCCCGACCAACCGCATGAATCCGGCGAGGCACACGAGCCCTACCTCGCGCTGCGTGAGCTCCCAGGCCAGCGCGCGGTCGTAGTGATCGCGCGATCGCCAGCCACGATGGCTGACGCAGAGCGCTTCGATCCCCGCCTCGCGCGCGCGCTGTAGTCCTGCGGCATCTTCATGGTTCGAGATCACGACGGCGATTGATGCATCGAGCCGCCCGTCCCGCGTCGCATCGATCAGCGCTTGAAGATTGCTGCCGCGGCCGGAGATGAGGACGCCGATGCGGCGGTTCACGGGAGATTGATGTAGCTGACGGAAGGCGGTTCGCCGGGGACGATCTCGCCGATGACGCGGGCGTCGCGGCCGCCGCGGGCGGCGAGCTCGCCGATGAGCGCCTCCGACTGGTCGCGGGCGGTGACGATGATGAGTCCGATGCCCATGTTGAAGGTGCGCATCATCTCGGCGGGCGCGACCGTGCCGGCGTCCTGCAGCCAGCGAAAGAGTGGCGGCACCTGCCACGCCGCCGCATTGACGATCGCCGCCGTCCCGTGCGGAAGAATCCGCGGGAGGTTGTCGGTGATGCCACCGCCGGTGATGTGCGCCATGCCCTTGATGCGGCGCGCCGCGAGCAGCGGCTGCACGATTGGCAGATACGAGCGATGCGGTTCGAGCAGGGCATCGCCGACGGTCTGCTTCAACTCCGGCACGTGACTGTCGACCGACAGCCCGAGTCGCTCGAACACGATTCGCCGCGCGAGCGAGTAGCCGTTGGTATGCAGGCCCGATGACGGTACACCGACGAGCACATCGCCGACGGCAACGGCCCGCCCGTTGATCAACCGCTCGCGATCGACGGCCCCGACGATGAAGCCGGCGATGTCGTATTCACCATCGCCGTAGAACCCGGGCATCTCCGCTGTTTCGCCGCCGAGCAGCGCACAGTTGTTGTCGCGACACGCGCTCGCCATTCCCGATACGATCGCCTCGGCGATCGACGGCGCCAACCGGCCGGTCGCGAGGTAGTCGAGAAAGAACAACGGCTCCGCGCCTTGCACCAGGATGTCGTTGACGCAGTGATTGACGAGATCGACGCCGACGGTGTTGTGACGCTGTGCGAGGAACGCGATCTTCAGCTTGGTACCGACGCCGTCGGCACTCGCCACGAGCACTGGCTCGCGGTAGCGACCGGACTCGAGCTGGAACAGGCCGCCAAACGATCCGATCTCGGACAGGACGCCGGACGTGAAGGTCGATCGGGCAAGGCCGCGGATGCGGCGCACGGTCTCGGTGCCGGCATCGATGTCGACACCGGCGGCTCTATAGTCCATGGACCGGCCGGAACTGCCAACTCCCAAAAAGACCAACTCCCAAACGGGTGCTGTTTGGAAGTTGGGAGTTGGATTCTGCGTAAGGAAGTTGGGCGTTGACCATTGTTCAGAATTCGAGCGTGTCGATGATCGACGCCATCAGCGTGCGCGTGGGCGCCGTTTCGGGGACTTTCCAATAGGTGGCGCGGGCAGAAGCGAAGAACTGTTCTTCGCCGAAGTCCTCTTCGAGCGCATCGAACCCGTCCTTGAGAAGCATGAGCGCATTGCGTCGCACATCCGGCGGCAGCATCTCGACCCACGCAAGGATGTAATCGGGCCGGCGAACGGCGACACCCGCGAATGCGACCGATGCCTCGTCACGTATGGCTCCGCCGCGAGCAGCGAGCGCAACCAGCGCGCCGGTGGCGCCTTCATGCCCGTTGGCCGCAATCGCGGCCAGCGCGTTCACCGCCGACCGCACCGCACCCTGCGTGGCGCGCGGCGCCTGGACGGCATCACTCAGCGCATTGACCTGTGCGTCGCAGTCCTCGCCCAGCAGACAGCGCGCCGCCCGAAGCATCAGCGCGACTTCCGCCGAGGGGTTCGCGATCGAGGAGAGGATCGGCAGCGCACGCTTGTCTCCGATCCGTCCGAGCGCGAGCACCGCATCGTCCTGGAGCGGGCCGTCGATCCGTGCGACGGCGGCAATCGCATCCACGGCGTATGTCGCGCGGTGACGCCCGAGCGCGTCGATGACGGCGCTGCGAAAGAAGTCGAGGCCACGCCCGGTTTCCGCGACGAGCGAGCGCTGCACGACGGGCGTCGTGGCCAGCGCGGCAACCGCGCCAATCAGGGCCGGGCGAACGAACTCGGCCTGCTCGGTCTGCAACAGCGAGAGCAGCGTGTCGCTGAGTCCCGGATCCGGGTGCAATTCGAGCCACTCGTAGGCGATCTGCCGCACGCGATCGTTCCGGTCGCGGAGCAGTTGCTTCGCGAGATCGCCCGACGCACGCTCACTGAACGAGGTCAACAGCACGAACGCGCGATAGCGAACGAACTCGTCGGTATGGGATTTCGCGGCTTGTGTCAGCGCCGCCACGGCGTCGTTGGTTGGCGCACGTCTGATCTGACGCGCGGCGCCAGTGCGAATGGGATACTCGAGCGATCCGAGCCGGCCGATCAGCGTGTTGAGATCGGGAGTCGCGTTCGACTGCGCTGCCACCTGTGCCGCGAGAACCAGCAGCACAAGGAACGCGATGGCAACGGTCCTACCCGCGGTCGGGGCCGGCAAGCGCATCTTCCAGCACCGGGATCATTACCGGCTCGGGCTCAGTGGGCGTCGTGACGTCCTGATTGAGCTTCAGGGCCAGTTGCATGTACGCCGCTTCATCGCGAGGAAACGCGACAGGATAGATGCCCGTGTAGCACGATGTGCAGTACTTCGAGCCACCACCGGGAACAGCCCCGGTCAGACCGTCGAGGCTCAGATACGCCACGCTATCGGCATCCAGATACTTGCGAATCTCCGCGAGGGTGTGCGTCGCGGCGATGAGCTCGGACCGCCGCGGCGTGTCGACGCCGTAGAAACACGGCGAGATCGTCGGCGGACAACTGATGCGCATGTGCACTTCCCGCGCGCCTGCGCTGCGCACCATGCGCACGATCTTACGGCTGGTCGTGCCGCGAACGATCGAATCGTCGACCAGCACGACGCGCTTGCCCTCGAGGATGCTCTTCACCGGATTCAGCTTCACACGCACGCCGAAATGACGGATCGACTGCTGCGGCTGAATGAACGTCCGTCCGACGTAGTGATTGCGGATGAGACCCATGCGCATCGGGATACCCGACGCCTCGGAGAAGCCGATTGCCGCGCACACGCCCGAGTCGGGAATGGGAACGACCACGTCCGCTTCCACCGCGCTCTCGCGCGCCAGGCGACGGCCGAACTCCGTTCGGACCTCGTTCACGCTCTCGCCGAACACGTAGCTGTCGGGTCGCGAGAAATAGACGTGTTCGAAGATGCATTGTGCGGGCGCGGCCGGCGCGAACGGTCGCACCGATTTCACGTCCTGCGGGCTGATGACGACCATCTCGCCGGGCTCGACATCGCGCACATAGGTCGCGCCAATCAGATCCATGGCGCACGTTTCCGACGCCAGTACCCAGGCGTCGCCGAGCCGACCGAGCGCGAGCGGGCGGAAGCCGTGCGGATCGCGAACGCCGATCAACCGGTCGGGCGTCATCATCACCAGCGAAAACGCGCCGCGAGCCTGTGCCAGGGCTTCTATGATGGCGCTTTCCGAGCCGTGACCGCGGGCGCGGGCGAACAGATGCACCAGGACCTCGCTGTCGCTGTTCGTCTGGAAGATCGCACCCTGACGCACGAGCGCGTCGCGCATTTCACTGGCGTTGACGAGATTGCCGTTGTGACCGAGCGCGAGCTGACCATGCACGCTGTCGACCACGATCGGCTGCGCGTTCGACAGGCGGCTTTCGCCGGCGGTCGAATAGCGCACGTGACCCATGGCGATGCGACCGGGCAGCCGCGCGAGCGTGGCGGGGTCGAATGCCTCGTTCACGTACCCCATCGCCTTCGAGACGCGGATCTGGCCGCCGTCCGACGCGGCAATCCCCGCGCTCTCCTGCCCGCGATGCTGCAACGCATACAGGCCCAGGTACGTCAGGTTCGCCGCCTCCGGATGACCGGAGATCCCGAATACGCCGCACTCGTCTTTGAACTTATCCATGACAGGTATCAGGATTCGGGAATCGGGAATCAGGGCGGGTCCAGGAATCAGTGACAAGGAATCGGGGCAGAGGCCTCATTCGTACGACGTGATCCCTGGCCCAGCCCTGAATCCTGATCCCTGATACCTGATTCCTCATTTTACGCGACAGCACGCGAGCGCTCGAAGTAATTTCCAATCGCCGATGACCACAAGCGTTCGATCTCGGCCAACGCGACATCGAGGACGACCCGTCCGTCGACGCTCATTCTGATCCGGTCGCCGCCAACACGTCCGATGTCCATCGCCGGCACACCCGCATCAGCCGCCCGATGCAGGAATTCGGACGCATACCTCGGCTCCACGGAGACGACGACTCGCGATGCCGATTCGCCGAACAGCGTCATCACGTCGCGCCACATCTCGTCCGCATTCGTGCCCGGAGTGCCGACCTCGACTCCCAGTCCCGTGTCGAAGCAACACTCGGCCACAGTGACCGCGAGACCACCCTCGGAGCAATCGTGCGCCGAGCGGATGAGACCGGCGGCCGCGCCCTCGACGAGCAATTTCTGCAGTGCTTTCTCGCGATCGAGATCGAGCGCCGGCGGGACACCGCGAACGAGACGGTGGACGACTTTCAGGTATTCGCTGCCACCGAGCTCGGCGCGACTCTCGCCCAGCAGAATCACGACATCACCGGCGTGCCGGAAGGCACGGCGGACGACGCTGTCGGCGTCTTCGATCAGGCCAACGACGCCGAGCACAGGCGTCGGCAGGACACCGTTCCGGTCAGTCTCGTTGTAGAGGCTCACGTTGCCGCCAGTGATCGGGATGTCGAGCGCGCGGCAGGCGGCACCCATGCCCTCAACGGCGCGCGCGAACTGCCACATGATCTCGGGCCGCTGCGGGTTGCCGAAGTTCAGGCAGTTGGTCGCGCCAATCGGCTGACCGCCGGCGCAGGCGACGTTGCGCGCGGCTTCGGCGACCGCATGCTGGGCGCCGAGGAACGGATCGAGATAGACGAACCGCGCATTGCAGTCGGTCGACAGCGCCAGCGCGCGACGCGTGCCCTTCACCCGCACGACGCCCGCGCCCATGCCGGGCGCGACCAGCGTGTTGGTCCGCACCATGTGGTCGTACTGGCGATAAACCCAGCGCTTGCTGGCGATCGTCGGCGACGCGATCAGGCGTGTGAAGGCGACGGTCGCAGATTCAGGTTGGCCGAGCTCCGCGAGCGAGAGCGCCTGCGCGCTCTTCAAATATTCGGGCTCCGCCATGGGACGCCTGTAGAGCGGCGCCTCGTCGGTCAGCGCGGGATTCGGGATGTCAGCGACGACCTCGCCGTGATGCTTGACCCGCATGCGGCCGTCGGTGGTGACCTGGCCGATCCGCACGGCATGCAGATCCCATTTATCGAAGATCTGCTCGACCTCGGCTTCGCGTCCTTTCTTCACGACCAGCAGCATCCGCTCCTGCGACTCCGACAGCATGATTTCGTACGGTGTCATGCCGGTCTCACGCTGCGGGACAAACGCCACGTCGATCTCGACCCCCGCGCCGCCGCGCGATCCCATCTCGCAGGTCGAGCAGGTCAGACCGGCGGCGCCCATGTCCTGAATGCCGACGAGCGCATCGGTCTTCATCACCTCGAGACACGCTTCGAGGAGGAGCTTCTCCATGAACGGATCGCCGACCTGCACCGCCGGGCGTTTCTCCGCCGACCTGTCATCGAACTCCGCCGACGCCATGGTCGCACCGTGAATGCCGTCGCGGCCGGTCTTGGCGCCCACGTAGTAGACGGGATTGCCGGCACCCGACGCTGTGCCCTTGATGATCTCGTCCGCCTTGGCGATGCCAAGGCAGAAGACATTCACCAGCGGATTGCCGGTGTACGACTCGTCGAAGGCGATCTCGCCCCCCACCGTCGGAATGCCGATGCTGTTCCCGTAGCCTGCGATCCCCCGGACCACGCCGGCCATCGTCCTGCGGACGAGGGGATTGTCGAGCGAGCCGAACCGCAGCGAATCGAGCAGCGCGATCGGGCGCGCGCCCATGGTGAAGATGTCGCGGATGATGCCGCCGACGCCGGTGGCTGCGCCCTGATACGGCTCGATGAACGACGGATGGTTGTGCGATTCGATCTTGAAGACCGCGGCGAGACCGTCGCCGATATCGACGGCTCCCGCGTTTTCGCCGGGGCCCTGCAACACGCGGCGGCCGGTGGTCGGCAGCGTCTTGAGGTGCACGCGAGAGCTCTTGTAGCTGCAGTGCTCCGACCACATCACCGAGAAGATCCCGAGCTCGGTGAGCGTCGGCTCGCGGCCGAGCATCTCCAGAATGTGCTGGTATTCGTCACGGGTGAGGCCGTGGCGGTCGAGGACTTCCTGCGTGATCGTCATCGTGTCGTCGCGAACGCCCCTTCGATAACCGCTTTGACGACCGACTCGAACATCACGAGACCGTCGGCGCTGCCGATCGCCACCTCGCACGCGCGATCGGGATGCGGCATCAGCCCGACGACATTCCGCGCCTGATTGCAGATGCCGGCAATGTTGTTGATCGAGCCGTTCGGGTTCGCGTCCGCGTTCACGTCACCGGTGGCGGTCACGTAGCGGAAGATCACCTGGCGATTGGCTTCGAGCCGTGCGATGACATCGGGTTCGGCGTAGTAGTTCCCCTCGCCATGCGCGATCGGCATCTCGAGAATCTGTCCCTCACCGCAGGCGAGCGTGAACGGCGTGTCGGTCTGCTCGACCCTCAGGTGAACCTGTTGACAGCGGAACTGCAAGCTATCGTTCCGCAGCATGGCACCGGGCAGCAGACCAGCCTCGAGCATGACCTGGAACCCGTTGCAGATGCCGAGCACCGGTCCGCCGCCGTCGGCGAACGCGGCGATCCGCTGCATGATCGGCGAGAAGCGCGCGATCGCACCGGTCCGCAGATAGTCGCCGTGCGCGAAGCCGCCGGGAAGGATCACGACGTCGGCGCCACGAAGATCCGTGTCCTTGTGCCAGATCAGCTCCGCCTGTTGTCCGAGCACGCGCGTCGTCGCGTCGTAGGCGTCGTGATCGCAGTTGGAACCGGGGAACACCACGACGGCAAATTTCATCGCCGCGCCCCTTTCATCGCAGCGCCTCTCTTCTCGGCGGCGGAGACCGTGGCCTCCGCGTTCGAGTCGACCTCTATGCGATAGCTCTCGATGACCGGATTGGCGAGCAGCTTGTGGGCCGCCTCGCCGGCAATCGTCCGCGCCTCGTCGGCACTCGGTGCGTCGATGTCCAGTTCGAAGTACTTCCCCTGGCGAACGTCCTTCACCGTCGTGTAGCCGAGCGTGTGGAGCGCTTCGTTGACGGTCGTGCCCTGTGGGTCGAAGACCGAGGGTTTCAGGGTAACGAACACACGTGCGCGCATGTTACGAGTTCCCCCCAATGCAAAATTCAAAAGGCAAAATGCAAACAGTACGTGGATTTCGAAGAGTCCCGGGTGAAAGTGCGGCGACTTTTACCCCGTTCGGACGAATCTGGCGGTGTTTGCATTTTTCATTTTGCATTTTGAATTACTCAGCACACCGTCGCTGCGACCGGCGCAAACACCCGATCGAAAATCTCGTCGACGTGCTGCAGCTGCGTGTCGAGACTGAACGCGTGTTCCAGCTCCGACGCCGGCAGCACGCGTGTGACGTCGGGATCCGCCAGCAGCAACGACTTGAAGTCGCGCTTCTCGTGAAACGCGCGCATCGCATTGCGCTGCACCCACTCGTATGCCTGCTCACGCGACGCACCGCGACGGGCGAGCTCGAGCAGGACCGTCCCGGAGAACACCACACCGCGCGATCGCTCCAGGTTCTCGCGCATCCGTTCCGGATACACGACCATTCCGGACACGACGCGCGTCACGCGTCGCAGCATGTGGTCGAGCACGGTGCAGCTGTCGGGCAGCACGACCCGTTCAACCGACGAATGCGAGATGTCGCGCTCGTGCCACAGCGCGTTGTTCTCGAATGCCGCCATCGCGTTGCCGCGCAGCAGTCGCGCCATCCCGCAGATCTGCTCGCACACAATCGGGTTGCGCTTGTGGGGCATCGCCGACGATCCCTTCTGCCCCTTCGCAAACGGCTCCTCGACCTCGCCGATCTCGGTCTTCTGCAGGCCGCGAATCTCGAGCGCGAACTTTTCGAGCGATGACCCGGTGATCGCGATCGCGGCGAGGAGTTCGGAATGCCGATCGCGCTGAATCACTTGCGAGGCAACGGCCGCGGGTTCTAATCCCAGCGAGCGACAGGCATCGGCCTCGACCGACGGCGGCAGGTGCGCGAACATGCCGACCGCTCCGGACAACTTACCAACTGCGACCACTTCGCGAGCCCTGCGGATCCGCTCGACGTCCCGGGCGAGCTCCGCATACCAGAGCGCCAGCTTCACGCCGAACGTCATCGGCTCCGCATGCACGCCATGCGTGCGGCCGATCATCGGCGTCCGCCGATGCTCCTCGGCCCGCGTGCGCACGACCTGCATGAGGCTATCGAGCAGTTTCAGGATCAGATCGCACGCCTCGCGCATCTGCAACGCCTGCGCGGTGTCGATGACGTCGGAGGAGGTCAGGCCGAAGTGGAGCCAGCGCGCCGATGGACCGACGTGCTCGGCAACGGCGGTGGTGAAGGCGATGACGTCGTGCTGCGTCTCGGCCTCGATTTCTTCGATGCGGGCGATGTCGAACGCGGCCTTGTCTCGAATGTCGCGAACGGCGTCCGCCGGAACGATTCCCGCCCTCGCCATCGCATCAGCCGCCGCTATCTCGACCTGCAGCCAGGTCTCGTATCTTCGCTGGTCGCTCCAGATGCGACCCATCTCCGGGTGGGTGTACCGGCGGATCATCCGAGTGAGAGTCGCTCCGGTGGAATGTGCAATCCGTTGACGGCGCCGAGAACGGTCGCCGCCAGGGAACCATCTGCGAAGAGATCCCGCGCCACGCGCTGTACATCGGCCTGCGTCACACGCGAGACACCCTCGAGCGTTTCGTCGAGCCCGAACTGCCGGTCGAAGTAGATCTCCTGCCGCGCGAGATGCGACATGCGGCTGGAGGTGCTCTCCAGATTCAGCATGAGGCTCCCTTTCAGGTGATCCTTTGCCCGCTGCAATTCCGCTTCGGGCATCGGCTCGTCCTTGATACGCCGCAGCTCGGCGATCACGACATCGATCAACTCGGACACGGCATCATTCGCGCAGCCGGCATAAATAGTCATCGACCCGGCGTCGCGATACGCACTCAATCCGCTGAAGACCGCATACGCCAGCCCGCGCTTCTCGCGCACGTTTTGAAACAGGCGGGAGCTCATCGAGCCACCGAGCACCGTATTCAATACATAGCTCGAATAGCGATCCTCGTGATCCTGACAGTAGCCCGAGGTCCCGAGGCAGACGTGACTCTGCTCGAGCTCCTTGTTGCGAATGATGATCCGCGGAACAACGCGCGGAGGCGTGTCGGCGATCGGTTCCGAGTCGGTCGGCAGGCCGTCGAAGGCGCGCACGACGATGTCCCGCACCTGCTCGTGCGTGATGTTTCCGACGGCGGCGACGATCAGATTGGGTGCCGAATAGGCGCGTGAGAAGTAATGACGCAGCCCCTCCGCATTCAGCGCCTCGACCGTCTCCTTCGACCCGAGGATCGGCCGGCCGAGCGGATGGTTGTGCCAGAAGTTCTCCGTGAACAGCTCGTGCACGAGATCGTCCGGCGTGTCCTCGACCATCTTGATCTCTTCGAGGACGACCTTCTTCTCGCGCTCGATGTCGTCGCCGCTGAACGCCGGGTGCATGACGATGTCCGAGAGCACGTCGACGGCGAGCGGCAGGTGCTCGTCGAGCACCTTGATGTAATAGCTGGCGTACTCCTTCGCCGTGAAGGCGTCCATCTGCCCGCCGATCGAATCGATCGTCTGCGCGATGTCCTCGGCGCTGCGCGTGCCGGTGCCCTTGAAGAGCATGTGCTCGACGAAGTGCGCGATGCCGCTCTGCGCCTGAGGCTCGTGACGCGAGCCGCGCGCGAGCCACACGCCGATGCTCACCGACCGCACGTGCGGCATCTGCTCCGTCAAAATGCGGAGGCCGTTCGGCAACACGTCACGCACGATCGTGGATTGAGTCACGGGACGCTTTGGGATGTCCGATCGTTAGCGATCGCAGCTCGCAGGCAACATGAGAAACGGCGCTACGCCGTTCCGGTAGACTCTGCAAACTATTGACAGACAGGCAATTAGAAGAACGCTGCGATGATAACACGCGACCGTTCGTCGCCGCAACGCGAAAAGCGGTGGGCCACAGCGCGCGTGCTAAAATCGTGAGCTCGCATCTCGTAGAAAATGCGGGACATAGCATGACCACACCGCGTTTCGACATCGCTGAGCTGGAGCCGCACGAGCTCGAAGGCGCGCTCGCCTCCGTCGATGCGGAGCGCTTTCATGCGCGGCAGGTCTACCGCTGGATTCACAAGCGCGCTGAGACGAACTTCGAGCGGATGACCGATCTGGCGCGACCACTCCGCGCTCAGCTGTCGGAGGCGTTCACGGTCAGCACGCCGGCCATCGTCAGCGACGACGTTTCAGTGGATGGCACGCGGAAGTTCGTCCTGCAGCTCGCGGACGGCCGGAAGATCGAATCGGTCTTCATCCCAGATACGCCATCGATGACCTTCTGCATCTCGACGCAGGTCGGATGCGCGATGTCATGCGGCTTCTGTCTGACTGGCAAGATGGGACTGGTACGCAATCTGACCGCCGGCGAAATCGTCGGTCAGGTGCGCGTACTCGCCCACGCCACCGGCTTGCTCGACTTCGCGTTCAACATCGTCCTGATGGGCATGGGCGAGCCGCTGCACAACTACGACAACACGATGAAGGCGTTGCGGATGCTCCACGCCGAGCAGGGCCTGGCGGTTTCTCCGCGCCGCGTCACGTTGTCTACCGTAGGCATCGTGCCCGGCCTCGAGCGCTTGGCGCACGAACCGCTGATGCCGAACCTCGCGATCTCGCTGCATGCGACGACCGACGAACAGCGCTCGATGCTCGTGCCGCCGAACAAGAAATATCCGCTCGCCCAGATCCTGGACACCTGTCGACGGTTCCCGCTGAAAAAGCGGAGCCGTATCACGTTCGAGTACGTGATGCTGGATCACGTCAACGACACGCCGGAGGATGCGAGGCGTCTGGTCAGGCTGCTCACGGGGATCAAGGCGAAGGTGAATCTGATTCCGCTCAACCCGGCGCCAGGCATTCCGTTTCAGCGCCCGTCCGACGAGCGCGTGAACCGGTTCGCCCAGATTCTCGCCGACCGTCACATCACGGTCTCGGTCCGCAAGAGCCGCGGTCAGGACATCCGCGCGGCGTGCGGTCAGCTGATTGTCGAGGGCGGAGTGAAGAAGACAGCCGCCCAGCAGATGGCTCTGTTGCTGCGATAGAAAAGCACTCGTCAACTCCCAATCGGATCCTGGCTCCAACGCCCAACTCCCAATCCGATCCTCGTTCAAATTCCCAGCTCTTTTGGAGTCGGCTCCGGAGAAGCGCGTTGGGCGTTGGGCGTTGGCTCCAGCGAAGTGAGTTGGAAATTGGCTGCTTGCCAGCGTCAGTGTGTCCCGCGCGCAGGAAAATTCGCGATCCGCCGCGCCGCTCCTGTCAATTCCAGGATGTGCATGCCCGTGTTGGCGCGATCGACGATATAGATGTAGCCACGGTCGTCGACCTCGACGTTGTTGGTCTGAATCGCGACCTTGCAGCGCTGGTTCGCTCCTTCTCCAACACACCGTCTGTCCGTCCTGTCGGTCACTGACGGAATGAAGGACGCGACTTCCTTCGGATTGAACGGATCGCGCACGTCGAGCGCACGCACCCCCGCGTTGAAGAACGTCACGAACACGAGACGACGGTAATAGATCGGCGTCATGTTCTCGTTGGTCGAATGCGCGCCGAACCGTCCGCCGCGCGCGCAGAAGTTCCCGCTGGCCTCGGACACGCTCCACGTCGCGACGCCGACCGGCTTGCTTTCGAACGTCGTATCGACGATCCGCACCACCTGCCGCGGCTCCATGCACTCGTTCTCGAGCGTCTCGCCGACGGCAATCACGAAATCGCGATCGGCCTGCGTTCTCGAGACCTTGATTCCTTCCGTGTGATCGTGCTCGCCGACCGCTGCCGCCACGGCTGGCGGAAGCGTGTGCTTCGCGTACTCCGGCACGCTCATCCCGAGCAGTGGATAGGCGGTATGCGCACCGGCGTCGATCGGCAGCTCGAGGCGCCCGACCTCCGGAGAACGCAGGTTTGCTTCCGTCGGTTCCTTCGCGCCTTTCAACAGCTTCTCGCGATCGACGATCTGCAGGACGCCGGCTCGCGACGTGCCGTAGCCGAAGTAGACGCGATTCGCCTTGACGCCGAGCGAGAGCGGACCATGAAGCTCGGTCGGAACCGGGTCGACCGTTGCGCCGGGCTGCTGCCCGGGCAATCCGAAGTCGCGGATGAAGACCGGATGCAGCGGATCGCTGAGGTCGTAGATCTTCGTCATGCGGCGCGTGCGCCACGCCGGATCGCCGGACACGAGATACCCGATGCCGGTGTCGCACTCCCAGAAGTTCTTGTGCGTGTTCCGCAGACCGCTCACGACCACGGTGAGCCGCGCCGGCGCCGCCGGATCGGTGACGTCCCAGATCTCGTGCGCCGAGTTGCCGTAGGTACGCAGCAGATAGACCTTGCTCTTGTCCGCCTTCGGCAGTTCGCTGCCGTCACACACGCGCACCATCTGCGCACCGCCGCCCTCGCCCTGTCCGGGCTCGCCGGGAATGTGCGCGAGGTACTTCGGCTGCCGCGGATTGGTCACGTCGACGATCGACGTGCCGTTCGGCTCGTCTTTTCCTGTCAGCGGATTCCGCTGCGTGCCGCCGTGATGGCCGACGTAGGCGACCCATCGATCGCCTTGCTTGTGGATGGTCGGCTGATACGCGCTGCGCGCCTGGAGATCGTTGTAGCCGACGAGCCCCATGTCCCGCGCTTCCTGGCGCTGCGCGCTCGCGGTTACTGACGCGGTGATCACGAGTATGACTGGGATGATGACGCGGCGCAGACTCATAAATGCACTCCCTGGTGGCTGGGTAGCTAGGTTGCTAGGCAGTTGGCCAAGAACACTCGTCTTCAGAGCCGCGTCGAGGGCCATGGCTAAGACAAGCGCATTCCCCAGCTCCCTATCCGCCCAGCCACTCAGCTACCCAAGAGACTACTCCTCGTCGCCGGGCGGCGCGCCCCCGATCTTCGCGACGTCCTCCTGCTTGACGCGGTCGACGTTGAACCGGCCCGCCGCGGCGATCATCTTGTCCATCACCTCGTCGAAATCGAATTCGGTCGCCTTGGAGAAGCGGATCGGGTTGATCCTCGCCATGACGAACGGCTTCAGGTAAGGACTGGTCAAACCGCGCGCCTTGAGGGCGGTCACCACCTTGCCGACGGCATCATCGAGCTTCAGCACTTTGGCGCCGCGACGCTCGCGCTCGGCGAGCGCCTTGTGCATCGGCTCGTCGAGGAAGTCATCGATGCGGCGCAGGACCGGATGATAGGCGCCGCCGCTCAGACCGCGGCGTTCTTCATACGCGGCACCGAGTGTCAGATAGGGCGCCTGTTCGAACTCGAAGGCGAACTCCTGCTCCCGCGCCGTGCGACGCTCGGCGAGCGCGCGCGCCATCCGGATCGTCTCGAGCGACTTCTCTTTGACGTTGTGCGCTTTCTCGGTGTTGAGCGCGAGGATCTTGAAGGCGACCTCTTCGTCGGGCAGCAGGAGGCCGACGATCGTGCGCGCACCGAGCTTCTTCATCGCCTGCAGTCGATGGTTGCCGTTGGGCGTCCAGTATGTGTCGTCGTGATGGACCAGGACGAGGGGATCGAGAAAGCGGCCGACCTTCTCGATGACCGTCATCAGCCGCTTCACGTGCGGCTCGGACGGATCGCGCTGATAGGGCGTCGGCTCGACGCGATCGATCGGGACGGCGACGAGCATCACGCTTGTCTGACCGAACGGATCGCTGTATTGCCCGAGCACGGCGCCGCCGTCCTCCTCGACCCGGCTCGCGAACTCGCGCAGGCGCGGATCGTTGTTCGCCGACACCTGCTCCGTTGTCGGGCCCACCGATCCGGGAGCGGCTTTCTTACGGCGAACGGCCTTTTTCTTCGCCATCACCTCGCGGGCCGGGTAAAGCCGGCCCCTACGAAGATTGTAGGGGCCGCCTTCAGGCGGCCCAAATCACAGCGCAACCGCGGTCCATTCATTGCGGCCGTGCTGACGATCCAGCTTCACCTTGATGTAATTGTCCGTCACCGCGGACCAGCCATCGTCGACGGTCAGCGCGCGCCGCGTCGTGCCGGCCTGCGACTCTCGAAAGCGACGAGTCATCCGTTCACCGATGGCGCGAACCTCGCGTCCACGCTCGCGAACGATGATGCCGTCCACCTTGTCGCGCATCAGGCTGGCCTCGGTTCCGGGACGATCCGAGTAAGGAAAGACGTGCAGATGCGACAGCGGCACGCTCGCGAGCACATCGCGCATCGCCGCCATGTCGTCCTCGCGCTCGCCGGGGAAGCCAACGATGATGTCCGATCCGATCGACGCGTGCGGCATCAGGCGATGGATTCGATCGACCATCATCGTGTATTGCGTCGCGGTGTATGGCCGCCGCATCACCGCCAGCATTCGATCGGAACCGTGTTGCAGCGGCAGATGGAAGTGCGGCGCCAGCGAGTCGGAGGATGCGATGAGATCGACGATCTCCGCGGTGCAGTCCATGGGCTCGAGCGAACTGATGCGAAACAGCACAGGCGGACCTGACAAGGTCCGCCCCACAGAGCCTGTGTAGCGCGGACCTTTCAGGTCCGCGAGGTGACGCACGAGCGTCGTCAATGACGACCCGTCGCCGAGATCACGTCCGTACGATCCGAGATGGACGCCGGTAATCGCGATCTCCTTGTATCCAGCCGCAATGGCGAGATCGATGTCGCGCAGAACTTCGAGCAGCGGGCGCGAGCGGCTGTGACCGCGCGTCTTCGGAATGATGCAGTAGCTGCACCGCTCGTCGCAGCCGGTCTGCACGCGCAGCGTGAATGCCGTTCTCCCAGCCACGCCCGGCTCGAGCGACGCGCCGCATCCACCATCGCCGTTGCCAAATCGCGCGGCCGTCGTGAGACCGATCTCGCTGGCGAGATCGCCCACGAGCGTGTCCTTACCGGCATTGCTCACGATGTGCGTGACGTTCGGGAGATCGGCGACGTCTTCGGCCTGTCGTGTGGCGTAGCAGCCGGTGACGACGACACGCACGTCCGGATTACTGCGCACGATGCGGCGGATCGTCTGACGCGCGCCTTGATCGGCCGACGCGGTGACCGAACAGGTGTTGACCACCACGAGGTCGGCATCTTCGACCGCCACCGCGACCCCACCACGCGCGCGCAGCTGACCCTCGATCGCGAGCGAGTCCGCCTGATTGACGCGGCAGCCGAACGTGATGATGGAGTACTTCATGGCTGGTTGGTGGTTGGTGGTTCGTTGTTCGTGGTCAGGTCAAGAGCTTTTCGCCCGCAACCACTATCCACCAGCCATCTATCCACCGACGGCAAGTGCTTTTCTTCCGATATCGCGTCGATATTGCATCCCGCGAAACTGAATGTGCGCGGCAGCCTGGTAGGAAACGTCGATCGCCTCACGATGCGACTGTCCCCGGCCGACAACCGTCAACACGCGCCCGCCCGCGGTCAACCACTTGCCGTCGCGTCTGGTGGTTCCGGCATGGAACACAAGGGCTCCGGGAACCGCAGCGGCCGCGTCGAGTCCCGTGATCGCATCGCCTGCATCAGGCGTTTCCGGATAGCCCGCCGCGGCGAGGACGACGCCGACGTGCGGCGCAGGCCGGAAGCGCGCGGGTCGATCGGGCAGGGCGCCGGTGGCGGCCGACGCGAGCAGCCACGAGAACTCTTCGTCGAGCATCGGGAAGATCACCTGCGCCTCGGGATCGCCGAACCGCACGTTGAACTCGACGACCTTTGGCCCGTCGACGGTCAGCATCAGGCCGACATACAGGAAGCCACGGTAGGGATGCCCGTCGCGTTCCATGCCGTCCAGCACCGGCCGAACGATCTCGTCGAGGACGCGCCGCTCGATGTCGGGCGCGATCAGCGGGCTTGGTGCGAAGGCGCCCATCCCTCCGGTGTTGGGACCCTGATCGTCATCGAAGATGCGTTTGTGATCCTGTGCTGACGAAAATGTGACAAAGCGGGTGCCGTCCGCGAGGACGAAGTACGACGCCTCCTGTCCGACCAGGAACTCCTCGAGGACAAGGCGGTCGCCGGCGGAGCCGAAGCGGCGATCGACCATCGCGGCACGGACGGCGTCCTCAGCAGCGGCGCGGTCTGGAGCGATGACCACGCCCTTTCCGGCGGCCAGGCCATCGGCCTTCAGGACCAGCGGATAGCCAAACTCGCCGCGTGCGATCGATGCGAGGGCGTCATCCGCCGACTCGCACACGGCAAATCGCGCGGTCGGCACGTGATGGCGAGCCATGAAGGCTTTCGCGAAGGCCTTGCTCGATTCGAGCTGCGCGGCGGCCTGCGTCGGGCCGACGATCGCGAGGTCATGAGCCGTGAAGAGATCCACGATGCCCCGGCTCAGAGGCAGCTCGGGACCGACAACGGTCAGGTCCACGCTCTCTCTTCTGGCAATCGCCAGAAGTGCCGATGGCTCGCCAGTATCGGCCGGCAGACAGCGCGCGACGGTCGCGATTCCCGGGTTGCCCGGCGCACAGATCACGCCCGTCACGTGGCGTTCGCTTGTCAGCTTCCAGACCAACGCATGCTCGCGGGCACCGCTGCCGACGACGAGGAGCTTCATGGAGGTGTCGCTAAGGAGATCTAGTTAAGGACAGATCTATACGGCGGGCTGCAATGGGCGGCGGAATCGAGTGGGAAGACGGCTCGACTATTTCATTGACGCGGTGTTCGAGTTACGCCTAGAATCCGCGCCTGCCTGTGATAGCCTAACACATTCGCCACTTTTTGAAGGTCGATCACAGTGTTACGTGGGTCCAGGTGCGCACGCGAGTGCGTCACGGGACACGAGCCACCAGGCCGGCGAGGGGGTGTTAACAGGCGTGGCTGAAGTCAAGATTCAGGAAGGCGAGTCGATTGAGAGCGCGCTTCGCCGCTTCAAGCGCAAGGTCCAGCAGGAAGACATCATCAAGGACATCAAGAAGCACTCGTTCTATCTCAAGCCGGGCGACAAGCGGCGGGCCAAGCAGGCCCTCGCACGGAAGCGCAACCGTAAGAAGCTCCGAAGGGAGTCAGAGTAAGTAGCGCGACGGAGACAGCGATCGACGAGCTCACGAGGTGGCGACCGATGGAGTTCAATGACAAGGTCCTGAGGTGTGTGGATTGCGGCGCGGAGTTCATCTGGACGGCTGGTGAACAGCTTTTCTTCGCCGACAAGCAGTTCAAGAACGAGCCCAAGCGCTGCAAGGCGTGCAAGGCGAAACGGGCAAACCGGGTTGCTGCAGGCCCCATGGTCCCCAACCGTGTGGAAACCCAGACCACCTGCTCCGCGTGCGGCAAGGACACCACCGTGCCCTTCCGTCCGACGCAGGGTCGTCCCGTCTTCTGCAAGGAGTGCTTCCAGCAGCGGAAGTTCGCAGGCGCCGGCGGCGTCTGACCTTCACGACATCGGTCGCGTCTCGCACGAAACCGGGTTTGATTTCCACGTGAATCCAGCGGAAATTGGACCCGATTTCATTGGAGCCATCCTCCCGCTGGCTCGCAGCGTCTGTGTTAGGCTTTACGCGATACGTTCACTGGACACCAACAGATGATGCAGATCGAAGAGCGATCCGCAGGTGATGTCACCATCCTCGACCTGAAGGGCAAGATGACCCTCGGCGAGGGCGACGAGATCCTCAAGGACAAGATCAACAGCCTGGTCCTCGATCAGCGCAAAAAGCTGATCCTCAACATGGCGGATGTACCGTACATCGACAGCGCCGGTCTCGGCGAGATCGTCCGCACCTATACGACCGTGAGCCGACAGGGCGGAAGCCTGAAGCTGCTTCACCTGACCAAGCGGATCACGGACCTGCTGTCGATTACAAAACTGTTGACCGTTTTCGAGACCTACGACAGCGAGGCCGACGCGGTCCGGAGCTTCTCGTCAGCCAACGTCTGATTCCATCCCGTGCGGGTTCGCGGACCGTAAAGGTCCGCGCCGCAAACAACACATGACGCGCCTGTCCGCGTCGGCTGAACCTCCCTCGCCCGTGTCACCTCCGAGCACCGAGCGGTCGACCGCCGCGCTGCTCGTCGCGTCACTGCGGCCCGAACAATGGACCAAGAACCTGTTCGTGTTCGCCGGGCTCCTGTTTGGCGGTCGCCTGTTGCAGGAAAGCGCGCTCTGGCGCGCTGGAGCCACATTCGCGATTTTCTGTGCGATTTCCGGCAGTGTCTATCTCTTCAACGACCTCGCCGACCGCCAGGGCGATCAGCGCCATCCGCTGAAACGCACGCGGCCGATCGCATCGGGTCAGCTCCGCTCACGGACTGCCCTCATCGCCGGGATCATTCTTGGAGTGGGAGGCACCGTGGCGGCGGCACTGCTCGATCCACTGCTCGGAATCGTCGCCGGTGCCTATCTCGCGCTCCTGTTGTTGTATTCAGCAGCGCTGAAGCATCTCGTCATCCTCGACGTCCTGACGATCGCCGCCGGTTTCGTGCTTCGCTCGGTCGCAGGTGCCGTCGCCGTCAGCGTGCCGATCAGCCAATGGCTGCTGATCTGCACCACGCTGCTGGCCCTTTTTCTCGCGCTCAGCAAGAGACGGCACGAGCTGGTGCTCCTGGGTGAGGCGGCCATCGGTCACCGCCGGATTCTCGAGGAATACAGTCCATATCTCCTCGACCAGATGATTGCCGTCGTGACGGCCTCCACGCTCATCGCTTACACGCTCTATACGGTGAGTCCGGAAACCGCGGAGCGGCTAGGCACGGACCGGCTCGGCTTGACGATCCCGTTTGTGCTCTACGGGATCTTTCGATATCTCTATCTGGTGCATCAGAAACGCGGAGGCGGCAGCCCCGCGGCCATGCTGCTCGATGACGGGCCCCTCCTGACGTGCGTGGCGTTGTGGACGGTGAGCGTGGCTTTACTCCTATATGTCTAAATCCCAAATCCCAAACACCAAATCCCCAGCCCCAAATAGGGCTGAACCGCTTCGAGGCGGCTTGGGATTTGGGTTTTGGGATTTGGGTTTTGGGATTTGACAAGTGCCTGAGAACCCCCAGCAGAGTCGTCGGCATTTCCACCGCGGGCGCCGCGGGCCCGATCGGCGTAGCACCGATCGTCGCGTTCCGCCGAACTCGCCCGAGCCGGCGAATCGCGAACAGGTCGACGTCGAGCAGATCATGCGGGACATCCGCGCTCGGGTGTCGAGTCGTCCGGGCGTGGAACTGTCGAATCAGCAGATTCAGGAGCTCGCCGCGCGCCGTCTCGAGGCGATTCTCGATCCCCGCCACATCAAACCGGCGATGCTCGAGCAGCTCCGCAAGACGGCCGGCGAGCCGGCAGAGCCCGCCGCGTCACCCGACGGTGGTTACGCCTTCGAGGACACCACTCTGTATGAAACCCATCGCGGTCTGCTCCGGTTCATTCGCCGCCTGCTGAATCCGATTCTGAAACTGTTCTTCAATCCGACGCCGCTGGTCCAGGCGCTGAACACGCAGGCGCGATTGAACAGGGAGGCGGCGGAGCGAGAAGCGGAACGCGAGCGTCGTCAGGCGGAGTGGAACGCGTTGCACTACGAGCTGGTGCAGCGCCTCGTGGTGGAAGTCTCGCGGGTCGCCATCGATACGCAGGCGCTCTCGATGCGGATCGAGTCGCTGGCCGCGAAGGTCGACTTCAACGAGCGACGAGTGCGAAGCATCGAGAATGCGATGCATCAAGGTCGCGTGCCACAGACGCCGCAACGGCCTGCTCCACCAGAGAGTCCCGCACCGGCACCACGGCCCGGCGACTCTGCACCCGAACCGGCTGCCATCGAAGCGGCAGGCGAGGCCCCGCGCCGGCGGCGGCGACGTCGGCGCGGCCGCCGCGGAGGTCCGGGAGCGCCTGACGTCGCGGTCGCGGCGGACGCCTCGATTGCCGCCAACGATATCGACGAAGGCGACCTCGGCGATGAAGGCGCCGAGGACGAGTCGACCGAGCCGGCGAGCAGCACCGTCGAATCGGTCGTGGCCCTCGAACCGGCGCACGCGATCTCCCCGCTTCAGCGACAGGAGCCGTATTCGCCACCGGCAACGGTGACACCTGACCCGCCCGTCGCTTCGCTGGCGCCGGCGCCGCCGGACGCACCGCATGATCAGGGCATGTCGAGGGGCGACGAACCGGCAGCGGCCGGCCCCGCTCGCACCGACCAGGATCCGCCCGATCGCTGACCTGATTCGATGAAACTCGCGGTCGTCGTGCAGCGCTACGGCGCCGACATCAGCGGCGGCGCCGAACTGCACGCGCGCTACGTCGCCGAACATCTTGCCGGGCACGCCGAGGTCGACGTGTTGACGACGTGTGCGCGCGACTATGTGTCGTGGCGCAACGAGTTCCGACCCGGTCTCGACGACGTCCACGGCATCCCCGTTCATCGATTTCCGGTCGCGCACGAACGCGACGAGAATGATTTCGGCCGGCGGTCGACACACGTGTTCGAACGCCAGCATTCGCTCGCCGACGAACTCGCGTGGCTCGACAGCGAAGGGCCGGCGTGTCCCGCGTTGATCCGGCAGCTCGAGGCCTGGCGTGCTCGCTTCGACTTCGTCCTGCTGTTCAGCGCGCGGTACTACCACGCGTACCACGGTGCGCGCGCGACAGCTGACCGCGCCGTTCTCGTCCCCACCGCTGAACGCGAGCCGTCGCTTGGGCTGTCGATGTTCCAGCCGATCTTTCGTGGTGTGCGCGCGATCATGTACAACTCGCCGGAGGAACGTGCGCTGATCAATGGCCTGTCGGCCAACGAACACGTCCCGGGCGTCGTCGTCGGCATCGGCTCCGAGATTCCTGAACACGTCGATGGCGATCGAGTCAGGCAGAAGTTCTCGCTGCGCAATCCGTATCTGGTCTACGTTGGCCGGATCGACGCCAACAAAGGCTGCGGCGAACTGTTCGACTGCTTCATTCAGTCGGTGAAGCACTCGTCACAACCTGTCGACCTCGTGCTGATCGGAACGCCGGCGATGGCGATTCCCGACCACCCGCGCATCCGCCATCTCGGCTACGTCTCCGATCAGGACAAGTTCGACGCCATCGCGGCCGCGGCGGTCCTCGTGATGCCGTCGTACTACGAGAGCCTGTCGATGGTGGCGCTCGAGGCGTGGGCGCTGGGCCGGCCGGTGCTCGCCAACGGGCACTGCGACGTTCTGGTCGGACAATGTCTCCGGAGCAACGCCGGCCTGTATTATGAGAACGCGCACGAATTCGCCGGCGCGCTGCACAGATTGCTGAGCGATGAACAGCTCTCGCAGACGCTTGGCCGCAACGGCCGCGAGTACTACGCGCGGCATTACGCCTGGCGGGTGATCGAGGGCAAGTACCTCGAGATGTTCGAGCGCCTGACGTCACAGCCACCGACGCACACGATGGAACCTGTTCCCGGTTTTTTCGCGCGCCGCGCGCGCAACGCCCCACCTGCGACGACGGTGTTGAGCGCCGTTCCCGCAGGAGCGGTGGCACCGGAGCGACCAACGGCGTCGGCCTCCGCACGTCTTCGGCGAGCACGAGGTGAGCGGCGGTGAAGTTCGCCTTCGTGACGCCCCGTTACGGCGCCGATATCGGCTCTGGCCCCGAGCACGCGTGCCGGCTGATTGCCGAGCAGGTCAGCGCGCGTCACGACGTCGACGTGCTGACGACGTGCGCGCGCGACACGCGGACGTGGAAGAACGAGTATGCGGAAGGCGCCGACCGGATGCGCGGCGTGCTCGTGCGCCGTTTCCCGGTCACACAGCCGCACGATCGCGGAGGGTTCGTTCAGTTCAACGATCGTCTCCTTTCGGCGCCGCACACCCGCTCCGATCAGATCGAGTGGGTGCGTCGGCTTGGCCCATGGACGCCGGGGATTACGGAATACCTGAAACGGCAGCATCGCTCGTACGACGTGATCGTGTTCTTCTCGTTGTGTCACGCGACGACCGTTCATGGTCTGCCGGTCGCGCCGGAGCGCAGCGTCGTGTTCCCTTACCTGCGGTGGCAGCGGATGCTCCGTTTCGGTCTGTGGGCCGACCTGCTGTCGTCCGCCCGTGCGATTGGCTTGTTCTCGGGAGCCGAACGCACCCTGCTGCACGACTACCTTCGCGTGACGTCCGCGTCCGACGAAGTGGTCGGAATCGGCATCGATCCGCCGCCGCGGCAGGCGTACCCGCGTCATCAGCAGGATCCCAATGACACGGTTGCCGCAACGGACGACGAAGACGCCCCGACCGATGCCGCTGAAGCGCCGTCCGATTCCTATCTCGACGCGCGCGGCGCGCCGTTTCGGCGGCGTCATCGCCTCTACGGCCACTTCGCGCTGTACGGTGGACGCGTCGACGCGGACAACGGCTGCGAGGAGATGCTCGAGTACTTCGACAGCTACGCGAGCCAGGATGGCGACGTCTCGCTCGTGCTCATGGGCGTCAAGATGATGAAGCTGCCCGACGAGCGACACCTGCGGTCGGCCGGCGTGCTCCCGGATCGCGAGCGCATGGTCGCCTACGAAGCCGCCGATGTCACGATCGCCCCCGCGCCCGACGATCTGCTCGCGCAACCCGTGCTCGAGAGTCTTGCCGTGGGGACGCCCGTGCTCGCGAACGCGCGCAACGAAGCCGCCGTCGACCACTGCACGCGCGCGAATGGTGGGTTGTATTACGCGAATCGCGAAGAATTCGTGGCAGCGCTGCGTCTGCTCACGACGAACCGCCGGTTGTGCGAAACGCTCGGCGAGAATGGCCGCTCCTACGTGCGTCAGAACTACCGGTGGGACGGTGTCCTCGGCAGGTTCGAGCGATTGATTTCGAAAGCTCGCGCGCGGTAACGGCGCCGCGAGCCTGCCAAGGCCCGCGCTACTCGCGCGACAGCTCCGCGGCCGGGAACGGCCGCGGACGCGACGACTCCCGCAACTCCTCGCTGCTCCCGCCGTTCTTCTTGCGCCGCGTCCCGATCTCGTACCGCTTGATCATCTCGTTCAGGGTCGTCGGCTTGATGCGCAGCAGCTCCGCCGCGCGCTTCTGCACGCCGCCGGCGGCCTCGAGCGTCGACTCGATCAGCCGCTTCTCCACATCCGTGATGACCTCCTTGAACGAGATCCCCTCGGGCGGTACGACGAAACGCGGGATGTGGAAGGTCGGAGTCGAGCGCACGTACTCGGGAATGAGATCGGCGCCGATGCGCACACCGGAGCTGAGCACGACTGCGCGCTCGATCACGTTCTCGAGCTCGCGGACATTGCCCGGCCAGTCGTACTCCATCAGCAGGTCGAGCGCATCCGCACCGAGTTCGATCGTGGGTCTGTTGTTCTCCTCGCCGTACTTCTCGAGGAAGTGCTGCGCCAGCAGCGGAATGTCGTCCTTCCGCTCGCGCAGCGGCGGCAGGAAGATGTTGATGACGTGCAGCCGGTAGTAGAGATCCTCGCGGAACCGGCCATCGTCGACCATCTGCCGCAGATCGACGTTGGTCGCGGCGATGATGCGCACGTCGACCTTGATCGTGTCCATCCCGCCCAGGCGCATGAACTCGCGCTCCTGCATCACGCGCAGCAGCTTGGCCTGCGTTTCCGGCGGAATGTTCCCGATCTCGTCGAAGAAGATGCTTCCCTTGTCCGCGAGATCGAACAGCCCCTTCTTCGGATTGATCGCACCGGTGAACGCGCCCTTGACATGGCCGAACAGCGTCGACTCGAGCAGATCGGGCGGCAGATTTCCGGAGTTGACCGTTACGAACCCGCGCTCGGCTCGCGGTGAGTTCGAGTGAATCGCTCGTGCGACGAGTTCCTTGCCCGTCCCGCTCTCGCCGGTGACCAGAATCGTCGAGCGACTGGGCGCCGCCTGGATGATGAGATCGAACACCTGCTTGGTCCGCGGGCTGCGGCCGATGATGCCCGAGAAGCGCGCTGACTGCGCCTGCAGACTCTGTTTGAGCGCCGCATTCTCCGCCACCAGCTGACGCCGCTCGACCGCGTTGCGCACCACGACGAGCACTTCGTCGTTCTTGAACGGCTTGGTGATGTAGTCGAACGCGCCGCGCTTCATCGCGGAGATCGCCGTCTCGACCGACGCGAACGCCGTGATCATCACCACCGGCAGGTCGTCGTCCAGTTTCTTCAACTCCTCGAGGACACCGATGCCGTCCATCCCGGGCATCATCACATCGACGATGGCGGTATCGAAGGCGCCGCTGCGCGCCAGCTCGATCCCCTCTTCTCCGCTCGTGGCAAGAGTGACCTGATACCCCTCACGTGAGAGGAGCGTCTCGAGGATCTCCCGCATGATTTCTTCGTCGTCGATGACCAGAATCGAACCGGTGCGCCGCATTGCCTTGCCCTTCGCGCGAACGACCGCTGTCCGCGCGTTTACCGGCGAGCCCAGCGAGGCTCGCCCTACTGAACCTTCTGCTGCAACGCCGGCATCGGCTGCTCGGCCTGTGCCGGCGGGAACGACAACCTGAACCGCGTGCCTTGTCCGAGCGTGCTCTCGCAATCGATCGAGCCGTCGTGCTCGCGCACGATGCCGTACGTAATCGACAGGCCAAGGCCGGTGCCTTGCGTCGTCGACTTGGTGGTGAAGAACGGATCGTAGATTCGGGCGATGTACTCGTTCGGGATGCCCGAGCCGGTGTCGCCGATTTCAGCAACGATCCGGCCACCCTTCGCGCGCGTCGATACCGAGAGCCACCCGCCCTTGGGCATCGCGTCCTTCGCGTTGAGAAACAGATTGAGAAACACCTGCTGGAGCTTGTGCTCCATCCCCAGCACGACCAGCGGCTGGTTCGTGAAGTCGCGCCGCACCTTGATCCGCTGTACTTCGAACTGATGCTCCAGGAGCGCCAGCACTTCGAGGATGACGCCGCCCAGTTCGACGCGCGTGCGCTCGGTCGACCCGTCCGAACCGGGCCGCGACAGATTCAGCAGCCCGTTGACGATCCGAGCCGCGCGGAACGTCTGCCGCTCGATCTTTTCGAGCAGCCGCGTACGCGGATCCTCGGGGTCGGCGTTCTCGAGCAGCATCTGCGTGAAGCTCGAAATGGCGGTCAGCGGCGTGTTGACCTCGTGCGCGACGCCGGCGGCGAGCAATCCGATCGACGCCATCTTCTCGGAGATCTGGAGCTGCTCTTCCAGCCGCACCCGCGCGGTGATGTCTTCCACTATCACGATCGTGCCGACCGTGGTCACCCCCGATCCGTCCGAGGCGCGCAGCGGCACGACGGCAACATTGACCACCAGCGTCTGGCCGTCCTTCTCGCCCCGGGCGAGCAGCGGCATTCGCGACAACTGCGCACCGGCCGGCGCATCTCTGCGTGCCGCGCGCATGGCTTCGACGAAGGGCACGTCGAAGATGGCGTCGAGCGCGCGGCCCGTGGCCGCCGATCGCGAGACACCGTAGAGCGCCTCGATCGCCGGATTCCATCGGACGATGCAGTCGTTCAGATCGAGGACGAGCAGCCCGTCATCCAGCGACTCGAGGATGTTCTCGTTGAACGCCCTCATGCGATCGAGCTCGATCGCCTTCACGTGGAGCTGGCGATAGAGCCGCGCGTTCTCGAGGGCGGTCGCAATCTGGCCGGCAACAGCGGACAGAAGACCCATGTCCTCGCTGTTCAATGGCTCGCCGCTGTCCTTGCGCCCGAGGGCCAGGACCGCGATCGTGCCCTCTTTCACCACGCACGGCACGAAGTAGTAAAGGCCGGCGTCGCGCCAGAATTCGATCTCCTCGACGGCAAAACGCCCGACGGCAATCGGATCGTCGAGCGCGACGACGTGGCCGTGGACCAGGCGCGTGCCGACGCCCGAGCGCTTCGGCAGCGCCGGCGGATGCGCATCACCGAACCCGGAGGCGCGGACCGAGCCGAAATGCGGCGCCGTTTCGTCCTCGAGCATCAACGCGATGCGATCGACGAGCAGCGTCTCCATCACGCGCGACACCAGACGCTCGGCGAGCCGGTTGAGATCGAGGTCGCTGTTCAAATCGCGCGCGAACGCAACCAGCGCGCGACGGTAGTCATAGCGATCGCGATAGAACGCGCGATCGAGGACGTCGTGCACGAAGTCCTTCACCGCCGGCGCCAGCAGCACCGCGACGAGCGTCGCCAGCAACGCGATCACCCATTGATTGGGAGCGCCTCCCCCCTTGATGAACACGCGCTGGACCGCCTGCAGCAGCACCGCGTAGATGCCGACGATCGCGGCGAGCGCGGCCATGTAGATGAACGCGCGCTTGAGGATCACCTCGATGTCCATCAGCCGATAGCGGACGATCGCGGACGCGAACGCGAGCGGGATCAGGCTGAGCGGAATCACCGACAGTTCCATCGGCAACGTCGGCGACGCGCCCAGGGCATACGGCAGTGCGTACCCGAGCGCGAACGGACCGGCGCCGATTGCCGTTCCCCACGCGATCCAGCGGAGCTGACGACGGGCGGTCAGCGTGCAGAGGTGGGAGAGCGCTCGGGTCAGCGCCAGCAGCCCGCCGGCGAAGCACAGCGCGAGATACAGGATCTCGAACCGCTCGAGCATCGCACTCAATCCAACGAACGTCGCCGTGTCGCCGGTCCTGGCGACGATCAACACGACCCGGGCGGCACCGAGGATGATCGCCGGGGCGTACGCGGCGATGACCAGCCAATGGCCCAGCGGTCCACCGGTCCAGCGCCGCGAACGTTCCGGGAACACGAGCGTGAAATGGAAGAACAGGGGCGGCAGCGTCAGGATCGAGATCGCATCGGCCCAGTAGAAGATCCAGTCCAGGCGATCGAGTCGGCCGCTGAACGAGAACGTGAAGACGCCGAAGAATGCGACGGCGAGCCAGAAGAAATGGAGCGTTGCCGGATCGCGGGGGCGCCGCAGTCGCACGGCGCCGCCGACCAGGAGCGTGAAGGTGCCGACCGCGGCCAGCACGAAGTAGAGCGCACGAGGGCCGTTCGGAATCGGCGCCAGCCGCACATCAATCACATCGCGCGTGCCGAACCGCAGCACGGTGTAGCGCAGCGTCGTGCGCGCATCGGATCGATGGAGCGCGGCGATGACGTCCGCCACCTCCTGCACCGGCGCGTCATCGATCGCCAGGAGCAGATCGCCGCGCCTCAGCGCGGCAGCCGCTGCCGGCGTACCGGGCGCAATTTCCGCCGCGACTACGCCTTCGGGGCGCGACCGCCACAAGACACCGTCCTCGACCTCATGCCACGTGGCGCGCGCCGCGACGTTGGCCGCCCCGAGACACAGCAACGCCGAGACGACGACCAGCGGCAGTGCCGGCCGGGCCCACGCATCGAACGTGCGCGCTCGATGCATCAGAATCGTCTCCCGATCCAATGAGTGGAAGTACTCATTCAACCAAATGGACGGATCTTTTGCGGCAAAAAATGGGGAGGCGCGCCTCCCCACTCGCAATCACGAATCGCTCGTTACAAATCACTAATCAAAACCGTACTGTCAGACCTCCGACGAGCCGCTTCGGTGGATGCACGACGAGCAGTTCGTCGTAGACCGACGAGTCCAACGGGTCTTCACGAAACAAGGTGCGTACCGCCACGAGCATTTCCCACTGGGTATTGCTGGAGTTCAGGAACGGCAGCGCCTGACTCACTTGGAAATCGAATCGTGGCGTCGCCGCCGAGTCAGGCGACGCAAACCCGTCGCTCACCTTGTATAGCGCAAAGACGCGAGTCGATGTCGGTGCGACAACTGCTTCGAACGATGCGGTCACATCGTGTACGTGCTCGTCGTCACGCACCGCGAGCGGCGCGACACGGCTGATGGCCGGTTCGTCCCAGCTGCCGCTCCACCGCGCGCTCGTCTGTGTGTAATCGATCGAGGCGCGCACGCCCTCGCGAAACGTGCGGCTGACGCTGACCGACCATCCGTGGAGATCGACGTCGCCGGCGGTTCCCACGTAATAGTGGCCGAGTGCCGCGCGCGTTTCTCGGACGCCGAACAGCGTCACGATCTGGTCGTCGATACGCTGCCGGAAGACCCGCATCCCAACCACGATCGCATCGCGCCATTCACGTTCGGCGGCCAGTTCGACGTGGTCCATGCGTTCGGGCACGAAGGGCCGGCGGGAGACGCTTGAGAACGTCCGCTCGGGCGGCAACCACGGACCGATCGCCGACGGCACGAACTCCTCGGCGCCCGGCGCGATTTCACGATGCGAGACCGTTGCCTTCACGGTGAGCGGATCGTCGGCCAGTGGCTGGACCATCACGCTCGCCCGCGGGCTGGCCAGTGCACCGTCGGCGAGGTAGTCGTACTTGGCGTAGCGGGCGCCGTAGCCAAGCGTGAGTCGCGGAGCCACCTTCCAGTTGTCGTACGCGTACATCGCGCCGACGTTGCGGCTGCCGTCGCGCATCGCGGCCAACGCGTCTGCGTTGCCACCCAGATAGCGCTGCATCGCGTACGACAGGCCAGCCTCGTAGCGATGATCCGCTGTTGCCGCGCGCCTGTACGAGCCCGCAACGATCCACGACGCCAGATCTCCCTCCGTGATGCCCCCGCGCATCGTCCATTCGCCGTTGGCGGTCGGCGCGGCAAGCGCGACGTAGGCGACGCCATGTGGCGTCAATGCGCTCGTGGTGAAGAGATCCTGCGGTCGATCGAAAGATGTCGTCGTCAGCAAGTTGATCTGACCGTTGAGCGTGGCGTCGGCGAAGAGCGAGGACGCCAGCCGTGCCGGCGTTCCGACCGCCCGGCTGATGCCGGTCAGCGAATCCTCGATGAACGACGGCTGATCGTCGAACCCGGCGATCGACTGTTCCGCCGACTTGAGGACGCTGCGGGGCGCATGGCGCAGCCGCCAGGCCACGTCGCCATGGTCGTCCGCGGGGGGATCGCTCGCAGGTGCGGGTTCCGTTGGACCGAGGCCGGCAGCCACCACAGGGGGCGGCGTCTTGTCGGGATGGCGTCGCGTCAGCGCGATCGTCCACGCAGTCTGTTCGGTGGCGCTGACCTGAATGATCCGCCCTCGCTGCGGGAGGTATCCCTGCAGATGTGCGCGAACCAGATATGAACCGGGTGGGAGGCCGCGGAACGCGAAGCGCCCCTGCGCATCAGACACCGCAAAGACAGTCGTCGATCCCAGCGCGGAGACGACGGCGCCGGGAATCGGCCGCCCATGGTCGTCACGCACCACACCGTGAAGCTGACAGGACGCGCCGTCCGCTGCCGACACGACGTGGGGATCGTGAGTAGCGAGCTGTGCCAGCGCTGATGGCGTGGACGCGAACGACACCATGAGGCCGAGCACACACCAGCGGGTGACGAACCGGATCATAGGGTCGCTCGCTTTCAGGAGTCAGGGATCGCTCCCTTCTTATGATGCTGCGACGCTGAAATCGACGTTCTGCGTCAGCGTCTTGCCCTGCGCCGCCTTGTCGGTCACCTTGATCTCGAGGCGGTAGTCACCTTCCGGAAAACTCATGAGCGGCACGACGAGACTGCCCGGCAGCTGATGCCCCGCCGCCACGCTGAACTCCGGCGGCAACGTGGTCGCATTCAACGCCTGTGGCGCGGTCTTGTTGAAGTACTTCTCGCCCGACGAGAGCTTCTGGTAGAAGTTGTAGTCGACCTGCACGTCGGGTTTCCCACCGGTGGCCTCTCCGGCTCCGTAGATCCAGAACACCACGTTCAGCTCGGCAGCCTTGCCGAACTTGCCGTCCGCCGCCGGAACGATTTTCATCGGGCCGAACACGTAGGGATTGTCCTGCTGCTCTTCGGGCTTGAGCGCCGTCTGCTGCGGCTCGACACTGCGGGCGAGAATGATGCTGCTCGTCTGCAGGTCCGCCTTGGTGAAATCAGGCACCGTGATCGCCTTGCGAAGCACGCCGATTTTGGCCGGTGGCGGATTCTTCTCCTCGGTGCTTCTGTCCTTGACGCCGATGAACACGTCGTACTCGCCCGCCGGCACCTGCATCGCACGCGAGACGATGCCGTCCTGGGGGATGTCGAAGAAGTGCACGTTGTCCCACGCGTACTTCACGGGCAGGGGCGGCGGCTGTTTACTGTCCTTGTTGTCCTTGCCTTCGGCCGCGGGAGCCGGCGGCGGCGCCATGTTCTTGTCAGCAACGCGCACATACATCGCGACGGCGGACTTCGGGAGCTTCGACCGATCAATGGTCAGCGTGAACGGGACGTAGGTCGACCCTCCCTGCCCCTTGACGAAATGATTGGAGTGCCACACCAGCGGCACGTCGGAGGGAGCCGGCTGCCCGGCCGCGACGGCATCGACCGCCTTCACCAGCGCGTCGATGTCAGCCTGCTCGGTCTTACTGCGCTTCGGCTGCTGCTTGCTCTTGTCGTTGTTGTTGGCGTTTCTCTGTGCAAGCACCGGCGCGCTGCTGGTCGCGAGCGTCAACGCGAGACAAAGGGCCAGAAGCGAGCGGATCTTCATGAATGCCTCTCTCGTAACGAGTCGCCCGTTGGTAGGCGAATCCAAGAATCCGAATCGGCTGATCATACGGGTCGGCGCGCGACCAAGTCAAACATCTGAACCTCGTGAAATGCGTCAAAAACGCCCGAAAATCGCGTGGTTGAGGTGTGTTCGCCCTCGCGCCGCGTGCTATCATCGCCTCCCTCGTGGCGTTCCTCGGCGGCGCCGGCGCCACGCCGCGAGGAACACCACCGATGGAACTAGACGACGTCCTCGTCATCCTGCTGGCCGGCGGAGTCGGCGAGCGCCTCTACCCCCTGACCAAGGAACGCGCCAAACCGGCCGTCTTTTTTGGCGGACCCTATCGCATCATCGACTTCACGCTGAGCAACTGCATCAATTCCGGTCTGCGACGCATCTTCATCGCCACGCAGTACAAATCGCTGTCGCTCAATCGCCACATCCGCATGGGCTGGAACATCGTCTCGGAGGAGCTGGGCGAGTTCATCGAAATTCTTCCGCCGCAGAAGCGGGTCGGTGACAACTGGTATCTCGGCACGGCCGATGCGGTCTACCAGAACCTGTATTCCATCGCGCGTGAGGCGCCGTCGCACGTCATCGTGCTGTCCGGCGATCACGTCTACAAGATGGACTATGCCAAGATGCTGAGGTTTCATCAGGAAAAGGACGCGGATCTGACGCTGGCGAGCATCGAAATCCCTCTGTCGGACGCCAACCGCTTCGGCATCGTCGCCATCGATCAGAACGAGCGCGTGATCGATTTCCAGGAGAAGCCGGCCACGGCGCCTGGAGTACCCGGCGCCGCCGACGTGGCACTGGCCTCGATGGGGATCTACATTTTCAAGGGCGACGTGTTGGTCCGTGCGCTCGAGGAGGACGCTGAACGACCGGACAGCGATCACGACTTCGGCAAGAACATCATCCCTTCCCTGATTCAGACCTCGCCCGTTTACTGCTACCGCTTCTACGACGAGAACAAGAAGTCCTCGAAATACTGGCGGGACATCGGCACGCTCGACGCGTACTTCGACGCGAGCATGGATCTGTGTCAGGTGAACCCCGAGTTCAACTTGTACGACCCCGAGTGGCCGCTGCGGACCTATATGCCTCAGGCGCCGCCTGCCAAGTTCGTCTTCGCGGAGCAGGGACACCGCTGCGGGCAAGCGCTCGACTCGATCATCTCGAGCGGCTGCATCGTCTCCGGGAGCACCATCCGCGGCAGCATCCTGTGCCCGAACGTGCGCGTGCACAGCTTCTGCGAGATCGATCAGACCATCTTGATGCCGAACGTGCGCGTCGGACGCCACGCACGAATCCGTCGCGCGATCATCGACCGCGACGTGCTCATTCCGCGCGGCGCGCTCATCGGCTATAACCCGGAAGAAGATCGGCGACGTCACACTGTCACTGAAGGCGGCATCGTTGTCGTGGAAGCCGACGACGAGCCGCTCATCGGACCGATCAGCAAGGAAGCGCTTCGCGCGGAAGCCGAAGCCGATCGCGGCGGCCCCGCACACGCATAGAACATGCAGATCACACGCGTTCACGCGCGCGAAATCCTCGATTCGCGCGGCAACCCCACGGTTGAAGTCGATGTCTGGCTTGGCGAGACGTTCGGACGGGCAGCAGTCCCCAGCGGCGCATCGACCGGGGAGCACGAGGCGCTCGAGCTCCGTGACGGCGACCGGCAACGATATCTGGGCAAGGGCGTTCACACAGCCGTCGCGAACGTCAACGGCGAAATCGCCCAGGCGCTCGCCGGCAAGTCCCTCGACCAGCGCGCGATCGACGAATTGCTGATCTCGCTGGACGGGACACCGACCAAGAGCCGCCTTGGCGCCAACGCACTGCTGGGCGTCTCGATGGCCGTGGCGCGTGCGACGGCTGTCGCGCTGAAGCGACCGTTGTACGAGCACCTCGCGGTCCTCAGCGGGCGGACGGAAACGTCGTATCTGCTGCCGGTTCCGATGATGAACATCCTCAACGGCGGCGCGCATGCGGACAGCAGCGTCGACCTGCAGGAATTCATGGTCATGCCGGTCGGGTTTTCAACGTTCGCCGAGGCGTTGCGGGCGGGAGCGGAAATCTTCCACGCGCTCCGCTCAATCCTCAAGAAGGCGGGACACTCCACGGGCGTGGGCGACGAAGGCGGGTTCGCGCCGAACCTGAAATCGAACCGCGACGCGCTCGACGTGGTCATGCAGGCCGTCGGTGCCGCCGGGCTCAAGGCCGGACAGGACGTGTTCCTGGCACTCGACGTCGCCTCGAGCGAGTTGTGGGACGACGGCAAGTACGTGTTCAAGAAGAGCGGCGAACCGACTCGTACCTCCGATCAGATGGTGGAGATGTACACGGACTGGGTCCGGCAGTATCCGATCATCTCGATCGAGGATGGCGTAGCCGAAAGCGATTGGGATGGATGGAAGTCGCTCACGCGCGCACTCGGATCTCGCGTGCAGCTGGTCGGCGACGACGTGTTCGTCACCAATCCGACGATCCTGCGCCGGGGCATCGACCAGGGCGTTGGCAATGCGCTGCTCGTGAAGCTCAATCAGATCGGCACGGTCTCCGAAACACTGGACGCGATCGACATGGCGCGACGCGCCAACTACACCACGGTGATCTCGCATCGTTCGGGAGAAACCGAGGACAGCACGATCGCCGACCTGGCCGTCGGCACATCCGCCGGCCAGATCAAGACCGGCTCGGCCAGCCGCAGCGATCGGGTCGCGAAATACAACCAGCTGCTGCGGATCGAGGAAGCGCTCGGCTCGAAAGGCCAGTACGCCGGCCGGGCGGCGATCCGTCAGCTGGGTAGCTGGGTAGCTGGGTAGCTGGGGTCGTACGTTGTTGCGTTGCTGGTTGGCTGGGTTTGCTGAGGGAAACGCGGGTGATTCCGATAGAGTTGTTCTTCCCAAGCTGCGTAACCACCCAGCAACCCAGTCACTGAAATGAGGGCACGGGATGTATCGACTCGTCCTCCTGCGTCATGGCGAGAGTCAATGGAACAAGGAGAACCGGTTCACCGGCTGGGTGGACGTCGATCTGAATGACAAGGGTCGCGAGGAGGCGCACGAGGCGGCGCGGTTGATGGCCGCCGAGAAGTTCGAATTCGACGTCGCCTACACGTCCGTCCTCAAGCGCGCGATCCGGACGCTGTGGACCGTCCTGGACGAAATGGACATGATGTGGATCCCGGTCCACCGATCGTGGCGCCTGAACGAGCGGCACTACGGCGCGCTGCAGGGACTGAACAAAGCCGAGACCGCGGAGAAGCACGGCGAAGAACAGGTCAAGATCTGGCGCAGGAGCTACGACGTTCCGCCGCCGCCGCTCGATCTCGACGACCCGCGTCACCCGTCGCGAGACCGACGGTACTCGACCCTCCCTGCCGCGGAACTCCCGCGCAGCGAATCGCTCAAGGACACGGTCGCGCGTTTCATGCCGTTCTGGGACGAGACCATCGCGCCAGAGATCCGCGCCGGCAAACGCGTGCTCATCGCCGCGCACGGCAACAGTCTGCGCGCGCTGGTCAAATATCTCGACAACACCTCTGACCGCGACATCGTCGAGGTGAACATCCCTACGGGCGTGCCGCTGGTGTATCTCCTCAACGAGGAGCTGAGACCCCTCCAGAAGTACTACCTCGGCGATCAGGAAGCCGTGCGTCAAAAAGCCGCGGCCGTGGCGAACCAGGGAAAGGCGCGTTCGTAGAAAAGACCGCCTGAAGGCGGCCCCACTGAAGCGTCACGCGGCCATTGGTAGATCCTACTTGTGCCAGTCAGCGACCGGCTGTTAGCAAGACCCCCGTTCAAACCGTGCGTGCGGATTTCCCGCACACGGCTTACCAGGTGGTCTTCAGGTCGTAGCATGCGCCACCCCCGGATAGCGAATCGTGCCGCGCAAGCGGGTCAGGCCCAAGGCCTC
>Ga0081539_10001708_pt1 | contig 35326 bp, 33 predicted proteins | sample TabmetS4T2R2_FD_71023 | JGI IMG/M metagenome (GOLD analysis project Ga0081539, IMG submission 71023) | Tabebuia heterophylla rhizosphere microbial communities from the University of Puerto Rico - S4T2R2 | ecosystem: Host-associated > Plants > Roots > Rhizosphere ... | reverse complement strand
AGCGCGGCGTCGTCGATTGCGCCGTGACCGGAACGGCGACCGGCAACGGGGCGCGCTGGTACGAGGTGACGCGGCATCTCTACGTCCTCCCGGTCCAATGGGGCATCGCATCCTACGGCGTGAACCTCGCCTGGTGGAACAAGCTCGATCCGGTGGTGCGCGACTTCCTGCAGAAGGTGATGCACGAGGTGCAGGAGAAACAGTGGGCGCTCGGGCTCGAGCTGACCGAGGACGGCGTCGCCTGCAATGGCGGACAGAAGGACGGCTGCAAGATCGGCCGCGTCGTCGAGGACAAGCCGATGACGGTGACACGCGCGACCGAGGCCGATATCGCAACCTTGAAAACCTCGCTGACCAGCGTCGTGCTGCCGGCCTGGGTCAAGCGTTGCGGGGAGCGCTGCGGCGAGATCTACAACCGCATCGTCGCGCCGATCACCGGCGTGAAATACGAGCCGAAGTGATCGCCGCAGGACGGGCACCGTGTACGACGCTTTGATCGCGGCAGCCTCGTTCTGCCGCCGCGCGGTGGCGTTCATCGGCACCCTGATGGGGTATGCGGCCGGCTGGGGCTTCATCCTCTGCTCGGCCTTCATCACCTTCGACGTGATCGCGCGCCGCTTTTTCGGCTTCTCCTCGCAGGCGACGACCGAGCTGACCGGCTATGCGCTCGCGTTCGGCATCTCCTGGGCGCTCGCGCACGCCCTCACGACCCGGGCGCATATCCGCATCGATGTGCTGATCAATCACCTGCCGGACCGCCTGCGCTATCCGATGCACCTCATCAGCCTGGCGGCGCTCGGCATCTTCATCGGGTTCATCGCCAAGGGCGCCTATGATCTGGTCGACGAGTCGATCCTGTTTCGCGCGACCGACATCAGCGTGCTGCACACGCCGCTGTGGATTCCGCAGGGGCTCTGGGCCTTCGGCATCTTCGTGTTCCTCACGCTGATCGTGCTCCTGTTCGTCGAGAGCCTGCTGCTCGTGCTCGCCGGGCGCGGGCGCGACGCCGAAGCACTGATCCACATGCGCACCTATCAGGAGGAGGTCACCGAGGCGCTGGAAGCAACCGGGCTCGCTGACACAACGCTTGCTGACACGAGGCTTGCGGACACGAAGGACCGCGCGCCGTGATCGCGATCGTCTTTCTGCTGGTCATTGTTGTGCTGACCATCGTGCTGACGCTGATGGGGGCGGGGCCCGGCAACATCCTGATCGGCGAGAGCCTGCTGCTCGTGGTGCTGTTCTGCGCCTTCTTCGGCGCCGGCATCTATGTGGCGGCGGCGCTCGGCGTGCTCGGACTGATTGTCGGCTTTGTGTTCTCGGACCGCCCGTTCTGGACCTTTCTCGGGCAGACCGTGTGGACACCCTCCTCGAGCTTCGTGCTGGTGGCGGTACCGCTGTTCCTGCTGATGGGGGAAATTCTGTTGCGCGCCGGCCTCTCGGAGCGGCTCTATCGCGCCCTCAATGTGTGGCTCGACCGGCTGCCCGGCGGGCTGCTGCATACCAACATTGCGGCCTGCGGCGTGTTCTCGGCGATCTCCGGCTCCTCGGTCGCGACCGCCGCCACGATGGGCTCGGTAGCGCTGCCGTTCTTCAAGGGCACACGCTACGACCCGAAAATGGTGCTGGGCTCGCTCGCTGCCGGCGGCGCGCTCGGCAACCTCATCCCGCCCGGCATCACCTTCATCATCTACGCGCTGATCACCGAGCAGTCGGTGAGCGCGCTCTATCTGGCGGCCGTCGGCCCGAGCATTCTGGTCGTGGCGCTGTTCATCCTGGTGATCCTGCTGCGGGCGCGCACCGCGGCGCCGGTCGCGGCGGACCGGCCGCGCATTCCGCTGCGCGACAAGCTCAAGACCATCGTCGACCTGATGCCGACCGCCGCGCTGATCCTGATTGTTCTCGGCACGATCTATGGCGGGCTCGCAACCGCGACCGAGTCGGCCGCGCTCGGCGTGATCGGATCCATCGTGTTCGCGGCGATCGAGGGCAAGCTGAGCCTGCGCATGCTCAACGCCTCCGCCGAGGCCACCGCGCGCAACACCGCGATGATCGGCGCAATTCTGTTCGGCGCCTATGTGCTGAACTACGTGTTCGTCGGGCTCGGCGTGCCGCAGCAGCTTGCCAAGCTGGTCGCCGCGATGCCGCTGCCGCCCTGGGGCGTGATGCTGCTGATCATCGGCTTCTATCTGGCGCTCGGCACCTTCATGGAGGGCTTCTCGATGGTGATCACGACGCTTCCCGTCGTGTACCCGGTGATGCTGAGCCTCGGCTACGATCCGGTGTGGTTCGGCGTGATCGTCACCATGCTGGTCGAGATCGCGTTGATCTCGCCGCCCGACGGCACGGTGCTCTACGTGCTACAGGGCATGCGCAAGGACGCCGGTCCGATCACCGACATCTTCTCCGGCGTCATGCCGTTCATGCTCGTCTATATCCTGGCGCTGCTCGTGCTGATGTGGTTTCCCGATATCGCGCTCTGGCTGCCGCGGGTGATGAAGTAATGATACTGAAAAGTCGGTCCCGCACGGCCAGGAGCGGTCCTAGGATACGCCGCCCGTTGCTGAACCTAAGAAAGGGGAGTTGCGACTAACGAAAACGACGCTGGGGAAAGCGGCGCAGGACAAGCATGAGCCTCGAACCGAGTGCCTGCGCCTCATCGGCCCGGACACTCACGGCACCGACAGAGCCGGGATGAACCTCATGAAATATATCGTGCTGATTGCCGTGATCGGCCTCCTGCTTCTTCAATTGAGCGGCGCGGTTCCGCTGTCGAGCGTCGGTGGGCCGATAACGATCGCGCTGGCTTTTTTCGGCGGCGCACTGGCTGTCGGGATCCACGAGGCATGGACGAAGAAGCGGGGCGTGATCGGCTGGATCGTGAACATCGTTGTCTCGCTTGTCGGCGCTTTTCTGGCCGCGCAGATCGGCGGCATGGTTATGGTGATCATACTCATGCTCATGAGTCCGCTCGTGCAACTGGGCGGGTCGGTGGCGGCCATGGGAGGTCCCCTGCTTTATATCTCGCTTGCCTTCGTGATGGTCGTCACGCTGCTAGGGACGTCGGGCGCGCTGTGGGTTGTGAACCGGTTGCGATGAGCTTGTTCAGTGGCGAGTGTGCGGCAGCCGCGACGGCTCGTTGGTACGATTGGTTTTCTCCATTTCGGACTGGACGACGGCCGCTTGTGGCCCTTCGCGATATTTCGCGGCGTCGCAGAAATTCGGTCGCTTTCGGAGCGAAGCGGACATCAGCGAGCGGTTTGCAGAAGGGCTTATGAGTACACGCCCGTAGTCTGGTAGACTGGAGCGTGATGAGTTTAGGTTTGCGCGAGCCCGCGTACTTCCCCATCCGCGAGTGCAGCGTTCGTCGCTGCGCCCTCTCCCCTTGTGGGAGAGGGCTACTCGGACATTCAGCGCAGAATGTCGGGTGAGGGGTAAGCGACCCCTCACCCAGCCGAGTACGTTGAACTGCCTGCGATGCCCTCTCCCACAAGGGGCGAGGGCAAACGTCGCTGGCGCCGTTGATTCGATCTCAACTCATCTCGCTCTAGTTCACGTCCATCTGCAGCTTTTCCTTGCGCACGATCGCGCCGAACTTCTCGATCTCGGCGTTCACGAATGCCGCGTACTGCGCCGGCGTGCCGTAGTCGGTGACCGAGCCGATCTCCTTGACGCGCGCCAGTGTGTCGGGCCGCTCAAGGAAGGCCTTGCACTGCGCATTGAGCGCATCGAGCACCTCCGGCGACGGGCCCTTCGGCAGCATCACGCCGAACCACGAGGCGACCTCGAAATTGGCAAGCTCGGGTGCGGCTTCGGCGACGGTCGGAAGATCCGGTGCCTGGAAGCTGCGCTGCTTGGTGGTGACCGCGAGCGCGCGCAGCTTGCCTTCGCGCGCCTGCGGCAGCGACGGATAGAGATTGTCGAACAGCACCGGCACCTGCCCGCCGAGCACGGCGGTGAGCGCCGGGCCAGCGCCGCGGAACGGCACATGCGCCATGCTCAGTCCGGTCAGTTGCAGGAACCAGGCGGCGGTCAAATGCGGGCTCTGGCCGACGCCGGAGGTCGCATAAGCGACCTTGTCCGGATTGGCCTTGAGATAGTCCATCAGCTCGCGGATCGACGTCACCGGGAGCGAAGGGTGTACCGAGATGATGTTCGGCGTGCGGACCAGATTGCTGACCGGCTGCAGCTGGTCCGGCTTGTAGGCGAGGTTGCGGAAGATGCTGTAGGCGACAGCGCAAGGTCCCGGATTGGACATCATGATCGTGTGCCCGTCCGGCTTCTGGCGCACGAAATCCGTCATCGCGATCGTGCCGCCGCCGCCGGACCGGTTCTCGACCACGGTCGTCTGGCCCCACGTCGTCTGCAGATGCTGCGCCAGCATGCGCGCCATCAGGTCCGTGGTGCCGCCGGGCGCGGCGGGCGCGATGATCTTGATCTGCTCGGTCGGGCGCCAGTCGGCGCGGGCGGGAAAGGAGAGGGTACTGGCGAGGCTCGCCGCACCAACAAGCGCGGCGCGGCGGGAGAGACGGTCATTCATGGCGTTTCCGGAGGTTGTTCTTGTCACGCGTGCATCATCGCGAGCCGCGGATCGACATGCAAGCCAATGCCGCGACGACGTCAGGTGAGCGCCGCGAGCGCCTGATCGAGGCGTTCGAGCAGCTGGTCGATTTCGCTCTGCGAGATGACCAACGGGGGACTGAGCTGGATGTGATCTCCGTCCTTGCCGAAATTCGCATTCGGAATGCCCGCGGCGACGAGCACGTCGTTGTCGCGCAGGTGCGCAACCAGTCGTCGGGTGAATTGCGCCTCGGCCGGGAACGGTCGTCGCGTCTTGCGGTCGCCGACAAATTCGATGCCCCACAGCAGACCGCGTCCGCGAATGTCGCCGATCGCCTCATGGCGCTGCGCGAGTTTGTGCAAGCCCTGTTCCAGATGCGCGCCGGTTTGGTTCGCGCGGGTGAACAAGCCCTCGCGCGTCATGATCTCATGCACCTTGATGCCGGTGAACACCGCCGATGGCGTGCCGCTATAGGTGAAGCCGTGAACGAAGCGTCCGCTGCCGAGGCGAAATGCTTCGCGGATGCGATCCGCGATCACCAGCGCGCCGAGCGGCGCGTAGCCGCTGCCGATGCCTTTGCCGAGGGTGATGATGTCCGGCGCGACGTTCCAGGCCGAAATCGCGAACGGTGCGCCGGCGCGGCCGTAGCCGCACAGCACCTCGTCGGCAACGAACAGCACGTCGTGGCGGTCGCAAATCTCGCGCACGCGGCGATAATAGTCGGGGTGCGGCGTCAGACCGGTCGCCGTGGTGCCGACGATCGGCTCGGCGAAGAAGGCGGCGACCGTGTCCGGCCCTTCGAGCAGGATCGCACGCTCGAGATCGTCGGCGCAGGCAAGCGTGCAATGCCCGGCGCAGAAGGCGCAACGGTATTCATAGGGCGGCGCAATGTGCGGCACCGCCGACAACAGCGGCGCATAGATCTGCCGCCAGCTGGTGCGGCCGGAGAGCGAGAGCGTTGCGAGCGTCACGCCGTGATAGCTCTGCCAGCGCGCGATCGCCTTGTATTTCTGCGGCTTGCCGCTTTCGACGAAATACTGCCGCGCGAGCTTCCAGGCCGACTCGTTCGCTTCCGAGCCGCCGGAGACGAAATAGACGCCGGCCATGCCGGGCGGCGCCATGTCGACGATGCGGCCGGCGAGCTCCTCCTGCCAGGGATGCGTGAAGGTTGCGTTGTAGACGAACGGCACCTTGTCGCCGGCCTGCGCCAGCGCCTCGAAAATTTCGCGGCGCCCGTGCCCGATTGCGACGACGCCGGCGCTTGCCGACGCGTCGAGATAGCGTCGGCCGGTTGAGTCTTCGAGGTAGCAGCCGTCGCCACGCACGATCACCGGCGGACTGGCGTTGAGATCACGATAGAAGACCGCGGAGCCGTTGCGCATCACTGATCGTCCTGCACCAGGTGGCCGTCCGACACGGTCCGCCATGTCCGTGGCGGCGCCGCGTAATCGGGCGGTCGCACCGGGCTCGGCAGCTCTTCGGCCACAGCGGCCTTGCGCGTGCCGCGGCGTGTCGGATCAGGAATCGGCACCGCGGCAAGCAGCTTGCGCGTATAGGGATGCTGCGGATTCTCGATGATGGCAGCACGCGGGCCGATCTCGACGATCTCGCCGAGATACATCACGGCGACACGATGGCTGATCCGCTCGACCACCGCCATGTCATGCGAGATGAACAGATATGACAGCGCGAACTGCGCCTGCAGGTCGAGCATCAGGTTGAGCACCTGCGCCTTGATCGAGACATCGAGCGCCGCGACCGCCTCGTCGGCGATGATCAGGCGCGGCGAGAGCGCGAGCGCGCGCGCGATGCAGAGGCGCTGGCGTTGACCGCCGGAGAACTCGTGCGGCAGCCGCGTGCCCATCTCGGGCGCGAGCCCGACGGTCTCGAGCAGCGCGGCGGCGCGGTCAGTGGCTTCCTCGCGCGGCGCGACTCCATGCACGATCATCGGTTCGGCGATCGCGCGCGCCACCGGAATGCGCGGATTGAGGCTCGCATAGGGGTCCTGGAAGATGATCTGCATTTTCCGGCGCAGGCGGTTCAGCGCGCGCTTGTCGAGGCCGCTCATATCGACGCCCTCGAACCGGATCGCGCCGGCGCTGGGCTCGATCAGGCGCAGGATCGAGCGCCCGGTGGTCGACTTGCCGCAACCGGATTCGCCGACCAGCGCGAGCGTCTCGCCGGGCTTGAGCGCGAACGAGACGTTTTCCACCGCATGGACGCGGCCGCTGAGGCGGCCGAACAGCCCCGAGCGCACCGGGAAACGCGTTGTCAGCCCGGTCACCTGCAACAGCGGTTGATCCGACCTCGACGTATTGGGCTGAGGCGTGTTTTGCGGTGGCGTCACCGCTTGCCGCTCCGGACCATCATCGGCCAGCGGCATTTTCTTCGGCGCCGGCTCGCCGCGCATTGCGCCGAGCGCGAAGACCGCGCTGAACAGCCTGCGCGTATAGGGCGCGCGCGGGGAGGCGAAGATCGCCTCGGTCTCGCCCTGCTCGACGCCGATGCCCTGCCACATCACCAGCATGCGGTCGGCGATTTCGGCGACCACCGCGAGGTCGTGGGTGATGAACAGGACCGCCATGCCGGTTTCCTGCTGCAGCTCGCGGATCAGCGCGAGGATCTGCGCCTGCACGGTGACGTCGAGCGCGGTGGTCGGCTCGTCCGCGATCAGCACTTTCGGCCGGCAGGCGAGCGCGATCGCAATCATGACTCGCTGGCGCATGCCGCCGGAGAACTGGTGCGGATAGTCGTCGAGGCGCGAGCGCGCCGCCGGAATGCGGACGCGCTCGAGGATGCGCAGCGCCTCCGCCCTGGCGGCGGCGCCGCGCAAGTCCCGATGCACGTTCAGCACCTCGATGATCTGCTGGCCGATGGTCAGCACCGGGTTGAGGCTGGTCATCGGCTCCTGAAAGATCATCGCAATCTCGTTGCCGCGCAGCCGGCTCATCTCCTCTTCGGGCAGCGCCAGGATGTCGCGGCCGCCGAGCAAAGCCTTACCGGCAACGCGGCCGTTCGCGTCCGCCACCAGCCGCAGCAGCGACAGCGCGGTCACGGTCTTGCCCGAGCCAGACTCGCCGACGATCGCCAGCGTCTCGCGCGCGTGCAGGTCGAATGAAAGGTCCTTCACGGCCGTCGCCCAGCCGGCCGGGCCGCGAAACGCGGTCGTCAATCCCTGGACTGACAGGAGCGGCTCCATGTCAGGCCTCGTTCTTCAATCTGGGATCGACAGCATCGCGCAAGCCATCGCCGAGCAGGTTGAGCGCGAAAATGACCAGGAGGATCGCGACGCTCGGCACCACGGCGAGCCATGCGCTGTCGAGAATGTTCTCGAAGCCGGAGCGGATCATCCCGCCCCAAGTCGGTGTCGGCGGCTTGATGCCAAGCCCGATGAAGGCGAGCGACGCCTCGGTGCGGATCGCGTTGGCGAGCCAGAGCGAGCCCATCACCAGGATCTCGGCCATGATGTTCGGCAGGATGTGCACGAGCAGAATGCGCGGCTCCGACAGCCCAAGCGCGCGGCAGGCCTCGACGAATTCACGCTCCTTCAGCGCGATGGTCGGCGCGCGTGCGATCCGGGCGAAAGGCGGGATCGAGGTCAGCGCGATCGCCAGGATGATGTTTGTCGTGCTCGGCCCGAGCATCGCGACCACGATCAGGCCGAGGATCAGCGCCGGGAAGGCGAGCAGCGCATCCATGATCTGCATCACGATCGCGTCGAGCCGTCCGCCGCGCCAGCCGGCGATCAATCCGATCGCCGAGCCGACCAGCATCGCGATCAGCGTCGAGGCGATGCCGATCGCAAGCGAGATGCGCGCCCCATAGATAAGACGGCTCCAGGTGTCGCGGCCGTATTCGTCGGTCCCGAAGATGTGCTCGCGCGAGGGGCCGGCGAGCTGACGCGTGATGTCCTGCGCGATCGGATCGTGGCGGGTCAGCAGCGGCGCGAGCAGGGCGACGAGCACGATCGCGGCAAACAGAATGAGCCCGACCCACGAGGTCTTGTTGGCGTTGAACAGGCGCACCAGGGCGCCCCATCTGCCGCGCGTCGCAATGGCCGGCGCGGTGCTCATTGCAGCTTCACCCGCGGATCGACCAGGCCGTAGGCGATGTCGGTCAGCACGTTCACGAACACGACCAGCAGGGTGTAGATCACCATCATGCCCTGCAGCATCGCGTAGTCGCGCTGATTGAGCGCGCCGACGATCAGCTTGCCGAGGCCCGGACGGTTGAACACGATCTCGGTCAGCACCGAGTTGCCGATCTGGATGCCGAGGAACAGTCCGATCACCGTGATGATCGGAATCAGCGCATTACGCAGCGCATGGCGGCGCACCACGATCGGCCATGGCATGCCTTTGGCGCGCGCCGTGCGCACGTAATCCTCCGAGAGCACTTCGAGCATGGCGGAGCGCGTCACGCGGGTGATGTAGGCCGCCATGATCAGGCCGAGGCTCACCGCCGGCAGCGTGATCGACTGAAACCAGGCCGAGACGCTGCCGGTTTGCGCGCTGATCACCGGAAACCACGGAAGCTGGATCGCCAAGGCGAGCAGCAGAATGACCGCCGACACGAAGGCGGGGAACGAGAGGCCGAGCAGCGAGGCGATGCGCGTAACATAGTCGAGCGCGCGATTGCGATGGACCGCGGCGAGCACGCCGAACGGAATGCCGACCAGCGCGCCGAGCGCGAGCGAAACGACAGTGAGCTCGATGGTCCAGGGGAGCACCGCCATGATCTCGGCGATCACCGGCCGGCCGGTGACGAGCGATACGCCCCAATCGCCGGTGAGGGCACCCGCAATGAACTGCGCGTATTGTGCCCACAGCGGCTGATCGAGGCCGAGACGGTGGCGCAGCGCCTGCAGCGCCGTCTCGCCCGCAAACTCGCCGAGCACGACCTGCGCGGGATCGCCCGGCAGCACGCGCACAATGAGGAAGACCAACGTCAGAACCGAGAAGCCGGTCACCAGCGCCAGCGCAGCCCGTCGGACCAGGAAGGCGATCACCGGCAACTCTCCGATCGCGCTATTTTGTGAACCGTGCCTTCTCGGTGAGGTGCGGCATCAGGTTGAGCGAGCCCTTCATCTCGTAGCCGAGATCGAGCGTGTCTTTCCAGGCCCACATCACGAGCTGCTCCGAGAACGGCACCGCGCAGACCGCCTGAACGATCTTCTCCTGCGCGGCCTTCCACAAGGCCTTCTGCTTGGCGGGGTCGGGTTCGATCCGCGCGGCATCGATCTCCTGATCGGCCGCGGCGCAATGCGCAAAGTTCGTGACCGCGGTCGGCTGCAGCACAGCGGCGCGCGAGTGGAAGAATTGGTTGAGATAGACGTCCGCCACCGGGAAGCGCGCCGCCTGATAGAGCGTCACCTGCGAGAGGTCCTTGCGGATGTTGGCATGGTAGGTCGGGTGATCGACCGGCTCGATATCGAGCTCGATGCCGGCTTCGCGCAACTGGCCCTGCAGCGCCTCCATCAGCCGCATCAGCACCGGCAGGGTCGATTGCACGACCTTCAGCTTGACGCCGTTCGGATAGCCGGCCTCTTTCAGCAGAGCTTTCGCCTTGGCGGGATCGTAAGGGGAGAGCGGGACCGCGGCGACGCCGAGATTGCCGTTCGGAACGACCGAGATCGCCTCGCGCGCGACCTTGTCGCCGGTGAACTGCACCATCGCCTTGCGGTTCACCACATGCGCGATCGCCTGGCGCACGCGAACATCGTCGAGCGGCTTCGATTTGGTGTTGAGGTAGATCGAGTTGAGCTCCGCCGGCTCCATCGCGACCACGACCGCGCCCGGCACTTCCTTGGTCCGCTCGACCCATTGATTGGTCTGGCGGCCGAACATCATGTCGACTTCGCCGGAGCGGAACGCGAGGTCGCGCGTCGCATCCGACGGGATGTAGCGGTAGGTGATGGTCTCGAGCTGCGGCGCGCCGCGAAAGTAGATTTTGTGCGCGGCCAGCTTGACGAACTGCTGCGGCTGATAGGCCACGAACGCGAACGGACCGGTGCCGATCGGGTTCTTGCCGAAGCCGTCGCCGAGCTCGAGCGCGGCCTTGCGGCAGACCATCAGGCCGCCGTGATAATTCGATACGAGGCCCAGCAGGCTCGGCAGCGGGCTCTTCAACGTGATCCGCAGCGTGCTGGCATCGAGCGCCTCGATCTTGTCGAGCGCGGCGAAGTCGCCCGCAAAGGCCGAGGTCTCCTTGCTGGCGGCGCGCTTGAGCGAGAAGGCCGCGTCCTCGGCGGTGAACGCTCCGTAGTTGCCATGGCACTGCACGCCGGCGCGGATCTTGAAGGTCCATTCGGTGCCGCTCGGATTCGACGTCCAGCTCTCCGCGAGGTCCGGCTCGATGAATTCCGGGCTTGCCTGCCCGGGCTTGATGCGCACCAGCGCGTTGAACATCCAGTTGAGGATGCCCTTGTCGGCGCCGGCGGAAGCCTGATGCGGATCGAGCTTGCCGGCGTCGGCCTGCGAGGTTGCGACGACGAGCTCTTTTTTCTGCGCGAGTGCCGGCTGGCCAAGCGTCAGTGCAACGCCGACAGCCGTGAGAGCGAGCAGCGTCCTCATGAGTCCCCTCCGTTTCTCACCCGAATTACCTCGCCCCCTGAATTGCGAGCCCCACCTCGGTGCCGTGTTGCGGCGAGGCGAGCAGCTGCTGGTAAGCCCCCGCCAGCGCAGCGAAAGCCGGTCCCGGCCTTCCGCCGCCGATGCCGCGGCCGTCGATCTGCACGACCGGCAGCAGTCCGCCCGCGGTGCCGCAGATGATGATCTCGTCAGCCGTGTAGGCGTCGTAGAGCGCAAGGTCGGCTTCCTCGGCCGCAAAACCGAGCGCGGGGGCGATCTCGATCACGCTCTCGCGTGTGATGCCGCGCAGAATGTTGTGACGCGGCGTGCGCAGCCGCGTGCCATGCAGGACGAAGACATTGCAGCCGCTGACCTCGCAAATGCGCCCGTCGCGATCGAGCAGGAGCGCTTCGTCGGCCTGCGCGGCTTTCGCCTCGACCTTGGCCATGACCAGGTTGAGATAGTTCAGGCTCTTGATGTGCGGATCGAGCACGTCGGCCGCAGGGCGGCGGATCGCGACGGTCTTGAGCCTGAGACCTGCCGCGGCGCGCTCACCGGACGCGCGACTGAGGTACGGCTGGACCAGGATGATGAGATTGCCGACACAGTCGGTCGGATCCATCAGCGGGCGGCCGTTTGAGCCGCGGGTCACGATCCATTTGACGTAGGCGTTGGCAAAGCCATTGCGGCGCACCGCCTCGAGGATGAGATCGCGCATCTCGGCGCGCGAGACCGGCGGCGTGAGCGCGATCGCGGCGAGCGAACGGAAGCAGCGATCGAGATGCGCGTCGAGCTTGAAAAGCCGCCCGTTCCACGCACAGGCGGTTTCGAACACGCCATCGCCGTAGAGAACCGCGTGATCGAGCACCGAAATCCGCGCGCGCGATTCCGGCACGAACTCGCCATTCACGTAGATCAGAGGCTCGCTCATCCCCGCCCGCTACCGCTATTGAAACGATGTTCCGTTTTTGCGATTGTAACTACGCGAGAACGGAACATGTCAAGCCGCTGCGCGCTGGCGGTTAGACAGATTGAGGTTTGCGCGACGAAATAGGCGGAGCTATCAGTTCCGAAACGGCAACAAAGACGGAAACGAAATGAAACGGGACGACAAGGCTGGTGAGCATCGCACGATCGGTCGGCTGTTCGCCGTGCTCGATGCGCTCGCCAAGGCGGCGGCGACCGGGCTGCGGCTGACCGATGTGGTGCAGGCGACGGGGCTTGGAAAGACCACGGCGTTTCGCATCCTCGGCGGGCTCGTGAGCCAGGGGCTGGCCGAGCAGGACGGCGAGACCGGGCGCTACTTCATCGGCGTAAAGATGCTGAGCTGGGCCAATGCGGCGCGCGAGCGCTTCAGCCTCGTGCGTCTGGTCGAGCCGACGCTCGCGCGCATCGCGCGCCAGACGCAGGATACCGTTTATCTGGTGGTGCGCGCCGGCGACGAGATCGTGTGCCTCGCCTGCCGCGAGGGATCGTTCCCGATCCGGGTGCTCACGCTCAATGCCGGTGATCGCCGTCCGCTCGGCATCGGGGCGGGCAGCCTATCGATCCTGGCGGCGCTGTCCGACGACGAGATCGACCGCATCTTTGTTGCCAATGCGGAGGCCATGTCGGCCTATCCGTTCGACGAGGTGCGGCTGCGTGAAATGATCGCGGCGACGCGCCAGAACGGCTACGCCTACAACAATATTCACGTGCTCCCGGGCCTTGAGAACGTGACCGAAATGGCCGGCATCGGGGTGCCGATCCGCAAGGCGGACGGAGCGCCGGTCGCGGCGCTGCATCTCACCGGCATCACCTCACGGCTTGATCCGCCGCGCCGGGACAATCTGGTCGCCACGCTGCGCCAAGAGGCGCGTCAGATCGAGGCGCAGCTCGAGCCGTTGCTGGAGATCGCGGCGAGTGATCGCCAGCTCGCGCGACCGGTCGTGAGCTATTAGGGCGCAACAACTCGTAGGGCGGCCAAAGGAGCCATAAGCGCGTTACGCGCGTCTGCGACGCGCTTTGGCGACGTGCCCGCCCTACGACCTAGCGTGGTTTGTCTACTTGCCGAAGATCTTGAACAGATAGGTGAGGTAGGACAGTTCCTGACCGCTCGTCGGCGTGGTGCGCGAGACGTAGTCGAAGACCTTGCCGTCCTCCACGCCGTAATTGGCGATGCGCTGCACGCGGCGGTTCTTGTCGAAATAAACCGCGACCACGCGCTGGTCGACGGTGTGCTGCGGCAGGAACGAGGTCTGCTCGGTACGCGCCGAGATGTAGTAGAAAACCTCGCCGCTCACCGTCGCAACCGTCGACGGCGTGCCGAGCGTGATCAGCACCTGCTCCTGCGGCGCGCCGAGCGGCACCTGCTCGAGCGCGCCTTCGGCGAGGATGTAGCCGCGCTGATAGTTTTGCGTGAAGCAGCCGCCGAGCAGCACGGCGCAGGCAAGCACCGCCGCCGTCGCAAGCGGACGGAGCACGACACGGGTCGAGATGCGGCCGGCGTTCATCAGTGAGCCTTGCGGCGCCCTTGCGCCGTCTTCGGGCTTGACGTACCCCGCGACACGACGAATTGCAATCGCAGCCGGCGCGACCGCCTCTCTTCGTGATTAACCTGCAAAATCAATGATTCTGCCCCTTCTCCGTCGAGCCCCGAAGCCCACCATTACGGCCCTCTATGGCGCGATCGTGGCGCAGGCGCGTATGTCGCGGTTCTACCAGGATTACGCGGTTCCCGACACGGTGCTCGGCCGCTTCGACATGGTGGTGCTGCATGCCGTCCTGGTGCTGCGGCGGCTACGCGCTGGCGAGGCGCGTGATCGCGCGCGCGCACAGGAGCTGTTCGATGCCTTCTGCCGCGACATGGATCATAATCTGCGCGAGATGGGCATCAGCGATCAGGGCGTGCCGCGCGAGATGCGCCGCGTCGGCGAGGCCTTTTATGGGCGCGCGCAGGCCTATGACGCAGCGCTCGCTGCGAGCGATGACGCAGCGCTCGGTGAGGCGCTCGCGCGTAATGTCTACGCCGACCCGGCGTCGGATCCTGCCTTAGGACCTGCCGTCAAGGCCTTGAGTGCCTATGTAAGGGAAGCCGTGCGCGCACTTGCCGACCAGCCGCTCGAGGCCTTTGCCAAGGGCGAGGTTCGCTTCCCGGAGCCGGTCGCGTTGTGCGCCGCTGAGTGATGTCGATGAACGACCGCAACGATCAGTCTGCCTCGATCTGGAGTGTCGCCGTGCGGCTTGATGACGTGCCGGAGCTCGGCCGTCATGTCGAGCTCGAGGCGGGCGCAGAGGTGCGCGCCGCGCTCGCCAAGCCGGTCGGCGTCGACGCGATCGAGCAGCTCACCGCAAGCTTCGACCTGACGCGGCAAGGCCGCGACGGGCTGCATGTCAGCGGCGCCGTGCAGGCGACGGTACGGCAGATCTGTATCGTTACGCTCGAGCCGGTGGTGAATACGATCGACGAGGCCATCGAGGTCGACTATGCGCCGCCGAGCGAGGTGAATAAGTCGGCCGAAGTGACTGATGCCGAAGAAGGGGAGGCGGCTCAAAGCAGCCCGGACGAGCCCGAGCCGCTGATCGGAAATAGCGTCGATTTGGCTGCGCTCGCGACCGAGTTCCTGATCCTTGGGATCGATCCCTATCCGCGCAAGCCGGACGCCGCATTCGAGCCGCCTGCCGCGCCGGATGACCCTGCGGCGCATCCATTTGCGGCGCTCGCGACATTACGCAAAAAGGGCACTGTCAAGGAATAGTTTCCGGAGCTTAGCCCTTTGTATCGCGGCCACTGACCCGTTATTGTCCGGCCGCGCGACCAACCCATTTCGCACAGGACAGCACTTCGAAATCCAATGGCCCAAAAGGTCCGAATTGCGCTCGATGCCATGGGGGGCGACGTCGGGCCTGCGGTCGTCGTTCCCGGGGCCGAAGTCGCGCTTGCCCGTCATCCCGACACCGAGTTCATCTTCTATGGCGACCAGACGGTCGTCGCGCCGCTGCTCGAAGAGCGCCCGAAGCTGAAAGCCGCCTCGCGCCTGGTGCACACCGACGTGACGGTGAAGATGGACGAGAAGCCGAGCCAGGCGCTGCGTCATGGCCGCTGGAAGTCCTCGATGTGGCTCGCGCTCGATGCGGTGAAAAAGGGCGAGGCCGACGCCGCAGTCTCGGCCGGCAATACCGGCGCCCTGATGGCGATGGCGAAATTCTGCCTGCGCATGATGGAAGGGATCGAGCGCCCGGCGGCGGCGGCGCTTTGGCCAACGCTGAAAGGCGACTCGGTGGTGCTCGATGTCGGTGCCTCGATCGGCGCCGATGCGGATCATCTGGTCGACCTCGCCGTGATGGGCAGCGCGATGGCGCGCGTGCTGTTCGACCTGGAGCGCCCGACTGTCGGGCTGCTCAATATCGGCGTTGAGGAAGTCAAGGGACAGGAGCAGGTGCGCGAGGCCGGGCGCATGCTGCGGGAAGCGAATCTTCCCTTCCTCGACTATATCGGCTTTGTGGAGGGCGACGACATTGGCAAGGGAACAGCGGACGTGGTGGTGACCGAGGGTTTTTCCGGCAACATCGCGATCAAGGTCGCGGAAGGAACCGCGCGCCAGATCGCCGAGTTCCTGCGCAGCGCGATGTCGCGCACTTGGCGCGCGCGCCTTGGTTATCTGTTCGCCCGCAATGCGTTCCAGATGCTTCGCGACAAGATGGATCCGCGCAAGGCCAATGGCGGCGTGTTCCTCGGGCTGAACGGTATCGTGGTGAAAAGCCATGGCGGCACCGATGCCGAAGGCTTTGCCGCCGCGATCGATCTCGGTTTCGACATGATTCGCTACGAGCTGCTCAACAAGATCCGCGACACGCTGGTCAAACACGCCCGCGAAGAGGCGGCCAAAGTTGGGGCCGCTTCGTGAGCGTGACGCGTTCTGTGGTGCTCGGTTGCGGCAGCTATTTGCCGGAGCGCACCCTCACCAACAACGATCTCGCCAAGACCGTCGACACATCGGATGAGTGGATCGTGCAGCGCACCGGCATCCGCGAGCGTCACGTCGCAGCGGAAGGTGAGCTCACATCTGATCTCGGCCTGAAGGCGGCGCGCGCCGCGCTCGAAAGCGCGAAGATCGATGCGCAGTCGATCGATCTGATCATCTGCGGCACCTCGACGCCGGACAATACATTTCCGGCGAGCGCGGTCGCGATCCAGGCGGGGCTCGGCATCAATCACGGTGCGGCATTCGACCTGCAGGCGGTCTGCTCGGGCTTCGTCTACGCGCTCGCAACTGCCGATGGGTTGTTGCGAACCGGCGTGCACAAACGCGCGCTTGTCATTGGCGCGGAGACGTTTTCGCGGATCCTCGATTGGAGTGATCGTGGCACCTGCGTGCTGTTCGGCGATGGCGCGGGCGCGATCGTTCTCGACGCGCAGCAACAGGAAGGCGGGCGCGATGATCGCGGTGTGCTCACCGCGCATCTGCGCTCCGACGGACGGCACAAGTCCAAGCTGTATGTTGATGGCGGTCCGTCATCGACCGGCACGGTCGGACATCTGCGCATGGAAGGCAAAGAGGTCTTCAAGTTCGCGGTCGGCGCCATCACCGATGTGATCAAGGATGTGTTCGCCGACACCGGTTACACCGCCGCCGACATCGACTGGTTCGTGCCGCATCAGGCGAACAAGCGCATCATTGACGGCTCCGCGCACAAGCTCGGGATCGCGCCGGAGAAGGTCGTCACCACCGTCGATCGTCACGGGAACACGTCGGCGGCGTCGATTCCGCTTGCGCTCGATGTTGCCGTCAAGGACGGGCGCGTAAAGAAGGGCGATTTGGTGCTTCTGGAGGCGATGGGAGGCGGCTTTACCTGGGGGGCCGCGCTCGTCCGCTGGTGAAAAACCAGCCGGGATTTATTCCAACGAAGGCGTTGACCCCAGCCCGGACATGTGAATATCGTTGATTATCAAGTTGATAAGGTTGGTCGCCGAGAGCGGGGTCAGGCGATGACGGGCAAGACGGTGACGCGGGCGGACCTCTGTGAGGCCGTGTACCAAAAGGTCGGGCTGTCGCGAACCGAATCGGCGACTCTCGTGGAAATGGTATTGAAGGAAATCACGGATTGCCTCGAACGGGGCGAAACCGTGAAACTGTCCTCTTTCGGGTCATTCGTGGTGCGCAAGAAGGGGCAGCGCATCGGGCGGAATCCGAAGACCGGCAAGGAAGTGCCGATCTCGCCGCGCCGCGTGATGGTTTTCAAGCCATCGGCCATCCTGAAGCAGCGCATCAACGCGAATTCCGACGGAGGCGCGCAATAAGGCACGCAACGACCAGGGGGCATCGCTGCAGTCCGGCGGGGGCAAGCGCTTTTGGACCGCGTCAATCGGGTACGGGGTTAGACGGTGGTAGAAAAGGCGCCTGACGCATTCAGGACAATCAGTGAGGTGGCGGACGAACTCGATTTGCCGCAGCACGTCCTGAGATTCTGGGAAACGCGATTCCAGCAAATCAAGCCTTTGAAGCGCGGGGGCGGCCGGCGTTACTACCGCCCCGACGATATCGACCTGCTGCGCGGTATCCAGCACCTCCTTTATGGCGAGGGCTACACGATCCGCGGCGCGCAGCGGATCCTGAAGGACCACGGCATCAAGTTCGTCCAGCACGTCTGGAAGCCGGGGGCCGCACAACCTACCCGCGGCGGCCGGGAAGCCCCCGAACGTGAGCCCGAGGCGGCCGAGCCGCTGGTTGCGCGTCCGGCGCCCCATGGCAGCCGGCGCGCCGACGCCGATTCGGCACATCGGCGGTTGTTCGGGCTCCTGCCTTCGTTCCTGTCGACCGGCATCGACGAGCAGCGCCTCGCCGAGAGCCGCGCGGTCGACACCTCCGAGCCGCAGATCACGCCATCGCCCGCGCTTGCCGTCGCGGCCGCGGTCGCCGGCCTGCCGGAGGACAAGATGCGCCGGCTGCAGGACACGCTGCGGGAGTTGCAGGAATGCCGCAAACTGCTCGATGCGGCGTTGGCACCCGAAGCCGGCTGAGGCGCGTTCCAATTGTGCTTGCCGCTACCATACTGGTGGTAGCAGGGTTGCTTGGCGCGCTCGCCCCGGCCGCCGCAGCCGAGCCCGCGCGCATATCGGCCTGCAATCTCTATCGTGAACTCGACCAGCGCTGCGGCTGCGGGCCGCATGATTATTTCCGTCACTATGGCGAGAAATATTGCGAGCGCTTCATGCGCGCGAGCGGATGGTCAGCCGCCGGCCTGCGCTGGCGCAACCAGACCCTCGTTTGCCTGCAGAGCGAGTTGCGCCATTTTCTGGCGCGTCGGCGTGGCTGCGATTGCGCCGCCGTGCGGAGCTTCGCCTTCGATTCGCACGCGCGCTGCTATACGCGCCAGCCGGCCTCGGTCTGTCGCTTGCCGCTGTCCGATGTTGCGCGCATCTACGCGCTGGTCGACGCCGAAGACCTGATCGCACCGCGCGGATCACGCCAAACCCTTGTGATTACGCTTGCCTGTGTATGGCAAAACGGCGATGCCGGCGCGCGCCCGGACGGCCCGTCACGCTGAATCGAAGCTGACCTAACGTCGCGATACATACGATACAAATTTGGCGTCGCGCGATACGCCGACGATACAGCACGGCCGCACAATGCTTTAGGCATTCGGGCATGGCAGCGTCCAAGAAAACGGGCCCGAAAGGGGCGCAACGGGCGAAGCGAGTGGCGGATCGGGAAGGGGTCAAGCGCGGGGCGGCGCGCGAGCCGGGCGTGACAGAGACGCTCGAAGAAGAGCGCGCGCGTCTGGCACTGATCGCGATCAACCACGGCCATTACGACTGGGATATCCTCGGCAAGCAGATCTACTACTCGCCGTTGCTGCGCGCCGCGTTCGGCATGCGCGACGACCAGATGCTCACGCCGGAAGAGTCCACGGCCCGCATCCACAAGGACGATCTTCCGGCCTATCGGGCGGCGCTGGTCGCGCATCTCAAGGGCGAGACGCCGACCTTCGTGACGGAATACCGCTATCTCGACAATTTCGATCAGTGGCGTTGGGCGCGCCAGAGCGGCATCGCGCAGCGCGGCCCGGACGGCATCGCGGTCCGCATGATCGGCGCGACCGTCGACATCACCGAGGACAAGCTGCGCGAGCAGGAGCTCGCCGCGGCGCGCGCCGAGATCGAGGCGACGCGCGAAGACATGCGCACGGTGCTGGAGAACATGAACGACGGCATCGTGCTGATCGACAAGGGCTTCAATTGGAAATTCGGCAACGAGCAGTTCAACGAGTTTCTTAACGTTCCGCTCGAAATCACCCAGCCCGGCACGTCCTGCTATGACGTGATCCGCTACCAGGCGGAGCGCGGCGACTTCGGCGAGAGCGACGACATCGAGAAGATCGTGCAGGAACGCGCCGCCATGATGCGCACGCCCGGCGGCTATCGCTACGAGCGTCTGACGCGCAGCGGCCGCTACATCGAGTTCACCTACAAGCCGCTCGCCGACGGCAGCCTGCTCGGCGTCTACCGCGACATCACCAAGCTGAAGGAACGCGAGCAGCAGCAGGCCGATGCGCGCGACGCCGCCGAAATGGCGCTGGCCGAAGCCGAGCGCGAGCGCGCGGAGGCCGAAGCCGCGAATCAGGCGAAGTCGACTTTCCTCGCAACGATGAGCCACGAGATCCGCACGCCGATGAACGGGGTGCTCGGCATGATGGAGGTGCTGGATCGCCAGGGCCTCGACGCCGCGCAGCGCCGCACCGTCGCGACCATGCGCGACAGCGCGCAGGCGCTCTTGCGCATCATCGATGACGTGCTCGACTTCTCCAAGATCGAGGCCGGGCGGCTCGAGCTCGAATCGACGGTGTTCTCGCTTTCCGGGCTGATCGACGGGGTACTGAGCACGTTCCAGGCGCAGGCGACCGCGAAGGGCTTGGTGCTCACCGGCTCGGTCGAGCCGGGCTCGGACGACACGCTGATCGGCGATCCGACGCGGGTGCGGCAGATCCTGTTCAACCTGCTCGGCAATGCGCTGAAATTCACCGAGCGCGGCTCGATTACGGTGCGCGCCTCGACGGCGCCGCTCGGCGGCGGGCGCACGCGTGTGACCTTGACGGTCGCCGACACTGGTATCGGCATCGAGGAGGACCTGCGCAAGCGCCTGTTCCAGCCCTTCGCGCAGGCGGATTCCTCCACCACGCGCAAGTTCGGCGGCACCGGCCTCGGCCTCTCGATCGTGCGGCGCCTGGCGCAACTGATGGACGGCGATGTCGCCGCCGAAAGCGTGCCGGGACGCGGCTCGACCTTTCACGTGCGGCTGATCTTCGATGCCGCCCCGCAGGAGGCGCTGTTTGCGGCCTCGCAACATTCCCACGCGAGCCTGCGGCGCTCCCTGACGGCACAGGGCGGCGCACGGCCGGTGGTGCTGGTGGTCGATGATCATCCGGTGAACCAGGAAGTGCTGGTGCGTCAGCTCGACTTGCTCGGCGTCGCGGCGGACACCGCGGAGGATGGCGAGGAAGCGCTCGAGGCCTGGCTCGCACGGTCCTACGCGGCGGTGCTCGCCGATATCCACATGCCGCGCATGGACGGCTATGAGTTCTCGCGCCGGCTGCGCGCGATCGAGGCCGAGCGGCACGACCACACCCGCACGCCGGTCGTCGCCGTCACGGCGAACGCCATGAAGGGCGAAGAGGAACGCTGCCTCGCGGCCGGCATGGACGCCTATCTGGTCAAGCCGGTGAGCATCGACCTGTTGCGCGATACGCTGATGCGCTGGCTGGCGATCGAGGAGAGCGAGGAGGAGGAGCGCAGCGACGAGAACGGCGTTTCCGCCATCGACCGCAATGTGCTGGCAAGTTGGCTCGGTGACGACCGGGCCGCGATCGCTTCGCTGCTGGAAAAGTTCCGCGATACCGCGATCGACGCCGAGCGCGAGATCAGCGTTGCGTCACGACTCGGCGATCTCGCCGCGGTCGCAGCCGCCTCGCACAAGCTCAAAGGTGCCGCGCAGGCGGTCGGCGCGATCGGGGTGGGGGCCGCCGCGGTGGTGCTCGAGCAGGCCGGCAAGGCCGGCGATCGCGGTCGCTGCCGCGACGGGCTCGGGCCGCTTGCTGTGGAACTGCGCCGGGCGCTTGCGGAGATCGAGGATACCCTGTCGGCGTCCTGATATTTGCCAGCTGGCGCGCGCTCTTGCCGAAAGCTGTTCGGAAAGCCACACCTGCATCAAATTAGCCGCGCTGGTTCCCATGGGCTTGCTGACAACAGCGTGACCGCGCATGATGCCGTGGGAGCGACCTCCCCCAAGAGGAGGTGGAGGCGGGGACCATGCGGATCGTCATCGTGCTTGCGCTCAGCGTGCCGCTTGCCGGCTGCTTCAGCCTGACCGCGTCGAAGCCCATCCCCGAATGGGCGATGCAGCCGCAGGCCGACGCCGCAAGTGAGCCGGCGGCGCGCCCGCACCGCGCCGCCGCCGTGCGGCGTCAACCGGTGCAGGTGGCGCGTCAATCGGTGGGCGTGGCCACCGATGCGCCGATCAATGTCCGGGCGGCCGGCTTGACCCATTCGGTGGTGCGCAAGCGGCCGACGGCGCTGACGGAAGAAACCGCGCCGGACGTCACCGCGTTCAGCCGGGAGTGGCATGCGCGCGAGGACGCGCGCGACGCCCAGCTCAAGCGCAGCATGAATAACATCTGCCGCGGGTGTTAGCCACAGCCTGTAGGGCGGATTAGCGCGCGCCTTCGCGCGCGTAATCCGCCATTTCAACGCGCCAACAAACTCATCCCTCGTGGTAAGGAGCGGTCCTCGTTCACGAGGACCGCGTCTCGAACCACGGCCACACACTCGGCGTCCGCGGCCATGGTTCGAGACGGCCGCGGCGCGGCCTCCTCACCATGAGGACCGAAGATACTTCGCCTCCAGCACGCGCCAGCGCTTTGAGTCCACCGCGTCTTCGCGATCCGCAAACGTCGCGAGCCTCTCCTCGATCGCATTGGTGTCGCCGTCGCGCCGCAACACTGCGAGCGTCTCCTTGATGGCGAAGATCGCGGCGCGGTGCGCCTGCGAGGGATAGATGCCGAGCCGGAAGCCCATGCGCTCGAGCTCTGCGGCCGGAAGCACCGGCGTCTTGCCGCCTTCGAAAATATTCGCGACCGCCGGGGCTTTCACGCGCCGCGCCACTTCGGCGAGCTCGTGCGCGCTCTGCGGCGCTTCGACGAAGCCCATGTCGGCGCCGGCTTCGATATAGCGGTTGACCCGGTCGATCGCGGCGTCGAGCCCTTCTGTCGCGCGTGCATCCGTGCGCGCGATGATGACGAGGTCTGCGTCCTGACGCGTATCGACCGCCGCCTTGATCTTGCCGATCATCTCCTCCGTGGCGACGATCTGCTTGCCTTCGTAATGGCCGCACTTCTTCGGCGATACTTGATCTTCCAGATGCAAGGCCGCGCAGCCGGCCTTTTCGAATTCGCGCACGGTGCGAATGACATTGAGCGCATTGCCATAGCCGGTGTCGGCGTCCGCGATCACCGGAATCTCGGTCGCCTCGACGGTCAGCGCGATCCAGCGCACCACCTCGCTCAGTGTCAGCAGACCGAGATCCGGATAGCCGTTCGCGCGCGCATAGCCGCCGCCGGTCAGGTACACCGCGTCGAATCCGGCGAGCTGGACGAGCCGCGCCGTCAAGGTGTCGAACGCGCCCGGCGCGATGACGTAGCGATCGCCGGCGATCAAGGACCGGAATGCCTTGCGTTGTTTCATGATCTTGCCCGTTGCTCTCGACCTGTGGTTTCCGCTTGTACCATCATGCTCTAAACTCGCGCCAAACCGCCAAGCGGAGGATCGCATGAGCCGGGCAAGCAGGCTGCGCGCATTGTTGCGGCAGGACGGGATGATCGTGGCGCCGGGCGCGTATGATTGCATCACGGCGCGCACCATCGCGCAGGCCGGATTCTCTGCCGTCTATATGACCGGCGCCGGAACGGCCGCGACGCTCGGCTATCCGGACTATGGCCTCGTCACGATGTCGGAGATGGCCGACAACGCCGGCCGGATTGCGGCTGCGGTCGACGTGCCGGTCATCGCGGACGCCGACACCGGCTATGGCAACGAGCTCAACGCCACGCGTACGGTGCGCGAATATGAGCGGCGCGGCGTTGCGGCGCTGCACATCGAGGATCAGGGCTTTCCGAAAAAATGCGGTCATCTCGACAACAAGGTGATCGTGCCGCTCGATGAATATCTCGCGAAGATCCGCGCTGCGGTTGCGGCGCGGACCAATCCGGACTTCCTCATCATCGCGCGTACCGACTCGCGCGCCGTGCTTGGGCTCGAAGAGGCGGCACGCCGGGCCAATGCGGCGCTCGGCGCCGGCGCCGACATGGCTTTTGTCGAGGCACCACAGACATTGGAAGAAGTCGCTGCGGTGCCGAAGCTGGTGAAGGGGCCGTGCCTGTTCAACAATGTGTGGCGCGGCAAGAGTCCGGACGTGGCCTTCGATGACGCGCAGCGCATGGGCTACAAGCTCACGATCGTGCCGGGCCTCTTGTTCAAGGCGGTGATCGGCGCCTGCGACACCGTGCTGAAGCAAATGAAGGAGGCGGACCGCCATCCGACGCTCGACACGAATATGACGGTGCGCGACGCCTTCCGCCGCGTCGGCGCCGACGAGTGGGATGCGGTGAGCGAGCGCTTTCGCAGTCCAGAGTCGCCCGCGAAGCCGGCGGTCGCCGCGGAGTAGCTCCGTCCTCATGGTGAGGAGCCCGCCTCGCTTTAGGGAGGTGGGCGTCTCGAACCATGGCGGCAGGCTCTGAATGCGCGGCCATCCTTCGAGACGCCCTCGCTTCGCTCGGGCTCCTCAGGATGAGGCTGCGTGATGCATCCTTCTGTCGAACGCGAGCAGCAAACTATTCGCCGCGATCGCGAACGCCACCACGATCAGGATCACCGCCGTCGTCATCCGCACATTGTGCAGGCTGATGCCGTTGATGATCAGGAAGCCGAGGCCGCGCTGCGAGGCGAACATCTCGCCGATCAGCACGCCCAGCATGGTGAGCGAGAAGCCGACGCGCACGCCGGTGATCAGTTCCGGCATCACGGCCGGTGCGAGCACGGTCGCGATCGTCTGCCAGCGCGACAGCCGCATCACGCGGCTCGCGCGCAGCAGCACCGGATTGATGTTCTTCACCGCGTTGAGCGTGAACAGGATGATCGGAACGACGCCGTGGATCACGCCGAACGCCACCTTGGCCGACAGGCCAAGGCCGAAGATCAACAGGATCAGCGGATAGAGCGTGACCTTCGGGATGGTGTAGAGCGCGACGAAAATCGGCTCGGCGACGTCGCCGGCGAAGCGCTGCAGCCCGAGCAGCAGCCCGAGGCCGACCCCGAGCGCGATCGAGATCGCGAGCGAACAGGCGAAAGCAATGAGCGTCGCCTGCGCGTGGCTCCAGAAGCTCGCGCTGCGCACCAGCGAGCCCGCATAGTCGAGCGTCATCAGCGGCGAGGTGAGCGCGGAATCGCCCACATATTCGTACAGCGCCTGCCACACCAGCACGGTGAGCCCGACCAGCACGAGCGCGTCGAGGAGGCGGCCGCCGGCGCCTGATTTGAGCGTCTGCGTCGTCATCGGCCGGCCCGCCGCTGCAGCATGCGCTGCTCCAGCACATGCAGCACGCCGTTCACGACTGTCACGACGACAAGCACGAACATCATCAGCGCGTACATCGTCTGGCTGTCGAAATTATTGTAGGCGTAGGCGATCGAGAAGCCGAGCCCGCCGCCCGACAGGATGAATTCCCCGGCGATCACGCCGATGAACGAATAGGCGAGCGCGAGCTTCAGCCCGGTGAAGAGATAGGGCGCGGCCGCGGGCAACGTGATGGTGAAGATCGCGCGCGTCGGGCTCAGGCGCAGCACGCGCGCGGTCTTTTCCATGACGCGCGGCACGCGATCGAGGCCGTTCAGGGTCGCGATCACCATCGCGGCGGTCGCGAACACGAGGCCGATGACGATCAGCGGGATCGTGTTCAGTCCGAACAGCGCGATCAGCAGCGGATAGAACACGAAGAACGGGATCGAATAGTAGGATGCCAGCAGCGGATCGAGCGCGCGCCGCACGCGCGGCAGCGCATGGATCAGCACGCCGAGCGAAAAGCCGACCGCGACCGAGAGCACGAAGGCGAGGGCGACCGTGCTGAAGGTCTGCACCATGTCGTCATTGATCTTGCCCGACGCGATCAGCTCCCATAGCGCGGACGCCATTTCGCTCGGTGGAATCAGCGTCAGCGGGCTGATGATTTTTGCCCGGCACAGGATCTCGAGCGCCGCGACCGCCACCACGATCACGGCGGCGCGGGTCCACAGAATGGCGGCCTTGCGGCTCATCCGGCGGCCTTGTCTGGAATCGTGGCGCCGATCGCTTTCAGCGACTCGCCGCGCAGCAAGGTCCAGAGCCGTGCCGTGACCGCGCCGAACGCAGGATCCGCCACGATGGTGCTGTCGCGCTCGCGCGGCCAGTTGGTGGTCAGCGTTTCGATGAAGCGGCCGGGACGCGACGACATCACGCCGACGCGGTCCGACAGCATCGCGGCCTCGTCGAGCGCGTGCGTGATCAGCATGATGGTCGCGCCGGTCTCGCGCCACAGCCGCAACAGCTCGTCGCCCATCAACAGCCGCGTCTGCTGATCGAGCGCGCCGAACGGCTCGTCGAGCAGGATCAGCCGCGGCTGCAGCACCAGCGTGCGCGCGATGCAGACGCGCTGGCGCATCCCGCCGGACAGCTGCGCCGGATAGGCGGTCGTGAAGTCCTTCAGGCCCATGAAGGCGATCACGTCATCGACCCGGCGCTTGGTCTCGGCGGCGTCCACGCCGGCGCGGCGCAGCCCGAACGCGATGTTGTCGCGCACGGTGAGCCAGGGGAACGAGGCGTCCTCCTGGAACACCGCGCCGATGCCGTCCGGCACCTCGCCGGCGACCGGCCTGTCCTCGAAGCTGATCGTGCCCGCGGTGGGCGGGTTGAGCCCGGCGATCAGGTCCATCAGCGTGGATTTGCCGCAGCCCGAGGGACCGACGACCGAAAAGAACTCGCCGCGCACGAGGTCGAGATCGACCGGCCCGAGCGCGTGCACCGGCAGCGCTCCTTCGAATATGCGCGTCACGCCGCGCAGCCGCACATGCGCGGCGGCCGTACCGGCCGTGGCAAGCGGCGCTGGCGCGCGTGACGCGCTCATTGCGTCGGCATTAGGTCCTGCGGCAGGAACTGCGGGTCGATGATCTTCTTCCAGTCGGGCGGCGCCTTCAGCGTGCCGACCAGCTGCATGCCCTCCGCCATGCGGTTCATGCCGGCGAAGTTGAAGCGCCCGTCGCCGAAGTATTTGATCTCGACGAAGTGCCGGAACACCTCGCGATAGAGCTTCGGATCGCCATTGTAGGCCTTCGCCACGATATCGGCAGACTCGTCCGGGTTCTTCATGATGTATTCGACGCCCTCGCGCCGCGCCGCCAGGATGGCGCGCAGCTTGTCGCCGCCGGTCGCCGCAAAATCGGTGGTGGTGATGCCGACGGTCTGCGTCATCTCGGGCGGGAAGCAATCCTTGGTCCAGAACACCGGCTTGATCTTGGCTTTGTTCTGCGAATAGAGCGGCTCGCCGTTCATGCCGGCATCGACCGCGCGGTTGAGCACGGCGGACAGATTGGCGCCGATATCGCCGGCCGGCACGAGCTTCACGTCCTTCGCGTCCATCCCGGCGGCCTTCAGGCACATCAGGATCAGCATGTTGGTCACCGAGCCGGGCGAGGTGAACGAGACCTTCTTGCCGGCGAGGTCCTTGATCGAGGCGTAGGGCGCATCCGGCTGGGTGATCCAGAGGATGTCGGCGATGGTCTCGACGCCGCCGGAAATCATCCTGATCGGCTGTCCGGAATTGATCGCCAGGATCGCGGCCGGCAGCGCGACCTCGCCGAACGGCAGATCGCCGGCGAGCGTGTTGCGCACCGAGGTGCCGCCGCCCGCGGAGGTGAGAATGCCGGTGATGTCGAGGCCGCGCTTTTTGAAGAAGCCTTTCTCCATGGCAACCGCGTAGGGCGCGCCATAGAAGGCCGAGCCCCAATGCGTCACCGTGATGGTCTCGGCACGTGCCGAGGCGGTGAATGCGGCGACCGCCAGCACGCCGAGTGCAGCGGCGCGCAGAATCTTGCGAATGCGCATCGGCATTCCTCCCTTTTGTCTTGTTGGCGGTAGTGTGCGGCGCGGGGAGGCGAGGGGCAAGGGCTTGTGGTCCGCTCTTTGCAAGACTCGGGTGTCCAAACAAGCGAGGTGAGCTCCATGACCCGCAAGCCGCGGATCGCGCATATGGCCGGTCCAACCGCAACGATTCAAAACTCGCCGCCGCTGGTGACCTCGAACAAGGCGCGGCTCAAGTTCGGCCTGCCGCCGCGAACAGCGGCGAACGGCGAGGCGCTTCGCTTCGACGCCTTGCGGGCGCAGCGGCTGGCGGCGCCGGCGAAAATCTATGTCGAGCAGTTCTCCGCGCATCCGCTCGAGGCGGACGCCGCCGACCTCTATGGTCCGCCCGATGGCTACATGGACGCCAAGGGAGAGGTGTCGCCCTTCCGCCGGAGCGCGACCGACAAGCCGGTCTATGAGATCGAGCTCAGGCCCGACGACGGGCTCTATCCGCTGCCCTACATGGCGCGCCAGGCCGACGGCCGCCCGTGGGAAGAGGAGATGGCCGAGCCCAACGGCCCGGAGATCGGCGCCCGGCAGGGCTTCTATCCGGACGGCTCGCGCAGCTTCGAGGAGGTCGATCGGCTCAGCGTCGACGAGCATGGTCTCGCCGGCGTGCTCTCGAGCGTTGCCGATATCGATTTCTTCCGCGTGCTTCCTCCCTCGGGTTACACCAAGGGCCTTGCGGCGACGGTCCGATCCGACAAGGGCGACGGCGACATTCCGCTCGAGCGCCGGCGGCACGACTTCTTCCCTTACAAGCCCTATCATCTCGCGAGCGCGCCGCCGCGGCCGGCGCTCGCGCGCGTCACCAATCGGGTGGCGGCGATCGCCGCCAATCCGGACTATGATGGGCTGATGTGGACGCAAGGCAGTCCGCAGGTCGAGGAATGTGCCTATTGGTTCAATCTGCTCATCGACACGACGAAGCCGATCGCCTGCAACTCGGCGCAGCGTCCGCACGGGCAGATCAGCAATGACGGGCCGCATAATCTGCGTGACTCGGTGCGCTATATCGCGTCGCGCGTCTGGGACGACGGCGAAGGGCGCAACCGGCTCGGCACGCTGGTGATTCAAGAGCAGCAGTATTTCGCCGCGCGCGAGGTCGCCAAGACCGATGCGCGTCCGGGCAATTACCGGGCGACCGGCGGTCACGGCGGAATCCTCGGCCAGATCAGCCATCTCGGAAACATCGCCGTGATGTATGTGCCGGCCTACCGGCACACGTGGCAGTCGGAGGTTCGGCTGACGCGGCTGCCTGACACCGTCGAGGCGGTCGTCGCGCGCGGCGGCAGGATCGAGCGCGTATCAGTTTGCATCAAGCAGGACGGACTGCTGCAGGAGAACGCGATCCCCTCCGTCTCGATCATCAAGGACGGCTCGTTCATCGGCGACGACTGGGGCGACGATCCCGAAGGCGAGGATGACTTCAAGGCGCTGATCGCGCACAAGCTCGGTCTCGGCCGGCTCGCTGGCTTCGTGGTCGAGGGGACTGTCCCTTATGGCAAGTTCACCTCGGCGGCGCGGCATCGCTTAGGGCTGCGCGCTGTCTTCTCCGGCCTGCCGCTCGTGCGCGTCGGCCGCGGTTATCCTGAAGGCTTCGCGGATCCGGAGCCTTTCTCGATTGCCGGCTCGAACCTGACCGCGACAAAAGCGCGCCTGCTGCTGATGGCTTGCCTGATGAAGTTCGGCAGCTTCCCGGTCGCCGCCGACCCGGACCATCCGACGCCGACCGAGCAGGAGGCGACAAGGAAGGCGGTGCTGACGTATCAGGCGATCTTCAATTCGCATTGAGGGGAACAACGAGTTGTAGGGCGGATTAGCGCGCCTCTCGCGCGCGTAATCCGCCGCAACTCAGGCCTCATGGTGAGGAGCAGTCCGAGCGTAGCGAGGACTGCGTCTCGAACCATGGCGGCAAGCTCCGCGTGTGTCGCCATCCTTCGAGGCCCGCACTTCGTGCGGGCACCTCAGGATGAGGTCGGAGATGAACGGCGGGTTACGGCGGCTTCGCGCGCCTAGTCCGCCCTACGCAACATGCGGCGGCAGGCGGCGGTGCCAATCGGTGTCACGCTGGTAAGCGTCGGCGATTGCCAGAATGCGCGCTTCGCCGAACGGCCGGCCCTGGATCTGGAAGCCGATCGGCAGCCCATTGGAATCGAGGCCGCATGGCACGCTGACCGACGGCAATCCGAGATAATTGATCGGCCGCGTGTTGACCGAAACATCGTTGAAGACTTCGATCGCGCCCGGCGTGCCGGCATCGATGTCGGTCGCGAGCAGCGTCGGCACCTTCATGCGCAACGTCGGCGTGATGAAGGCATTGCAGGCGCCGAAAACGTCCTTGGCGACGGCTTTCAGGATCGCGCCGCGCCGCGCCAGCGCCTCGATGTAGTACACGGCCGGAACCGCCTGGGATCCATACAGCCGTGCGCTGAGATGCACCGCGTAGTCTTGCGGGCGCGCTCGCATCCATTCGCCGTGAATCGTTCCGCCCTCGACGCGCGAGACGATGCCGCCGTATGTCGCCACCGCATCCATGTGCGGAATGGTCACCGGCACGATCTTCGCGCCGCGTGCCTGGAGCACCTCGACCGCTTCGTCAAACGCGCGCTGCACGTCGGGGTCGATGCCGTCGAAGAAATAATTCGTCGGCACGCCGATGGTCACGCCGGCAAGCTCGCCGCTCAGCGCCGCCTCGTAGTCTGCGACCGGCTCGCGCGACGACGTAGGGTCCTTCGGATCATGCCCGGCGATCACCGAAAGGAAGCGCGCCGCGTCACGCGCGGTGCGCGCGAGCGGCCCCACATTGTCGGCCGAGAACGAGAGCGGCATGACGCCATAGCGTGAGACGCGTGTCTGCGTCGGCTTGATGCCCGTCACGCCGCAGATCGCCGCCGGCAGGCGGATCGAGCCGCCGGTGTCGGAGCCGAGCGCGCCGAACACGAGCCGCGCCGCGACCGCGGCGCCCGAGCCGGAGGATGAGCCGCCGGTGCAATAGTCAGGCCCCCAGGGATTGCGGCAGTCACCGAAGTGCCGATTGTGCCCGGTCGGGTTCTGGGCGAACTCGGCCAGGTTGAGCCCGCCGAGCGTCACCGAGCCGGCAACTTCGAGCCGCTCGATCACGGTCGCGGTGCAGTCGGGACGAAAATCCTTGCGGATCGCGGAGCCGCAGGTCGAGAGCCTGCCGGCCTTGTAGTACATGTCCTTGTGCGCGAGCGGCACGCCATGCAGCCGGCCGAGCGTCGCGCCGCTCGCCCGCTTCTTGTCGAAGGCTGCGGCCGCTTCCAGCGCGGCGGTGCCGTCCAACCAGATCGAAGCATTGATCGCGTCGTCGAGGCGGCTGAACGCTTCGAGCGCCGCCTGCGTCAGGGCGACCGAGCTGATCGCGCCGTCTTTCAGGGCTTCTGCGGCATCGACGAGCGACAGGTGCAGGAGCGAGGACTTCGCGCCCAAGGACTTGGCCGCGATGTTCATCAGATCGGCTCCTTCGTCGGCTCTTTGGTTTCCTGCAGCGCGGCCTCGAAGCTAGACGGCTCGTCTTCGAAGCGAAGCTGGCCGCGCAAGGCCTCAAAGCCTGCGAGGATCGGGCCGAGCATGTCGGCCATGACGCCGGCCGCTTCATTGGGTTGTTCGATCGCGGTCCAGGTCCTGGCCTGCACGGCGATGATGTCTTTGAGCGATTGCACGGCGGAGCTCCCTCGCTTTCACGTGGATCGCTGCTCATTTTGCGTGCAGCGACATCCGATGTTCGCTGCAAGAGAGGTGCCAGTTGCCTTGAATTGTGCTCAAGGCTGCGCTGCTCTCGCGAGTGCGATCAATCGGGGAGGGGTCATGGCGGCTCATATCGATGTCACCCATGTCGGCAGCCTGCCGCGCGGGGATGAGCTCACCGGTTTGTTGCTGGCGAAGGACCATGGTCAGCCGTACGACGCCGCCGCCTTCGACCGGGTCGTGCAGAGCGCTGTCGATGATGCCGTGGCGAAGCAGGTCGCCGCCGGCGTCTCGATCGTCAGCGATGGCGAGCTCGGCAAGGTCGGGTACTCGACCTACGTCACCGAGCGGCTCACAGGCTTCGGCCGCCATGTCGAGCGCAAGCCCGCGCTCGACATGGCGGCGCATCCGGCACTCGCCAAGAAGCTCGCCGCGATCATGGGCCGCCAGGAGTTCGTGCGCGCCGCTTGCATCGGGCAGGTCGCGCTTAAGACCCTAGAGCCGGCGCGGGATGACATTCGCCGCTTCCGCGCCGCGCTCGACCGCCATGGTGGCGGCGTGCGCGCCTTCATGAATGCTGCCTCGCCCGGACTCGTGACGGCATTCCAACCGAACAAGTTCTATCCCTCGCATGAGGCCTATCTCGCCGATCTCGTCGATGCGATGCGTCCCGAATACGAGTCGATCGTCGCAGCCGGGTTCGATCCGCAGCTTGATTGTCCCGACCTCGCGATGTCGCGCCATACCGGCTACCAGGATCTCGACGAGGCGAGCTTCCTGCGCGTAGTCGAGGCGAACGTTGCGGCGCTGAATGCCGCGACCGCGAACATTCCGGCGGATCGCATGCGGCTCCACATCTGCTGGGGCAATTACGAAGGTCCGCACGACTACGACATCCCGCTCGAGAAGGTGCTCGGCGCCGTGCTCCGCGCACGGCCCGCGACGCTGCTGTTCGAGGCCGCCAATCCGCGTCACGAGCACGAATGGATCGTGTGGCGCGATAGGAAAATTCCCGCCGACAAGAAACTCGCGCCCGGACTGATCGACACGTGCTCGAACTATGTCGAGCATCCCGAGCTGATCGCGCAGCGTTTGGAGCGCTACATCGCGATAGTTGGCGCCGATCGCGTCGTCGCGAGCACCGACTGCGGCTTCGGCACTTTCGCGGGCTACGGCAAGATCGATCCGGACGTTGCCTGGAAGAAGCTGGCGGCGCTCCGGCAGGGGGCTGATTTGGCGGCAGCGAGGGTAGCCCGGGTGAGCGAAGCGAAACCCGGGATGGGCGTTGCAAGTTGAACCGGCGTCCCGGATATCGCGCTGCGCGCTCATCCGGGCTACGCGGCAGTGCACCGGGCCCTCGGCTGCACACCTTGGCGCAGCCGAGAGCGTCTCCCCCGCGGCAATCAGTACTTCTTGCACTCCGGCACGTCGCGGCTCGGAAGCCCGATCTTGTCGAACACTTCCTTGGAGAAGCCGAGGCGCTGGTTCACATTCGGCACGACCTTCACGACCTTGCTAACCAGCTCGCCCTTGTCGTCCTTCACCACCTCGGTGATGAAGTTGGTGCCGATCGCCTGGCGGTTCTCGTCGAGCGTGATCTTGCCGTTCGGCGCGTCGAGCACGGTGTTCTTCAGCGCCTCGCGGAATTTCTTGTTGCCATCGCTGAGGTCGCCATTGACCTGGTCGAGCGCTTTCAGCACCGCGTCGGTCGAATTGTAGTAGTTGATCGCGAGCAGTGACGGGCTGCCGAATCGCTTGTTGGCCGGCCAAGCCTCCTGATAGGCCTTCACGAAAGCCTGCCACTTCGGATTGGGATCGGTGTCGGCCATGCCGCTCGCCGCCACGGTGCCGACCAGCGCGTCCTTGGCCTTGCCCTTCGACGACAGCACGGTCTGGTCGACCATGATCGAGCCGCCGATCAGGTGCGCGTTGCCGCCGGCCTGCTGATACTGGTTGAGGAAGTTCACCGCGTCGGCGCCGCCGAGGCCGAGATAGATGGCGTCGACGTCATCGGGGAGGGCGGCGATGATCGAGGCGAAGTCCTTGGTGCCGAGCGGGACCCAGAACCGCTTGGTGATCTGGCCGCCGAGGCCGCAATATTCGAGCGCAAGCCCGAACACCTGCGTGTAGGTGAAGGAGTAGTCCTCCGCGACGGTCGCGATCTTCTTGTATTTCTTGGTGTTGTAGATGTAGTCGCCCAGGCCCGCGTGCCACTGCGCGCCGTCCATGTTGAAGCGGAAGAAGTTCGGCGCCGGCGTCACATAGGTCGTCTCGAGCGCGCCCGAGGCCGCGTTGATGATGGTGATCTGCGGCTGCGTCTTGGCGTAATCGCGGATCGCGATGCCTTCCGAGCCCGAGAGCGGCGAGATCAGCACATCGACCTTGTCCTGCTCGACCAGCTTCTTGGCGGCGCGCAGCGCCGAATCCGGGCTCGCATCGGTCGAGCCGACGATGGTCTCGATCTCGCGCCCGGCCGCCTTGCCGTTATGGGCCTTGATGGCGAGCTCATAGCCGCGCATCCCGTCCTCGCCGAGCACCGTATAGGTGCCCTCGAGGGTGGCGGTGACGCCGATCTTGATCTTGTCGGCCGCCTGCGCCGATCCGATTGCAACAACGCAGGCAAAGCCGAGTGCGAAAGCTGCTCCGATACGCTCGTGCATTGAGGTTTCCTCCTGTGTGCGGGCGCCGCGAGGGTGCCGTTGCGGTCGAATGCGCTTGACGCGTCTGTTCGGGAGCACCGCGGCCCCGTGCCCGACCGGTTGGAAAATCGTAACAGCGGCCAACCGCGGCTCACAAGCCTTTGGCTGTGCCGGAGCGGGCGTGAGGCCATGTCTGCCAGTCTGATTCTTTGCCGCAGGTGATATCGGCCGCGACGAAGTTCGACCTTTCGGTCGTCATCACCCGCGAAAGCGGGTGACCCAGTAAACGCCGACAGACCGGTGAGTACTGGGTGCCCCGCATTCGCGGGGCATGACGAACCAGAGGATTGAGGGCGAAATCGACCGGAAACCGCCTCCGTGCCCCACTTGCCAACCGGCCCCGCCCGACGTTCACTTGGCACAAGCACTTGGCGCCAAAAAAGCAAGTGCATTGAAAAACAAGTGCATTTGGAGGAAGCGCCTCATGAGCACTGCCTTGGCAGTCTGTCACGGCGCGTTCGGTCGCGTGAGCGTCTATCGGCTCGACCGGCCTATGCGCACCCATGCCCATCGCGAAGCCCATCTGACCTATCTGTTGAACGGGCCGCCGGCCGTCGTCACGATTTGTGACGTGCCCCATGTGCTCGACCAGACTACCGGCGTGGTGGTCAATCCGTGGGAGCCGCATTCATTCCAGCCAAGCCCCGATCAGCCCGCGGTCTTTCTCGTCGCTTATCTGTGCGACCGCTGGCTCGAGCGCGAATGTCGTGGCCGCGGCAGTCTTCGCTTCGGCGTCAACAGGATCGACGTCGGAACCACCATTCGGTCGATCGCCGCGAGCCTCGCTCACGTGATCGTGACCAACGCCGGCAGCCGGATCGTCGACCGCTATCTGAACCAGCTGTTCGACGCGAGCCTCGATGCCTCCTGGGCCCATGGCGGCGGGTCGGCGCGCGCCGCGCCATGCCGGCAAGTCGATTTCCGCGTCCGCAAATCGCTGCGCCTGCTCGATGATGGCTTTACCCAGGGAATCGAGCTCGACGCCGTTGCGCGTGACGTCGGACTTTCGCGCCCGCACTTCTTCAAGCTGTTCCGCGAGAACACCGGCGTGACGCCGGCGCTCTACACGAACACGATGCGCATCGAGCGGGCGCTCAATCGGCTGGTGAGCTCGCGCGCCTCGATCACCGATATCGGCTTCGAGCTCGGCTTCTCGTCGCAGAGCCACTTCACCCATTTCTTCGCCGCTCATGTGGGGATCGCGCCCGGGCCTTATCGCACCGTCGCGCGCGTGGTGGGCGATGAGGCGGTGAATTGAGCGGCGCTTGCATATGCGCCCTCTCCCCTTGTGGGAGAGGGCAACTCAGCGATTCAACGAAGAAGAATGGGTGAGGGGTATGGGACGTAACCCCTCACCCGACCGAGTTTGTTGAACTCCCGGCGATGCCCCCTCCCACAAGGGGAGAGGGCGCGATAACGACCGCCGCTGCACTCGGCTTTTCGGTTGCGAAAATCAGACTGACGAGCATGCCGGTCTGCGCTTGCTCGGCTAGCCTTCCGAAAAAATCGGGAGGCTGTCCAGTGGCGATGGCTACTGACAATGTGGCTGCTGACAGTGGAGTGCTCCACCACGTCCGGCGTGGCGATGCGTTCGCCCGCTGGATC
>Ga0081539_10001707_pt1 | contig 35373 bp, 28 predicted proteins | sample TabmetS4T2R2_FD_71023 | JGI IMG/M metagenome (GOLD analysis project Ga0081539, IMG submission 71023) | Tabebuia heterophylla rhizosphere microbial communities from the University of Puerto Rico - S4T2R2 | ecosystem: Host-associated > Plants > Roots > Rhizosphere ... | reverse complement strand
CTAAGTACAAAATCTTTCGACAAGCTCAAGAGGACAACATAAAAATCCTACAAACTCACTCCTCTCTTCCATGGAATAAAATCATTTTGCCCGTGGCGGACTGCGGCGCATTCTGTTTCGCCGCCGGCAACGCTGATAACATATTCGAGAATGCGCTCGCCTGCCTGCTGAATGGTTTCTTCGCCTTCGATGATGGTGCCCGTGTTGATGTCAATGATGTCGGGCATGCGGCGATACAACGCAGTGTTGCTCGAAATTTTTACAACAGGCGCAACAGGATTGCCGGTGGGCGTGCCAAGACCCGTTGTGAACAAAACGATGTTGGCGCCTGCACCAACTTCGGCAGACGTGCTCTCTACATCGTTGCCGGGCGTGCACAACAAATTGAGACCGGGCTTGCGCACTTTTTCGGGATAATCGAGCACATCGGTAACGGGCGAAGTGCCGCCTTTCTTTGCAGCGCCCGCAGATTTTATGGCGTCGGTGATGAGACCATCTTTGATATTGCCGGGCGAAGGATTCATGTCGAAACCCGAGCCGACCGCTTTTGCTCTTTCATTGTACGTGAGCATGAGCGAAGAAAAACGTTGCGCTGTTTCTGTATCAACACAACGGTCACTCAAATTTTGTTCAACACCGCAGAGCTCGGGAAACTCGCTAAGGATAACGGTTCCACCCAACTCCACCAACAAATCAGAAGTATAACCAATCGCAGGATTTGCAGAGATACCGCTGAAACCATCGCTGCCACCGCATTCCAGACCAATGCAGAGTTTACTCAACGGAGCTGGCTTGCGTTCGTTTTTATTCGCCATCATCAAACCCGCAAAAGTTTTTTTGATAGCCTGCGAAATCAATACGTTTATTTCGCCGATCTTTTGTTGCTCCAAAATATACAAAGGCTTATCGAAGCTGGGAGAACGCTTTGCAATTTCTTCTTCAAGCATTGCCACCTGCGCATTCTGACATCCAAGACTCAACACAGTTGCACCCGCAACATTCGGATGCGTAACATATCCTGCAAGTAATCCGCACAATGCCTGCGCATCTTGTCGCGTGCCGCCGCAACCAAGTTCATGCGTAAGAAATTTTATACCATCAACATTTTTAAACAAACGTTGTTGCGCAGTTTTGGTAGCATCAACTTCAATGTCGGCATTAATAATTTCTTCAACGCTCTTGCCCGCTTTGTACAGCTCAACCAGTTGCTGCGACTGCTTTTTATACGATTCATTTTTGCCATAGCCAAGATCGGTCACCAGCGCCTGTTCAAGAATTTCCATGTTGCGGTTTTCGCAAAACACCATCGGAATCACAATCCAGTAATTCGCCGTGCCCACGCTGCCATCGCTGCGATGATAACCTTTAAACGTGCGGTTCACAAATTTTGAAACGTCGGGTTTTATCCAATCGGTTTTTCTTTCAGCGATTGTAAAATTGCTTGCTGCATGTTTTACATTTTTTGTACTTATCCATCCACCTTTTGCAATTGGCTCTTGCGCTTTACCAACAAGCACACCGTACATAATGATTTCATCGCCGGGTTCAAAATCTTTTGCCGCAAATTTATGTTTGGCTGCAATGTTATCCTGCAGTTGAAATGCTTTGCCGTTGAAGTTGATGGTTTCATTCTTCGCAAGATTGATTAGTGCTACGATTACATTATCGTTTGGATGAACTTTAAGAACATGTTGTTTCATATAGACCTCACCCTCTTATCCCTCTCCAAAGGAGAGGGAGGTCGAGCTTTTGTTTATTAATTTATCTTTTGTAGTAACAAATTATTTTTTTGAATTCTGATCATCACGCTTCGAAATATGATTTTCTTTTTTGAAAATATATATTTTTTATGTGACGAGCTTTTGTTCTTTGGTCATCGTCTGTTGTGTCACTCACTTGTACGTTCTGAACTTTATTGAGCTTGTCTGAACCACGATTTTATCATTATTTATCTGATAAAACTGATTCAAAAAATTCAGGCTAATCAGTTACATCAGGTCATAATCGTGGTTTTTTTTCTTGCTCTCTATTTACTTTCTTTTGCCTTGATGCAAAAGAAAGTAATCCCGAATCGTTCCTCTCGGGACAGGCGCCGAAAAAATCAAGAAAGAAAAGATATACAGCACTTTTCTTTCATTCGCCTTGATTAAGCTGCAGTGCTACTGTGACTTCAACTTTAGAGCCTTGATACTGATTCGAACTCCATCACTAAATTCAATTCCTTTTACACTTCACTTTTGAAAGCGAAGATTAAAGAAAATTAAGAAGCTCAATTCTGGAACTCCGGCATCAGAAAAATGGCGTTAAGAAAAAGATTGAATGGAGCGTTAAGCAGTGAAGATTTTCAGTTGAATTCAAAAGCACTTCATAAGTCTTCGCTTAATAAAGATTCATTGCTGATAGTAAGCTTCTTCGCTGTAGCGTAATGAAATCTTTTTTAGCCATTTTTCTGATGCCTTGTCCGCCTAAGGCGGATACTTTTTTGTGTCAAGACAAAAAAGTAAATAACGATTTAGCAAAACCAAAAAGAACTTTGAATAGACCTCACCCTTAATCCCTCCCGAAGTATCGGGACAGGTTCTCCAAAGGAGAGGGAGACCAAGCTTCATTTTATCTAATTATCATTTGTAGTGACATATCATTGTTAGCACATTTATCATCACTAACGAAATCATACTCCCCTTTAGGGGATGGGGGTTTCAAGCGCCGCTGAAACTCCTTGCTCAAGCATGAGTTTCAAATACCCCTTCACACTTTCAGTAAAGTCATAAAAATGCGACAAATCTACTCCCCACAACTCTTGATTATGTAACACTGTTGTCACCACATCATCAACAGAATTGTTTTGCCATACTTCATAAAAATAGGATGCCTTCTCATCAGTGATAGGATATAAAACACTATTGCGTTCGCCATAGTATTTTTCACTTTCCTTCTTCACCGCTTTCATAAATAAAATATATGCGGCAAAACCAAGCGAGAAGTTTTTCGGTGCAACATCATACAATTCATAATAACGAACAAGAATCGGAATATTCCTCATCTTCATCTTTGAAGTGTATTGCAAAGTGATGTTGAGCCATTGATGTTGTAAGTAAGGATTGCGGAAACGGTCGAGCACTTTCGTTCCAAATTCATGAGCAGCACTATCTGGCAAAGGATAAGGAACTGCTTGTACTATTTCTTTCAGCATTAAATCACTGATGTATGTTGAAAGAGATGCATCATTCATTCCATCCTTTACTGTATTGAAACCACTTAGATAGGCAAGTCCGCAGGTTAATGTATGTGTGCCGTTGAGCAAACGCAATTTTAGTTCTTTGTAAATCTCGATATGCGGTTCAATGATTACACCTTCATCTGCTTCAAAGAAAGAAAGAATATTTTTTTCATGATAATCACCTTCAATTGCCCAAAGGCGATACACTTCGCAAACACTTAGCAATTCATCTTCATAACCCAATTCATTTTGTAACTGCTGTAATGTTGCAGCATCTGGTTTACCGGGAACAATTCTGTCAACAAGCGAATTACAAAAACGGTTGTGCTCTTTTAACCAATGAATAAAATCTTCATCAAGATGATTGGAGTGTGCAAGCTCTTCAACTATATGAAATAACTTTCTGCCGTTGTCTGTAATCAGTTCCGTTGGAATGATGATCATACCAGCTTCGGCTGCACCTACAAATGCCTGATAACGTTCATACAAAAACGCTAACAACTTTGCAGGAAAGGATGAAGGTGGATTTTGATGAATTGATTCTTTCACGAATGTTAATCCAACTTCAGTTGTGTTGGAAATAATGATTTGCAAATGCCTGTTGTGTGCATATTTTAAAATCTCTTTCCATTGCTGTTTTGCAGAAAGCACACGACTGATGGCAGATGAAATAATATTCTCTTCAACATTTTTTCCGTCAACAATTCCACGAACACAAAGTGTATATAAATTATCCTGTTTATCAAAAGCAGTTGCATCCCCGCCATCCGTTGATTTTACTACAACTACTCTTCCATTGAATAATCCTTGCCTGTTTGCTTTGTCTATAAAATAATCACACAGACCGCGAAGCAACACGCCAGTACCAAATTGTAGCACTTTATCCGGCAATTCAAAAACATGCTCCGGTGGTTTGATGACGTTTGGAGATGTAATATGTTTTATGTTCTCTTTATTTAATTGCATGCTCATTAATTGAAATTCTTAACCTCCCCCTACACCCCTCGGAGAGGGGGATAACCCAGCATTGAATTTTTATCAACTAAATTTTTTTACTTCAACTTTTTTCTAATCACTGTGCTTGACTCGAAGCTTTCAGCTCGTGGCTCACAGCTTAAGGCTCACAGCTTTCTACTGCGACCACTTCGTTGGCGTTCTATCCCAACGATGTTCCTTCAATTTTTCTAACAAATCTTTTGATAAACCTTTTCCATCGGAAGCAGCAACGTTCGATTCTACGTGTTTTACTTTTCGCATGCCCGGAATAATTGTTCCAACATCAGGATTGGATAAAATAAATTTCAAAGCCATTTCAGGCATTGACATTTCTTGTGGTATCAATGGCTTTAAAGCATTGGCATGGTCAACACTTGATTTCAGATTTTCAGGAACAAAATATGTAGAGCGCCAATCGTCTTTCGGAAAAGTTGTGTCGTAAGTTAATGTACCCGTAAGTGTACCTTCATCAAATGGTACACGGGCAATTATTCCAATATCAAGCTTTTTACAAAGAGGAAATAAATTGTCTTCAGGGTTTTGATCGAAGATGTTGTAAATAACCTGCACAGCGGAAAATAAATTTGTCTGCAAACTTCTTAATGAGTTATCCGGTTCCCATCGGTTAACAGAAATTCCCCAATGCTGCACTTTTCCTTCACGCGTTAATTTTTCAACCGCAGATTTCCAATCATCATTATCAGCCCAACCATCTTCCCACACATGAAATTGCAAGAGGTCAATAGAATCAAGATCTAAATTCTTCAAACTTTTTTCTGCATACTCAATGATATGACTTGCAGGAAAAACATCTTCCAGTTTATATTCCGGTCTCGAAGGCCACTTAAAATTTTTCGGTGGAATTTTTGTTGCGGCGTATAATTTTTTATCAGGATAATCCTTCATTAATTTTCCAAGAATTTGCTCCGAACGACCAGAACCATATCCCCAAGCCGTATCAAAAAAATTACAACCGAGTTCAACAGCTTTGTGTAAAGATGCTTCTACTTCTTTATCATCAGAGCCAGTCCAGCCCGCAAGTCCCCACATGCCATAACCAATTTCTGATACCTGCCAGTTTGTTTTACCGAATCTTCTGTATTGCATGTTTTATGTTTTAGCGTTTTTCAAATGAGCAACAATTTTTTTTATAGCGATTTGTAATAGTCGCAGGTTAAAAATTCATTTTCTTAACCTCCCCCTACACCCCCTCGGGGAGGGGGAAACCGGCTTCGAATCTTTTATGTGCTGAAATTTCTTCTTTTCAACTTTTGTTAAAGATGTCGCTTTGCTTGAAGCCTGCAGCTCAAGGCTCATAGCTTCTTTTCTTTCACATCTTTTATAATTTGCAACACCGTTCTCGTTCTATCAAACAACTCATCCCATGATTTGTTTTGCAAAATTTCTTTGCTTATCAGTTTACCTCCCATTCCCACGGCAGCAACACCTGCATCGAACCAACGTGCAATATTCTGTGTGCTTATTTCAACGCCGCCCGTTGGCATAAACAACTGACCGGGAAATACTTCTTTTACTGCGCTGATGAAACCTGCACCAAGCACATTTGCCGGAAATATTTTTATCAACGCTACATTGTGTTGTTGTGCTACATGAATTTCAGACGGCGTCATACAGCCGGGGATACACAACATGTTTTGGTCATTTGAAAAACTTGCGACTTCTTCATTTAGATTTGGCGCGACAAAAAAATCTGCATCTGCCTGTGCGAATGCTATCGCTTGCTTTAATGTTTTGATAGTGCCTGCACCAAAAAATAAATCACGCATTTCTGCTGCAACTTGTTTTCTTATTTCGGTATAAACTTCCAATGCGCCTTCTGCACGATTGGTGAATTCCATTACCCGAATGCCTGCATTGTACAGTGTCCGTATGGCTTCGATGCATACACTAACATCATTGTAATAAAAGAGAGGCAGAACGCCTTGCTTGATAATGGACTGCAAAATGTCTTCTTTATTTTTCATGGCGCATAAACATTAGAGTTGTTCGTTCAAATTGCATTTGTATAATTTCAAAGGACGCAGTTAAATTTTACATGAGCAAGATATAACCATTTTTATCTTGAATAAAATCTTCTGTTAGGGTTAGCGATAAAATTGTTATCTCAGTGGTATAAATGGTAAATTTTGAACAACTCTTTTTGTATTGTAATCAATAATGGAGAGAATTATTAAACCGATAATTCTTCACCACCCCACTGAATCATTAACTCGTTTATTTGTTGGGGTGAGAGTGAAGATGTATTATAATGTCCCGCCATTTTCTTCTGTCTGAACGCTTCATAAACACTTACCGCACATGCAACGGAAATGTTCAGGCTTTGAATAATGCCTACTTGTGGTATAATAAAATTTCCATCAACCAGTTGAAGAATTTCATTGCTTACACCTTCGTGCTCATTACCAAAAACAAGAGCAATACTTTTTGTTAGATTCAACTCATACAAACTAACAGCGTTAGAAGAAAGATGCGTTGCATAAATATGTTCATAGTTTTTTCTCAGCGTATCGAAACATTCATTTACATCAGTGTATTGATGCACCGTTAACCATTTGCTTGCACTGCTGCTGCTTCTTCTCCCCCACTTTTTGTGACGGGGAATTTTTGTGTTGAGGATGTAAATATTCTGAATGCCTACAGCATCGCATGTTCGCATAACGGCAGAAATGTTGTGAGGATCATGCACATTCTCCATTACAACAGTTAGATTCTTTTGCCGTTGGCGCAATACATTTAAAAGCTTAGCGGCTCTTTCGGGTGTCATAAAAATCTGTAGAAGTTTTTAAATGGCGAATTCAAACCTGTGAAAATAATTTTTAGTTTAGTTTCACCGAAACATTGAACATAGTCTCACACGATGGATAAGTTTATTTCGTTTTGTGAAATACTTGTATAATTCTCTTTCATCACTGAAATTTTTAGACGGCCTGATTCTAAAACCGACATTACTCACTTTGCAACTTCAATAATGAAAATCTGCCGATGCCATATCTACTATAGATGAATGGATTGCGACGCATCAAGGATGTCATAAAAAACTTCCAGCGCCCAAAAAAGCATCAGCATTTATTATTTCTTCTAACCGACCGGAGTCCTTATGATTCAGAAAATTTTTTTAAATATATACAGATTAAGTTTTTTACCGCTAATTTTGCACACTTTTAAAAATTTAGACCGTTAGCATGACGCGAGCCGCCCCGTAAGGCGGTGGCGAGTTGAATGTGGACTGTTAGACCAAAATAGACACATAAAAGCGCCTCAAGTGTCACCAGTTTTTAAAGCTGGCATCAACTTTATGGCAATTTTATCTGTCTATTGAAAAATAAAATGATACACAGATGAAATTATCTCAGTTTAGATTCGATCTTCCACTCAACTTAATTGCCCAAAATCCTACCAAACGCCGTGAAGACAGCCGCATGATGGTTGTACACCGCAAAACAGGACAAATTGAAAACAAACATTTTAAAGACATTATTGATTACTTCGACGACAAAGATGTTTTTGTAGTAAACAACACAAAAGTTTTTCCTGCTCGTATGTATGGTCGTAAGGAAAAGACCGGCGCTAAAATAGAAGTGTTCTTGCTGCGCGAATTAAACAAGCCCAATCGTTTATGGGATGTAATTGTTGATCCTGCGCGAAAAATCCGGGTGGGCAATAAATTATATTTCGGCGAAAACGATGAGCTCGTGGCAGAAGTAATTGATAACACCACCAGCCGTGGACGTACTATTCGATTTTTGTGGGATGGCGATGATTCAAGCTTTAAACAAATGCTCGAATTTTTGGGTGAAACACCCTTGCCCAAATATATAAAACGCAAACCGGATGAAGAAGATAAAGAGCGTTATCAAACCGTTTATGCAAAACACGAAGGCGCTGTTGCGGCACCTACCGCCGGTTTGCATTTCAGCAATGAGCTAATTAAGCGTTGTGAAATAAAGGGTATTCGTTTTGCTGAAATTACATTGCATACGGGTTTAGGCACCTTTCGTCCCATTGAAGTAGAAGATTTAAGCAAGCATAAAATGGATGCCGAGTATTATAAGATTGATGATGAAGCTTGCAGAATTGTAAACAAAGCAAAAGAAACAGGCCATCGTGTTTGCTCAATCGGTACTACAACGATGCGTGGCATGGAAACAAGTTACACAGCTCAAAAACTGTTGAAACCAAGTGAAGGATGGACGAATATTTTTATTCATCCGCCGTATTCATTTAATGTTGCCGATAGTCTTGTAACCAACTTTCATTTGCCAAAAACAAGTTTATTAATTATGGTATGTGCATTTGCCGGCTACGACCTTACCATGGACGCCTACAAAAAAGCGATAAAAGACAAGTATCGTTTCTTCAGCTATGGCGATGCAATGTTGATACTGTAAAAAAATTAAAGCCCCGAAAGGGGCCTTTTTATTATTTCAATAAGTTCTCTTTACTTCTTTAAAATCTTTTGTAATAAACGCGAACATTTTTCCAATCGTATCTTTCTTTCCCTCAACTTTCATCTCCACGGTAAACTGACAATCATAATATCCACGGTTATCATTATAATAAATCACTTCTTTTATGCGATACTTCACTTTCGACGAATCATAGTTTACATTCTTATACAAAAAATTGGTCATTGTTGATTTTAATTTTGCTTCTAATTCTTCGGTTGTAAGATTGGCATTACAGGCAACCTGCACCGATACGCACAATAGCGCAATAATTTTCTTCATATCAAAAATCTTTAAGCAGCGATAAAGATAATTTATAAGCGATTTCAATTTTATTCTTGATTCAAAAGGTTTTAGGTTTAAGGAAACCATCTGCATCGTGGCTATTAATCTTCTGTTTCCGTACGTACGGGACTCTTGTGTTGGTAAATACGAATGCGCAATATCGCTTCAAAATTTTTTATTACTAATTCCCAACTCCAAACTCGTATTATTCGATAACAGCCAATGCGTCATTGCCAATTTCTCCTCCTTTTTAATTTTAAATATTAAGAAACTGTAAACTTTGCATTAATTCTCATTAGTTGCGGCAACCTTCATAAATTGGCACTATGAAAATATTCATTACGGGCGCAAATGGTTTTCTCGGGCAACACTTAACGCTTTATTTTGGTAATAAAGGGTATGAGGTAATTGCTTGCAGCCGCGGCAACTGTCGCATTCGTAACTGCAATTTTTTCCGATATTATTCTCTCGATTTAACCAACGAGGAAGCAGTAACGGAAATCATCGCTGATACGCGACCGGATGTCATTATTCATGCAGCAGCGATGAGTAAACCCGACGAATGCAACAACAATAAAGAAGCGTGTTTAAAGAATAATGTAGAAGCAACAAGATTTTTATTAAATGCTTCAAAGCAGTTTAAGCCACATTTTATTTATGTGTCAACTGATTTTATTTTCGGCGAAAATGGTCCGCATAGCGAAGATGATATTGCAGCGCCATTGAATTTTTATGGTGAAACAAAACTGCAAGCAGAACAACTTGTAACGCAAAGCGGTTTAATACACAGTGTTGTTCGCCCCGTGTTTATTTATGGGCCCATATTGGAGAATATGCGTCCGTCTTTTTTGCACTGGATAAAAAGCAATCTTGAACAAAATAAAAAAATTAAAGTAGTAAGCGATCAGTTAAGAACACCCACTTTTGTGTCAGACATTTGCAAAGGAATAGAAACCATTATAGTTAACAAACAGCAAGGAACCTATCATCTTGCCGGGAAAGACCTTTTATCTCCTTATGAAATGGCAATTACAGTAGCCGGTTTTTTACAGCTCGATGCAGCACTGATTGAAAATGTTACGTCTGATACATTTATAGAGCCTGTGAAAAGAGCGAAACGTTCGGGCTTAAATATAGCCAAAGCGAGAACAATGCTCGGATATGAGCCCGTTAGTTTTACAGAAGGCGTACAACTTACTTTCAATAATGTTCAATATGCATACTCCTCTTGAAAAATATTTTGCACAGCGTATTAAAAACCTCTTCAATCATCTGCACGATTTTGAAGTAAGAGGAGATGAAGTATCGCTTCATGATTTGCGAGTCGAGATGAAGAAGCTGCGTGCAATAATAAAATTTTTGCGGGCAGTTTATCCGGCACAAAAATTAAAAAAACCTGCACATACACTGCGTGCCATTTTTCAAAACGCGGGGGAAATAAGGGAGATGCAAATTATAGAACAGTGGCTGCAAAAAAACAATTTCAACGCTATTGAGAAAACATATTACCCTCCCGAAAAACTTAGAGAACTTATCAAAGAATTTCAAAAAAATACCGAAAAACTTAAGGATGATTATAACAATATAATTGAAGCCGTTTCAAAATACGTGGAGAGCACAAACGAAATTCTTGCCGAACAATATTTCGTGGATTTGAATGCGCAGCTTGAAAAACTCTGTCGTAAAGATTTGCCGAAAACAGAATGGCACGAGTTACGCAAACTCATTAAACAGCGCATTTATGCCTACAACTGGATAAGACATGAAACGGAAAATGATGATCCTAATTTTTCATACTACAATAAATTACAGGAAGCCATCGGTCTTTGGCACGATTTAGAAATTATAAAAGATAGTTTTTCATTAAAGCAGGTTTATCTCTCACCAGATATAGAAGTACAAAAAGATTTTAATCTTGCATGGGATAAACTTACAACTCAATCGAAGCAACGCGAAAAACAAATTGAAGAAATGTTATCGAAGCAGTTAGTGCATGATTAGTTGTTTATGGGAACGAGCTTTTGTTGTCTGCTCATCGCCTGTTGTGTCACTCACTTGTTCGTTCAGATTTTATTGAACTGTTCTCACGAATATTTTTTATCTTCTGACCACAGAGTTTCTCGGTGTACTCTTTGCTTTTTCTCCGTGGTTCTCTGCGGTTTAATATTCGCAACAATCACTCACTTGTACGTTCCGAATGTTAATCAGCCAATTTCTTCTTCAACTTCGCTTTTAATTTTTTAGAACCTTCATTTCAACAATCTCCACCAATTACCCTAATAAACCAATTAACTAATAAACCAAAATCATCAAACACTTTGTCACCTATGTACCTGTTCCCGGGCATGTATCATCCCAGCGCTGATGAACCTGTAAATTATGAGCATCGTGTATGCTTGTGTATCGTTATTGCTCAACAGAATTATCATCTGTTGAAGTGAGTGACACAACCAAAGCCTGATAGCAGCAATACGGTCAAGTACAAAAAAATAAAAACCAAATTATCCTTTTCAATACTTTTAAGCATAGCATTTGCAATACTTTATTATTAACGCTTAAAACAACTTCTATGCAACGACACCTTTTGTTATTCATCGGCGTAATGTTATTTTCTTTTTGTAAAGCACAGGAAATTTTTCGCATGCCTGCAAACACACAATCACGCTCAAGCAGTTTCGAAAATTTAAATGGTGTAAAAGGTTCGGGCGGCAAAACAAATAAGACTGCAAAAGGGAATGCATTCGAATCAATAAAAGCCAGAGAAAGTAAAATATTGCTTGATGTAAAAGGGGCTGGTATTATACAAAGAATGTGGATGACAATTAATGACCGCTCGCCTGAAATGTTGCGTTCACTTCATTTAGAAATATTTTGGGACGATGCACTGCAGCCTGCTGTGGATGTGCCTTTGGGAGACTTCTTTTGCGCAGGATTAGGACGACCAATTGCATTTCAATCTGCACTTTTCAGTAATCCCGAAGGCAGGTCGTTCAATTGTTATGTTCCTATGCCTTTTAAAAAGGCAGCAAAAGTTGTTGTGATAAATGAAAGTGAAAAAGATTTGCCTTTATTTTTTTATGATGTTGATTTTGTACAAGTTCAGCAGCAGCCTGATGACATGCTTTACTTTCATGCTTATTGGAACAGACAAAGAACATCGGAGTTGGGAAAAGATTTTGAATTGTTACCCCGTGTTACAGGCAAAGGGAGATTTCTTGGAGTGAATGTTGGAGTGCATACTGACTCATTGTATAAAGACACATGGTACGGCGAAGGTGAAGTGAAAATGTATATTGATGGGGATGATGATTATCCTACGATTAACGGAACCGGAACAGAAGACTATATTGGAACCGGTTGGGGTGAAGGAACTTTTGCAAATGCATATCAGGGGTGCCTTATTGCAAATGACACAAATGGATTATTTACCTTTTACCGTTTTCATATTCCTGATGCAATTTATTTCTACAAAGATTTTAAAGCAACGATTCAACAGATTGGCGGCGGACCCACAGAAGTTGTGAAAGCTTTGCAACAAAAAGATGTATTGCTGAAACCGGTGACCGTTGCAACAGACAGCGCTTTTATCCGATTGTTTGATAAACAACCACAATTGAATTTGCAAGATGAAAATTTTCCAAAAGGGTGGGTTAATTTTTATCGTATTGATGACTATTCTGCCACGAGTTATTTTTATCTCGATAAACCTGCACATAATTTACCATCACTTATTTCTGCAAAAGAAAGAATTAAGCAATTACAGTAGCGCTATAAAAAACAACAACCAGTGACAGTAATCACTAAAAGAATATAATGTAAACCCTGAAGCTTCCAATTAATGCCGTTTAAAATATTGTATCTCCTGTTCGTGTTTTTTTGCGGCTTCCAGTGAATCAAATGTGCCGAGGTTTCTGCGTTTACGGATTTTAGGATCAACCTTTCGTGAATACAACCTGTATTGTCCTGATTTTAATTTCCGTATCATAATATGCTTTATTAAAATTTCTTAACCCTTTTCGTTTACCATTCGCCATTGACCATTCACTACCTCACTTAAACTCTTCTTGCTCATCTGTATAATATGTTTTTCGAGAGCTCACAAGTTTATAAAGAATTTTTCCACCAGTAGGACTTCCCTTTTTCTTCGAATTATGAATCTTTAAAAAGTTTCGCACTTCACCAGTGATAAGATCAGGATGTGATTTTAAAATTTGTTTTTCAGCATCTTCCAAAACATGTTTGATAGATTTTGCAAGTGTTTTTATCTTCTCATCAGGAATTTTATTACAAACCGAAAATGGTGATATGCGTGCATCCCACAAAATCTCATCTGCATAAGCATTGCCGATGCCACGAATGTTTTTTTGATCGAGCAGAAAATTTTTTATGGTTGTTCTTGTTTTAGAAAGTTTCTGTTTCAAAAAATCAAAATCAACTTCTTTCGATAGTGCATCAGGTGTGTCTTTTTCTTCAGGATTTAATGTTGGTGTTGCAGATTTCTGGTAATCCGTCAAGGCTAATCCAGTATCGTCGTCAAACAACAATTCAATGATGGTATTCTTCTTTTCATTCTTGCCTTCAAACAAATGCAACTCTCCATTGAGCATTAAATGCAAAGCCAAAATGTTTCCATTAGCAAATTCAAAATGTAGTTCCTTCCCTACCCTTGTTACTTTTTTTATTTCTTGCTTCTCCAAATTTTTCTTCAATGTAGCTTCAGACACATTCAGTTTAGAATCAACAACAACATTTATTTTCTTCAATGTTTTGCCGCCAATCTTTTTATTCAAGTTGCGGGCAAACACTTCGAGGTCGGGCAATTCAGGCATAATTATTCTTGACGTTTAATTATTCATACCAATAAAAAATTTCTTCGCCAATCGCATCAACCAATCCTTGGTCTTTTACCGTGTCCATTTTCCAACCGCTCTTTGTGCATTTGATAATACCCAAATGGTCATCATTCAAAATAATATCCAGTTCATCACATACACCATCATGGCAGGTTTGCGATACAGGCATTGCTTCGCCCTTATATACCTTTCCATCATATTCAATTTCAAGCGGCACAGGCTCTTGCTCTAATTGCGAAATCAATTCCCGTAATAATTTCACAAGACGTTTCCGTTGAGCCTTTGCACTTGCGCTCCATTTATCTTTATCTGCACGCTTATGTGCAAGCTTATATTTCAAACCCGTCATTGAAGTGGTGTAATCATTTGCATTTAGCTTACGCACATTTTGATGCGCCAGTATATACCAATGATACTCTGTGCCAACAGGTACACCCGAACCTTCAGGAGCCTTGCCAGCTCTGCGTTTCGTAACCGCATAAGAAATTTCCCACAAATCGGGAGTTATCTTCGTTTCCTTCCATTCACCCTTATCGTAATACCATTTATGACTACGCCCAACACGCATACCTGTATAATGCTGCCCTTCAAACTCCTTAAATTCATTATATGTTTTCGACAAATCTTTTTCCGCTTCTTTCTTTTTTGTCTGTGGCTTCAATGTCCCATTTGATTTCGGCACTTTTTTCGATTGCCGCTTTGGTTTTTCGGCTGTTTTAGTTTCCATATCTAACAGTTTTGTTAACCAATATTTTATTTCATTTTTTGTGCCAGCTATTTTGCAATGGATATTATACATAGCTGATTGTAATTTTTTTTTGTGTACTTAGCTGTACTGCTACTATGAAACTTCCGTTGTGTCACTCACTTGTACGTTCTTATCTCTATTCAGCAGGTGTGGGAATCGTAATATGATTAAAAAATGAGCAGATTCGAAGCAGAAGAGAAAAATAAAATTAACTTTTGTCTTGTAGTATAAAGCTTATCCAAGGCTATCTCCCGGAAAGCTAAACCACGTATGAACCTCATAAACAAATCTTCCCGATTTTATACCCGGGTCATTTGATACCAATGACTCTACATACTCTTTATCATGCGAGTTATAAATGGAAACACCAACTATATCGCATTCATCTGTAACAGGACCGTTGATAGACAATATTCCTTTTGCTCTTAATCCCAATAAATATTCCAGATGCTGTGTTTGATTTTGCTGTAATTCTTTCGGGTCTAAAATATCGTAGTGCGGTCCCTTTTTAAGAAATACAAGAGTATATTGCTTTCCTTTGGCAAGAATTTCTTGGAGTGTCATACGCAGCATTTTGAAATGTTTCTAAAGCTAAAAAGAAAAGAACCAAATAACAATCAAATAAGCATAAAAATCAAAATAACAAGAACCTAAAAGCATTAAATACAAGCTTTAAAACCGAAGATTTTCGCCATCACAACTCAATACCAAACTTCTCTCCTACTTTTTTCAAATCATCAATAACAACATCAATAACAGGAATTCCTTCTTTCATTCGTATCGCTTCCATTTCTCTTTCGGGATCGCCTGGTATCAACACTTTTTCATAACCATTGGCGGGTTTTGCATTTCTAAAACGTGTTATCCAATTATCCATATGCTGCTTAAATTCTTTCGCCGGACGAAATGCATCTATACGCATCGCTCCGAAGAAATGCCCTAAGCCAGCGCCCGGCATGTTTTGTGGCATTGGTACATACGCAGGAAAGGGAGGCGCCCAAGGTCCATACGAAGCACCACTTAACACAGCAGAAAAAATATCAACAATACTGCCTAAGGCATAACCTTTGTGCGATCCGTGCTCTCTATCACTTCCAAGCGGCAACAAAGCACCGCCTTGCTTTAACTCATTTGCATTTGTAGATGAGTTGCCATTTTTATCCTGCACCCAACCCAACGGTGCATCTTCATTTTTACGCTGTAATATTTCAAGCTTTCCATTGGCGGCAGTTGTGGTAGCGAAATCGGCAACAAACGGAGGTTGCTCATTTGCCGGAATGGCAACAGCAATTGGGTTGGTGCCAAGCATTCGTTCAACCGAAAAAGTAGGCGCAACCAGCGCACTTGCATTGGTCATAGCGATGCCCATCATGTCATACTGCAATGCCATCATCGCATGATAACCTGCAATACCAAAATGATTGCTGTCGCAAACACATACCCAGCCTGTTCCCACTTGCCTTGCTTTGTCTATGGCAATTTGCATGGCGAAAGGCGCTACCACCAATCCTAAACCACTATCTCCATCCACGGTTGCCGTAGAAAGTGTTTCATGAATAATTTTTATTTTAGGAGTTGCATTGATTCTTTTTGCTTCCCATAATCGCACATAGCCGCTTAATCGAGCTACTCCATGACTGTCTATGCCACGAATATCTGCTGCAAGTAAGGCTTTGGTTGCAATGGTTGCATGATCACGAGAGCAACCAATGGCTTTAAAAATATTGTAGGTGAATTTGTATAATTGATTATATGATAGAAGCACGATAATGTGTTTTTATTTGGGGCTGCAAGATAGGAGATTGAGGGCGTCAGCGTCCCGCTGACGCTGGATATTTTACAGCATCCTGCTGAAAATTATATCGAGACTCCACATGATTAATTTTAGAAGAACCCATTACTGTTGTAAGACATTCGTGAAAAATATTGCTCATATTTTCCATTTCAATTTTACTTCACGGTCTCAATATTTTCGCTCTGTCTTTAAATTTTTTATCGTGCCAAATCTAATACTTTCAAAGGTGATTTTGGATGAGCACTGCTGTAAAACCAATGCTCTGATTGTGTTACATAGCTTGCTTGTACCGGTGAGTGATGAATGTAGTTTAATTTCTCTGTAGCTTCTTGATAAGTAAAGCAAGTGATAGGATCATTATCTTCTTGCCAAAAGTGATATTCATCGTACCCTGATTTATATTTTGCGTGAAACCGGAAAAGATGCAGTAGCCAATCTTGTCTTTTTTCTGTTGAATCTTCTTCGATCAGTTTTAATATTTGCTTGGCTGTATAGCTTTTAAACCGTCCCAACACTTTACTCAATTGACCTTGCCTTTGGGTTGTAAGCAACCGCATATGGTTTGTCATTATTACATATCCATAAATATCTAAACCAACTTCTTTCTGACAAAATCGAAGTCCATCTAAAACAATATCGATATAATTCTTTTCACTAAACACGTTTACCCAAGCCACCACAGAAAGCGTTACCATAACCAGTTTGTCGTAATCAGTTTTTTTAAATTCGTCCATATAATAAAGATAAGCAGGATGCTTCTCAATACCTCTTGCCGGCGAGACGCCGACAACCTTCCCAAAAATAAAAAAAGGACAATCCCAAAAATTGTCCTTATCATCATTCAAAAAATAATTTTATTAAAACGGAAGATCATCCGCAGGCTCTGTAATCTCCGGCGCAGAAACAGTTGCAGCACTGCTGTTATAAGATGAAGGCTGTGGATGATAAGTGCCATCGCTGCCTTCATTATTATTATTTCTGGTTCCCAATAATTGAACATTCATAATGCGCAGACTCAATGCAGCACCCTGCCTTCCATCCGAGGTTGTGTAAGTACGTACATCCGGTGTACCCTCAACATACACTTGAGTTCCTTTTTTAAGATAAGGTGCAATACCGGTTTTATCTGTCCAGTAGGCACATTCAACCCAAGTTGTACGTTCTTTAGGGTTACCCATGCTATCGCGATATTTTTCTGTATGTGCCACATTAAAGTTGATCACATTTTTTCCGTTTACTGTATTTACCGTGCAATCTTTTCCAAGATTACCGATCACTTGTAATTTAATCATACGTTTTTTTTAAAGTTTTGGCAATAGAGCAAGATACATAAAATAATTTCATAATAAAAGTGCTTTTATAATCAGATTGTGGATAAGTTTTTCAACTGCCATCCTACCTTGTAGCATACAACATTCCTGCAAAGCCCTGCAACAAAAAAGTGCAAGGCTTGCATGTATGTAGATTGAAGTTAGCCTTGGTTGTTATTAACAGAGAGGTACAGGATTTAAAATTATCAGCAGGTTTTATGCAGATAAGCATTATAATCGTGTTCAATGGCTCCCTGGGGTAACCACTGCCACCATACACCAAGCGTCTTTTTAATGATGTTTGTATAAAATGTTGGCAATTGTTGTGTTTCTCCTTCAAAATAATTTCTGAAGCTGCGGTCCTCCACAAGCTGCTTTCTTATTTGCTTATAAAACTTTATACGCCCATGTCCTTCCGATGAAATAGCCCGCATAAAATTCATCCATTTGTTTGTAAAATCTTTTGACGCTGCAAACCGCCTGTACATTGCTTTTGCGGAAAATGTGTATGAAGTAAGATCAATCACTTTATCATAAAAATCTATCCATTCATAATTTTTGGGTTTAATGTTCATAGCGAGATGATTGTTGAGAAAATGGAACGGAAAACCAAGCACCCGATTCTCTCTTTGATATTCGAGATTAAGCGGAGCAGCTTCGCCAAATGCGCTTAATAATGAATAACCGGGAAATGCAGCAGGCGCATTATCAACAAAACGTTTGGTGAGTTCAAATGGTTCATCTCCTGCATCGCTGTCGAGCCCTAAAACAAAATTTGTTTGCACGTAAGGAATATATCTGAACATCATATTTACATGCTCTGATATACGATTAAGTTTTTGCTCGCCTGCTACGTGCAATGTCTTTGACTTGTTACCCAACTCATACCATGATTCAATGCCGGGCAACATTGCTTCAAAGCCGTTTTGCTGCAGCACTTTTAAATGAGGTTCTGTAAGAATAGACAAGCTGCTTTCTGCAATAAAGCGAAAACTTTTTGCAGGCGCTACAGAAGCAATGGCATTCATATTCTCCTCAAAGCGAATTCCAAAATTCGGATCGTGCCATACAATAAGTGGTCGTTTAAATTTGGTGAGAAGAAACTTCAAATCTTTTTTGATCGTTTCAAAATTCATCATCTGGTAAGGCACCGTTGAGTCAATACAAAAGGGGCAAGTGTATGGACAGCCAAGGCTCCCTATCATCGGAACAATTTTTAGGAAGGGTGCTTTCTTTAAAGTAGGCTCAATAAATTTCCATCTTTCTTCTACACCGGGAAGTGTTACAGGCTGTTGTTTTGCTGAAAGTTGCTTTCCCGTTGTGCCTTGAGGTGTACAATTATCAAGCACTTCTATAACCGTTGATTTATGCGTAAAGCCAAGCACATAATCAAAATATTTTACCGCATCATCGGGATAGCATCGTGCATGCGGACCGCCCAGCACTGTCACAGCTCCCTTGCTGCGAAAATAATTGCTAAGCGAGTATGCCAACAAAGCTGCCTGTGTAAATGAACAGATAAAAACAATATCCACATCCTGCGGTAATTCTTTGCTCAAATCTTCATAACCCGTATAACAGATCATCCTTACATCATTACCCTCCTGCTCACACCATGTTGCTACTACCTGCGGCATAATACTGGCAAGGTTTGCGTGCATAATACGAGCCCATAGTGTATGAGCAGGTCCTTTGCTTACAAGGTCAATAACACCAACTTTTAATTTCGACATGTTGAATGTTTAAAGTGATTTTATTTTATTGCAAACCCCTTGGCTCATCGTAACCACTTTTAATTGGGTAGTGATTATTTCAAAATGTTGATCCGCTTTAATGCATCGAAGACAACGAGGTTGGCATCAAAGATGAGAGAACCTGAAAATCGAAAGCATTCACAACTTAAGACTTTTTAAAATCATTCAATAATATTTTTTGGTAAGCCCTTAGCTTATTTATTCGCTGCCAAACAGCGATAAGCGAAAATATCTTTCGAAGATTTGTGTTTAGCGGATAGAAAGCAAAAACATTTTATTCCCTACAGCAAATGATGTTTAACAACACTATTCCGCAAGGCAGTAACGTTTAATGATACACAGGGGTGGCTTGCAGGGTAATCTTTTACTGCCCGAAAAAACCTTGTGTTTTTAATAGCGCCATCGCTTTTATATTTGCAAACAATTTTTTAAAAAATGCAAAGAATCTTATTGACGGTTTTGGTCGTGGTTATTTTTTTCAATAAGGTAAAATCTCAAACGCCTTCATTCGATTTCGCTGTGGAAGACTTAGGCAAAAATAAGGTGCGTATTTCCTGGACAAACCCTTATGGAGATGCTTGCATACAATTAACCGTGCAATCATCATGGGACAGTATCAGAGGATTTAAGACTATTTTCTCAACAGAATCTCCGCAGCTTCCTCAAAACGGTTTTGTATATACACTGCCATTCAATGGAAAGTTTTATTACCGTATTTCTTACATACTCAATGGAAACGCTTTCTATTTTACGAAATCAAAAACGCCGGTACCCGCAGGTTTAACAAAGGGCGAAGAAACACTGCTCGAAAACAACGATGCTTCAAGAGTAATAACTATTCGCAAATATGATTCCGTTGTTGCAATGATCTCTTTTTCGAACTATGAGCAATTTAAAGATTCAATGGCAAGAAGAACAAAAGACACTTTATATATCATATCACAGGATGAAATTGTGATAAAGCCTTATAACCCTAACAATTTTTTCAGACCTTCCATTTATGTTGTAAATAACCCAGATGGATTTATAGAAGTAAAACTCCCTAACACGTCAACAAAAAATTATAAACTTGTATTCTTCGATACAAACGGGAAAAAATTATTCACCATTGAGCGTATAACCGAGCCCGATCTTGTAATTGATAAGGCAAACTTCTTACATGCAGGTTGGTTTAATTTTGAATTGTATGAAGATGGTAATTTATTAGAGAGAAATAAAATTTTGCTGCAAAAAGATTTTTAGTGGAAGTCGGAAAAGTCAGTAGAGCCGGAGAGTAACTTGTTTAACCGATACTTCTTTCGTACTATTCAGTAACCATCTCTTTCGGACTTCCGGTCTTTACGACTTTCGGACTTATCTCAATCTCAAACACTTTTTCAAAATTCTTTTTTACTTTTTCTTTTACTTCATTTATGGGCACCGAATATCCTAATTCTTTTTCAAGAGACGTTACTTGTTTGTTTTGAATACCACAGGGAATAATATCATTGAAATAAGAAAGTTCCGTGTTTACATTGAATGCAAAACCGTGCATGGTTATCCATTTGCTGCATCGAATTCCTATTGCACAAATTTTTCTTTCGTGTCCTTTATAAAGAGGCTCTATCCATACACCGGTTTCACCTTTGCTGCGCTCACCATGCAAACCATATTCAGCCATTGTAAGAATAATCACTTCCTCAATGCTGCGTAAATACCAGCTTAGGTCTGTTTTAAATTGATCAAGATCGAAGATGGGATAACCCACTAATTGTCCGGGTCCGTGAAAAGTAATATCTCCGCCTCTGTTAATATGAAAGTATTCAACACCTTTGCGAGCTCTCTCTATTTCGGTTATAAGTACATTTTCCTCTTTACCATTTTTTCCAAGTGTATAAACAGGATAATGTTCTGTAAAGAGTAAATAATTGGTTGGCACATCACCATTCATTTTTGCCTCTGCATTTTTGCGCAAAAGCATTTCCTGGTAATCCCAAACATCTTTATATCTGCTTTCACCAATATCTTCAAAAATAACGTGCTTCATGAGTGCAAATGTAGAATTGTTTTGGGTTTTGTGTAATGGGACTCGTGGGACAGGTATGACACAGGTGACTGAATACAGTGCACACAAGTCACAAGTGGCACTCCTAAAATGGTTGATTACATTTAGCGTCTTGTAACTCTTGTTGAATAAAGAACTAAACGTACAAGAGTGCGACGCAAGAAAAGCCTTATAGTAGCAATGCAGTTGGGCTCAAAAAAGTTATTATTACTCATCACTCATTACCTCAATTGTTTTTGCCCGGATTCTTTGGCATTATTGCTTTTGGTTGTTGAGGCGGCGGAAGAACATTATTATTCTTTTTGCTTGTATCAGGCATTTGACTTTCGGGTGCAATATCTTCGGGTCTTATGTTTGGTAATTGATCATCACCATAATCAGATGAATTTCCATTGCTGATATTTTCACCTTCGGCGCTCAACTGCTGCGGCACATTGTTTATCCAATCGTAGCTAATGTCGTTCTGCATTACATCGGGCTTTACAAACTCGGCTGATTTATCTAAACCAAGTGTTTTATCGGCAGAAGCCTTTGTATAAAAATATGCCCATGCAGGCAAGGCAGCAGATGCACCCTGCCCAACAGCAGTGCTTGCAAAACGAATAAAACGATCATCGCATCCAACCCATACACCACAAATTAATTGGGGCGTGAAACCCATAAACCATGCATCGCTGTTATCGTTGGTTGTGCCTGTTTTGCCTGCAACTTCGCCTGTAACACCAAGCCTGCGAATGCTGTGCCCCGTACCATAATTCACCACACCTTCCATCATACTTATAACAGAATAGGCAGTAACATCGCTGATTACTTCTTTACGTTGCGGAACAAAAGTTTGCAACAGATTTCCGTTCTTATCTTCAATGCGTGTAATATACATGGGTTTTACCGTAAACCCTCTGCCGGGGAACATGCTATAAGCCTGCATCATTTCATAAAGTGAAATTTCGGCGGCACCAAGCGCAATAGATGGATAAGGATCTATCTTGGATGTTACACTTGCATTTCTTAAGAAGTCAATAAAGCGTTTTGCGCACTCATCACCTTTGTTTCCTAACTGTTGCATAATGTAAGCAGTTGCGCAGTTACGTGAAAGCGCCAACGCTTCGCTCATTGGCATTGTTTGTCCTGTGCATGTTTTGTCTGTTGCGGGCACAGTGCCAAAACCTTTGAAATCTTGCTGCACATCTTCAACCATTGTATTGGGTGTAAAGCCTGCATCTTCGATTGCGAGACTATACAACAACGGTTTTATTGTTGACCCAACCTGACGTTTTGTATTAATGTTTACATGGTCGTATTTGAATGTTTTAAAATCAATGCCACCAACCCATGCTTTTACTTCACCGCTTAAAGGATCCATTGCCATAAAACCCGCCTGCAACATTTGACGATGATACTTAATAGAATCGTAAGGCGTCATCACTGTATCTTTTGAGCGATTGTTATTCCATGCAAAAACTTTCATGGGAGTTTTTACGAAAAAAGTTTTGCGAATGTCTTCATCGGTCATACCATCTCTTTTCAGGTATTTCCAACGATCACTCTGCTTCATTGCTGCTTCCAAAACATTTTCATATCCTTTCCAAACAGTTCCTTTTTTTATATTGGATTGTGAGTTCAAAATTTTTTGCATATACGCCATGTGTTTGGCAATACCTTCTTCCGCATCGAGTTGCATACGCGGATTGATGGTGGTATAAATTTTTAAACCATCACGGTAAAGGTTATAATTTTCACCATCGGGCTTTGTATGGCTTTTACACCATCCCTTCATATACTCGCCAAGCACCATTCTAAAGTAAGGAGCAAGACCTGTTGTTTCATCCAGCTTTTTATAATTAAGCTGAATTGGTTTTGATTTAATGCCTTCTGCTTCGGCGGAGCTTAAATATTTGTTGCGCACCATTTGATCTATTACTGTATTTCTTCTCTCCATTGCACGAGAAGGATAAGTGCGCGGATTATATGTAGTAGGTGCATTCACCATTCCAACCAGCACGGCTGCTTCGGCTACACTAACACGGTCGGGTTCTTTTTGAAAAAAAGTTTTTGAAGCGTTACGAATACCAAACACATTATCGCTAAACGGAACAGTGTTGAGATAAATAGTTAAGATTTCATCTTTGGTAAAATTTCTTTCAAGCTTTACGGCGATGATTGACTCTTTTAATTTTTGAACCAATCTTGTAATAATATCGCTGCTTGCTTTTTCTGTAAATAAATTTTTTGCGGTTTGCATGGTGATGGTACTTGCACCACCCTTTGTGCCAAAAGAAAAGAAGGCACGTGCAAGCGAACGAGGGTCAATACCATTGTGATAGTAAAATCGTTCATCTTCTGTTGCAACCAGCGCTCTAACAATGTAAGGGCTAATGTCTTTATAGTTTACATTCACTCTGTCTTCGAGATAATACTTGCCCATAAGTGTTCCATCATCTGCGTACACCTGACTTGCCAATGAAGCAGAGGGATTTTGCAAATCTTCAATAGAAGGCATTTTTCCAAACACACCCCAATTGGCAAGTAATATCATCATTACACCCAATACAAGACAAACAAGAAAAGCTTGCCACAAAATTTTTACTGATCTTTTCATAGCTGTTATAAGTAACGCAAGTTATACCTTTTATTATATCTTAAAATTTTAACAAAAGCAGGTTTAGCAATTTTTTGGTAATACTTTTAGAGTGATTTTATTGCCGGATTTTTTTCAGAGCTCCGATGTAATTCTTTGGGCGTCGTCTGTTGCGTTGCACTCGTATCATAATCATCATTTTAAATCACCGGGTCTTCAGGATTGGTTTCAGCACTTTCAAATCACCATCAGTATCATTCGAATATTTCAGCTTTAAAATTTTCGCAATCAGTGGATAGATGTTTACATTTTCAAAACCGCTAATGTTTGTATCCTCTTTAAACGCCGGTCCCCATGCATAAAATGTTGCTCGCATTTCTTTTAAATGATTATCATAACCATGCCTGCCGGGAATTGGTTTTCGCTTTGTGAAATTAAAAGCCTTTGGAAAACGTGGCACAAGCAAAATATCACCTATGCGATTGTATTTATCATCAGCCTTGCTGTAATGCCATTCCGTAGGAATACTGTCTGCCAGGTAAACATCAAAATCTTTTGCTTCTGTCTTCAGCTTTCTGTACGTTGGCAAAATATCACTCGTATCTTTTGCATACAAATGCACGAGCACATCTCCGTTAGGTACAATAAATTTTGAAGTGTCAATGGCAGAAGGCATAGGCAAAGTGTGCAATGTATCGGTGTTTGCCATTCCATGATCCGAAACAAAAATAAAGTTCACGGAAAGGTGCAATGAATCAACCATCGAATTCATCTTTGCAATACTTGCATCAATAAAATGAACCGCTTCTTCTGTTTCTTTTGAATCTACACCATACATGTGTTCTGCATGATCTACTTCCGGAAGATAAAACGTAATAAAGTGTGGTCGTTTATCTTCGGGCAACTGCAACCATGTTTTTACAATCTGAATGCGTTCATCTATATCAATCTTTTCATTGTAGTTGTAATAGTAAGTTGGTCGCACACCATCAATCGCCGCTTCGGAGCCAACCCAATAAAAACTTGCACTCAACAAATGATTTTGTTCTGCAAGCACCCACAATGGAACACCGCCATACCATGAACTGTCTTGAACTGCGTTTTTATTGCCAATGCTGTAAGATGATTTTTTGCTTGGATTATAAAAAGAATTATCAACAAGCCCATGATGTGATGGATATAAACCCGTAACGATTGAATAATGATTCGGAAAAGTAAGTGATGGATAAGAAGGCGTCATGTATTCTGCCTGCACACCTTGATTGCGTAATGCGATAAGATGTGTTGCCTGATATTTATCTGCCAAATCGAAACGGAATCCATCTGCTGAAATAAGGATAACATAGGGTTTCTTCTGTTGCTTTTTAGTGTTGCTTCTATTAGGAATTATGTGTTGTGTTGTATCCTGTGAATATAAAGATGTTGTGAAAAAGAATAAGAATAGGATAGTGAGTTGGCGGAATAATTTCATAGATGACTTTTGAAACGCTGCAAATTAATATTAGAATAAATAAATGGGTGATGAAATTATTGTTATAAGACCTCACCCAAACCCTTCCGATGAATCGGAACAGGTTCTTCAAAGGAGAGGGCTTTAAAACTCACTGCGGAAAGATATTTGCAGCACTACCATTGTTGTTGTAATAACAAATGCGATTGATTAACCGGTAATAAATTTCCTTCTTCATCTGATATTCCCTGCTTCATAAGCCATTGCTCAAATTCAGGTGCGGGGCGCAATCCAAGCGTTTTGCGAACAAACAACACATCATGAAAAGATGTTGATTGATAATTTAGCATAATATCATCAGCGCCGGGAACACCCATGATGTAATTGCAACCGGCAACACCAAGCAATACAAGTAAATTATCCATATCATCCTGATCGGCTTCTGCATGATTGGTGTAACAAACATCCATGCCCATCGGTAACCCAAGCAGCTTACCACAAAAATGGTCTTCAAGTGCAGCACGAATAATTTGTTTGCCATCGAATAAATATTCTGGTCCGATAAAACCCACAACAGAGTTGATGAGATGCGGTTTAAAATGTCGCGCTACTGCATAAGCTCTTGCTTCACAGGTTTGCTGGTCAACGCCTTCGTGTCCATTGGCAGAGAGCGAACTTCCTTGTCCTGTTTCAAAATACATAACATTGTTACCAACTGTTCCCCGTTGTAATGATAAACCTGCATCGCACGCTTCGTTTAAAATGGAAAGATTAATGCCAAAACTTTTATTAGTTTTTTCTGTTCCACCGATGGATTGAAACACCAAATCAACAGGAACATTTTTATTGATGAGATCAAGTGTGGTTGTTACATGACACAGCACGCATGACTGTGTAGGAATAGAAAATTTTTGAAGCAATCCATCAAGCATATACAGCAACGTTGAAACAGTGGAAGGATCATCCGTTGCAGGATTAATGCCGATAACTGCATCACCGCTGCCATACAATAAACCATCTACAATACTTGCCGCAATCCCTTTTGTGTCGTCAGTTGGATGATTTGGTTGAAGGCGTGTGGAGAATCTTCCTTTTAAACCAATTGTGTTTCTGAAGCGGGACACTACCTCACATTTTTGTGCAACAATAATCAAATCCTGGTTACGCATGATCTTGCAAACTGCCGCCACCATTTCGGGTGTTAAACCAGAAGCTAATTTTTGCAAACTAACTTCATCTGCCTCATCACTTAACAACCAATCACGCAATTCACCAACGGTAAAACTGTTTACCGGTTCAAAAGCGTTTGCATTGTGTGTGTCTATGATCAATCTTGTTACTTCGTCTTTTTCATAAGGAATGACTGCTTCGTTTAGAAAAGTTTTTAAAGGAACATCAGCCAAACACATTTGCGCAGCAATACGTTCTTCATAACTGTTTGCAGCAACACCTGCCAAAGCATCACCGCTTCGAAAAGGTGTAGCTTTCGCAAGCAATGTTTTTAAATCATCGAATTGATAAGTAATGTTATGAATAGTATATCGGTAAGACATTAGCGAAAGTTATTTTACTTTTTTGTATTAAAAATAAAAAGTCAAATAAATGAAAAAATACCTGTCATCAATATTTCCGCAACAGCCCGAGGAAAACTAATGCAAATAAAACTTGTTCGTAATTACATTCAATTAAAAACTCAACAAAAGTAAAAGAGTTACAGTGTTCAAGGTTTCTACTCATAAAATACATTTTTCATCACATTTTTCAACAGTTCCGTCACATTCCAAAAAAATATCTTTCAACGTGTTCTAATCTTGCTTTCAAATAAGGTATATGAAAGCAACGGTTGATGAACGCCCGCAAAAAACAAATTCTACTTCAGGTAACGTAAAATGGCGGCAACATGAGATAATATTTGTTACTGTAATAGCAGCAACAAAACTTTCCATTTATTTACGGAGCATATATTTTTCCGGCATTCCTATTGATAAGACTTATGCCGGACCTTTTATTGATATGCATGTTCCTTTCAACCTATACAGGAATGTAATATTGCCGGATGTTGGCATAGGCTTACTTATTTATCTTTCTTACCTGTGGCTTAATCTTTATACTGTTCCGCGTTTACTGTTCCCAAAGAAATTTCAAGCAGGAGCATCAAAGGTTTCTGTGTTGTTCTCCAAAATTTCTTTACAGGAGCTTGCAAAAAAAATCGTAAGAGAATATGGATGGCTTTTTATACAGGTTATTTTATTAATATTATTATTGGGTGTTGCTTCAGATACTGCAACATATTTCAGACATGAATGGCAGTTTCATTATCCGGGCTTCTCTATTTTCTTCAATAAAAATAACCCCAATTCCCAACTAAGCTTATCAACCGGCTTTTTTTTCGCAACAACTATACTTGTTTTATATGCTTTGTATGTAAGCGTACGAGAGATAATTATAAATCTGATTCAAAGATCAAGACAAAGCGCATTCAATACTTTAATTTGTAATAAGATTACTTCGTTTGCATTGCAATTTACTTGCGTAGCCATCTTCTTAAAGGCATTCAATATCGTCCACGACAATCAATTTTTTGTTTCATTTTCTTTGTATATACCTGCATTGTTTGCGATGTATATCAGTAATGTGTATTGGTTATTTCCAATGAAAGGCCATAAACCATTCTTCAGAAAGAAAATTATCATAAGATTATTGAGCACTTCTTTTGTCTACTCTATCCCGTTAGCTGTATTTATTCATGAACAGGCGCCAATTGCTTTTTTATATAGCTGGGCTGAACAATTATTTATAGTAACACCGCTAACTTGGTGGTATTATCAAAATAATAAAGACAAAATATTGCAATTACGAATTGTAGAAAAGGAACTGGTTAAATCAAAAGCTGATTTGCAATTTCTTCGTTCACAGATAAATCCCCACTTTTTATTTAACGTGTTGAATACTTTGTATGGAACTGCCTTGCAGGAAAATGCAGAGCGTACAGCAGGCGGTATTCAAAAGCTTGGCGACATGATGAGATTTATGCTGCATGAAAATAATCTTGAGTTTATAGAGATAAGAAAAGAAATTGATTACCTGAAAAATTATATCGCTTTACAAAAGTTGCGTACGCAATCCTCACCGGAAATAATTATCGAAGATAATATCAGCGAACAAAACTGTAACCATAAGATCGCACCAATGCTGTTGATACCGCTTGTAGAGAATGCATTTAAACATGGTATTAGTTTGAGAGAAAAATCATGGATAAAAATAAATCTTACATGTACTGAAAAAAATATTCTGTTTAAAGTGCGGAATAGCATGCATGAAAAAAATACTAATGATCCTGAAAGAGAAAAATCAGGAATAGGATTTAAAAATGTGCTGGAGCGCTTGAAATTAATCTATCGCGATAAATTCCAAATTTCAGTGAACGGAGACGGAAAAGAATTTTTTGTACAACTTTCTATTGAACCCAATTGATAATTAAATGATGTTGCAACTGCAGCATATTGAACCGAAAGTACAAGAGTCCCGTAGGTACGGGAACAAAAGCATCATAGTAGTAATCCAGTCTGGTACAAAAAAAATAAAATCATGAAAAAATTATTTCTGATTACAATTACGATCGCGCTTGCCAAATTTTTATTTGCGCAAGATTCAACTGCACAAAAATTAGATGAGTTAATAGCGGCTTACGCGAAAACGGGAAAGTTCAACGGTTTTGCATTGATAGCACAGCATGGAAACATTTTATTGCAAAAAGGTTACGGCATAAAGAACGCAGAAAATAATAGTATGAACGACGCAAATACAATCTTTCAAATCGCTTCTATCACAAAACAATTTACTGCCACTATTATTTTGAAATTGGTTGAGCTGAAAAAAATGGCGCTGACTGATAAGCTTAATGAATATTATAACGGTTTTCCTTACGGCGATAGTATTACTATTGAACATCTGCTTACACATACATCAGGCCTGCATAGTTTCACGGAAGAAGACACTACCATTAATGAAACAGATGAATCAAGAATAGTTCCTTATCTTAAAACACTGAAACCTGATTTTGCTCCCGGCGCCGACTGGCACTACAGTAATTCCGGTTATGTAATGCTCGGCTATATTATTCAAAAAGTAAGCGGCATGAGTTACTGGCAGGCGATGCGAAAATATATTTTTGAACCGCTGCACATGAACAGCAGTGGTTTTGATTTTACACATCTTGCAAGCGATGATAAAGCTGTTGGTTACGATGTGTTGAATGATAGTGTACACCAGCAAGCAACAATTACAGATTCATCAGTGCCGTTTGGTGCAGGCGCTATTTATTCGACTGTAAAAGACATGTATCAATGGCACCGTGGTTTACAAGCTTATAAAATTATTGATAAGAATTTAATGGATAAAGCATATTTGCCTTGTTCAATTCACAATTATGGTTATGGCTGGCAGATAGATTCTATCTATGGCAAGAAAATGGTATCGCACAGTGGAAGTATTTCAGGATTTGGAAGCAACTTTGCGAGAATCCCCGAGGATGATATTTGCATCGTATTGCTGAGTAATAAAAGCGGTTCTACATCTCATGTAATAAATATTACAAACAAGTTACTGGCTGTATTGTATCATAAGCCGTATAGCATACCTGTTAAGAGAACACCAGTTTCATTGAGCAAAGAAATATTGAACCAATATGGAGGTACTTATGAAATTACAGATATGCACTTGACTATAGATATTACTGTTGGCAGTGATGTATTGATAGCACAGCCATCCCGCGATGGACATCCGGGACCAACTTCAGTAATGCTTGCGATTGACAAAACACATTTTTATGATCAGCGCGACGAAGAACTGGAAGTAACCTTTGATGTTAATACAGCGGGAAAAGTAATTGGTATTAGTATCTTGCAAATGGGAATAAGAAAATATGCAAAGAAAATAAAGTAACACATGCTCTCCGCAATAGCTATAGATGATGAACCCATTGCATTAGATGTTGTAAAAAACCTTGCAGAAAAAATTCCTTTCCTTTCGATGAAGGCTTTTTTTGCGAATGCATTTGAAGCGATTGCTTTTTTACGGACAGAGAAAATTGATCTCATTTTTCTTGATATAAAAATGCCCGACATTTCAGGGATTGATTTTCTGCAATCCATTCCTAACCCGCCGATGGTGATATTTACAACTGCTTATAATGAACACGCAGTGCAAAGTTTTGAGCTCGATGCTATTGATTATTTATTGAAACCGTTTTCATTGTCACGATTTTTAAAAGCATGTCATAAAGCGCATGAGCAATACGAATTGAGAAATACGAGCAATATTTCTTCTCAACCTGCTTCTGTTTTTATTAAAAGCGGTTATGGGCAAGTTCGCGTTGAACTCGACGATATTCTTTATATGGAAAGCAGCGGCAATTATGTGCAGTTTGTACTCGCAGATAAAAAAATTGTTTCACGTCTAACGATGAGCGAAGCGGAAGCATTATTACCCGCCGCTTCTTTTATTCGCATACACCGCTCTTATATAGTCGCAAAAAAACACATTCATAAAATTGAAAGAAATTCTGTTTGGATAAGTCAAACAGAACTTCCTGTTGGGGCAAGTTATCTAAACGAGATTCAGAGGTTGAAGTAACCGAGCTTTCTTTGAATCGTGCTGAATAAAGTTTCAGAACGTACAAGTGAGTGACACAACAGGCGATGATAGTAGCAATACAGCTAAGTACATAAAAAAATCACACCACAACTTCCTCAACCAACATTTCATCTGGTACAGGTTGTTTATGTTTTTTCAATACAATGAAAATAATTATCGCAGCGATTAAGCCTGCGAAAAATATTGCGCTTAACACGAGATTGTACCACACAATCGCAATTAAACATGTGAGCGATAATAGCAGCGCGATAATGGGAAAATAGGGATACAGTGGCGTTTTGAATGTTGCAGCAGTATCGCGTTTGATGAACAATAAACTCATCATCGCGGCGCAATACACGAAGACCGCACCAAGCGCCGAAATGGTTATGACTTTATCTGTTGTGCCGGTGAACAATGATATGAGACCAACGATGCCGCCTGCAATGAGCGCCCAATGCGGTGTGCGGAATCTTGTGTTAACGCGTGATAAAAACGATGGAAGAAAACCGCTGCGTGCCATTGCAAAAATCTGGCGCGAATAACCGATGATTAATCCATGAAACGATGCGATTAAACCAAAGAGACCGATGCCCGCAAAAATTTTTGTCCAGCTATTTGTTTTGCCGAGTACGATGCTGATTGATTCGGGTAATGGATAATCAATGGCACTTAAGTTGTGCCAATCTGTGATGCCGCCTGTAAAAAACATAACGCCGAGTGCGAGCAACACAAGTGTGATAATGCCGAGAATATATCCTTTGGGAATATTGCGTTGCGGATGTTTCACTTCTTCTGCAACCATTGCTACGCCTTCGATACCGAGATAAAACCAAACTGCAAAAGGCAATGCTGCAAAAATTCCCTGCACGCCAAAAGGCATGTTGTTGTTCATGAAATTCTTCATTTCGAAATGCGGCGCAACAATGCCCATGAACAACAGCAACTCAATTACTGCAAGCACTGTTACTATTAAAGTAAAAACGGCAGACTCTTTTATGCCAAGCCAATTGATGAGCGTAAATAAAATATAACATCCAACCGCAGTGTACATCACGGGCACAACAGGAAATAAAAAATGTACATAACTGCCAAGTGCAAATGCGATTGCAGGCGGAGCAAAAACAAATTCAATTAGCGTTGCGTATCCTGCAATGAGTGCACCAAATGGTCCGAATGCTTTATATGCATAAGCAAATGGTCCGCCTGCATGTGGTATGGTTGCAGTGAGTTCAGTAAAGCTAAAAATAAAGGTGATATACAAAATGGTAACGAGCAAGGTAGCGAGCAAAAAACCCATTGTCCCTGCAACACCCCAGCCATAATTCCATCCAAAATATTCTCCGCTGATGACAAGCCCTACAGCGATTGCCCAGATATCTACTGATGTTAAAACTTTTTTGAGTGAAGTTGATTGACTCATGCAGTTGTGTTTCAGATGAAAGTAAGAAAAAAAGGGGAAGGCATAAGGTTTAAGGTTTAAGACGTCGTTGCCTTACGCGCCTTTAACCTTACACCTTAATTATTAACTTTGCGTCATGAAAATTTTTTTAGCCCAACAGAATTATCATATCGGAAATTTCGAAAGCAATACACAAAAAATAATTGATGCAATAGAACAAGCTAAAGCTCAAGGTGGCGACCTGATTGTATTTAGCGAGATGTGTGTTTGCGGTTATCCTGCAAGAGACTTTGTGGAGTTCAATGATTTTATCAACAAATGTTATCACGCCATTGATGAAATAAAACAACATGCCGATACAATCGGTGTACTGGTTGGTTCACCTGCACGAAATCCCAATATTGAAGGAAAAGATTTGTTCAATGCCGCTTTCTTTTTGTATGAGAAAGAAATAAAAGCAGAGATTCATAAAACATTGTTGCCTACTTATGATGTGTTTGATGAGTATCGTTATTTTGAACCTTCGCTTGAGTGGAATATTGTTGAATTTAAAGGCAAACGTTTGGCTGTAACCATTTGCGAAGACATTTGGAATCTTGGTGACAATCCTTTGTATATGCTTTGCCCGATGGATAAACTGATGGAGCAAAATCCTGATGTGATGATTAACTTAAGCGCATCACCATTTGATTATTTGCATGAAGAAGACAGAAAAGCGATTATAAGAAACAATGTGTTTAAGTATAAGCTTCCGATGATTTATTGCAATGCAGTAGGCAGTCAAACAGAAATTGTTTTTGATGGTGCTTCGTATGTTTTTGACAAAGAAGGCAATCTTAGAAAATCGTTGCCAAAATTTAAGGAAGCTATAGACAGCGTGATATTAAATTGCGATAACACGATTGATGCGCCGGTAATAGAACCATCTGAAAAAAATTATCTGTTTCCAAACCATAGAGAGTTAGAAGCAGAGAGAAATATTCCGCAGATACACGAAGCATTGGTCATAGGCATTAAAGATTATTTCAGCAAGATGGGATTTAATAAAGCCATTCTTGGTTCATCGGGTGGAATTGATTCTGCAGTGACACTCGCACTTGCCTGCGAAGCGTTGGGCAAAGAAAATGTGAGAGCAATATTGATGCCTTCGCCGTATTCAACAGAGCATTCTGTAAATGATGCAAAACAGTTGAGTGAAAATCTTGGCAATCCTTATGACATTATTCGCATTGATAAGATTTATGAATCTTTTCTCGGTACACTGAAACCCATTTTTAAAGACCTTCCTTTTTCTATTGCTGAAGAAAATATTCAGAGCAGAACGAGAGGAAATTTGCTGATGGCGATTGCAAACAAGTTTGGATATATTTTACTCAACACATCGAACAAGAGTGAACTCGCAACAGGCTACGGAACATTGTATGGTGATATGGCGGGCGGTCTTGGTGTATTGGGTGATTGCTATAAAACGCAGATATATGCTTTGGCTCGTTATATCAATCGCGATAAAGAAATTATTCCTGAAAACATTATCAACAAAGCGCCAAGTGCGGAGTTGAGACCCAATCAAAAAGACAGCGACAGCCTGCCTGATTATGATATTCTCGATAAAATTTTGTTTCAGTACATTGAGCGAAGACAAGGGCCTTCAGAAATAAAAGCACAAGGTTTTGATGCAGCACTTGTGGACAGAACTTTAAAGCTTGTGAACACCAATGAATATAAACGAAATCAGTTTTGCCCTATTATTCGTGTATCGCCAAAAGCATTTGGAGTAGGAAGAAGAGTGCCGATTGTGGGAAAGTATTTGTCTTGAACCGTAATTTTTTGGATTTAAAGGATTAAGAGGAAAATTGCAAGTTGCAGTTAGTTGCAAGTCTTGATACCAACTTCAGTTTTTCATAGTCCCGCACGTACGGGATTGCGTCGCAATCACTTTATCTTGCAAAACAAATGGCATCTGTAAGTTTCATTATTAACGTTGCAGTTTAAATTTATACATCTTCTTATCCGAAGTCGCAAGAGCATAATAGAGAAGTTTGCTTCATAAATATTCTCCCCTTAGGGGAGTTAGAAGGGTTTTAATGCACCACCATCAAAGGAACATGACTATGATACGCAAGTCGTTTTGTATGGCTCTGTTTAAATAAATTATCAAACCAACCCATTTTTTTTGGAATAGTAATTATTAAATCAACCTTCTTCGATAATGCTGCTTTGTTTATGCCTTCTACGAAATCAGCATCATCTATAAACTCGTATTCGGGATTGTAGTCGTGCAATAAAGTATCAAGCATTAAACTCTCGAAAGGCGTGTCTTTGGTAAAATGTTTTTTGTTATGGTCAATGTTTACTACAAACAATTTTGCGCCAGTTGCATCAAGTATCTTTTTTATCGGCTCAACAGGTGTTGTTTCTACCACTTTTGAAAAATCGCAGGCAAGCATTATCTCATGAATTTCTGTAAAGCTTGCATCGGGCGGAACAATGATAACAGGAACTTCTGCATGCCTTGCAACGTCAATCGTAACAGTACCTATCAACGTTTCTTCCACTCTGCCTGCACCTGTAACACCCATTACAATAAAATCAACATTATTGCTTTTGCAAACACCATTAATATCGGTTGTTACCATACCATATTCGCTTAATGTGCCGAGAGTTATATTTTCACCTGTATAGGACTGTAGAAGAAGTTTGAAATTCACAAGGTTCTCTTCACTGCTTTCTTTCAATTCGTTTATATCAACAACATCAACCACGGTAAGATTAGGATCTGTGATAACCGGCATTTGATAAGCATTGTATAAAATTATTTTTTTGCATTGCAATTGTTTT
>Ga0081539_10001706_pt1 | contig 35419 bp, 35 predicted proteins | sample TabmetS4T2R2_FD_71023 | JGI IMG/M metagenome (GOLD analysis project Ga0081539, IMG submission 71023) | Tabebuia heterophylla rhizosphere microbial communities from the University of Puerto Rico - S4T2R2 | ecosystem: Host-associated > Plants > Roots > Rhizosphere ... | reverse complement strand
GCGGGATCGGCGCCCGCGGGTCGGGCACATTGCTCGCCGCCTCAGCGATCTCGGGCTCTGCCATTTCCTTCACGTTCGCGACCGTGACAGAACGAAATGAACGCGCAACTCCAAATCTGCAACGGAGCTGCGGCGGACGAGGTTAGTTTGGCGGCTTCCCTGGCCAGCTAAGACCTCTTCAGTGCTTCTTCGCTTCCATTCCGAAACTGATCGGGACAGTCATTCGCGAGTACGCCCCTGGCTTGCAACGCCATTTGGCAAAAGTCACTTTGCACTCCTCATCGAGCAGATCGTAGCCAGTGGACTTAGTTACTAACACGCTGGAGACAGAGCCATCGGAATTGAATCGTAACTCAAACAAACCCTTCCCGGTCATATGCTCTTTGCGTGCCCGGAGTGGATAAGGTGGAGAGGGTGCATGAAGCAGGTTGGTTTTCCCCTCGGTGACAAAGTCCTTCGCTTTCTCCTCCGATTTACGCGCGGATGGGGAAGCTTCCGCCTTCCCTGGATTGAAGGTCATCATGATGGCGAGCAGGCGGAATCTGCCGCCTCGCCAGCGCCACTGTTTCAAAGCGGCTTCGCCTGCCTCATCCAAAACCTGATGGCCGGTGGAGATCCGCGTGAAGACATAGGGCGCAGTACCGTTGAACTGACAGTGGACCTCATAGAGCGCCCAGCCGCCCCACCCATGAACGCGCGCTTCCTTCGGATAATCAGGGAGTGGTGCATAAACCGGGTTTTGCGTCGTTTTCGGGTCAACGATCACGCGCGGTCCGCCGTTATCCGTCTTCGCTGCATTCCCGCAAACCGTAAGAGTGACTGACAGGAGCATCGTCAAGAACGATTGCCGCAGGTAAACCCGGTTATCCTGCACGGCTTCGAGCGTGCCAGAAGGAGCCCGTAGCGCAATCTCAAATCTGCCGCTCCGGAGTTGAAGCTCGGGAGCGCTTCCTAGTGCACTGAGTTTTTTGAAACTGAACGCTGATCCTCTCGCCGATCTCCCAAACTTTGACGCATATGCGTCAAAGTTTCGTCAAGCGATGGCAGCACGAACTGTATCAGAACTTCGGAACTCACTGCGCTAGTCCGCGATCGTCGTTTTTTTGTCCTGCCGGCCTTCAAGTTTTGCGTGCCCGTCGCTCCCGAACGGCTACCTTGCGGCCCATGCGTCCATTCTTCATTCTCAGCTTTGTCCTGCTGGTTTCCACGAGCGTCACGAGCCTTTACGCGCAAACGCCCTCGCCTTCGCCATCCCCATCGGCGACACCGGCAACGCTTCGCTCTCTTTTGTTAGCCGAGCTCCACAGCACTCACGACAAAGCGGAATGGTTTACATCGATAAATACTACCGTCGCCGGACTCACCGCCGAGCAAGCCAGATGGGTGCCGCACAACGCCCAGGGCACGCTCGACCCAAATGCCAATCATTCCGTCGGCATGCTCACCTATCACCTGGTCTTTTGGAATGAGAACGTGCTCGCGCGTCTTCGCGGCGAAAAGCCCGCCAGTCCCAGTAACAACGACGCGACCTTTAATGACTTCGACGCGACTCATTGGGATGAGCTTGTCCAACGGATCGACCGTGTTATGAAAAACCTGGAAGCCGAGGTGGAAAAAATGCCCGAGGAAAAGCTGGCCATCGCAGCTTCGACCATTTCCCACATCAGCACCCATAACGCTTATCACACCGGTCAGATTCTTTACGTGCGCAAACTCCAGGGCTCCTGGAACCCGGAGAATGGCGTGAAGTGATCAGGGTGGTAAATTTCCCGCCGATTCTCCGCTGACTTTCTACCGCATAACGCGGATCGTATCTCGTCTATGCCGGGGAATTTCACAGGGCCGACGCAAATCACGACGGTTACGTGACCCTGGAAGAAGCGAAACCGTTCTACACCAGCACCGAAGGTCCGCGGCGCTGATGTGTTTGGGGGCGGCCCGCCATTTTTCGGCCGCGAGACGCAATTCGAACCAGCCGCGCTGGTGAGCCGCGGCCGCTCCCAGCCACGTCGTGAGCGGGTTAGGTTTTTCAAGGTCACGGCAATGTTTTGCGAATATTCGTCCCGGAACCGACAGCGCGGTTCCCTCCAGATGCGTTGCTTTTCTGAGCAGACCCGGTCAATCTGGCTACCTTCCGGCAATCAGGCGCGTAGAATCCTTTGGCCATGATCGAGACCAACCAGCCTAATCCTTTGCGCGAAGGCCTTTCCACTCGCGCCCTCCCCCAACCGTGCGCAATCGTCATCTTCGGGGCAACCGGCGACCTGACCCATCGCAAACTCATCCCGGCCCTCTACAACATCGCGGCCGACGGCGAGATGCCGCCGGCGGTGGCCGTAATCGGTTTCGCCCGGCGCCCGAAAACCGATGAAGAATTCCGCAAGGAAATGGAGGAGGCCACCCGCAAGTTCTCGCGCCAGACGGTGCGCGCTGAAATCTGGGACGGCTTCGCCAAATCGCTCTTCTATCACCAGAGCGAATTTCAGGATGCTGCGGGATACAAAAGCCTGGCCGAACGGCTCGACAAACTCGACGAGGAAAGCGGCACCCGCGGCAACCGCCTCTTTTATTTCGCCGCCTCGCCCGAGCAATTCGAGACGATCATCCAGCATCTGAAAGAAGCCGGCCTGAACAAGGCGCGCGAAGGAAGCTGGGCCCGGGTCATTCTCGAAAAACCGTTTGGCACCGATCTGGCCTCAGCCCGGGAGCTCAACCGCGTGGTCGAAGGGGCCTTCTCCGAAGGACAGACCTATCGGATCGATCACTTCCTCGGGAAAGAAACCGCCCAGAACATTTTGGTCCTGCGTTTCGCAAACGCGATCTTCGAGCCGCTCTGGAACACGCGCTACATCGATCACGTCCAGATCACCGCGGCGGAAACCCTGGGGGTGGAGAATCGCGCTGGTTACTATGAAGGGGCGGGTGCGCTTCGCGACATGGTGCAGAATCATCTCCTCCAATTGCTTTGCCTGGTTGGGATGGATCCGCCGACCGATCTGCAGGCCGACAGCATTCGCGATGAGAAAGTGAAGGTCGTGCGCTCGCTCCGCCGTTTTGCGCCTGAGGAGGTGCGCACCGAGGTCGTTAGGGGGCAATACGCGGCCGGGGCGATCAGCGGCAAGCCGGTTGCCGCTTATCGGGAAGAGAAAGGGGTCGACCCGAAGTCGAAGACCGAGACCTATGTCGCGCTTCGAATTCTGGTGGATAACTGGCGTTGGGCAGACGTGCCGATCTACGTCCGGGTGGGCAAGCGGTTGCCGAAGTCGGGCACGGAAATCTCCGTCCATTTCAAACGTGCGCCGCAAGTGCTGTTCAATCGCGAGTCGCAGGTGATCGAGCAGAACGTGCTCGCGATTCGCATTCAGCCAGATGAAGGCGTGTCGCTCCGGATGCAGGCCAAAGTTCCGGGCACGAGTTTCCGCATCGAATCGGTGAAAATGGATTTTCATTACGGGACTTCATTTGGGAAGGCGAGTCCCGAAGCTTATGAGCGGTTGCTGCTCGACGCGATGGCGGGCGATCCGACACTTTTTGCCCGGCGCGACGAGGTGGAACAGGCCTGGGCCTTTATCGATCCGATCGAGGAAGCGTGGGCGGAGAAGGAGAGCGCGCCGAAGTTGTCAACTTACCCGGCCGGTTCGTGGGGACCGGCGGAAGCGGATGAATTGATGGCGCGCGATGGGAGAAGTTGGAGGAGATTGTGAATAGCGTGGACCGGCGCGATAACTCTGTCATCCCCAGCCGGCGAAACGCGGCGAAGGACCTCATAAGCCATTTTGGGCGCACTTTGCCTAACGACCAACAACCTGGCTCGGAAGATCCCTTGCCCCTCGGCGCGGCTGGGAATGACAAGCTGTCGAGAGCGTGAAGGTTATGCCCGCAACCGCTGAAAAATTCACCGCCGGTCTTCCGGTCGAGGTCGGGCAAATCCAGCGCGAGCTGAAGAAACTCTGGGACTCGGGCGAAGGGGTGATGACCCGCGCCTCGCTCATCAACCTCGCGGTTTACAGCGAGGCGCCGGATTCGTTAGGCAGGAACACTGCGATCGTTTCACAGCTGACGGAAGATCACGCCTGTCGCGCGATCGTGATCGCGGCCACCCCGCAGGCAGCGGAGAGCGGGGTTGAGGCCTGGATCAGCGCCCATTGCCACGTCAGCCAGGCCGGCCGCAAACAGGTCTGTTCCGAACAGCTTTCTTTTTCCATCCGGGGCGATTATTGCGGCCTGCTCCCGAACATCGTTTTCGCCCAGCTTGATTCCGATCTGCCGCTCTACCTCTGGTGGCAGGAAAATTTTCGTCCGCCGATGGAGCCGCAACTTTGGGCCTGGGTCGACCGGGTGATCTACGACAGTCGCGCATGGCGAAACTTCGACGAGCAGATGCGCCTGGTGGAAACCGCACAAAAAGAAGCGCGCCAGCGGATCGTGCTCTGCGACCTCAACTGGATTCGGCTCCTCCATCTGCGTCTCGCGCTCGCCCAGTTCTTCGATCACCCGATTACCCATCATCATTTAAAGGAATTCCGGCGCCTCGAGATCGAGCATGCACCCGGCTTCCGCTCCACCGCCTTGCTTCTCATTGGGTGGCTCGCCGGGCAATTGGGCTGGGAGGGCAGCGACGATGCCTCGCCCAATTTCTGGCTGAGCGCCGAGGATCGTGCCCGCGAGATTGAAGTCACGCTCCAGGAAAAGGAGGGCGAGCCAATCAGTCTTTGCCGGATCACGAGCGAGCGCGCCGAGTTTCGGATCGAACATAAAGCGGGGGCGGATTTGCTCGAGCTTTACTTCGGGCGGGTGAACGGACGCAAGATGCAGCAGGTGCTGCCCGCGGGAAAAAACGAACTCGTCGAGCTTCTGCGCGAGGAACTGATGCGCGGCGGGCCGCATCGGGTTTATCTGCGCGCGGTCGGCAAGGTGCGCCAATTCGTCTAGTGGCCGTTGGCTGTTGTGCGCGCCGGGCGGGCAGCCGAGGACAAGTGGAAGCAGGGCCCTCTGGAGGGGCATGCTTCCGCATGCCCAGAGCGGCGGATGGGCGGCAGTTTATTTTGCCTCATTCAGCGCCCAGTCGTAATCCTGGTAGGTGGTCTTGACGTCGTTAGGCAAGGGCGGCTTGTGCCGCTTGTTGATGAACGCCATCACCCCGCCCACCGGTTTGAAGTCCTCTTTGTACCAATTGAAAATTGCGGAGAGCGCGACGCTTTTCTTCTCCGCCATGTAGTCGACCCCCTTGGGCGCGTTGATGAAGGCGACGGCGAGTTTCTCCATTTGACCATCGAGCTGATCGCCTCGAAAAGCCTTCTCGTTCAACGGCGGACAACTACGGCTGGCGCAATTGAGGGCAAAGTGCACGCGCGGCTCGCTGAACTGTCGCCGGATAATATCTTTTTCGAGATGATTGAAGCTCATTTTCTCGCCCGCCACCTTGATGCGGGGCGCGAGGAAGAAGGTGAAGAGAGGGTCCTTGACGCTTTTGGTCGGATATTTGGCAAGGGCCTCGTGCAGGATCCAGGCGTTGTAGGCGTTGAGGTAAAAGGCCAGCTGGTCGTTTTTGCCTAACGACGAGAGGTTTTCCTGAGCGATCCCGTCGACCACCTGTTGGATGGCCTGCATGTCGGCCGCGTTGTTTTTCCAGGCGGCGTACTTGACTCCGCTCCCGGTGACGTATTTGGCGAGGAGGCGGTTGTAAGTGTCGATCCACTGCGGCGCACCCGCCGCCTGGGCGGCATGGACGAGGAGAAGCAGCATGACAAGCAGTGCAAGCCGGCGGAGAAAAAGGATAGACATGCCGGGAACCTTGGGCGCGAGCGAATTCAGGGCAAGTGCGAACTGTTGTCGCCGGCTAGAGACGGGAAAAAAGGATGCGCAATTCCTGCACGGTTTTCTCGAGCGCGAACCGGTTCGCCGCCCGTTCGCGCCCTTTCGTGCCTAACGACCGGGCGAAATCCTGATCGCGGAGAAGCCGGGCGAGCGCATCGGCCAGCGCGACCGGCTGATGCGGGGGAACAAGCAGGCCCGTCTCCCCATGCTTCACCATCTCGGGAACGCCCCCGAGCGGAGTTGAGACCACCGGCAACCCGGCCGCCATCGCTTCCATCACGACGGTGGGGAGATTATCCATTCCACCGCCCTCCTCCGGAACACAGGGAAGGGCGAAAATCGTACTCTCGGCCAGGGCTGCTTTCACTTGCTCCTGCGAGCGGGCGCCCGCCAGATTCACCTCGTTCGTTAGGCCAGCTCCACGGATTTGTTCCCCTAACGACGCCGCGAGAAGACCTTCCCCGATGATCTCACACCGGAACGCCACCGCCCCTTGACGCAGCAAACGGCAGGCTTCGATCAGATCGGGGTAACCTTTTTTCTCGATCAGGCGGCCAACGGAAAGAATCAAAGGCGGTTGGGTCGAAAACTCGCTCGGCGAAAATTGCTCGAGATCGATCCCGTTGTAGATCCGCCGGAACTTTTGCGCCGCTGCAGGAAATTGTTTCTGGAGAAACCGGAGGCTGAAATCGCTGACCGTCACCACCGCGCGGGCGTCCTGAAAGAGCTTGCTTAACGAAATCTCGAACGGCCTGGGCGCGAAGATATCGTTGGCGTGGGCGGTGAAACTGTAACCAACCTGAAAAAAACGTTCGGTCCACCACGCCGTCCGCGCCGCCATCCCGGCAAAATGGGCATGAACATGGCGCACTCCCAACTCCCCGAGACGCTGCCCGAGCCAGGCTGCCTGGTAAAGGCGGAGAAAATCGGTCTTACGTCCCCAGGCAGCGATCTCGTTTGATGCTCTTGGCGGGAGCTGGCCTTTGCGCAGGGCGCGGTCGATTTCCCGCACCAGCGGCTCGTCATCCGGGAGATATTCCACCTGCCCGACGATCGCCGGGTCCCATTCCTCAGCCGGTTCATCCAGCGGCCGCCGGATGGAAAAGAGGGCGAGTTCTTTCCCCTGCCGGCGCAATTCCGCCACCTCCCGGTAACAGAAGGTCTGGGTAAAGGAAGGGAACCGCTCGAAAAGGTAGGCCAGCCCGGGCATGCGGAAGAATGAACGCCAAACCTGAGCTTGGAAAGAAGGCTCCGGTAAAATCCTTTCCGAGCCGGGCCGTCCCCGCACGACTCTTGCTTTCTCTCAGCCAATGCTTCAGCGGGATTTCTTTGCCTTTTGCAAATCGCTCCGGCTTACCGAGCTGAAGGCAATCGGCGCGCTTTCGCAGGTGAAACACTTCGCCGAGCAGGACATGGTTTACTCGGCCAGAGACGAGGGCGAAGAACTCTTCATCATCAACCGCGGCGGCGTCGAGCTGCGCCCGCACAACGCGCTCCCGGGATCGCCCGCCCGCGTCCTTTCTCGAGGCGATATTTTTGGCGAAACCGGCGCGCTCCTCGGCCTGCCCCGCGACCACACCGCGCGCGCCTGCGCAGCGCTCAGCGTGCAATGTTTTCGCCGGAACGACTTCCCCGAGCTGATGCAGCGGGTGCCGGCGTTTTTTCACTTTGTCGCCGAGAAGCTGGCCAGCCGGCTGTTCCAGGTGCGCGAGCTGGGCCGTTCGCCCAACAGCGCCCTCGAACTGTCCGGCAGCCTCGACAATTTCGACATCGTGACCATTTACCAAACGATCATCCAATCGATGCAGACCGGCCTGCTCACGATCGCCGACGAGCAAGGGGAGACCATCTCGACTTTTTATTTCGAGAAAGGGGCGCCGCGCTGGGGCCGGTTCCAGCATCTCAGCGGCGAGGAAGCTTTCTGGCAGCTCTTTCTCCACGAACATCGTTCCGCCAGCTTTTTCTTCTCCAACCAGACCCCGGTCGGGGCCGGTTTTGGCGAGGGCAGCGCGCTGACTCGCGGGGCGGACGAGATTCTGATCAATGCGATCTCGATGCGGGACCAGTTCGACGACCTGCGCAAACGGATGCGCAACCAGAGCGCCAAGCTCAAGCGCCAGCAACTAAACCTCACCTGGGATAATCCGCAGCTTCAGGACCTGCGCCCCGTAGCCGAGGAAATCTGGCAACTCGCTTACAACGACGAACTGACCCTCGATCAGCTTCATTCTCGCAGCGGGTTCTGCGATTGGAAGATTTACAAGACCGTCGACCACATGGTGCGGGCAGGCCTCTTCGCCCTCGAGACCGACGGCAAAGAGGAGCGCGAACTGGCGGAAGTAAGCGAATGAACCGGCTCGCCCGTCAACTTGCGCTCCTGCTCCTCGGCGCGTTGCTTCTTTCCAGCTGCTCGATGCTCACTGCCCAGGGCCGGAGCGAACGCGCCTACGCCCGTTACGTTGCCAAATGCAGCAAGAGCCGAATCAAACAGCAACGCAAACTGACCCGCCAGCACTTCCGGATTCCGATCCTCGAACCGAGCGAGCCGGTCATTACGACCGGGGTGAGCGGGCCGGAATCGGTCACGAGCAGCGGCGAAGGCGGCGGGTTTTAAGCGCCTAACGACTCAACCCTCGCGGCGCACTGGGATGGGCGAGCCGTTATCGTCCACCGCCACGTAGGTAAAGACAGCGCGCGTCACGAGGCAACGTTCCTGGCGCCGGTAACGTTGCGCCCATACCTCGACCGGAATCTTCATCGAAGTGCGCCCGATGCTTTCGACCCGAGCATAGCAGGCGATGGTGTCACCCACTCGCACCGGTTGGAGAAATGACATCCCGTCCACCGCCACCGTGACCACGCGCGAGCGGGCGGTTTTCGAGGCGAGAATGCCGCTCCCCAGGTCCATCTGCGACATGATCCAGCCGCCGAAAATGTCGCCGCTCGGGTTGGTATCAGCCGGCATTGCGATCGTGCGGATCACAAGCTCGCCCTCTGGTGTTTGGGTGCTCATTGCCGGCGGATGATAGCATGGGTTTATCCTCTCTTCGCCTCGGCAGGAGGAGGAGGAGAACGAGGACGAGGACGAGAACGAGGAGGTTTAGCAGATCAGCATGCAGTCGCCGTAGCTGTAGAAGCGATAACGTTCGCGCACGGCTTCTTCGTAGGCGCGCAGGACAAAGTCCCGCCCGGCAAACGCGGCAACCAGCATCAGCAGGGTTGAACGCGGAAGATGAAAGTTGGTCAGCAGACGATCCACCATGCGGAATTCGTAGGGAGGATAAATGAAAATGTCGGTCGCACCCTTTTGCGGGACGAGGCGGCCTTCTCTGCAACCGGCCGCTTCCAGCACTCGCACCGAAGTGGTCCCCACCGCAAGAATCCTGTCCGCGGCGTTGATCGCCTCGGCCGTTTCGGCGGTGATCTCGAAACGTTCGGCGTGCATTCGGTGCTCGGCGATCATTTCACTTTGGACCGGCCGAAACGTGCCGGTCCCGACATGCAGCGTGACGAAGGCGTGCGGCAGTTCTGTGAGTAACTCGGGGGTGAAGTGCAGACCCGCCGTTGGCGCGGCAACCGCACCGGGGACTCGCGCGTAAACTGTTTGATAGCGGATGGCATCGTCCGCCTCGGGCGCACGACGCAGATAGGGCGGAAGGGGAACCTCGCCCGCGCGATAGGGATCGATCGGGCGGTCGAATCGAACAATGCGCTCGCCGGCGCCGCAGATTTCCTCTACCTGCCCGAGGACGCCGTCCACCTTCGTGCTCACGCCCGGACGCATTTTGCGACCCGGCTTGACGAGGCACTTCCAACACCCGGCATCGAGCTGTTCGAGAAAGAGAAACTCGACCGCGCCATCGTCGGAAAAGCGGCGCGCTGGAAGCACCCGGGTATCGTTGAGGACGAGGAGATCGCCTTGCCTAACGAATTCTGGCAAGTCGATGAAACGTCGATGCGCGATGGTTTCCTGCGCGCGATCCAACACCATCATTCGGGCGTCGTCGCGGCGTGGCAGCGGCCGCTGTGCGATCAGTTGCTCCGGCAGATGGTAATCATAATCGCTTAGCCGTCCGCTCACGGCGCATCCTAGCGCAACCTCGCGCGTGGCCAAATAGGCACTCCGTGCGATGGGCTGTGCTATGACAGCAGGGTAGCGCGCGCACTCCTTGCGCGGAGGTTTGGCAGAAAGCTGGAAGCTCGCGGGACGAGACAGGCCAGAGGCCTGTGTTACGGCACGACGGTGAGCGCCAGGTCATTCCCGTCGCCGCCGCTGTAATTGGCCTGGAGATTGTTCCCGTTCACATTCACAATGCCGCCGTCAGGCAGGTTGCTGAAGGTGCCGCTGATCGGACTCGCGCTTGTGTTGCTGATCACAGTCAAAACCGTGCCGCGGCGGATGCGGTTCTGACTGCTGGAGCTGATCGCAATCGTCCCGCGATTGATCGTCACGCCATTGGCTATCACCAGGTCAGTGCGCACTCGGTTCCGGTTGCCTTTGAAAGTGTAGGTGTAGGTTGAATCGGAGCTAAATGTGAGCGCACTCTGGATCGTGAGCGTGACTTGTTTGTTCGTCCCGATCCCCGGGGTGAGAAATGCTCCGCCACCGCTGCCCGTGCCAACTGTGACCGTCCCCGCGATGATTCCGCTTCCCCCTAACGTCCCGACATTGGCTTTGACGCTTCCCGTTCCTGTGGCTGAACCCGTCCGGTTGCTCACGATCAAAGTTCCAGCACTTAGCGTTGTACTGCCGCTGTAGGTGTTTGCGCCACTTAACGTGAATGTCCCAGAACCTGCCTTTTCTAGCGAGCCGCCGCTGCCTGTTCCTTCGTCGATGACTCCGGAGAAGGTGGTGTTTAGACCATTTGTGCCGAGAGTCAGCGTATGACTGCCGAGAAACACTAGACCGTCGCCCTCGATGGAACCAACCCCCATGGAGGACCTGTGGTGGGTCAAATCGAGAAGCCCGTTTCCAAACAGCTCGATCCTGGCGGTGTCACCCGCTGCATTGTCCCAAAACTGTGTCAGGCCGCCTCCGCCACCGCCGCTTCCGCTGTTCGCAATCAGAGTTGCGTTGAGAGCGCGTGTTTGGTTGTAAAAGAAAGTCGCGCCGCCCCCCGCGCCATTGACGGTAGCCCCTTCGTTTATGATTGTTGCGTTCCCAGCGTCCGAGCTGGCGAAGAACGCTGCCTGTGCTCCGACGGAATCTCCCACTAAAGAGCTTGCCTTGATTATAAAAATGCCATTGCCTGCGCTTCCAGAGTCCAAAAACTGCGCCGCGCCGCTTAGGCCGCTGAATGTCGTGCGTGCGTCGACGCTGAAGAACGTCTGCACGCCGGCCGACGAGTTGCCCTCGAAGGAAAATGCTCCCGCGTTTCCCATCTCATCGACCGGGCATTCAAAGTGCTGCTCTGTTCCCGAGTTATTAACCGGCCCTACCTCTGTGAAGATGACGACGTCCAGATGATTCACCGTAAATGTGTAGCTACTCGCACTCTGAGTGAAACTCATCTGCAGAATCGAGGACGTACTGCTAAACGTGATATCCGTTACATTTGAAGCGTTGAAAGTAGCGGTGTCGAATGCGCCCGGGATCGTGTTAGGGGTCCAATTGAGCGGGTTATTCCAGGTGTTATCGACCGGGCTAAGGTTCCATGTCGCGTCTCCACCCAAAGCCGCTGCCTCACCCATGATGAGAAGGGCGCCGGCGAAAGCGGCCAAGCCGCAAAACGATAGACGGCACAAGACTGTATTCGCTGTTTTTATCGTGTGCAGAGCTTAGTAACTGAGTTCGTCAAAGAACAGTAATGCTAAGGTTTAAGGTACTGGTCAAAAAAGTTAATGACGTGGGTGGCAAGCGTCAACGTAGGCGCGTCGCCCACCGACACGACCCCGTCCCAATCCTCCCAATATTCAAAGGCATGATGGTTGTTATTGGGTATTATGAAAGTCTTGTAAAGGGTCTGAGAAACTCCGCGATTGATGAGGGCGCACTGGAGATCGGTAATCTGATGGGTAGCCGAGGAGAACAGAGACGCAGAGGCCGAGTCAAGCCTTTTCCCGCAAGATTTTCTGTTTCCCCTCCGTTCAGCGTGTCGGATACATCCGTTTCAAACCACCGGGAAAACTTGCGCCGCGCTAGCTTCAGATGACAAATAACGCCATGGCCGCAGCGGATCCTTTCCAAGAGGCGATCGACCTTGCGATCGGTCTCCTGAAACGGATTGGACAGGAAAGCGATCGTCCGCCGCGGGCGAGCGCGGCGGGTCTTGGTCTCCTGCGCGATTTGCCGCCGATGATCAGAAGAAGCAAGGCGGAACGCCTCGCGCCGCTGCGCGACCGGGTCGCAGTGTGTGCGAAATGTCCGCACCTGGTTTCTTCCCGCACCCAGACTGTTTTCGGGGTCGGCAACCCGGAAGCGGAACTGATGTTTATCGGCGAAGCGCCGGGCGCGGATGAAGACCGGCAGGGCGAGCCGTTTGTGGGGAAGGCCGGGCAACTCCTGACCAGGATCATCCAGGCGATGGGTTTTGCCCGGGAGGAAGTTTATATCGCCAACATTTTGAAATGCCGGCCCGATATGCCACAAGGCGCCCCGGGTAACCGCCCGCCGACGCCCGAGGAAATGAAGACCTGTCTTCCCTATCTCATCGAACAGATCGAAATCATCGAGCCCAAAGTGCTGGTCGCGCTGGGGGCGACGGCGGTCGAGGGATTGTTAGGCCGGCGGGAAACGATGAGCAAGGTGCGCGGCCATTGGCAGACCTATGGCGAAACGCCGCTCATGATCACCTTTCATCCCTCCTATTTGTTGCGGAACCAGAGTAACACTGAAAAGCGGAAAGTGTGGGAAGACATGCTCCTGGTTCTCGAACGCCTGGAGCGGCCGATTTCGGAAAAACAACGCAACTACTTTCGTTAGGCGCGGTTCGCTTACTTGGTGGACGCCGAAGGCGACTAAACTTGTCGTCCCGAGGCTGGCGAAGCGCGCCGAGGGACCTCTCCCTGCAATTTACGAGACGTGTCGCTATACTGCGTCGGTAGCTCCCAGGGGGAACGAACCCAACGAAACTCGTTAGGCATGGAGAACCAACCGTAGCTTGAGAGGTCCCTCGCCGCCCTTCGGCGGCTCGGGATAACAAATGGGAATGACGGCTCGGGAGGACAAATCGGGAACGGCGGCTCGGGGGATACATGGGGAAGGGCGACTCGGGAAACGGCAGCTCGGGAAGACAAGCGGGGAAGGATGACTCAGGATAACAAAAGGGGGAAGAGCAGCTCGGACGACAAAAAGAGAAGGCGCCTACCGGACGATCCACAAATTGCAGGGGATCACGTCCGTTACCCAGGAGATGCGGCTGGGAAGTTTCGGTCGTGGCCCAGGCTGGGTTTCCAGCGGGACAACGAGCAGATCGGCCTCGACTGATTGGACGAAGTTCGAGGCGCCGAAACCGGTGCTCCCACGAATGCTGCGCGCTTCGATCGGCACCTTCGTCTCACCGGCCGAGAGAATGAATTCCTGGAGCGCCATTTCTTCTTCCTCGAGGGTGCGGGGCCGGGGCTTGCCAGGCTCGGCGCCTCCGGCTGCGACCCGCCGAGCCGCGCGCGCCTTGTCGAAGCTGGTGTAACTGCGGATCACGTAAAGCCTTTCGCAATCTTCCCGCTCCGCCAGGTGCAACGTGCGGCGAAGGGCTTCCCGTGCCTGTTCGGTATAGTCAGCGATAAACACCATGCGCCGCAGCGGTGTGGGTTCGATTTGGGGACGGGTAAAGAGCATCACCGAACAGACCGCCTCGCGCACCAGACGGCGAGCGACATTGCCGAGAAACTGCCGGTGCACCGCTTCCTTTTCGAGGGCACCGGCGATGAGCAGCTCGGCTCGCAAGCGCGCGGCGGCGGACAAAATAGCGCTTGCCGGATCGCCTTCTTCGAAATGGATAGCGGCCTCCGGCGGCAATCTTAGTTTCTCGATTGCTTCGGTAAACCTCGCCGTGGTCCTGCTATCCTTTTTCCCGACGTGAACAATATCGAGCCGGGCGCCGAAGCGCTCTCGCATCCGATTCGCCTCGGCCAAAACCTGGTGGAACCGCGGCGAGAAAGTGGCGGCGACGGCGACGGACTTGTATGCGACCCCGGCCATTTGAGGAAGGAAACGTTCATCTGCGAACGCATTCGGAGCAAGCTGCTCTACTCCGAATGCCTTGCTCTGGAGCCGTTCGGAGTTGAACGTTTGCCCCGAAATGCGACGCGCGATTTATCCCGGCAGCTTCGACCCAGTCACCAACGGCCATGTCGACGTCATCGAGCGGGCGCGTAAACTCTTCGATGAAGTGGTCGTCGCGGTCGCGGTGAACGATCAGAAAAAGCCATTTTTTTCCCTCGAAGAGCGGCTTGAATTTCTCCGGGAAGTGACCGGTCCACTCGGAGGCGTGAAGATCGCTCGACTTGACGGATTGCTCATGCGTTTTGCAGTCGAAGAGGGCGCCCAGGCCGTGGTGCGCGGGCTGCGCGCGATTTCGGATTTCGAGTTCGAATTCCAGATGGCGCTCATGAATCGCAAACTGGAAGCGGGGGTGGAAACGATCTTTCTCATGCCGAAGGAAGATTACACTTACCTCAGCTCCCGGATCGTGAAGGAGATCGCGCGTCTGGGCGGCGACGTCAGCAGCTTCGTCGCCCGCTGTGTGGTGGAGGCTTTCCAGCAGAAATTGAACCGATGACACCTGAAAGAATTTGCCAGTGAAGATTCACCTGCGCCAGATTCCACCTGAGGGTTTGCATCTCGAAGGCGAGGAAGAATGCGCCCTTTCGGGGCTCGACTCGGACGATGTCCAGTGCGCCGGGCCCCTCCAGTACGAACTGGACGCCGGGGTTTCCGAGGGCGCCCTTTGGGCCAATGGCCGGCTCACCCAGCCGGTCGAGCTGCGTTGCGTGCGGTGCCTTGAGCCCTTCGATTACGCGATCGAGGTGAAAGATTTCACCATTCACACCGTTCTGTCGGGGCCTGAGGAGATTGATCTCACCCCTTTCATGCGGGAAGATATTTTGCTCAACCTGCCGGCCCATCCCCATTGCGATCGCGAAGGCGGCCGGATTTGTCCAGTGATGACGGTGAAGAGCGCCGGAAGCGGGAATGAAGAAGGAAAGCGTCCGACGGACTGGAGCGCGCTGGATAAATTGGATCTCTGATCTTGTGCTCTCCTTCTCTTACTCCTGCTCTTACTCTTCCCTGGAGATTGAGCCGATGCGATACGAGCAAGAGCAGGAGCAAGAGTAACAGTAAGAGTAAGAATAAGGAAAGAGGCGCGTCGCTTGCCTTCCGCCGAATTCCTGCTTTCCTGTTCCGCTCTTATGGGAGTTCCAAAACGCAAAACCTCCAAGATGCGTCTGCGCACCCGGAAGGCTTCACACCGTTGGCAGGCCCCGCAGCTCAATAAATGCCCGCAGTGCGGCAGCAGCGTGCCTTCGCATATTGCCTGCCCCTCCTGCGGCTATTACAAGGGGCGGCAGGTGCTGACGGTGGAGGGAGCGTGAGGCGTTGAAGCGTTAAAGAGATGAAGCGTTCAGGCGGCTGGTCATCCGCCCGCTTCAACCCTTCGATGCTTCAACTCTTCGACCCGTTCCCCCCTTGCATTCCGCCGCGGAAAATCGCAAAGTGCCGGCTCGATGAAAATCGCTCTCGACGCTATGGGCGGCGATTTCGGGCCTCCAAATCTCGTCGGGGGAGCCGTTCTGGCCCTGCACGATTACCAGCAGATCGAAAAGCTCTTCCTTGTCGGCGATACGCCACAGATCGAAGCCGAACTGAAAAAGCAAAACTGCAACGATCGCCGGATCGAGATCGTCCATTCCACTCAGGTAGTCGAAATGAGCGACCGCGCCGTGGAAGCCGTCCGCCGAAAAAAAGATTCGTCGGTTAGTCGCGCAGTCGATTTGGTCAAAAAGGGCGAAGCGAGCGCAATTGTTAGCGCGGGGCACACTGGGGCCGCGGTCGCCGCGACCACGATCAAGCTGCGCACCCTGCCAGGAATCGACCGGCCGGGGATTGCCGCGATCATGCCCTCGGAAACGAATGTCTTCTGCCTGATCGACGCCGGCGCGAACAGCGATGCGCGCCCCGAACATCTGCTCCAGTACGCCATCATGGGGTCGGTCTATTCCCGTCACGTCCTGGGTTACAAGAATCCGACGGTCGGGCTGATGTCGATCGGCGAGGAAGACGCCAAGGGGAGCGAATTGACCAAGGAAGTCTTTAAAATGCTCAAGCGCAGCACGCTTAATTTCCGCGGCAATATCGAAGGACACGACCTCTTTGGCGATCCGGTCGAGGTCGTGGTCTGCGACGGCTTTGTCGGCAACGTCATTTTGAAGAGCTGCGAATCGGTCGCCACCGCGATCATGAAATGGCTCAAGCACGAGCTGACCCGCAACAAACTGCGGATGGCCGGGGCGCTTCTGGCCAAGGAAGCCTTTCGCGCGATCAAGAAAAAAACCAACTACGAGGAATATGGCGGCATGCCATTATTAGGGGTGAACGGCATTTGCATCATCGCCCACGGCGCGAGCACCCCGCTCGCGATCAAGAACGCGCTGCGCGTCGCCGCCGAGTCGATTGAACAGCAGGTGAACCCACATATTGTCGAAGAGGTTCGCCGTTATAATGAAACGCAAGCCCCGCTCGAAGCCGCAGTCCGCTAAACCCCTGCGGACCGTTTCCATCGTCGGCACGGGCAGCTATGTGCCAGAACGTCGCCTGACAAACGACGACCTGTCGAAAATCGTCCAGACCGACGACAAATGGATTATCACTCGCACCGGGATAAAGGAACGCCGGATCGCCGCGGATGACGAGTACACCAGCGACATGGGCGCCAAAGCCGCTCTCGCCGCGATGGAACAGGCCGGCATCACCGGCAAAGAGATCGACCTCATCCTCGTCGCCACCGCCACCCCCGACATGGTTTTTCCCGCCACCGCCTGTTTCATCCAGACCAAGATCGGCGCCACCCGCGCCGCCTGTCTCGATATCTCGGCCGCCTGTGCCGGTTTCCTTTTCGCGATCGAGATTGGGCAGCAATTCATTACCTCCCACACTTACGACACCGTGCTCGTAATCGGGGCGGAAAAGCTGAGCACCATCACCGATTGGACCGACCGCAACACCTGCGTCCTGTTTGGCGATGGCGCCGGCGCCGCTATTCTGCGCCACCGCGACAGCGGGAGCCACGGGGTGATCAGCACCCATATCGCGAGCGAAGGAAAATTTGCCGACATCCTTTGGATGCCTGGCGGCGGCTGCCGTCACCCGATTCGGGCGGACAACGTCGACAAGCAGCTCCAGACCGTGAAAATGTCGGGTAAGGAAGTTTACAAACAGGCCGTAACCGCGATGGTCGATGCCGCCAAAATCGCGCTCGAAAAGGCCGGCCTGACGATTGACGACATCGCCTGCGTCATCCCCCATCAGGCCAACGCGCGGATCATCGAAGCGATCGCCGACCGGCTCAAAGTTCCGGTGGAAAAGGTTTATGTAAACCTGGACCGTTACGGCAACACCTCCGCCGCGGCGGTCGCGATCGCGCTCGACGAAGCCAATCGCACCGGACGGATCAAGCCGGGCGATTACGTCCTCATGATCGTTTTCGGCGGCGGCCTCACCTGGGCCGGCTCGGTCGTCGAGTGGTAACCTCCCCTTAGCGCGATTTTCGCAATGGGCTAACCGCAATCGGTTGCGCCCAGGATTTGGTGCAGAGGGATTCGTCCAAGGTCGCCAGCTTGAGCCGATGTTTTCTTGCTAGCGCAATCAGGTACGCATCCGTCGCCTCGGCGTGACTGGCAAAAGCTGGAAGCTCCCTGGCGGAGAGGTCCGCGCTTAGAAATTGCGCCTGCCGACGCGAAGTGATGTCGAACAACGCCTCCTGAGCGTTGTCCAGCGTGGCACGAAAACCGGGAGAAAGACTGACTCGAATGAAGCCCACTTCGGTAAACGGGCAGGTGGCAAAAGAGGTTTGACGTTCCAGCCAGGCGCGGGCGACGCGATGCTGGGCGTGCGAAGCCCAGGCGCAAGCGAGCAGCAGGTTAACGTCCAAGAGGTGGCTCACGGAAAGTCGGCCAGCAAGGCCTTGACCGATTCGGTCGTCATGGGTGGTGTTCCGGGCGGAGCGACGAGCAGCTTCCTTCCTCTTTTCCGAACGAGGCTGGCGCGCTTACGTTCGGCCCGTTGTACGACGAGCTTTTCTCCAAGCAACGCGATCGTTACGCGATCACCCGGCTGCAAGCGCAGAGCCTTGCGATAATGATGCGGAATCACGAGCTGACCTTTGGTCGAGAGGGTGGCGGTACTCACGAGCGTATCTTACCCGTCTTACCATGCAATGGCAAGGAGGGGTCTACCCCAGGCAGGCGTCGAGGCAGCGCAGGAGATGTGCAACCGTTTCCTCCGTTTCATCCCCCATGTTGGAGAGACGAAACGTCTGGCCCTTAAGTTTGCCGTAGCCGCCATCGATCACGAGATGATGTTTCTCACGCAGATCGTGCACCAGTTTCGCGACATCGATCCCGCGATTATTTTTTACACAGGTGAGCGTGATCGCGCGGTGACCTTCCGCGGCGAAAAACTCAAAGCCTCGCGCGCGCACCCAGTCGTGCACGAGGGCGTTGGTCCGCTGGTGGCGCTCGTAGCGGTTCGTCAGGCCTTCGTTGAAAATATCCTCGAGCTTGGATTGCAAGGCATGAATGTGACCGATGCTCGGCGTGGTCGGCGTCATATCGCCGGCCTGCTGTTTCCTGAACTCGAGAAAATCGAAGTAATAGCCGCGACCGGGATTTTGTTCCGCGCGGGCGAACGCTTTTTCCGAGACACTGAAAAGGGCGAACCCGGGCGGGAGGGCGAGCGCCTTTTGCGAGCCGGTGAGGAGGAGATCGATCCGGTAGGCATCCATCGGGATGGGCACGGCGGAGAAAGAGGAAACGGCATCCACGATCAATGCGACCTCGGGATATTTCGCCAGGGTGCAGCAAATTTCGGGGAGCGGATTCATCACCCCGGTCGAAGTTTCATTGTGAATGAGGGTGACCGCGTCGAAGCGGCCGGTAGCGAGCTGAGCGTCGATTGCGCGATGATCGATCGCCTGGCCCCATTCCACCTGGAGGGGTTCAGCTTCCTTTCCACAGCGGCGGGCGACTTCGAGCCACTTGTCGGAAAACGCGCCGCACATGCAGCAAAGAACGCGCTGCCTAACGATGTTGCGAATCGCCGCCTCCATCACTCCCCAGGCCGAGGACGTGGAAAGAAATACCGGCTGCTGGGTTCCGAAGAGTTCCTGGAGGCGTGGATGGATCTCCCGGTAAAGCGCCTTGAACGGCTCGCCCCGGTGCCCGATCATGGGCCGGGCGAACGCCGCCAGCGTTTTCTCGGAGACCTCGACCGGACCGGGCGTGAACAATTTGTCGTGCGCAGTCACCGGAGAACCTTCGCTCGCTTTTGCCTAACGACTATCCTTCTTTCTTGATGAAGCTGATGTCACCGTTCGATTCGAGGCGGGCACAGGCAATCTCTTCCACGCTGTCGGTGCTGGCGTTGAGGCGCAGGTCTTCGTGCACATCCTCCGCGTGCAGATGGTTTCGTGCCATCGCCTTGCGCTGGTAAGCGCCCTCGCGGATGATCACCCGAGCCTCACCTTTGATCAACGTCCGGAAAGCGGTGGAGCGTGCGGAAAAGTAGCCCAGGGCTCGATGCAGCCCGACGATCACCGCGCTCCCGCCCAGAGTAGCGAAAAACGGTGAGCTGCCATTGATCGCACGCGCGAGGACCGAGGCGAGAATGACGAGGAGCGCAGCGTCAAACGCGCTCTTTTTGGAGAGCGAACGCCGGTCGCCCAGCCGCACAATGACGAGGGTGAAGACCAGCACGATCGCCCCGCGCAATGAGATTTGCATAAAGGTCAGGTCTTTCGGCTCGAGGCCCAGGCCGATCCCAGTGACAAATAAGTTGTACACGTTTTCCATGGGAGAAATCTTGCGCCGGGCCGGCTGGTCTGCGCCAGCAGATAAATCCACCGCTGGAGGCCAGTCCGAAGCTCTGGGGGAATATCGATGCCGGCAAAGAATCAAAACCTGCACGGCAGCGCACCGGACAAGTGTGAGACGGCGTTGTTGCTCGTTGACGTGATCAACGATCTCGAATTTCCCGAGGCCGACCAAATCATCAAACCAGCCGTCGAGATGGCGCACAATCTCTCGCGCCTGAAGCAGCGCGCGAAAAAGGCGGGTCTGCCGGCGATCTACGTGAACGACAATTTCGGGCGCTGGAAATCAGACTTTCGCGCCACAATCGAGCATTGCCTGCGCAAGGGCGTGCGCGGGCGCGAGGTGACGGAAATCTTGCGGCCGGAGGAGGACGACTATTTCGTGCTCAAGCCGAAGCACTCGGGCTTTTTTTCGACCACCCTCGAGACGCTTCTGCGTTATCTCGGGCCGAGCCGGCTCATCCTCACGGGGATCGCGGGGAATTTTTGTGTCCTCTTCACCGCGAACGACGCTTACATGCGCGACTATCACCTGGTCGTGCCGCGCGATTGCACGGTCTCGAATACACCGGAGGAGAACGAGGCCGCGCTCGAGCTGATGCGGAAGTTTCTCAAGGCAAAGACGCCGTTAGGCAAAGATGTCAAGCTGCGAACCGGGGCCTAACGAGCTTCGCCTGTTCTCGAAAACGCTCAACCTTCGACGTTCCACCTTCAATCTGCCACACCGTCGTCTCTTCCCCGCCCGGTCTTTACCTGTAACTCGTCGATCTTTTTCGAAGCCTCGGCTTTGGTGAGGTTCGGGTTGAATTCCTCGCCGGCCTCACGACAAAGCGTTTGCAGATAACTGCGCTGCGGCCCCGTCATGGCTTCGTCACCGGTGGTCCATTCATCCGGGTCCTTTTCCGGGTTGAGGGCAGGAGGTGGGACCTTTGGGTTATCGTCGGTGTTCATCATCCAGGGAATCGTCAGCCACTGCCACTCTGGACTTGCGGCGCGGGGCCAATCACTGGCCGGGCCGCGAATCAGTAAGCATGGACAAGCTGGGCGATTTTGTGAGTCGGCAGAAATGGCTCGAGCCGGTTGAGGCCGTGCTCGGCGCGGTGGCCAACGCCGTGTTCGACAAAGCGATCCCGAATGGCGAAAGGGTGCGCAATTTTCTCCATGGCACCTGGTTCGGTCATCCTCTGCATCCGGCAATCACCGATGTGCCGCTGGGGGCATGGACGGCCGCGACCGTGCTCGACATTTACGAGACATCGAGCGGCAACAAGAGCTTCGCGGCCGGATCTGACATGGCGGTCAACATCGGGTTGATTGGGGCGGCGGCCTCGGCCGTGACCGGGCTGAACGACTGGAACTTTACCTACGAAAAACCAAGACGCGTCGGAGCCTTGCACGCGCTGACTAATCTCGCGGCGACCAGTTGTTATTTTCTTTCGTGGTGGCAACGCCGCTCTGGCTGCCGGCGCGCCGGCCTGACGAGCAGCTTCGTCGGCTACGGCCTCGCCATTCTTGGCGCCTATCTCGGCGGACACTTGGTTTACAACGAGCGAATCGGCGTCAATCACGCGCCCGAGGAATTGCCCGACAAATTCACTCCGCTGCTCAAGGAGGCGGAACTGCGCGAAGGCATCATGACCAAGGCTGAGGCGGATGGCATCCCAGTGCTGGCGGTGAGACGCGCTGGGCGCATTTTCGTCATGGCAGAGAAATGTTCTCACCTCGGCGGACCGCTCTCGGAAGGAAAATTCGACGGCGACACAGTGACCTGCCCCTGGCACGGCTCCACGTTTGCGATCGAGGATGGGAGTGTCTTGGTGGGTCCGGCCGCGTACCGCCAGCCCTGTTTCGAAGTGCGTGTGCGCAACGGGGAAATACAGGTGCGTGCGCCCCGCGGAATGGTTGCCAACCCGTACTGAGTCAGGGAAAATCGCCTGACGATGAGCGGCAGCCCCCGCGTGACCAGGATTGCACTGTCGGTCTTCCCCCGGCCCCGCTCTTGCGCGGGAATGGATCGCGTGGCATAAACTCACTCCCAATTTTCCCATGCCGACCGTCTCACAAGTCACCGCCGATCCGGCGCTCGAAACCCGCGTTTTCTGGGAGAGACACAAGACGACGATTATCGCGGTCGCGGCGGTCCTTCTTTTGGCCGGGCTCGGTTACGGCAGCTACAGGCTCTACCTCGCGCGCCAGGCGGCCAACGCCACCGCCCTTCTCGCCTCTGCCCGGACGAGCAAACAATACCAGGAAGTCATCGACCGCTATCCGCAGAGCCAACCGGCGGCGAGCGCGTATCTCCTTCTCGCCCGGGAGCAACGGCAGGAGAAGAAATTCTCGGAAGCCAATGCGACTCTGCATAAGTTCATCGAGCGCTTCCCAAAACATGAAATGATCACCACCGCCTGGATGGGAGTGGGAGCGAATTTGGAGTCGTTAGGCAAAGGAGACGAGGCCCTAAGCACCTACCAGCGGCTGGTCACCGAATACCCCGACAGTTTCAACGCGCCGCTCGCTCTCCTTGCCCAGGTCGCGATCCTGAAGGCGAAGGATCGGGTGGCTGACGCGCGCAAAATTATCGAGACGATCATGTCGCGTTACCGCGACAGTATCGTGATGAGCCAGGCGTTGCAGGAACTGATGTCCTTGCCGCGACCCGAAGCCACCCCCGCCACGACTCCGTCTCTGCCCGAGCCAATCCCGATGGAGCGGCCACCGGAAACGCCTGCCGCCTCCGCTCCCCCGGCCCCATCCGCCTCGCCATAAGAGGGCGAGAGCATCTCAACGAGCGGCGGTTTTCAACCGCGGTGGCGCGTGTAGCTCGGAGAGGCAATTTTCCGCCTAACAAAGATCTGCGAGGTCCCTCGTTTCCCCCGGGATGAAAAAGAACGCGCGCCGCAGTCTTCGCCCTAATCTCCAAAGGAAATTTCCACGTCGCGCGCCGTTTGCACCATCTGGCTGGTCGGTTGAACGAGCCGGAGGCGATTGACCGCATCGAAAATTGGAACGTGCTGCACCAGGTAATTTTGGTAGCTCACCATGGAACCGAAGAGCCTTTCGTTCGCCAGTTGCACGGCCTTCACCCCAAAACGCGTTCCCAGAATACGATCGAGCGTGGTCGGCGGTCCGCCTCTTTGCAAGTGGCCCAGGACGGTGCAGCGCGTCTCTTTTCCGGTGCGCGCGTGCAGCTCCCGCGCCACCACCTCACCGATTCCGCCGAACCGATATTCGCCCACCGCGCTCCGGTGAAGCACTTGCTGGCCGTCCTGCGCGGTCGCGCCTTCCGCGACCACGACTAATGAGCCGAAGCTGCCGGCCGCCTCTCGTCGCCGAATAAAGTCGGCCAGCTTTTCGTAATCGAAAGGAATCTCCGGGATCAGGATGGCATCTGCACCGCCGGCGATCCCGCCGTGGAGCGCGATCCAGCCGGCGTGACGTCCCATCACCTCGAGCACCATGACGCGCTTGTGACTGGTAGCGGTCGTATGCAATCGATCAAGCGCATCGGCCACCGCCGCCACCGCCGAATCGAAACCGAAGGTCATGGCCGTTGCTTCCAGGTCGTTGTCGATTGTTTTGGGAACGCCGATGCAGTTGATCCCGGCTTCCTGCAATTGCAGCGCGGTCGTCATCGAGCCGTCGCCGCCGATGACAATGAGCGCGCTGACCTCTAATCGCTCGAGTACGTTTCTCGCCTCTTCGATCACTTCCGTGGCCACGACGGCGCGGTTGCCGGGGCCCACCTTGGCCACAAAGTGCCCCCGGTTTGTCGTGCCAATGATCGTTCCGCCCAACGGCATGATGCCGGACGTGCGGTGGCGGTCCAAAATCATGTAACGGCCGGGCGGGAGTAGTCCCTCGAAGCCGTCGATAAAGCCGATCATCTCCCAGCCGAGTTTTTCTGCCGCGAGGACGACTCCACGCAGGACCGCATTCAATCCAGGGCAGTCTCCGCCGCTGGTCAGCACGCCCACACGGATCTTGTTCATGATCTATTCGTTCGGGCCGCCGAGTATTTCCTTGGGATCAATCGGTCGACCGGCTGCCGCCCAACGGTCATAAAGCTGCCAACCGCGCTGGAGCAAGACAGCGCCTTCGGCAAATCGATTTGGGCTCCCAAGCACGACAACAATTAACCGCCGCGGCGTGATGAGCGTCGTATCGCCCTGCTGCACGACCTCGGAAGGCCGGGCCGCCGAAAGCACCAGACAATCCCCCGCCCGCGCGGTGCTCCCGGTCTTGACCCCATCGACGTTTTCCTGCCCGAGCAGTTCATTCGTGTTTCGCAACAGATAACGCAGCCGCTGCGGGCCACGGCCAAACTCGATCTCCCTCTCGGTTTGCGAAACGTAAAAGCGGAAACCTGCATTGTTCATGGCGTAGCGCGCGAGGCGGGCAACGTCGGCCGCGGTCGAGTATGGCTTCTCGTGATTATCGATGCCGCTCGGATTGAGGAAGCGCGTCCGCAACATCCCGAGGTGCTGGGCGAGAGCGTTCATCTGCCTGACGAAATAATCAGCCGGGGTCCCGCGGGCGGCCTCGCCCGTTGGGGGAAGTTGCGATTCGAGCGCGCGGCCAACATGGTCCGCCAGCGCGTAGGCGGCAACGTTGTCCGATTGCACCAGTGCGGCGTAGAGCAGGTCGCGCAGGGTGATGGTGTCGCCGGGTTGAAATCCAATCGGGTTTGTCGCCGTGCCGACCAGGGCTGCGGGAGGAATCACCGCCACCTGGGCGAGGTCGCCGCCCTGTCGAGCCGACCAGTCGAGCACGACCATGGCGGTGGCAATCTTGGTCACGCTTCCAATCTGTCGTTTTTTGTCGGCCTGAAATTTTTCCAGGATGTAGCCGGTCTTGGCGTCGACCGTGATACTCGCTTCGGCCGCACAGACCCTGCCCGTCGCGCCGAAAAAGAGCGCGGAAAGCAAAAGGACGAGCAGGCTTTTGCGCAGGGAAAAATTCACGGCGAAAAATCGCTGCACGTTAACTGGCAGGGTTAGCTTGGCAACCCGCAATCCGCGCCCCGCCGCGTCTCCGCCTAACGAAGGACGACCGAGGAGCGATGACCGTAGCGGAAGGGATCCGGGCTCAGCACGAGGAGAATCCGCTCGGCTGCGTTGTGGAGGTCGAAGGATGCCGCATCGCCCAGACCGCTCGCCCGCAGAGTCCCGTGTTTGCCCTGTTGGCGGCTGCCGCCCGCCATGTCAAATTCATAAATTACCCGGCGTTCCTCAACATCGGTCACTTTGACGTGCAGAGCCAGATGAGAGCGCCCGGCGCCGAACGTTCCAAAAAAGAAACGACCGACCGGATCGCCCCCATCGACGAGGAGGAATTGTCCTTCCACCAACCAGCCGGTTTTGGGAACTTCGTCGCTTTCAAGAATCCGCGCCGGAGCCATTTTGCTCAGCTCCTCCTTCAGATCGCCGGCAAACTGGAGCGGGAGCAGCGCCTTGCGAATCGGCACTTCGCCTTCGGAGTCCGAGACGTCGCCGGTGATGGTTGCCTCGTCGATGCAGAAAGGACGAATGTAGATCGCGCTCGGATTGGCCTCACCGACCCCGCAATTAATCTGATAGCGGACGGAACCGACATCCTTTGCGTCCACCTCGGCGCCGACCTGTGAGGTGGAGCCCGTGACGTAGGTTCTCGTGACCACCATGTCGGCGCACGAACAAAGCAACAGGCTGGAGGCGATAACGATTAGCTGTTTCATAAATCTTCTGGCGCGGCCGGCCGGTTCTTCAGCAACCGCAGGCTGCGCTCCGGTTTCCGAATGATGCAACTCTCGTGCCGCCCGGCAGGGAAATTTCCCGCTTTGCCTAACGTTGCACCGCACTCGACCGATGCCGGGTCACCAGCCCGCGGCAGATCAGGTAAACGATCACCGCCGAGGGCAACCCAACCACGATCGAGCCAATGAGGAGCGGCCGGCCGACGGTGAAGAAGGCCTTCCACTGCAGATAGTCGCGCAAGGTGAAGCCGTGCAGAGCGACCCGCACGGGAAGATGCCCGGTCATCGCCCAGTAGCCGATCTGGTATTCCCAAAGGTAAATCGCCGGCAGGAATGGCAGCAGCAGATCATGTAACTGCACACTGATCGCGGCCGCGATTTTGTTCCCGCCGAACAACCAGGCGGCGGCGATCGAGAGCAGTGTCTTCAGCGTCCAGAGCGGGGTGAAGCCAAAGAAAATCCCGATCGCCACCCCTAACGAAATCGCGTGGGGGGAAGCCTCGAGCGTTACCAGGCGGAAGTGGAGATGGCTCAACCATTGGCCCAGTCGCGACCAAAGGCTTTCTTTGGCGGTCATCGCTGCCTAACGAAATAGTTCGCCCTGACGCGGCGGCGCCTTGGCGATTTGCCCGAGCGCCACCCGCAACCGGCTGGCGGCATGGGGCGCGAAGTCGAGCGCGTTGTTATTGAAGATCACGTGGAGCTTGTCCGCCCTGGCGGCCAATTTTCTTGCCCGGTCCGCCAGTTCGTCGATCTCTTGATCGCTGTAGTCATAATAGAACCGCTCGGCCACGGTCGTGCCGTGCAGATAACCTTCGGCATTGCGGCCGTGGAGCCGCAGGTAGGCAAGGCGCTCGTCGGTTACCTCATCGACCTCGCTCGGCATGATCGTGAAATGCTCATCGTTAGGCGCATCGACGAGACAAACTGCGATTTCGTGCCGGCGAAAGTATTCCAGGGTCCTGGGCAACTGTTCACCCACCATCCAATTGCGATTTCGCAGTTCGACGACCATGCCTAACGAACCCAGCCGCTCGATCACTTCTTCCAGTTCCCTCAATTCATGTTTCCGCGGCGAAAAAGCGGGCGAAAGCTGAAGAAGAAAAGCTCCGAACTTGTTCGCGTCGCAGAATGGCTCAACCGAATGAACAATTTCTTCCAAAACCGCCCGCTCCGTTTTCGCGGTTAGCTTCACTTTGCCTTTCGCGTCCGCTTCCACCGAGCGTTGCAGAGCTGGCGGGAGCGACTTGAGAGTGGCCGAATGGCGTGAGAGCAGCTTGTGCACCTTGACGTCGAAGGTGAAATCGTCGGGTGTCGCGCGGCACCAGCGCTCGACCATCCGGCTGTCGGGAATCGCGTAGAAACTCGAATTCACCTCCACCAGCTCGAAATGTTGCGCATACCACGGCAGCCGGTCCGCGGCCGGCAGTTTCTCCGGATACCAGCGCGCGACGAACCCCGGATCCGACCAGCTCGCAGTGCCCACAAAAATTTTCGATCTTTGGCTGGAAGCGCGCCCCATCACATGAGAGAAAATGCCCGCGGGCATGCAAACGCAACTCTAACCGGCTGATGATCCTGTTCCCGCGACTCCTGCTCGTTTGCTTTCTCTGCCTTGCCCTTTTGGCCGGATGCAAAAAGTCATCTTCGTCAAAGGCGAATCAAGATCAGCAGACGGGCGCGCCCCCGAACGCGCTCGAGCTGCTCTTCACCTACGGCTCGGAGAAGGAGGAATGGGTGAAAGCGGTAACCGAAATCTTTAACCGCCAGCAGAACAAGACGCCGGCGGGCCAGCCGATTTTTGTCAAAGCCGTGCCGCAGGGATCGGGCGAATCGATCGACCTGATCCTGAACGGCGCGAGTAAAGCCGATCTCGTTAGTCCAGCCTCCGCTGCTTTCATCAAGCTGGGCAACGCCCAGTCGCGCGCCAGTACCGGAAAGGATCTTATCGCACAGACTGATAACCTGGTCCTGTCACCGGTGGTGATCGCAATGTGGAAGCCGATGGCGGAAGCAATCGGTTGGGGAAAGCAACCGGTCGGTTGGAGCGACATCCTCGCGCTCGCACGAAATCAGCAGGGCTGGGCGGCATTCGGGTTTGGACAATGGGGCCAATTCAAGTTTGGCCACACTCACCCGCAATACTCAAACAGCGGACTGATCTCGCTCTTCGCCGAGGTCTATGCCGCGACGGGCAAGGTTTCAAACCTCACTCTCGACGATCTCGCGCAGCCGAAAGTGGCGCAGTTCCTCGAAGAGATCGAGCACTCGGTCGTGCACTACGGCAGCTCGACCGGCTTCTTCGGGCGCAAGCTTTTCAGCAATGGCCCCGAGTACCTGAGCGCGGCAGTGCTTTACGAAAACATGGTCATCGAATCCTACGCGCCGAAGTATGCGCTCCCCTTCCCGGTGGTCGCGATCTATCCGAAAGAAGGAACCTTCTGGAGCGATCATCCAGTGGGAATTGTGGAGCGGGAATGGGTCACACCCGAGCGGCGCGAGGCGGCGAAGAAATACATCGAGTTCCTCCTCGCCCGGCCGCAGCAGGAACGCGCCCTTGAATTTGGTTTTCGTCCGGCGTCGCTCGAGGTGCCGCTCGGTCCGCCGATTGATCCAGCCCACGGGGTGAATCCAAAAGAGCCACAAACCACCCTTGAAATCCCGTCGCCGGAAGTGATGCACGCCATCACCCAGCTCTGGCGCGAGCACAAGAAGCGTTCCAGCCTCACGCTCGTCTTCGACGTTTCCGGGAGCATGCAGGACGACAACAAAATCGAGAATGCGCGTGCCGGTGCGCTCGAGTTGCTCGCGGTCCTGGATGATCGCGACGCTTTCGCTCTCGAACCCTTCAACGCCAGGATTCTTGAAAACGAGCTCCCGACCGATCTCACCCAATCGCGCGAGACCGCTCGCGGGAAAATTCAGTCGCTTTTCGCCAGTGGCGGAACCGCTCTCTATGACGCGATCGCCGCGGCTTATCAGCGCCACCTGGAATCTTCCCCTGACGAACAGGACAAGATCAGCGCCATCGTCGTCCTGACCGATGGCGCCGACACCCGAAGCAAGCTGAATCTCGATGATCTTCTCTCCCAGATTCAATTGCGCAGCGAAAGCCAGCCGGTCCGCATCTTCACAATTGGCTACGGGAATGACGCGCAGAAAGATGTGCTCCAGAAAATCGCCGACGCAACCCAGGCGAAATTTTACGCCGGGACGCCGGAAAACATTCGCGAAGTTTTCAAGGACATCTCTACTTTCTTCTAAATGGCTGACGACGGACCGAAGCTGACCTTTCTCGGCAAGCTCATCATTTTCCTCTTCATTGCCGCCTGCGGCTACGGGGCTTATGTCATGTTTGCGAAAAAACCGCTTCTCCCGCGGCCGAAAACAGCTCAGTCGAGGAGCGCAAGCACAGTTGCGCCTAACGACTCTGGGGCGCAGGTCGAGATCGGCCTCGCCTATGGAACGGAAAAGCAACGCTGGCTGCGGTGGGCGGTCGAGGAATTTGCCCGGACTAACGATGGCGCGCGGATCAGAGTTAACCTGATCCCGATGGGCTCGCTCGAGGGCGCCCAGGCCGTCCTTGCCGGGGATAAACGGATCAATGTCTGGAGTCCGGCGAGCGCGCTCTACAAGGATGTCTTTTTGCAGGAGTGGACGATTCGCAACAACAACCAACCGATCCTGCGCGAAGAAGAGCTGGCGCTCAGCCCAATGCTGTTCGTGATGTGGGCGCAACGCTACGATGCCTTTGTCGCGAAATACCAGGAGCTGAACTTTGCCACCATCGGCCAGGCCTTGCGCGAGCCAGGCGGCTGGGACGCGATTGGGCAAAAGCCGGAATGGGGTCTTTTCAAATTCGGTCATACTCATCCTAACCAGTCTAACAGTGGACTGATGACTCTTGTCCTGATGGCCTACGATTATCACAAGAAAACGCGCGACCTTGCTCTCAAAGACATTCTCGACCCGACCTTTCAAGGCTGGATGAATGGAATCGAATCCGCCGTCACCGGTCTTTCCAACAGCACCGGCAACATGATGCGCGACATGGTCCTGCGCGGCCCGTCATCCTATGATGCGCTTTTCGTTTATGAGAGTGTCGTGATCGATTATCTCAAGAACGCCGAGGGCCGCTGGGGCGAGTTGCGGGTCGCCTACCCGCGGGAAAACATGTGGAACAACAACCCCTATTATATTCTCGATGTGCCCTGGAGCACAGAAGAACAGCGCAAAGCCGCCGGCAGTTTTCTCGATTTTCTTCTCACCGAGCCGGTGCAACAGGAAGCCCTCAAGCATGGTTTCCGTCCCGGAAACCCCGCCGTGCCGGTGTTGTTTCAGGGCAGTCCGTTCATGCAATATCAAAAGTTTGGCCTGAAAGTGGATATCGGCAGCACCTGCGAGGAACCGAAAGCGGAAGTGATTAACAACCTGCTGCAAATCTGGCAGCGTAACCAGGGAGCGAAATAACTATGTTTAGACGACTTGGAAACCTGATCCGCGGCTTCTTCAGCCTCTTCATCAGTGGTCTGGAGAAGCAGAATCCCGAAGCCTTGCTCGAAATTGAGAAGGAAAACCTGCGCAAACAGATCGCCAACTACAACCAGGGACTGGCTTCGCATGCCGGCTTGTGTGAGCGGCTGATCAGTCAGGTGAAGAAACTCGAAGTCGAGGAGCGCGAGCTGCGGGCCAAAACCGCTGCGCATCTGCGCGCCGGCAACCGCGACGCCGCCGGCCAATACGCCTTCCGTTTACAGACGGTCGATCGCGAACTGGAAGAAGACCGCAAGCAGCTCGAGCAGGCGGAGAAAACCTATCAGGAACTGATCCGCGCCCGCGATGTTTCGATTAAAGCCGCGCAAAGCAAGATCGAGGCGCTCCGCTATTCGCTCAGTGATCTGAAGATCAAACGCGCCACGGCCGAGCTAACCGAAATGGCGAGCGGGATGATCAGCTCGATCGGCGGCTCGGGCGAGACCTTGAATCGGCTGCACGAAATGGTCGAGCAAGAGCGCGAAAAAGCCGCTGGTCGCGCTCGTGTCGCGCGCGACTCGCTTGACACGACCGGGATCGACCTCAAGGAAACCGAGCAGAAAGCGCTCGCCGATCAGGCCCTGGCCGATTTTGCAGCCAGGGAGGGAATCGCCCTCGAGCCGCAAGCCAACACCACCACGGGTGCGCCCGCTGCGACCGAGTCGGCTGGCGAAGGCGGGAGCGGGAAATCGATGGGACCGCTTGCCTAGCGCGCGACGCGCCACGTAAGCTCGGTTGTGTTCCGTTACCTCAAAGCCGCCTTCTGGGCCAGCCCGATCATCGCCGGTTTGGGGCGAGTGCCGGTCAACGTGCTTGGATTACTCGGCTTTGGTATTCTTGGCATTGGTCACGTTGGCTTCTGGTTCGTCGGCGCCGCTCTCGAGACAGCCTATCTCTTTGCTCTGACCACGAGCGGTCGGTTCAAAAGGCTGGTTGACGCTCAAAACCTGCACTTGGAAGAAAACGCGGCCGAACGCCAACGCCAGCAGCTTATCGCCGCGTTGGCCGACGGCCGCCGCGCCCGACTGACTGCTCTCGAAGCAGCCTGCGAAAAGATCGTTAGACTTTATCGCGATCAGCAAACTGAAGAAGTGATTCTGGAAACCAATCGCGAAGCTTTGCAGCGATTGACCTGGCTTTATCTCAAGTTGCTTGTCGCGCAGCAAAACCTTGATTCCCTCCAAGGCTCGTCCGTCGAGCGTGACTTGAAGCAGCAGATCGACAGGATTCGTAATGACCTGCGCTACGACAAAATTTCGCCTTCTTTGAAGGAATCGAAGGAAGCCACCCTTGCGATCCTCGAGCAGCGCTTGACGAACCTCGGTCGGCGCGAGCAATCACTCGAGGAAATCGAAAGCGATCTCACCCGGATCGAGGCCCAGGTCGAGCTGGCCCTGGAGAACGCCGGGATGCGCGGCAAACCCGAGACCATTTCAGGCCACGTGGATCTCGTGAGCCAGTTGCTCGACGATTCGGTTTTCGGTGACTCCGGCGCATCGATCGCCGCGGTCGATCGCAGCTTCGCCGTTTCCTCCGAGCCCCCGGCCAGCGCCTGACGATGAGCGACGCGATCGATCTACCCGGTTGGGCACGCGAGATGATCTCGCTCTACGAAAGCAACGCCGCCTCTCAGTTCATTCTTCACGGCAACGTGAGCGACCGCTTTCTCCTCCCCGTGCCTGACGACGGGCGCGCGCTCGGCTCGCTCACCGATTTTTTCCTCCGTGTCCTCATGCCGCGTTTTGATGTCGTCCTCAGCTACGACCTCGGCAACGGCATTCGCGTCGAGCGCGGCGGCGAGACTTTCTCGCAATGGCCGGGCTGCAAAGAGAATCCCGAGCTTCCCAAGGCGCCCCGGGCCGCGGTCGAATTTCTCACCCGTTACTTTCGTTATTGCGCCAACCTTGCCCGGCTCGGCAAAGGTCGCACCCAGGTCGGCTGCCTCATTAAGTCTGCCAATTTGCTCGCCCCGGCCCTGCCCGGTGCCTTCAACTACGATCTCAACTCCCTCGCCCTGCTCATGCGCGACTGGGCGAGCGAAGCCCTGCTCTTCGAGCATGCTCTTGTCACCTGCCTGATCACGGAAAATCTGAACGACTTGCACCCGCTGCTCACGACCAATCCACGGGTGGCCAAGATCAAGGTCCCGCTGCCGCAAACAAATGAAATCGAGGCAGCGATTCGGGTCGAGGAACCGCGCTACCAAACCGCCTTGACCAACTTTCGCGAGCAACCGGGCCTTCTCGCCGCCCAGCTCGCCGGCGCCTCGCAAAACGCCATCGACAGTCTGCTCAAGCTCAAGGAGTATCGCCGCGAAGCGTTGCAACCCGGCGATCTCGTTAGGCTAAAAAAGCAACTGGTGGAGGACGAGTCCCAGGGCTTGATCGAGTTCGTCCAGCCGACCAGATCGCTCGACGATTTCCACGGCCAGGACAAACTCAAAAGCTGGCTCCGGCAGGACATCGCTCTCTTAAATCAGAACGATCTCCAGGCCGTCCCGATGGGCTACCTCATTTGCGGCCCTGTGGGCACGGGCAAAACCTTCCTCGTCGAATGCCTGGCCGGCGAAGCCAGTCTCCCGGTGGTGAAAATCAAAAATTTCCGCGACCGCTGGGTCGGGAGCAGCGAGAGCAACCTGGAGAAAATCTTCCGCCTTCTCCAGGCGCTCGACCGCTGTTACGTCTTCATCGACGAAGCCGACCAGTCGTTAGGCAAACGCGATTCCGGAACGACCGACGCCGGTCTTTCGGGCCGCCTCTATTCCATGATCGCGGCCGAAATGAGCCGCCCCGAAAACCGCGGGCGCATCATCTGGATCCTCGCCTCCAGCCGCCCTGATCTGATCGAGGTTGACCTCAAACGTCCCGGCCGGGTCGACATCAAAATTCCCATTTTCCCCGCGGCCACCCCTAACGAGGGCTTCGATCTCATCCGCGTCCTCTGCCGGCGGCGCGGCGTGCTTCTCGACGCCGGCGCCTTCGGCGAAGTCGAAAAATTGATCCCGCCGCTTCTCACCCCCGGCGCCGCCGAAGCGCTCGCGGTAAAAATTTACCGAGTGGTAAAAACCGAAAAACTTGAGCCATTGCCGGCGCTTACCCGTGCCCTTACTGGATATCAAAGTCCGGTCGCTCCCGAGATCATCCGTGCCCAGATCGCGCTCGCCGTGGCTGAAGCGAGCGACATGGATTTCGTCCCGGCCACCTTTCAGAACCTCGCCTAACGACATCGCTCTGGCACCTCCGCGCTTTCCTCGAGCACCTCGGCAGGCGCCTAGCGGTAGGATCCGAACCTACGATCCCGCGGCCGCGGGATTAACAGCCGTCTATTTTCAACCAGGGCCGCCAGCCCGGCGGGGCTCCAGCGGTAGGATTCGAACCTACGACCAATCGGTTAACAGCCGACCGCTCTACCACTGAGCTACGCTGGAATTATCCCGGCCGCGAGCGGGCGTATATCTTGCCTCTGAAGACGAAGCCGGCAACTATTTTGTCCGCCGCTCGACAGCGGAAGAATTCCTCGTTGCGCCGGTCGTCGATCCTGATTCCATGATCCGACTTCGAGCGGTCCGATTTCACGCGCGGACCATTCGCGCCGCTCTACCGCGATTTTTGCGGACGCAATCGATGATGTCTATTTGGCGATTCGGGGTTTGCCGAGCACAGACACCCCCTTTGCGAAAAATTCGCCACACATTTCGCGCGCACGCGGGCGACATTCGATTCATTGGAAGGACCGAATTAGGATGACCTTTAACGGTGAGGGTCTAAAGTAAGAGCATGAAAATTCGCTCTCTCGGGCAAGTGATAGGTACCAGCTTTTTTCTGGTCACGTTGCTGTTTCCGGCGATCCGGCTATTTGCGCAGGATCAATGCGGAGAGGTACAACTAAACGCTTCTGATCGTCAAAATGGCGACCATTTTGGTAGTGTCGCGCTCCACCGAAAGTTCGCGGCTGTCGGCGCGGCCTGGGATGATAACAACGCAGGATCTGTGTATTTGTTTAAAAACACCGGAGGCACGTGGATCGAGCAGGCAAAACTCATCGCTTCTGACCGCGCTTCCGGGGATATTTTTGGCGACGTGGTTGCGGTGGGATCGCACCGGATCGTCGTCGGCGCGCCTTTCAATGATGATCCGGCGGACCTATCCGGATCGGTCTACGTTTTTACTCCCGACGGCGGGAGCGGATTTGTTGAGACCAAGCTGCGTCCTTCCGACTCCGCGCAGGATCAGCAGTTTGGCACTTCTGTTGCAACGGCGGACAACCGAATCGTGGTCGGCGCCCGCGGCGACCAAATGGCAGGATTTGCCGCCGGTGCGGCTTACATCTTCCGTTTGGAGGGCACTGGATGGATCGAAGAAATGAAGTTAATCTCGCAGGATATCCAACCTTTTGACATCTTTGGTGTTTCGGTAGCGATCAATGATGAGCGTGTGGCCGTAGGTGCCTTGGGGGCGCAGACAGATGGGGTCAGGGTTGGCGCTGTCTATGTCTTTCGCAGAGACAATGCCGGATGGATCGAGGAAGCGAAACTGGTTGCCAGCGATCCACACGAGCTTGATTTTCTGGGTCATTCCGTTGGGATGACCCCTGACGGGAAACGCATCATCGCGGGCGCAGATGGCAATGAGGCGGCTTACATCTTTCGCCGCTCCGGCACTTCCTGGGTCCAGGAAACGAAGCTCGTAGCGGGAGATGGGTCCTTTGGCCTTTTCGGGACATCGGTTGCGATCAGAGATCCCTACGCCGCGGTTGGTTCACCGCAAGACAACGAGGGCACAACGTATCTATTTCGTTTTGACGGGGCGAATTGGAATCTGCTTAGCAAGATCAAAGCATCAGATGCGTTCCCGGCGGATGAGTTCGGTCTTTCCGTCGCGCTCGATGACCGACATCTGATGGTAGGCGCGCCGTTGCATCCCAACGAATTTGGACCTGGTGCGGCGTATGTTTACGACCCGACTCTCTGCGACGGCGAATTCAAGTGAGGAAACCTTGGAAAGCACACCACCCCCCGCGCATGCGCGCGCGAGAGGAGAGCCGTTCACCATCGGTCCGTTGGTGAACGATGGAGGCAAACCCGGGCCGTACGCGCACGCGACCAGAGACGGCTCGAAATGACAGCGTTCCCGCGTCAGGTCGGGCTCGCATGGTCTTGCAGGGGCGGCACGCGGGAGGCGAATTATGCAATCTGATGCTGCTTGGAAAAAATTGGGAACGTGACGGAGCACATGAGCAACAGCGCAACCGCTCGTTCAGGAACGGGAGAGAGCGTGAGAGATCCTGAGAAAAATTGCGGAATTTCCCCCGG